>Ga0209061_1003034_pt1 | contig 19246 bp, 19 predicted proteins | sample Coa_R1_10_FD_187157 | JGI IMG/M metagenome (GOLD analysis project Ga0209061, IMG submission 187157) | Surface soil microbial communities from Centralia Pennsylvania, which are recovering from an underground coalmine fire - Coalmine... | ecosystem: Environmental > Terrestrial > Soil >...
ACCCGGCCCCACGGATGGTAGGCGGTGGTCACGGCGAACCTCCTGCGTCGCTCAGGTTTTCGGCGTTGTATGGACCGTCACGCTGTCGATGATGACCTTCTGCTTGGGCGCGCCGCCGCCAGCCCCGGCATATTGACACGCGTATCCGTCCTTCGCCACATTCTGGACGATACCCAGCCCGGACGAAACCGTGGCGAACGGCGTGTATGAGGCGCTCAGCGCCGACGTGCTGTCCTTGTACACGATGAAGAACTGGCTCCCGTTGCTGTCCGGGGTGCCGTTGTTGGCCATCGCGACCGTCCCCGCCGGGTACGTGGCATTGCCGAGGTTCTCGCTGGCGAAATCATAACCCGGCGTCCCGGAACCGACCTTGCTGCTGGAACTGCAGGTCAGCTTGGTCGCGGCGGTCGCGTACGGGTCGCCGCACTGCAGCACGTAGGGGCCGCTGGTCACCAGCCTGTGACACTGGGTGTTGTCGAAGTAACCCGCCTCCGCCAGGTGCACGAAGGAATTGACGGTGCAGGTGGCCTTGCTGTTGAGCAGGTTCAGCGTGATCTTCCCCAGGTTGGTGTCGAGCGTCGCGGTGTAGCTCGCCGTGTAGTCGGGCGTCGAGGGCGGGAGGCTCACCGTGCGCGCCACCGGGGTCGCCTTCGAGTAGGTGCAGTGGTGCGCGGGCTCGGCCACCGTGCTCGCCGACGCGGTCGGCGAGGCGCTGGCCGACGCCTTGGCCTTGCCGCCCCCGCCGGGCAGGAACGCCGCGAGCAGCCCGGCGAGCAGCCCCGCGACGGCGAGCGCGCTGACCCCGGCGAGCGCCCGCCTGCGGACCCGGCGCTGCCGGGCCGCCCGCTGCTCCTGCTGCCGCCGGTACCGTTCCCTGGCTTGCCTGCGCCGGCGTTCGTACTTACCCGCCACCGGTCGTGTCCTCCTCGGCGTAGCGCTGTCTGGTTGCCGGAGGTGTGCGCCGGGGCAGGCCAGCGAAACCCGGCAGGCACCCCCGGTCACGGAATACGGGCGGTGCGGCCCGGGAGGCCAGGCCACCCGGGACCCCGCGCACTCCGCGATCGTCCGCGAATCGTACCCGCCCGGGTGCGGGGACAGGTACGTCTGTTATCGGTTCGCGGCCGTGCCGGTTCCCTCGGTAGCCTGAGACACCGTACCGTGAGAAAGGACGTTCGTGCTCGTCGCAGGGTTCCCGGCAGGAGCGTTCGCCGCCAACTGCTACGTCGTCGCGCCCGCGCCGGGTGAGCAGTGCGTGATCATCGACCCGGGCCAGGACGCCGAGGCGGGGATCGCGGACCTGCTCGCCGCGCACCGGCTCAGCCCGGCCGCGGTGCTGCTCACCCACGGCCACATCGACCACGTGTGGTCGGTTGCCCCGGTCTGCGGCGCCAGGGGCATCCCGGCCTATATACACCCGGCCGACCGGCCGCTGCTGTCCGACCCGGCCAGAGGCTTCCCGCTCGCGCCGGGCCAGCAGCTGTTCGGCGGCCTGACGTTCACCGAGCCGGACGACGTGCGCGAGCTCGCCGACGGGACCGTGCTGGACCTGGTGGGGCTGCGGATCACCGTCAGCCACGCTCCCGGTCACACGCCCGGGTCGGTGACGTTCTGGCTGCCGGAGCAGGACGGCGTGCTGTTCTCCGGCGACCTGCTGTTCGCCGGGTCGATAGGGCGGACCGACCTGCCCGGCGGAGACTACCAGGCCATCCTGCGCAGCCTGGCCCGGGTCTGCCTGGCGCTTCCCGACCAGACCGTGGTGCTGGCCGGGCACGGGCCGCGGACGACGATCGGGGCGGAGCGCCGGTCCAATCCGTTCCTGGCAGGATTGGTTCCCGCGTCGGGTCCGGCCAACGGCATGTGAGGAGAGCCAATGATCCGCACCCATGAGGCGGGGGCGCTGCGGGCGCCGCAGGTAGGGGACCTGGTGGTGCTGGCCGGCTGGGTGGCCCGGCGCCGGGACCACGGCGGCGTGGTGTTCATCGACCTGCGCGACGCCAGCGGCGTCGTGCAGGTGGTCTGGCGCGGCGAGCAGGCCGTCGCGCACGAGCTGCGGGCGGAGTCCTGCGTCCGGGTGGCCGGGACGGTGCGGGCGCGGCCGCCGGGCAACGAGAACCCGGACCTGCCCACCGGCGAGGTCGAGGTCGTCGCGGACGAGGTGGAGGTGCTCAGCGAGGCGGAGCCGCTGCCGTTCCCGGTCGAGGGGCCCGCCGAGGTCAGCGAGGACGTCCGGCTCAGGTACCGGTACCTCGACATCAGGCGGCCGCAGACCGCCCGGGCGCTGCGGATCAGGTCGCAGGCCGCCTACCTGCTGAACGACGTGATGCGCGAGCACGGCTTCGTCAACGTGGAGACGCCGTACCTGACCAGGTCCACCCCGGAGGGCGCCCGCGACTTCCTGGTGCCGGTGCGGCTGCGGCCCGGGACCTGGTACGCGCTGCCGCAGTCCCCCCAGCTGTTCAAGCAGCTGCTCATGGTCGGCGGCCTCGAGCGCTACTACCAGCTCGCCCGGTGCTTCAGGGACGAGGACTTCCGCAAGGACAGGCAGCCGGAGTTCACCCAGATCGACATCGAGATGTCCTTCGTCACCCGGGAGGACGTCATGGCGGTCGCCGAGGACGTGGTGGCGCGGCTGTGGTCGGAGCTGGCCGGGTACCGCGTCCCGCGGCCGCTGCCGCGGATGACGTACGCGGACGCGATGGCGCGGTACGGCTCGGACAAGCCCGATCTCCGCTTCGGCTGCGAGCTGGCCGACCTGACCGGCTACTTCGCCGGGACCCGGTTCCGGGTGTTCCAGGCACCGTACGTGGGCGCGGTGGTGATGCCGGGCGGCGCCGCGCAGACGCGGCGCGAGCTGGACGGCTGGCAGCAGTGGGCGCGCTCGCGCGGCGCGCCGGGCCTGGCGTACGCGCTGGTCGGCCCGTCCGGCGAGGTCACCGGCGGGTCGGTGGGGAAGAACCTGTCCGACGCGGAACGGTCCGGGCTGGCCGCCGCGGCCGGCGCCGCGCCCGGCGACTGCATCTTCTTCGCCGCGGGCCAGCCCGCGGCGGCGCGCGAACTGCTCGGCGCGGCGCGGCTGGAGATCGGGGACAGGTGCGGCCTGATCGACGAGCGGGCGTGGTCGTTCCTGTGGGTCGTCGACGCGCCGATGTTCGAGGAGGACGGGGCCGGCGGCTGGACCTCGGTGCATCACCCGTTCACGGCGCCGCTGCCGGAGTGGGCGGACAAGTTCGCCGCCGAGCCGGGCGGCGCGCTGGCCGACGCGTACGACATCGTGTGCAACGGGAACGAGATCGGCGGCGGCTCCATCCGCATCCACCGCCGCGACATGCAGCAGGCCGTGTTCGACGTGATCGGGCTGTCGCCGCAGCAGGCGCGGTCGCAGTTCGGCTTCCTGCTCGACGCGTTCGGGTACGGGCCGCCGCCGCACGGCGGCATCGCCTTCGGCTGGGACCGGGTGTGCATGCTGCTGGCCGGCGCCGCCACCATCCGCGACGTGATCGCGTTCCCCAAGGCCGCCTCCGGCCTGGACCCGCTGACCGGCGCCCCAACCCCGATCACCCCGGTCCAGCGCCGCGAGGCCGGCATCGACGCCGTGCCCGACGCCGCCATCGACGCCGTGCCCGAGGCCGGCATGGGCTCCGTGCCCTCGGGCGGCCAGCCGCCCTCGTGAGCCGCGGCGCGTGACGGGAGCCCCGCGGGGCACGGCCCGGCCGGCCGCCGCGCCGGGTAGTGTCGCAGCATGGCCACAGCAGCGCAGGGCCAGCCGGAAAGCCTGTTCGACGGGGCGGAGGCGGCGGCCGCCGCGGCCGCCGCGCCGCTGGCCGTCCGGATGCGGCCGCGCACCCTGGACGAGGTGATCGGCCAGCGCCACCTGACCGGCGAGGGCACTGCCTTCCGCAAGCTGATCGACAACGACGCGCCGATGTCGCTGCTGCTGTGGGGCCCGCCGGGCACCGGCAAGACCACGCTGGCCTACGTGGTCAGCCAGGTGACCCGGCGGCGGTTCGTCGAGCTGTCCGCGACCAGCGCCGGCGTCAGGGACGTCCGGGCGGCGGTCGACGCGGCCCGGCGCACGCTGGGCACCAGCGGCACGCAGACCCTGCTGTTCATCGACGAGGTGCACCGGTTCAGCAAGACCCAGCAGGACGCGCTGCTGCCCGCGGTGGAGAACCGCTGGGTGTCGTTCATCGGCGCGACCACCGAGAACCCGTTCTTCTCGGTGACCTCGCCGCTGCTGTCCCGGTCGCTGCTGCTGACCCTGCAGCCGCTGTCTGACGGCGACGTGCGCGAGGTCGTGCGCCGGGCGCTCGCCGACCCCCGCGGCCTCGGCGGCGCGGTCGTCCTGGACGACGACGCGGCCGGGCACCTCATCAGGCTGGCCGGCGGCGACGCGCGGCGGGCGCTGACCTACCTGGAGGCCGCCGCCCTCGGCCTGCCCGAGGGCGGCCGCATCGACACCGGCGCGCTGGAGCGCGCGGTGGACCGGGCCGCGGTGCGCTACGACCGCGACGGCGACCAGCACTACGACGTGATCAGCGCGTTCATCAAGTCGATGCGGGGCAGCGACGTGGACGCGGCGCTGCACTACCTGGCCAGGATGATCGCGGCGGGGGAGGACCCGCGGTTCATCGCCAGGCGGCTCATCGTGCACGCGAGCGAGGACGTCGGGATGGCCGACCCCACCGCGCTGCAGGCCGCCGTGGCCGCGGCGCAGGCGGTCGAGTTCGTCGGCCTGCCCGAGGCGCGGATCAACCTGGCACAGGCGGTGATCCATATCTCGCTGGCGCCCAAGTCCAACGCGGTCGTCAAGGCCATCGGCGCGGCCGACGCCGACGTGCGGGACGGGCTGATCGGCGCGGTGCCAGCGCACCTGCGCGACGCGCACTATCCTGGGGCGGGCACGGTCGGCCACGGGCAGGGCTACCGGTACCCGCACGACTTCGCCGACGGCATCGTCGCCCAGCGCTACGCCCCGGATCCGGTGGCGGACCGCACGTACTACGAGCCGTCACGGCACGGGATGGAGGCTCGCCTTGCCGAGCGGGCCGCCCGGATCCGGGCGGCCCTCGGCAAGACCGCGGGCGACGCCTGATCCGCCGGTCTCGACGACGAGAGGAAGCAGCATGAACGGCGCAGAGCTTGCCGCGCTGATCGCCGCCGCGTTCTGGGTGCCGGTCGCGTGCGCGGGCACGTTCGCCCTGCTGCGCATCGGCCGCCTGGCAGGGCAGGCGAGCCGGCTGGCGTCCCGGTCGAGCAGCCTGCTCGCGCACGGCGACGCGGTGCTGCAGCGGGCGCAGTCGGCGGTCGACGGGGCATGGGCCGCGGTGGACCGGGCGGGCCGGCAGCTGGACCGGACCGAGCCGGTGGCGGCCAGCATGGACCAGCTGAGCGCCGGCATGACCGAGCTGGCAGGCCAGGTCTCGGCGCTGGCCGCGCTCGGCCGGGCGCTGGCCGCCGGCCCGGTGGGCCGGGCGGGCGCGCTGGCCTACGGGCTGCGCCATGCCGTCGCGCTGCGCGGCGCGCGGCGCGGGGCCCCGGGCCGCGCGCTGCCCGGGCCGGGGCGCGGGGCGCCGGGCCGGGCGCTGCCCGGCGGCGTAGCGGGGCGCGGGGAGGCGGCCCGGTGATGCGCAGGGGGTTCTGGCTGTCGCTCGGCGCGGTGGCCGGCGTCGCCGGGTACCGGCGTACCTGCGCCGCGGTCCGCCGCCTCTCGGCCGTCCCCGGCGCGGTGAACGGCCGCGGCGGACCCGGCGCGGTGAACGGCCGCGGCGGACCCGGCCCGCGGAGTGCCCGCAGCGCCGCGGCCCGCCTGGCCGGGGAGGCGATCCGCTTCACCCGCGACGTCCGGGAGGGCATGGAGCTGTATATGGCTCGGCGTTCCGCGCCTGCACCGCCTACCCTCTCAACTGACCGTAGTCACCACCGGACCCGACCAGAGGATGGCCGCTGATGGAGTCGGCAGAGATCGCCCGCCGCTTCCTTGCCTATTTCAGGCAGCAGGGGCACGCCATCGTGCCCTCGGCTCCCCTGGTCGCCGACGATCCCACGGTGCTGTTCGTCATCGCCGGCATGCAGCCGTTCAAGCCGTACCTGCTCGGCCAGCGGACGCCGCCGTACAAGCGGGTCGCGGACGTGCAGAAGTGCCTGCGGACGCTGGACATCGACGAGGTGGGCAAGACCACCAGGCACGCCACCTTCTTCCAGATGCTCGGCAACTGGTCGTTCGGTGACTACTTCAAGGAGGGAGCGATCCGCTACGCCTGGGAGCTGCTGACCCGGGCGGAGGCGGACGGCGGCTTCGGCTTCCCCGAGAGCAGGCTGTGGGCGACGGTCCTGCACGACGACGAGGAGGCCTACGCGATCTGGCGGGACCTGATCGGCCTGCCCGCCGGCAGGATCCAGCGCCGCGGCCTGGCCGACAACTACTGGCACATGGGCGTGCCCGGCCCGGGCGGCCCGTGCTCGGAGATCTACTACGACCGCGGCCCCGAGTACGGCCGCGACGGCGGGCCGGAAGCCGACGAGGACCGGTTCCTCGAGGTGTGGAACCTGGTCTTCATGGAGGACCAGCTCAGCAAGGTCAGGGCCAAGGACGACTTCGACGTCGAGGGCAAGCTGCCGTCGAAGAACGTCGACACCGGGATGGGCCTGGAGCGGATGGCGGCGATCCTGCAGGGCGTGGACAACCTGTACGAGATCGACACCACGTGGAAGATCCTGGACCGGGCGGCGGAGCTCACCGAGCAGCGCTACGGCCACCAGCCGCGCGCCGACGTCGCGCTGCGCGTGATCGCCGACCACGTGCGCAGCGCGGTGATGCTGGTCGAGGACGGCGTGCTGCCCGGCAACGAGGGCCGCGGCTACGTGCTGCGCCGCCTGCTGCGGCGCAGCATCAGGAACCTTCGCCTGCTGGCCGGCGGCCAGCGCGGCGGCGGCGGCTCCCCGTCCGGCGAGCGCTTCCTGCACGAGCTCACCGCGGTCACGATCGAGGCGATGACGCCGCTGTACCCGGAGCTGGCCCGCGACGCCGCGAACATCCACACCGTCATCGACGCGGAGGAGACGGCGTTCGCCGGCACGCTGCGCACCGGAACCGCGATCTTCGAGGCGGCGGTGGAGGAGAACAGGCGCAAGCACCTGAACGTGCTGTCCGGCGCCCAGGCCTTCCAGCTGCACGACACCTACGGCTTCCCCATCGACCTGACCCTGGAGATGGCGGCCGAGCAGGGCCTGTCCGTCGACGAGGAGGGCTTCCGCCGCCTGATGGCCGAACAGCGGCGCCGTGCGCGCAGGGACGCGGCGGAGAAGAAGACCGGCAACGCGGACATCTCGGTGTTCGCGGACCTGCTGCAGCGGTCGGGCACGGTCGCCTTCACCGGGTACGACGAGACCGAAACCGAGGCCACGGTCATCGGCCTGCTCGTCGGCGGCACGCCGGCCCCGGCCGCGGGCGCGGGCACCGACGTGGACGTGATCCTGGACCGCACCCCGTTCTACGCCGAGGGCGGCGGGCAACTGGCCGACGCCGGCACGATCGCCGCAGCCGGCGGCCAGGTCGAGGTCCGTGACGTGCAGAGCCCGCTGGCCGGGCTCATCGTGCACCGCGGCCGGGTCGCCTCCGGCGAGATCGTGGCCGGCCAGCCCGCGTTCGCGCGAATCGACGTCGAGCGCCGCCGCGCGCTGTCCAGGTCGCACACCGCCACCCACCTGGTGCACCGCGCGCTGCGCAACGCGCTGGGGGACTCGGCGGCGCAGGCGGGCTCGGAGAACTCGCCGGGCCGGCTCAGGTTCGACTTCACCGCGCCCGGCGCGGTGCCGCCGTCGGTGCTGAGGGACGCCGAGGACGAGGTCAACGAGATCCTGGTCGGCGACCTGGCGGTGCACGCCTTCTACACCTCGCAGCAGGAGGCCCGTGAGCTCGGGGCGCTTGCCCTGTTCGGCGAGAAGTACGGCGACCAGGTCCGCGTGGTCGAGGTGGGCGACTACTCGCGCGAGCTGTGCGGCGGCACCCACGTGCTGCGGTCCGGCCAGCTCGGCCTGGTCAAGGTGCTCGGCGAGTCCTCCATCGGCTCGGGCGTGCGCAGGATCGAGGCGCTGGTCGGCATCGACGCGTTCCGCTTCCTGGCTCGCGAGAGCGTGCTGGTCAGCCAGCTGTCCGAGCAGCTCAAGGCACCGCGTGAGCAACTGCCGGACCGGATCGCCGGCGTCGTGGCCAGGCTGCGGGAGGCCGAGCGCGAGCTGCAGCGGCTGCGCGCGGCCAGGCTGCTCGAGGCAGCCGCCGGCATCGCCGCGGGCGCCGAGGACATCGGCGGGACCGCGCTGGCGGCCCACCGGGCGCCGGACGGCACCGAGCCGGACGACATCCGCCGGCTCGCCCTCGACGTGCGCGGCCGGATGCCGCCGGGCCGGCCCGGCGTCGCCATGGTCCTCGGCGTGCCCGCGGACCGGCCGGTCGTGGTCATCGCCGCCAACGACGCGGCCCGCGCCGCCGGCCTGTCGGCGGGTGCGCTGGCCGGGATCGCCGCCCGCGCGCTCGGCGGGGGCGGCGGCGGCAGGCCGGACGTCGCCCAGGGCGGCGGCCCGCCGCTGTCGCAGCGCGGGCCGCACGTGATCGACGAGGCGTTCGCGGCCGTTCGCGCCGCTTTGCGAGACGCGCCATCGTCGGCTAGGTAGCGTGGTGGCATGGGGCTGCGACCTCCCGAGCTGCCGGTCCTCTCCCGGGAGCTGCCGGTGAGGCAGGGCGTGCGGCTGGCGGTGGACGTCGGCTCGGTCCGCGTCGGGGTAGCCCGCAGCGACCGCGGCGGCGTCCTTGCCAGCCCGCTGGCCGTGCTGCGCTCCGGCCGCGGCACGGCCGACGAGCTTGCCCGGCTGGCCGAGGCCACCGGCGCGATCGAGGTCATCGTCGGCCTGCCCACGTCGCTGTCCGGCCGGGAGGGCACCGCTGCCGCGGGCGCGCGTAGCTTCGCCGCTGCGCTGGCCCGCCGGCTCGCGCCCATCCCGGTGCGCCTGGTCGACGAGCGGCTGACTACCGTCGAGGCGCACGCCGCGCTGCGCCGGGGCGGGAAGGATTCCCGGGCCCGCCGGGCCAGCGTCGACGCAGCGGCCGCGGCGGTGCTGCTGCAGGCAGCCCTCGACGCCGAGCGCGCCACCGGCCGCCCGCCCGGCGGGCCGCCGGTACCGCCCGGCGGGGATAATCCCCCCCGGCCTTCCCGCGGAGCGGCGCCGTGACCGGGGACGCCGGCGGCTGGCCGCCGCCGGTGCACCACGAGCCGCGGCCCGCGCGCCCCCGCCGGGCCGGCGACTCCCCGTGGCGCAGGGCACAGCAGGTTTCCGGCGGCTTCCGCCCGCAGGCCGACGGCTACGGCGACCATCCGGGCGAGGACGGCTACGGCGACCCGGGCCGGTACCCCGCCCGGCCGGGCGACGGCTACGGCGGCCTGCCCGGCCCGGGCGACGGCTACGGCGACCTGCCCGGCCCCGGCGACGGGCACGGCGGCCTGCCCGGCCCGGGCGACGGCTACGGCGACCTGCTCGGCCCCGCGGAGCCCGCAGCACCGCGCAGGCGCAGGCGGCGCAGGTTCCGCTGGCTCGCGCCCTGGGTCGCCGCCCTCGCCATCGCCGCCCCGCTGGCGGCCGGCGGCTACTACGCGTACAGCTTCTACATGAGCAAGTTCCGCCCGCCGGACTACTCCGGCCCCGGCACCGGCTACCTGGTGGTGCAGGTGCCCTCCGGCGCCACGCCGACCAGCCTCGGGCCGAAGCTGCAGGAACTCGGCGTGGTGGCAAGCGCCCGCGCGTTCGTCCTCGCCGCCGAGCACAGCTCGAACCCGAGCGGCCTGCTGCCCGGCTTCTACGGGATGCACCGGCACATGAAGGCGTCGCTGGCGTACGCGCTGCTGCTCAACCCGAAGGACCTGGTGCAGGTGCCGGTGACGATCCCCGAGGGCTGGCGGGTAAGCCAGGTCGTTGCCTGGCTCGGCGCCAAGTCCGGCATCCCGGCCGGCGCCTACGAAGGCGTGCTCAAGCACCCAGCGCTGCTGCACCTGCCCGGCTACGCGAACGGCAACCCGGAGGGCTACCTGTTCCCGGCCACCTACGACGTGGTGCCGCACGAGACCGCGCTGGGCGTGCTGACCGCGATGGTGCAGCGCTTCGACCAGGAGGCGGCGGCGATCGACCTGCCCGCGGCCGCCAGCCGGGCGCACCTGACCCCGGGCCAGGTGATCATCATGGCCAGCCTGGTGCAGGCCGAGGGCGGCCGGCTGTCCGACTACCCGAAGATCGCCCGGGTGATCGACAACCGGCTGGCGCTGGGCATGCCGCTGCAGCTTGACAGCACGGTGCTGTTCGGGCTGAACACCTACGGCATCCTGGCCACCGACCAGCAGCTGCAAAGCGACTCGCCCTACAACACCTACCGGCACAAGGGCCTGCCGCCCGGCCCGATCGACAACCCGGGCGCCGCGGCCATCCAGGCCGTGCTGCACCCGGCGCCCGGGCCGTGGCTGTACTTCGTCACCGTCAACCCGAAGACCCGCGAGACCTTGTTCACCTCCAGCCAGGCGCAGTTCGAGCAGTTCAGGGCCGAGCTCGAGCGGAACCTCGGCCAGGGCTGAGCGATGCCCGCCCGCCGCGCGGCCGTGCTCGGCTGCCCGATCGCGCACTCGCTGTCGCCGGCGCTGCACGCGGCTGCCTACGCCGCGCTCGGCCTGGACGGCTGGACGTACACGGCGATCGAGTGCGACGAGGCCCGGCTGCCCGGCCTGCTCGCCGGCTGCGACGACGGCTGGGCGGGGCTGTCGCTGACGATGCCGCTGAAGCGGGCGGTGCTGCCGCTGCTCGACCGCGCCGAGCCGCTGGCCGCCGCGGTGGGCGGCGCGAACACGGTGGTGTTCCGCGGCGGCCAGCGGCACGGCTACAACACCGACGTGCCCGGCATGGTGGCGGCCCTGGCCGCCGCGGGGGTCACCGCGCCTGCCGGCGCCACGGTCCTCGGCGCCGGGGCGACCGCCTGCGCCGCGCTGGCCGCGCTGCGCCAGATGGGGCTGGCGGCCGCGGAGGTGCACGTGCGCGACCGGGCGCGCGCCGCCGGCCTGCTGGCCGCCGCCCGCCGCCTGGGCATGTCCGCGGAGCTGAGGCCGTTCGGCTCGCCGGTCCGCGGCGGCGACCTGCTGGTTTCCACGGTCCCCGCCGGCGCCGCCGATCTTTACGCCGAACGAATCGGCGGCGCCTCCTCAAGGCCAGGATCAGTCCTGGACGTGGTGTACCACCCGTGGCCGACGCCGCTGGCCCGCGCCGCGGCGCGGGCGGGCCTTGCCGTGGCCGGCGGCTTCGACCTGCTGCTGCACCAGGCCGCCCGCCAGGTCGAGCTGATGACCGGCACCGGGCCGGCCCCGCTGCAGGCCATGCGCGCCGCCGGCCAGGCCGAACTGGCCCGCCGCGCCGCCCTTGCCGCCCGCTAGACGCCTACCCAAACGCCCCGCACCACCACACCCCCGCCCGGCTAAGGGCGCCGCTGTCACACCCAGGCCCGCCCAAGGGCGCCGGTGTGACACCCACGCCCGCCCAAGGGCGCCGGTGTGACACCCACGCCCTCTCTCCCAGCGCGCGTCCGGCAACCGACCAGCCAGCGGCGGCCGAGGCCGCACCGGATCCGGCGCGAGCGCGGCTGCCGGCCTAGCTCACCGAGCTGAGTTCGGCAATCCATGCTCGCCGCCGCAGTCGGCCTTCCCCGGCAGCAGGTCAACTATCACCTGCGGGCGCCCGAGCGGCACGGGCTGGTCGAGCTGGCCGAGCGGCGCAAGGGCAACGTCACCGAGCCTGCTGCAGGCTGCAGCGGCGGTGGCCCCCGACCCGGCCAGGCGCCGGACCGGCTGCCTGCCCGCTGGCTGCTGGCGCTCGCCGCCCGGCTCGTCCGCGACGTCGGCGACCTGATCACTGCCGCCAGGGCGAACAAGAAGCTGGCCACGTTCGCGATGGACGGCCGGGTGCGGTTCGCCTCGGCCGCCGGCCGGGGCGCCTTCACCAGCGAGCTGATGCAGGCGGTGACCTCCCTGGTGGCGAAGTACCACGATGCGCAGGCTGAAGGCGGCCGCGAGCACCACTTCGTGGTTGCCATCCATCCCGGTGTGACCGGAATCAAGGAGACCTGATGGGGAGCCCGTTCGAGCAGCACAACCAGGCCGAGGTCCCGGCGAGCCCGGACGAGGCGTTCGGCCGCGGCGTCGTCCGCCTCAGCTACGAAGGATCAGCAGCCTGCCCTTCCGGTCGAAGATCAGCGCCCCGGCCGATACCGGAATGGCAGGGATACCTGGAACGGGCTCCCCGTTCATCCGCCGGACGGGCGATCCCGCTTCGGCAGCCCGCTCACGACGGCCGCGTAGGAGGCATCGATGGCCTCAAGCAGTTCGTCGTCCGGGATCGCGCCGCCGACCCGCAGCGTGTTCCAGCCAGACCGGCCGACGTAGGCCATCGCCGCGGCGTCATCCGGATACCGCGCCAGCCACTCGCCGGCGGCGTCCCGGCTGGTCCCGCACTTGACGCCCACCGACGGCAAACCGGAGCCGCCGGACCCGAGGAACGCGAAGATCTTGCCGCCCACCTTGGCGACCACCTCGCCGTCCCAGGGCTCGTCCTGCCAGGCACCCGGCTTGGCCAGGCAGTAGGCAAGCACATCCTCCCACGTCATGGCGGCTCCGGGTTCGTCGTGGGCCCGGGCGTCACAGTAGCGCACGGTTGCCACGGGCGCTGCAGAGGTGCAACGCTGGCGGCATGGCCACTCGCCTGGTGCACCTCGTCGTCGACGCCGCAGACCCGGCCGGCCTGGCCCGGTTCTGGGCGGCCGCGCTCGGCTGGGAGGTCGCCGAGGAAGAACCCGATCAGGTGGTCGTCTCGCCACCAGGCTACAGCTACCCGGACCCGGCCGCGCTGCCGCTGGTGTTCGTTCCCGTGCCCGATCCCAAGACCGGCAAGAACCGGGTGCACCTGGACCTGGCCACCGAGCCGGCCGGGCACCAGGCGGCCGAGGTGCAGCGCCTGCTCGGCCTCGGCGCCGTGCCCGCCGACATCGGCCAGGGCGACGTGCCGTGGCAGGTGCTGGCCGACCCGGAGGCCAACGAGTTCTGCGTCCTGGATCCGCGGCCGGCCTACCTGGGCATCGGACCGGTCGCCGCGGTCGTCGCCGACTGCCGCGACCCCGCCGCCGCGGCGGGCTTCTGGGAACTGGCGACGGGCCGGGTGCGCAGCAGCGCGGACCCGGATTGGGTGCAGCTGCGGTCCCCGCGGGGCGCCGGGCCGTTCCTCGAGCTGGTCCGGACCGCAGAACCGAAGCGCGCCAAGAACCGGGTGCACCTGGACGTGGCGCCGTACCCGGGCGAGGACCACGCGGTCGCGGTCCAGGCGCTGATCGACGCCGGCGCGGTACCCGCCGACGTCGGGCAGACGGCCGACGTCACGTGGACCGTCCTCGCCGACCCGGAAGGAAGCGAGTTCTGCGTGCTGACCCCGCGATGACCCCGGCGGTGCAGGCGGCCGCTGTCGACCGCCTTGGCTGTCACCCGCATGTCACCGGATCAGGTACGGCCACTGGCGCGTCAGCCACTGCCAGAACGTCCGGCGTCGCGGCCGCGCGACCAGGTGCCCGCTGCCCGCCTTGCCCGGCATCTCGATGCGCAGCACTTCCGGCACGCCGGGTCCGCATGGCTCGCGGACCTTCACGTGCCCGCTGCGGACAACGGCCTCGTCCGGGTCCACCACGATGCCCGGCTGGGTGACCAGAGTCGGGTGCCCGCTGCCAGCGCCGCCGCCCGTGACTGCTCCGGTGCCCGGCGGTTGCGGTGGGCTACGCCGGGCGCGCCAGGTAGCGCGCCTGGGTGAAGCTGTACCAGTTCCCCGAGTCGTCGCGCAGGACCGCCTCGATGCCGTAGGGACGCTCGGCGGGCTCCTGGGTGAACTCGACGCCCCGGCCGGCAAGCACGGCATGGTCACCCCTGCAGTCGGTGGTGGCCATCACGCCGGGCGACAGCGCTCCCTTCGCGACCAGGGCGCGGACCTGCTGCGCGGACTCCGCGTCGAGCATGGAGTGCAGCGGGTCCATCAGCAGCAGTTCCTGGCCGTCGCTGCCGGGCGCCCGCACGGTCAGCCAGCGCATGCCGCCCTCCAGCTTCAGGTCGCTGGTGACGGTGAAGCCCAGCTTCTCGGCGTAGAACTGCCTGGCCGCGTCCTGGTCGAGCACCCACACGGACACGATCGAGATTCCGGTGATCATGCAGCGACTCTACGGGCGCGCGCGGCGCGGGCGCTTCTCGGAAAGTGATGCGTTCAGTCCTCGGGCAGGCCGGCGCGCCACATCAGCACGAAGCAGCCCGGGATGGGGGCAGGCCCGCCGCGCGCGGCGGCCTGACGCCGGTAGGCGGTCGGGGACATTCCGGTGATCTCGGCGAAGCGGGCGCTGAACGTGCCAATGCTGGCGAAGCCGACCAGGTGGCAGATCTCTGTCACGGTCAGGTTGGCCGAACGCAGCAGCTCGCAGGCGCGCTCCACCCGCCGCCTGGTCCGGTAGCGGCCCGGGGTCTCGCCGTAGGCGGCGCGGAACGCCCGGATGAAGTGCTCACGCGAGTAGCCCGCTCCGGCGGCCAGCGCCGGTACGTCGATCCGGCCGGCGTAGTCGCGGTCGATGCGGTCCCTGGCGCGGCGGAGCATCCGCAGCGACGAGACGTCGGCTGTCTTGCTCATCGTCTCCGCAGCCTCCCCGGCGCAGGCGGGGCTTACTCGATCCTGGTGGCGACCGGCGTGCCGGGCTCGACGGTCCGGCTCACCGTGCACAGCCGGTCGTGCGACCGGCGCACCGCGCCGGGCAGCAGCGCCCGCGCCGCGTCGCCCTGCTCCCCGTCGGGGAACCTGACCTGGAAGGTCACCACGATCCCGGCCAGGTGGTTGCCCGCCTCGTCGCGGACCTTCTCCGCACCGACGCGGACCTCGAACGCGCCGGGCTCGGCCCGGCGCGAGGTGAGGATGTCCACGTCGGTCGCCGTGCAGCCGCCGATCCCGGCGAGCAGCAGGTCCACCGGGGTGAAGTCGGTGCCGATGCCGATCGTGCCGCCGCGGCCGTTGCTGGCCGCGTACCTGCTGTTCCCGATCCGCTCCAGCCTGGCGGCGCGGCGCGCTGCTGTGTCGCTCATGCTGGCCACCTTGCCATAGTCCTCTCGCGGACAGCGGGAGACCAGCGGTGACCGCCCGCCGGGTGGCGGCGCACCGACCCGGCCGGGCCGGGCCGCCGCCGTCCGCCCTGCTGTCCCGGGCGCTGCTGTCGTTCGCGGTGGAGTACGAGCGCGACTGGCGGCCGTCGCTGCCGACGGTGTCAAGCGGGCATCGGAAGGGGAGCGCTGCCCGACAGCCCCGCCAGCCCAGGGATATTTCATGATATATCGGCAATACTCATCGCTCGTGCGCCGTGGCGCAGGGCGTCGTTGTGGCAGCGTGCCGGCTATAACCGGCACGCTGCCACAACGATGCCGGCGGCCGGCGCGGCGGGGTCAGCCGGCGCGGTCCAGCCAGTCCTCGATGCTGCGGGCCAGGGTCCGCATCGGCAGCGAGCCGTGGTCGAGGACGGCGCCGTGGAAGGCGGGCAGGGAGAACGCCGGGCCCAGCCGCTTGCGGGCATCCTCCCGGATGCGGAGGATCTCCAGCTTGCCGGTGAGGTAGGCGAGGGCCTGCCCCGGGACCACCACGTACCGGTCGATCTCGGCGGCAAGGAATGCGCGCGGCATGGGGACGTGTTCGGCCATGAACTCCAGCGCCCGCTCTCGGCTCCAGCCGAACGCGTGCATGCCGGTGTCCACCACCAGCCGCGCGGCCCGCATCAGCGACGTGGCGACCGAGCCGAGCAGCCCGCGGTCGCCGGCGTACAGCCCGGCCTCCTCGGCAAGCTGCTCCGCGTACAGGCCCCAGCCCTCGGAGAACACCGGCAGGCTGCGCTGGCGCTGCAGATCGGGGAGGCCGGTGAGCAGCTGGAGGCGGGACAGCTGCAGATGGTGCCCCGGCACCGCCTCGTGGAAGGCCACCACCTCGGTGTCCCATCCGGTGCCGGCGGTGGGCCGCTCGGTGTTGAACCAGAACGTCCCGGGCCGCCCGCCGTCGAGACGAGGCGGGGTGTAGTGCGGCGCCGCGCCGCTGACGGCTACCACCTCCGGCATAGGCGTGACCTGGCACGGCGGCGGAAGCGGGTCCGGGAAGAACTCCCCGGCCCGTGCCTCGGCCCGCCGCACGGCGGCCTCCGCCCGGCGGACGGCCTCCTCCGGGGGGACCTTCCCGGCCGAGCCGGCCACGGCGGCGAAGACCTCGCCCAGCCCGTGCAGCCCCAGGCCGGTGCCCAGCCGCACGGCCCGGGCCTCCAGCGCCGCCACCTGGTCCAGGCCGGTCTGGTGCAGCTGGCCGGGAGACAGCGACAGGGTGGTGTAGACCCGGACCGCCCGCGCGTAGTCCTCCTCGCCGCCGGGCAGGTAGGCCAGGCCCGGCCGCTGCGACGGCCGGGCCCGCGGCAGCAGGTCCCTGACCGTGGCGACCCACCTCGCCAGCGCCGGGTGCACCACCTGCTCGGCGGCCGCCCGGCGTTCCTCCTCCCATTCCGCCGCCCGCTGCCAGCCCTGCGGCGCCCGGGGCAGCAGCACCGGGCTGGTGCCGGGGGCGGCCAGGACGCCCTCGGCCCAGGCGATCGCCTGCTCGGCCAGCGGCGCGACCGGCAGCCGCCCCTTGCCGGCACCGGCCCGCAGCCGCTCGCTGATCTGGTCGAGCCAGGCCCCGCTGCGCCGCAGCCGGGCCAGGTAGGCCTCGGCCGCGGCCTGGTCCACCAGGACCGTCCTGGCCGCCACCGCCAGCAGGCTCGCCGGCCCCGCGTAGTGCATCGCGGTGACCGTGTACTCGGCCCGCGCGAGGTCGATCATGTCCCGCTCGCCGGCGGCCGCCTCCCGGACGCAGTCGAGCGTGACGGCATCCGCCGCAGCGAGCTGGCCACGCCCGACCGCCTCGGCCTCGCGGAGATAGTCCCCGACCTCGGCGCGCCAGGCTGCCTGGCCCTCTTCGCTGTCGTCAGGGACCAGGTGGTCGTACCCGGGGATGCCGTACGACGTGGCGGCGAACGGGTTGGATTCCAGCCAGCGCCGGTGAAACCGGTCGGCCAGGTCACGTGCCGAGGTCATGGAGCCTTCCGCGGGTCGGTGATGATCTGCCCAGTGGACCCGGACACTATCAGCCCGCGTCCGCGAGGATGTCGAGGACCTGCTGGCCGTAGCGGGCCAGCTTGGCCTCCCCGACGCCGCTGACGGCGGCGAGGTCCGCCAGCGTGGCCGGGGGGGAGGCGGCGATCTCCCGCAGCGTGGCGTCGTGGAAGATCACGTAGGCCGGGACGCCCTGCTCCCTGGCCGCCGCGGCCCGCCAGGCGCGCAGCCGCTCGAACACCTGCTCCGCCTCCGGTGACAACTCCGCCGCCTGGCCTCGCGCCGTTCCCGGCGATGGCCCGGCGCCGCCGGCCTGCGCGGATCCGGCCCCGCCGCCGGCCTGCGCGGATCCGGCCCCGCCGCCGGCCGCGCTCCGCCCGGCCGCGCCCGCCCCGCGGCCGCCCCGCGCCGGCGCCGCCGGGACCGGCACGTCCCGGCGGAACATGACCTGCCGCCGGCCGCGCAGCACCTCGGCGCTCGCGTCGGTCAGCGCCAGCGTGCCATGCTGGCCGTTGACCGCCAGCAGGCCGCCGGCCAGCAGCTGCCGCACGACGCCGCGCCACTGCGCCTCGCTCAGCTCCCCGCCGATGCCGAACACCGGCAGCGCGTCGTGCCGGTACGACAGCACCCGCGGCGTCTTCCGGCCGAGCAGGATGTCGATGACCTGCCCGGCGCCGAACGACGGCCCCCGCAGCCGGCCCAGCCGCACCACCGCCGACAGCAGCTTCTGCGCGGCCACCGTGCCGTCCCAGACCTCCGGCGGCGCCAGGCACGTGTCGCAGTTCCCGCACGGGCCTGAATAGTCCTCGCCGAAGTACGCCAGCAGCTGCGCGCGGCGGCAGCCGGCGGTCTCGCACAGCGCGAGCATGGCGTCCAGGTGCGTGACCAGCCGCCGCCGGTGCGCCGCGTCACCGTCCGACTCGTCGATCAGCCGCCGCTGCTGCACCACGTCGGCCAGCCCGTAGGCCAGCCACGCGGTGGCGGGCGCGCCGTCGCGCCCGGCGCGCCCGGTCTCCTGGTAGTACCCCTCCACCGAGCGCGGCAGGTCCAGGTGGGCGACGAACCGGACGTCCGGCTTGTCGATGCCCATGCCGAACGCGATCGTGGCCACCATGACCTGCCCGTCCTCGCGGAGGAACCGCGCCTGGTGCGCGGCACGGGTCCGCGCGTCGAGGCCGGCGTGGTACGGCAGGGCCGCGAAGCCCTCCGAGCACAAGAACGCGGCGGTCTTCTCCGCCGACGCCCGGGACAGCGTGTACACGATGCCGGCGTCGCCGGGGTGCTCGCGGCGCAGCAGCGACAGCAACTGCCGCTGCGGCGCGGACTTCTGCTCGATCCGGTAGCGGATGTTGGGCCGGTCGAAGCTGGCCACGAAGTGCCGCGCCGAGCCCAGCGCCAGCCGGGAGGTGATCTCGGCGAGCGTCTGCCTGGTCGCGGTGGCGGTGACCGCGATCCGCGGCACCGAAGGCCAGCGCTGGTGCAGCACGGACAGCTCCAGGTAGTCCGGCCGGAAGTCGTGCCCCCACTGCGCCACGCAGTGCGCCTCGTCGATCGCGAACAGCGCGACGCTGCCCCGCTCCAGCAGCCGCAGCGCGGACTCGCCGCGCAGCCGTTCCGGCGCCAGGTACAGCAGGTCGAGCTTGCCGTCCAGGAACGCGTACTCCACCCCGCGGCGCTCGTCCGGGTCCTGGGCGGAGTTGAGGAATCCGGCCCGGACGCCGCACGCCCGCAGCGCGTCCACCTGGTCCTGCATGAGCGCGATCAGCGGCGAGATGACCACCCCGGTGCCGTCCCGCAGCAGCGCGGGAATCTGGTAGCACAGCGACTTGCCGCTGCCGGTCGGCATCAGCGCGACCGCGTCCCGGCCCGCGCAGACGTGCTCGATGATCTCCTGCTGCTGCCCGCGGAACGAGTCGTACCCGAACACCCGGCGCAGCACATCCGACGCCGCCGCGGAGACGCCGCCGGGCGCTGACAGACCCACCCCCGGATTCTACGGCCGGGCACCGCCGGCCGGACCGGCTGAGCTATCGTGC
>Ga0209061_1003035_pt1 | contig 19235 bp, 31 predicted proteins | sample Coa_R1_10_FD_187157 | JGI IMG/M metagenome (GOLD analysis project Ga0209061, IMG submission 187157) | Surface soil microbial communities from Centralia Pennsylvania, which are recovering from an underground coalmine fire - Coalmine... | ecosystem: Environmental > Terrestrial > Soil >...
GCGCGAGCACTTCGAGATGCGGACGCACAAGCGGCTGATCGACATCATCGACCCGACGCCGAAGACGGTGGACTCGCTGATGCGCCTCGACCTGCCGGCCGGCGTCGACATCGAGATCAAGCTGTAGAGGACCGCACCGACATGGCCAGACAGATCAAAGGGATCCTGGGCACCAAGCTCGGCATGACCCAGGTCTTCAACGACGCCGGGCAGATCGTCCCGGTCACGGTCGTGCAGGCAGGGCCGTGCGTGGTCACCGCCGTGCGCACCCCGGACACCGACGGGTACTCGGCCGTGCAGTTCGGCTACGGCGAGGTCGACCCGCGCTCGGTGACCAAGCCGATCGCCGGGGTGTTCGCCAAGGCGGGCGTGACGCCGCGCAGGTACCTGGCCGAGCTGCGCACCGACGACGCGTCGCAGTACACGCTGGGCGAGGAGGTCACCGCCGACGTGTTCGCCAGCGGCCAGCGCGTCGACGTGACCGGCAGGAGCAAGGGCAAGGGCACCGCCGGCGTGATGAAGCGGCACGGCTTCCGCGGGCTCGGCGCCGCGCACGGCACCCAGCGCAAGCACCGCTCCCCGGGCTCCATCGGAGCGTGCGCCACCCCGGGCCGGGTGTTCAAGGGGCTGCGGATGGCGGGCCGGATGGGCGGCGGGCGCACCACCGTGCAGTCGCTGACCGTGCACTCGGTCGACGCCGAGCGCGGCCTGCTGCTGATCAAGGGCGCGGTGCCCGGGCCGGCCGGCCGCGTCGTGTTCGTGCGCAGCGCGGCAAGGACCCCGACCGGAGGTGAGGCCGGATGACCGCCGTGAGCGTGATCGGAGCAGAGGGCAGGACGGTCGAGCTGCCCGAGGAGATCTTCGCCGCCAAGGTCAACGTCCCGCTCATCCACCAGGTCGTGGTCGCGCAGCAGGCCGCGGCGCGGCAGGGCACCCATGCCACGAGGACCCGCGGCCGGGTGCGCGGCGGCGGCAAGAAGCCGTACCGGCAGAAGGGCACCGGCCGGGCCCGCCAGGGTTCGCTGCGCGCGCCGCAGTACGCCGGCGGCGGCACGGTGCACGGCCCGGTGCCGCGGTCCTACGCGCAGCGGACGCCGAAGAAGATGAAGGCGGCGGCCCTGCGCGGCGCGCTGTCCGACCGGCTCAGCCACGGCAGGGTCGGCGTGGTCGGCCGGTTCGTCGACGGCGACGTGCCAAGCACCAGGTCCGCCGTGGCCGTGCTCGCCGCCGCGGTCGGCTCGCTGGGCAGGCCGGTGCTGGTGGTGCTGCACCGCGACGACGAGGTGAGCTGGAAGTCGCTGCGGAACGTGCCCGGCGTGCACGTCCTCGCCGAGGACCAGCTCAACACCTATGACGTGCTGGCCAGCGAGCACGTGGTGTTCACCGAGCAGGCCCTCGAGGCGTTCGTCACCAGGAGCACCGCGAAGGAGGCCGCGAAGTGAGCAGGGACGGCAACCCGAGGGACATCCTGCTGCGGCCGGTGGTCTCCGAGAAGAGCTACGGGCTGCTCGACGAGGGCAAGTACACCTTCGTCGTCGCGCCGGACGCCAACAAGACCCAGATCAGGCACGCGGTCGAGGCCGTGTTCCGGGTGAAGGTGACCGGGGTCAACACGGTGAACCGGCCGGGCAAGCGCAAGCGCACCCGGCACGGCTGGGGGAAGCGGCCGGACACCAAGCGGGCGATCGTGACGCTGGCCGCGGGGGACAGGATCGACATATTCGGCTCGGTCGGCTAGGGAGGCTCGGCAATGGCTATCCGTAAGTACAAGCCGACCACCCCGGGCCGGCGCGGCGCCAGCGGCTCGGACTTCGCCGAGGTGACCAGGAGCGAGCCGGAGAAGTCGCTGGTGCGCCCGCTGCACTCCCGGGGCGGGCGCAACGTGCACGGCCGGATCACCGCCCGGCATCAAGGCGGCGGCCACAAGCGGTCCTACCGGCTGGTCGACTTCCGGCGCGCGGACAAGGACGGCGTGCCCGCCAGGGTCGCGCACATCGAGTACGACCCGAACCGCACCGCGCGGATCGCGCTGCTGCACTTCGCGGACGGCGAGAAGCGCTACATCATCTGCCCGCAGGGGCTGTCGGCGGGCGACAGGGTGGAGAGCGGGCCGGGCGCCGACATCAAGCCGGGCAACTGCCTGCCGCTGCGCAACATCCCGACCGGAACCGTGGTGCACGCCATCGAGCTGCGGCCGGGCGGCGGCGCGAAGATCGCGAGGTCGGCCGGCGCGGGCGTGCAGCTGCTCGCCAAGGAGGGCGGCTACGCCCAGCTGCGGATGCCGTCCGGCGAGATCCGGCGGGTCGACGCGGCGTGCCGGGCCACCGTCGGCGAGGTCGGCAACGCCGAGCAGGGCAACATCAAGCTGGGCAAGGCGGGCCGCAGCCGGTGGCGGGGCCGCCGCCCGTCGGTGCGCGGCGTGGCGATGAACCCCGTCGACCACCCGCTCGGCGGCGGCGAGGGCAAGAGCTCGGGCGGGCGCCATCCGGTCAGCCCGTGGGGCAAGCCGGAGGGCCGGACCCGCCGGGCGCACAAGCCCAGCGACCGGCTGATCAGCCGCCGCCGCGGCAGGAACAAGCGGTAGGAGCACAACCAGATGCCTCGTAGCCTGAAGAAGGGGCCCTTCGTCGACGACCACCTGATGAAGAAGGTGGACGCGCAGAACTCCAGGGGCGCGAAGACCGTCATCAGGACCTGGTCCCGGCGTTCGATGATCGTGCCGGCGATGCTCGGCCACACGATCGCCGTGCACGACGGCCGCAAGCACGTCCCGGTGTTCATCACCGAGTCGATGGTGGGCCACAAGCTCGGCGAGTTCGCCCCCACGCGGACTTTCCGCAGTCACGTCAAGGACGACCGGCGCAGCCGCCGATAGGAGAACGAGTTATGGAAGCCAGGGCCATGGCGCGGTACGTCCGCGTCACGCCGCGGAAGGCCCGCCGGGTGGTGGACCTGATCCGCGGGCTGCCCGCCGACCAGGCACGGGCCGTGCTCGAATTCGCGCCGCAGGCGGCCAGCGACCCGGTCGGCAAGGTGCTCGCCAGCGCCATCGCCAACGCGGACGCCAGGAGCGAGCGCGGTGACCGCGGCATGCTGTGGGTACGGCGCGCCTGGGTGGACGAGGGCCCGACGCTCAAGCGGTTCCGGCCGCGCGCCCAGGGCCGCGGCTACCGGATCCTCAAGCGCACCAGCCACATCACCGTCATCGTGTCCGACGACTCCGAGAGCGCAGAGGGAGGGACCCGCTAGTGGGGCAGAAGGTGAACCCGCACGGGTTCCGGCTCGGCATCACCACCGATTTCAAGAGCCGCTGGTACGCCGACAAGCTGTACAAGGAATACGTCGCGGAAGACGTGGCGATCCGCCGGATGCTGCAGCGCGGCATGGAGCGGGCCGGGATCTCCAAGGTGGAGATCGAGCGGACCAGGGACCGGGTGCGCGTGGACATCCACACCGCGCGGCCCGGGATCGTCATCGGCCGCCGCGGCGCGGAGGCCGACCGGATCCGCGGCGACCTGGAGAAGCTGACCGGCAAGCAGATCCAGCTGAACATCCTCGAGGTGAAGAACCCGGAGATCGACGCCCAGCTGGTCGCGCAGGGGGTCGCCGAGCAGCTGTCCAGCCGGGTGTCGTTCCGGCGGGCGATGCGCAAGGCGATCCAGAGCGCGATGAAGGGCGGCGCCAAGGGCATCAGGGTGCAGTGCTCCGGGCGCCTGGGCGGAGCCGAGATGTCGCGGAGCGAGTTCTACCGCGAGGGCAGGGTGCCGCTGCACACGCTGCGCGCGGACATCGACTACGGCTTCTACGAGGCGCGCACCACGTTCGGCCGGATCGGCGTGAAGGTCTGGATCTACCTGCGCGAGGCGCCGACCACCCGCGCCGGGCGCGAGGCGCAGCAGGCCGCGCTGCGCGCCGCCGCCCAGCAGCGGGGCCAGCGCTCGCGCGAGCCGCAGTCCGCGGGCCGCCGCCGCAGGGCGGCCGAGGCCGTGGCCGTGGGCGAGGAGGGCTGAGCGCGATGCTGATTCCGCGCAGGGTCAGGCACAGGAAGCAGCACCGCCCGCACCGGACCGGTGCCGCCAAGGGCGGAACCCACGTGCATTTCGGCGAGTTCGGCATCCAGGCGCTGGAGCATGCGTACGTGACCAACAGGCAGATCGAGGCCGCGCGCATCGCGATGACGCGGCACATCCGCCGCGGCGGGAAGGTGTGGATCAACATCTTCCCGGACCGGCCGCTGACCAAGAAGCCGGCCGAGACCCGCATGGGCTCGGGCAAGGGCTCTCCGGAATGGTGGGTCGCCAACGTGAAGCCGGGCCGGGTCATGTTCGAGCTGTCCGGCGTCGCCGAGCCGGTGGCCAGGGAGGCGCTGCGCCGCGCGATCCACAAGCTGCCGATGAAGTGCAGGGTGGTCAAGCGAGAGGTCGGTGAGGCCTGATGGCGAGCGGCATGACCGCGCAGCTGCGCGTCTCCACCGAGGAGGAGCTGCGCGCCAAGCTGGCCGAGGCCAAGGAGGAGCTGTTCAACCTGCGCTTCCAGGGCGCGACCGGACAGCTGGAAAGCCACGGCAGGCTGCGCGCGGTGCGCAAGGAGATCGCCCGCATCTACACGGTGATGCGCGAGCGCGAGCTCGGGATCATCACCTTGATCGAGGAAACCGCCGGGCCGGAGGCCGCCGGGCCGCAGACGCCGGCCGCCGAGGCCGCCGAGGCCGCCGAGGCCGGGGCCGCCGATGCGGAGACCGCCGGCGGCGACGACGAAGCAGCCGAGGAGGCGGACGAATGAGCGAGGACGCGAGCCCGGCCCGCACGGAGGTGGCCGCGACCGCGCGCGGGTACCGCAAGGGCAGGGAGGGCTACGTGGTCAGCGACAGGATGGACAAGACCGTCGTCGTCCAGGTCGAGGACCACGTCAAGCACCCCAAGTACGGCAAGGTGCTGCGCCGTACCAAGAAGTACAAGGCGCACGACGCCACCAACGCCTGCGGCGTCGGCGACCGCGTGCTGCTGATGGAGACCCGGCCGCTGTCGGCGACCAAGCGCTGGCGGGTGGCCGAGATCCTGGAGAAGGCCAAGTAACGCAGTAGGCAGTGAAGGCCCGGCTGGCTCCGGTGCCGGCGCGAGATTACAGGAGTTGACGTGATCCAGCAGGAGTCGCGGCTCAAGGTCGCCGACAACACGGGTGCGAAGGAGATCCTGTGCATCCGCGTTCTCGGCGGCAGCGGCCGGCGATACGCGGGCATCGGTGACGTCATTGTGGCGACGGTGAAGGACGCCCTTCCCGGCGCCGGCGTGAAGAAGGGCGACGTCGTCAAGGCGGTGGTGGTGCGCACCCGCAAGGAGCGCCGCCGCGGCGACGGCTCCTACATCCGGTTCGACGAGAACGCGGCCGTGCTGATCAGGGACGGCGGGGACCCGCGCGGCACCCGCATCTTCGGCCCGGTCGGGCGCGAGCTGCGGGAGAAGCGGTTCATGCGGATCATCTCGCTGGCGCCGGAGGTGCTGTGATGAAGATGAAGATCAGGAAGGGCGATCACGTGATCGTCGTCGCGGGCCGTGACCGCGGGCGCACCGGCACGGTGATCGCGGCGTACCCGGACCGGGGCAAGGTGCTCGTCCAGGGCGTCAACGTGGTGAAGAAGAACAAGAAGGTCACCTACCAGGGCCGGCGCGGCGCCAAGGAGGGCGGCATCACGCACGAGGAAGCGCCGATCGACGTGAGCAACGTGCAGCTGGCCGACCCGGACGGCAAGCGGCCCGCCCGGGTGGGCTACCGGTTCGACGAGGACGGCAACAAGATCCGCGTCGCCAGGCCGAGCGGGAAGGACATCTGATGACGGCCGACGCCGCCGAGGCGCCCCCGGTGCCGCGGCTCAAGGAGCGCTACCGGACCGAGATCGCGCCGGCGCTGATGGAGGAGTTCGGCTACCGCAACGTCATGCGGATCCCCAAGCTCACCAAGATCGTGGTGAACATGGGCGTCGGCGAGGCTGCGCGGGACGCCAAGCTCATCGAGGGCGCGGTCCGCGACCTGTCCACCATCACCGGGCAGCGGCCGGCCGTGGCCAGGGCCAAGAAGTCGGTGGCGCAGTTCAAGCTGCGCGAGGGCATGCCGATCGGCGCGCACGCCACGCTGCGCGGCGACCGCATGTGGGAGTTCCTCGACCGGCTGCTCACCATCGCGCTGCCCCGGATCCGCGACTTCCGCGGCCTGAGCGACCGGCAGTTCGACGGCCGGGGCAACTACACGTTCGGGCTCACCGAGCAGCTCATGTTCCACGAGATCGACCCGGACAAGGTGGACAGGCAGCGCGGGATGGACATCACGATCGTGACCACGGCAACGAACGACGCCGAGGGCCGCTCCCTGCTGCGGCGGCTCGGCTTCCCCTTCAGGGAGGGCTGACACGTGGCGAAGAAGTCGCTGGTCGCCAAGGCCAAGCGCGCGCCCAAGTTCAAGGTGCGCGGCTACACGAGGTGCACCCGCTGCGGGCGGCCCCGCGCCGTCTACCAGCGGTTCAGCCTGTGCCGGATCTGCTTCCGCACGATGGCGCACCGCGGCGAGCTGCCGGGCATCACCAAGTCCAGCTGGTAAACCGAACGACGGACACAGATGAACCGAACGAGCGCACCGCAGGTCCCGTCCGGGGAAACCGCGGTGAGGAGGGCCCCGAGGCCATGACGATGACCGACCCGATCGCGGACATGCTGACCCGGCTGCGGAACGCGAACTCGGCGTACCACGAGACGGTGAGCATGCCGTACTCCAAGATCAAGTCGCACATAGCGGAGATCCTGCAGCAGGAGGGCTACATCGCCTCCTGGCGGGTGGAGGACGCCGAGGTCGGCAGGAACCTCGTGATCGCCCTCAAGTACGGCAACTCCCGCGAGCGTTCCATCGCGGGCATCAAGCGGGTGTCCAAGCCGGGGCTGCGGGTCTACGCGAAGAAGGACAACCTGCCCAGGGTGCTCGGCGGCCTCGGCGTGGCGATCATCTCCACCTCCGGCGGCCTGATGACCGACAGGCAAGCCAAGAAGCGCGGCGTGGGCGGCGAAGTCCTCGCCTACGTCTGGTAAGGAGGCAGCTGCTATGTCGAGGATCGGGCGGCTCCCGGTGCCCATTCCCAGCGGGGTGCAGGTCACGATCGACGGGCGCGAGGTCACCGTGCAGGGGCCGAAGGGGACGCTGCGCCACACGGTGGCCGCGCCCATTGACGTCGTGCGCGAGGACGGGGTCATCCGCGTGCGGCGGCCGAACGACGAGGGACCCGTGCGCGCGCTGCACGGCCTGTCCCGCACGCTGATCGCGAACATGGTCACCGGCGTCACCGACGGCTACCGCAAGACGCTGGAGATCGTCGGCGTCGGCTACCGCGTGCAGGCCAGGGGCAAGGACCTGGAGTTCTCGCTCGGGTTCAGCCACCCGGTGATCGTCACCCCGCCCGAGGGGATCACGTTCAGGGTCGAGGCGCCCACCAGGTTCGTCGTCGAGGGCATCGACAAGCAAGCGGTGGGCGAGGTGGCCGCGAGGATCCGCAAGCTGCGCAAGCCGGATCCGTACAAGGGCAAGGGCGTGCGGTACCAGGGCGAGCAGATCCGCCGCAAGGTCGGGAAGGCTGGGAAGTAAGTCATGGCTGGCACCAAGACGAGGTCGCATGCACGCGCCACCGGGCGGGTGCGTGCTCGCACGCACGCGGTGGCCGCCGGGCGCGTCCGGCGGCACCTGCGGGTCCGCAAGAAGGTGGCCGGCAGCGCGAGCAGGCCGCGGCTGGTGGTCAACCGGTCGGCCCGGCACATGTTCGCGCAGATCGTCGACGACGGCGCGGGCCGCACGCTTGCCGCCGCGTCCACCCTGGACCCGTCGATCAGGGGGTCCGAGGGCGACAAGACCGCCAAGGCGCGCAGGGTCGGGGAACTGCTTGCCCGCCGCGCGGCCGAGGCCGGCATCACGGCCGTGGTCTTCGACCGCGGCGGCTACCGGTACCACGGCCGCGTCGCGGCGCTGGCGGACGGCGCCAGGGAAGGCGGCCTGAAGCTGTGAGCCCCACCTACCCCAGCATTCCCGCTTCACCAGACACAGAGATGAGGACAGGCTAATGCCAGCAGCTCCGCGGCGCGGCGGCGGCGAACGGCGCGAGCGCCGTGAGGACCGGCGCGGCAGCGCGGCCGAGAAGCAGGCCGCCTACCTTGAGCACGTGGTCACGATCAACCGCGTGGCCAAGGTCGTCAAGGGCGGTCGCCGCTTCAGCTTCACCGCCCTGGTGGTGGTGGGCGACGGCAACGGGATGGTCGGCGTCGGGTACGGCAAGGCCAAGGAGGTGCCCGCCGCCATCGCGAAGGGCGTCGAGGAGGCGAAGAAGCACTTCTTCCGCGTGCCGAGGATCGCGAGCACGATCCCGCACGCCGTCCAGGGCGAGGACGCGGCAGGCGTGGTGCTGCTCAAGCCGGCCAGCCCCGGGACCGGCGTCATCGCCGGCGGCCCGGTGCGGGCGGTGCTCGAGTGCGCGGGCATCAGCGACGTGCTGTCCCGCTCGCTGGGCTCGTCCAACCCGATCAACGTCGTGCACGCCACGGTGGCGGCGCTGAAGAGCCTGAGCAGGCCCGAGGAGATCGCGGCCAAGCGCGGCCTGCCGATCGAGGACGTGGCGCCCGCGGCCATGCTGCGGGCCCGCGCGGCCGCGGCGGCTGCGTCCTGAGGCGCGGGGAGGCAGGCATGGCACAGCTGAAGGTGACGCAGACCAAGTCGAAGATCGGCGGGACCAGCGCGCAGCGGGAGTCGCTGCGGTCGCTCGGCCTGCGGCGGATCGGCCAGGTGGTGGTCAGGCCGGACAGCCCGGAGGTCCGCGGCATGATCAAGGCCGTGCGCCACCTGGTGACGGTGGAGGAAGTGGACTGACATGGCGGACGAACAGGGCACGTCCCGGCCGGGGCTCAAGCTGCACCACCTGCGGCCGGCCCCCGGGGCGCACAAGCCGCGGACCAGGGTCGGCCGCGGGGAAGCGTCCAAGGGGAAGACCGCGGGCCGCGGCACCAAGGGCACCAGGGCGCGGGCGCAGGTGCCCCGCGGCTTCGAGGGCGGCCAGATGCCGCTGCACCGCAGGGTGCCTAAGCTGAAGGGCTTCTCGAACGCGGGCTTCGGCACGACCTACCAGGTGGTGAACACCGGCAGGCTGGCGGCGCTGTACCCGGACGGCGGCGAGGTCACGCCGGACACGCTGGTGGCCAGGGGCGCGGCGCGCAGGGGCGAGCTGATCAAGGTGCTCGGCGGCGGCGACCTCGGCGTCGCGCTGCGGGTCACCGCGCACGCGTTCTCGGCCGCGGCCGCCCGGAAGATCGAGCAGGCCGGCGGCACGGTCACCCGGCTCCGCTGAGCCAGGGACGACAACAGGTGCGGTGCCGGGTAAGATACGTGGACTGCTCGATTTACCGAACCGAGGACTGCGCATGCTGACGGCCTTCGTGCGGGCATTCCAGACGCCGGACCTACGCAAGAAGCTCCTGATCACGCTGGGCCTGATCGCCTTGTTCCGGTTCGGCGCCAACCTGCCGACGCCGGGCATCGACGAGAAGAACGTCGCCTACTGCGCCAACCTGGCGACCAGCAGCGGGAGCCCGACGGCCGGCGTCCTCGCGATCGTCAACCTGCTCAGCGGCCAGGCGCTGCTGCGGCTGTCGGTGTTCGCGCTCGGCATCATGCCCTACATCACCGCGAGCATCATCCTGCAGCTGCTCACGGTGGTGATCCCGCGGCTGGAGACGCTGAAGCAGGAGGGGCAGGCCGGCCAGGCCAAGATCACCCAGTACACCAGGTACCTGACCGTCGGCCTGGCGATCCTGCAGTCCACCGGGTACGTCGAGCTGGCCAGGTCGGGCACCCTGTTCAACGGGTGCGGCTCGGCGGGCAACAACCCGCTGATCCCGAACAGCGGGATCTTCAACATCGCCACCATGGTGATCGTCATGGTGGCCGGCACCACGGTCATCATGTGGCTGGGCGAGCTGATCACCGACCGCGGGGTCGGCAACGGCATGTCGGTGCTGATCTTCACCACGGTGATCTCGGTCATCCCCGGCGAGCTGCTGGCCATCTACCGGGACAAGTCGCCGTTCTACGCCGGCGTGGCCGTGGTCGTCGTGGTCGCGATTGTCGGGTTCATCGTGTTCATGGAGCAGGCGCAGCGCCGCATCCCGGTCCAGTACGCGAAGCGGATGGTGGGCCGCCGGATGTACGGCGGCACCTCGACCTACATCCCGATGAAGGTCAACCAGGCCGGCGTGATCCCGGTCATCTTCGCCTCGTCGCTGCTGTACATCCCGACGCTGGCCGCGCAGCTGTTCGGCAACCCCAGCAACGCCCAGGGCTGGGTGCGCTGGGTGGACACCTACATCGAGCAGAGCAGCTCGAAGATCTACATGGCCGCGTTCTTCCTGCTGATCATCGGGTTCACCTACTTCTACGTGTCGATCACCTTCAACCCGACGGAGGTGGCCGACAACATGAAGAAGTACGGGGGCTTCATCCCCGGCATCAGACCGGGGCGGCCGACCGCCGAGTACCTCAGCTACGTGCTCAGCAGGCTGACCGCGCCCGGCTCGGTGTACCTGGGCGTCATCGCGCTGTTCCCGCTGGTCGCGCTCGCCTCCATCGGGGTCGCCAACCAGTTCCCGTTCAGCGGGGTCAGCCTGCTGATCATGGTCGGCGTCGGGCTGGACACCGTGAAACAGATCGAGAGTCAGTTGCAGCAGCGCAACTACGAGGGTTTCTTGCGATAGTGCGCATCGTCCTCGTCGGGCCCCCCGGTGCGGGCAAGGGGACACAGGCCCAGTTCATCTCCTCGCACCTGGCGATCCCGAGGATCTCGACAGGTGACATCTTCCGGTACAACGTGACGAACAACACCGAGCTCGGCCGCAAGGCGAGGGCGTTCATGGAACGCGGTGACCTGGTCCCCGACGAGGTCACGGTGGCGATGGTCAGGGACAGGCTGGCCGAGGACGACGCGCAGGAGGGATTCCTGCTGGACGGGTTCCCCAGGAACGTGCCGCAGGCCGAGACGCTGAAGAAGATGCTCGCCGAGTGGGACGCGCGGCTGTCGGTGGTGCTGGAGCTGGTGGTGGACGAGGACGAGGTGGTGCGGCGGCTGTCCGGGCGCCGGACGTGCCGCCGCTGCGAGCGGGTCTGGCACATCCTGTACGACCCCCCGGCGCGCGGCGGCATCTGCGACGACTGCGGCGGCGAGCTGTTCCAGCGGGACGACGACTCCGAGGAAACCGTGCGGCACCGGCTGGAGGTCTACGCCGAGCAGACCGCGCCGCTCATCTCGTTCTACGCCGACGAGGGGGTCCTGATCGGCATCGACGCGACCGGCCCGGTGGAGGAGATCACCAGCCGCGCGCTGGCCGCGCTGCGCCCGTTCGTGCGCTGAGGTCCGCGATGCGCAGCCGCGGGCACGCGATCGAGATCAAGACACCCGAGCAGCTGCGGGCGATGCGCGAGGCCGGGCTGGTGGTCGCGCGCACGCTGCGCGCGTGCACCGCCGCGGTCCGGCCCGGGGTCACCACCGCCGAGCTCGACGCGCTCGCCGAGCGTCAGATCCGCGCGGCCGGCGCGACCCCGTCGTTCCGGGGCTACCACGGCTATCCCGCCACGATCTGCACGTCGGTCAACGACGAGATCGTCCATGGCATCCCCGGCCCCGGCAGGCGGCTGAACGAGGGAGACATCATCTCCATCGACTGCGGCGCCATCGTCGGCGGCTGGCACGGGGACGCCGCCGTCACCGTGGGCGTGGGCGGCATCTCCGCCGAGCACGCCGGGCTGATCCGCGCGTGCGAGGCGGCGCTGTGGCACGGTCTGGCGCAGGCGCGCCAGCACGGCCGGCTGGGCGACATCTGCCATGCCGTGGCGGCGAGCGTGCACCGGGCGGGCCCGGCAAGCCGGTATGGCCTGGTCGAGGACTACGGCGGCCACGGCATCGGCAGCGCGATGCACATGCATCCGGCGGTGCCGAACAGCGGCAGGCCCGGCCGCGGGCCGCGGCTGCGGGCCGGGATGGCGCTGGCGGTCGAGCCCATGGTGACGCTGGGCGGCCAGGAAACCGTGCTGCTTGACGACGGGTGGACGGTCGTCACCGCGGACGGGAGCTGGGCGGCGCACTTCGAGCACACGGTCGCGATCACCGCGGCCGGGCCGTGGGTGCTGACCGCGGAGGACGGCGGCGCCTCCGGCTTCGCGCGGTACGGCGCCGGCGCGGCACACGGCGATCGCGGCCTCGGCGATACTGGGAGGAGGGACCAGTGACGATCCCGCCGGCTCAGGAAGGTGCCACGTGCCCGGTGACCCGCGGATCCGCGCCTCGGACGCGGATCGTGACCGCGCGGTGGCGCTGCTGCGCGAGCACCATGCCGCGGGCAGGCTGACCGCCGAGGAGTTCCACGAGCGCCTGGACAAGGCGCTGACCGCCAAGACGCTCGGCGAGATCGACGAGCTGATGGCGGACCTGCCGGCCATCGACCTGTACCGGCTGCCGGACGCCTCGCTGCGGCGTCCCCCGCTGCACCCCGGGCAGGCGCTGCTTCCCGCGGACTCGGCCGCCGCGCCGAGCCCGGCCAGGTTCGCGCCCGGCGCGGTGGCGCTGGGCGCGTGGGCCGTGGTGACCTCGGCGCTGGTGGCGATCTGGGCCGTCGCCGCCGTGGTCGGCGGCGGCACCTGGTACCCGTGGTGGGCCGTGGTCGCGGTGCCGTGGCTGGCGGTGCTGATCCGCCGCGCGCAGCGCTGAGCCTGGCCCGCGCCGGGAATAGCGGCGGCCGCGCCGATGTCATATACTCGGTCGGTTCGCGTTGGCGCGGCGGGTCGAGTACACTCGGCTGCGGCCCATTGTGCAGGGTTCCCCGTGGTCTGGCGCCCGGGGGCTCGCATGCGCGAGCGCGGTACCGACCTCATCCTGGCTGTCTCGTCTCGCTGGCGTGAGCAGGCGGGGCCGGGCGTGCCGCCCGGCCGAGACGGCCAGACCAAGCCGCGCCACGGCGCGGATCAGACCAGTGAACGAAGCGCGGAGGACATGCCCAAGAAAGACGGCGCCATCGAGATCGAAGGCACGGTTGTCGAGTCGCTGCCGAACGCCTTCTTCCGGGTGGAGCTGGACAACGGGCACAAGGTTCTCGCTCATATCAGCGGGAAAATGCGGATGAACTACATCCGCATCCTGCCCGACGACCGCGTCGTGGTGGAGCTCAGCCCCTACGATCTCAGCCGCGGGCGGATCGTGTACCGGTACAAGTAAAGACCAGCAAGACCAGCTAGACGAGCAACACGAAACCAGACCCAGTGGAGACTTCACCGTGAAGGTCAAGCCGAGCGTCAAGAAGATCTGCAGCAAGTGCCGGATCATCCGCCGGCATGGCCGGGTGATGGTCATCTGCGCCGACCCCAGGCACAAGCAGCGGCAGGGCTGACGCCCGGCCGCCGCGCCGGGCGGACCGCCGGACAACTCAACACGCGCATCGCGGGCAGCCGGATCCGGCTGCGACCCCCGGACGGAGGCCGGGGACCTCAGGGTCCGTGCCCGGCCGGGCACGGAGCGATGCGAAGCACCTCCGCGAGACGAAGGAGAACTGCCCGCACATGGCCAGGCTTGCCGGCGTGGACCTCCCCCGCGACAAGCGGGTGGAGGTCGCGCTCACCTACATCTACGGCATCGGACGCACCAGGGCGCTGCAGACCCTGCAGGCCACCGGGGTCAGCGGCGACACCCGGGTGCGCAACCTCAGCGACGATGAGCTGCTGAAGCTCCGTGACTGGATCGACTCCAGCTACCAGGTTGAGGGCGACCTGCGCCGCGAGGTGCAGGCCGACATCCGGCGCAAGGTCGAGATCGGCTGCTACCAGGGGATCCGGCATCGCCGCGGGCTCCCGGTGCACGGGCAGCGGACGCGGACCAACGCCCGCACCCGCAAGGGCAAGAAGAAGACGGTGGCCGGCAAGAAGAAGGCCGGGAAGAAGTAGTCCGCATCGGACCGATCACCTCCTCCTAGGAAGCGAGCGAAAGCAGGATATGCCGCCGAGAAGTCGCAGCCAGGCCGCCGCCAAGAAGGTGCGCCGCAAGGAGCGGAAGAACGTCGCCCACGGGCATGCCCACATCAGGAGCACGTTCAACAACACGATCGTCTCGATCACCGACCCGACCGGCAACGTCATCTCGTGGGCGTCCGCGGGTCAGGTCGGGTTCAAGGGATCGCGCAAGTCGACGCCGTACGCCGCCCAGATGGCGGCGGAGGCAGCGGCGCGCCGTGCGATGGAGCACGGCATGCGCAAGGTCGACGTCTTCGTCAAGGGCCCGGGCTCCGGGCGGGAGACGGCCATCCGGTCGCTGCAGGCGACCGGCCTGGAGGTCGGGTCGATCCAGGACATGACCCCCGTCCCGCACAACGGCTGCCGGCCGCCCAAGCGGCGCCGGGTCTGAGCAGGAGACAGCGACAGATGGCTCGATACACAGGCGCGGACTGCAAGCTGTGCCGCCGCGAGAAGACCAAGCTCTTCCTGAAGGGCGCCAAGTGCGACTCGCCGAAATGCCCAATCGAGATCCGGCCCTACCCGCCGGGCGAGCACGGCAGGAACCGGCCCAAGGAAGGCGACTACCTGCAGCAGATCAGGGAGAAGCAGAAGGCGCGCCGGATCTACGGCATCCTGGAGCGGCAGTTCCGCGGCTACTACGAGGAGGCGGCTCGCCGGCACGGCCGTACCGGCGAGACCATGCTGCAGCTGCTGGAGCGCCGGCTGGACAACGTGGTGTTCCGGGCCGGCTTCGCCAAGAGCCGTGACATGGCGCGCCAGCTCGTGCGGCACGGTCACTTCACGGTCAACGGGAAGAAGGTCGACATCCCGTCCTACCGGGTGACCGAGAACGACATCGTCGAGGTGGCCGCCAAGTCGCGGGAGCTGACCCCGTTCCTGATCGCGCACGCCGAGGCCGGCGAGCGCCAGGTTCCCGCCTGGCTCGAGGTGATCCCGGACCAGATGCGCATCCTGGTGCACTCGCTGCCCGTGCGTGCCCAGATCGACACCCAGGTCCAGGAGCAGCTCATCGTCGAGTACTACTCGAAGTGACCTTTGACGGGCCTCGACGGCCCGTCAAGGGTGACACCCCGGCTCGTCCCGGGGGTCCCGGGGGGTCGTCCCCCCGGGGCAATACAGCGACTGTCATATAGCGGGCGTCGCGGAAAGGAAGATCAATGCTCATCGCACAGCGCCCCTCGCTTTCCGAGGAGCAGGTCGGCGACTACAGGTCCAGGTTCGTCATCGAGCCGCTCGAGCCCGGTTTCGGCTACACGATCGGCAACTCGCTGCGGCGCACGCTGCTGTCGTCCATCCCGGGCGCCGCCGTCACCAGCATCAGGATCGAGGGCGTGCTGCACGAGTTCTCCACGGTGCCGGGGGTCAAGGAGGACGTCACCGACATCATCCTGAACCTGAAGGAGCTCGTGGTCTCGTCGGAGCACGACGAGCCCGTCGTCATGTACCTGAGGAAGCAGGGGCCGGGGGAGGTCACCGCGGCCGACATCGCGCCGCCGGCCGGCGTCGAGGTGCACAATCCCGAGCTGCACATCGCCACGCTCAACGCCAAGGGCAAGCTGGAGATGGAGCTGACCGTCGAGCGCGGCCGCGGCTACGTCTCCGCGACCCAGAACAAGCAGCCCGGCCAGGAGATCGGCCGGGTGCCGATCGACTCCATCTACTCGCCGGTGCTGCGGGTGACCTACAAGGTGGAGGCCACCCGCGTGGAGCAGCGCACCGACTTCGACCGGCTCATCCTCGACGTGGAGACCAAGCCGTGCATGCGGCCGCGGGACGCGGTGGCCAGCGCCGGCAAGACCCTGGTCGAGCTGTTCGGGCTGGCCAGGGAGCTGAACGTCGACGCGGAGGGCATCGACATCGGCCCGTCGCCGACCGACGCGGCGCTGGCCGCCGACCTGGCGCTGCCGATCGAGGACCTGAACCTCACCGTCCGCTCCTACAACTGCCTGAAGCGCGAGGGCATCCACACGGTCGGCGAACTGGTCGGCCGCAGCGAGCAGGACCTGCTCGACATCAGGAACTTCGGCGCCAAGTCGATCGAGGAAGTCAAGCAGAAGCTCAACGACATGGGCCTGTCGCTCAAGGACTCGCCGCCGGGGTTCGACCCGAGCAGCGCGGTGGGCGCCTACGGCGACGACGACGACAGCTACGTGGAGACCGAGCAGTACTGACCGGGCGTGGCGCCCGCCGCGCCCGCCAGCGGAACGAGCACGAGAGAGGTCCGAATGCCCACGCCCACCAGGGGCCAGCGCCTGGGCGGCAGCCCGGCCCACCAGCGGCACATCCTGGCGAACCTGGCCACCGCCTTGTTCCAGCACGGCCGGATCACCACGACCCAGGCCAAGGCCCGCAGGCTGCGCCCGGTAGCCGAGCGGCTGATCACCTTCGCCAAGCGCGGCGACCTGCACGCCCGCCGCCACGTGCTGACCGTGGTCACCGACAAGGGCGCGGTGCACCAGTTGTTCACCGAGATCGCTCCGGAGTTCTCCGAGCGGGACGGCGGCTACACCCGGATCACCAAGATCCCGCCGCGCAAGGGAGACAACGCGGCGATGGCGGTCATCGAGCTTGTCCGCGGCGAGCCGGTCGCGTCCAGGCCGCGGCGCCGCACCCGCCGTGCCGCTGCCGCGGCCCCGGCCGCTGCCGCGGCGGTTACCGAGGCCGCCGGGGACGCGGAGGAACCCGCGGCAGCGGCCGAGGACGAGGCCGCCGCCGCCGAGGCCGCCGAGGCTTCGGGTGAGGCCGAAACGGAGGAGGACGCCGACGACCTCGGCGCAGAAACCGAGGAGGACGCCGGCGACCTCGACGGGGAAGCCGGCGACGAGGCCGCCGACCGCGACAAGGACGCCTAGTCCCGGACCGGCGAGGCGGCGTTGGCCAGCGCACCACCGGCCGTTCGGCTCCGGATCGACCTCGGCTACGACGGGTCGGGCTTTTCCGGGTGGGCCGCGCAGCCCGGCAGGCGCACGGTCGAGGACGTCGTCGCGGCGGCGCTTGGCCGGCTGCTGCGGCTGCCCGGCCCGCCCGCGCTGACCGCCGCGGGCCGCACGGACGCCGGGGTGCACGCCCGCGGGCAGGTGGTCCACGCCGACGTGCCCGCCGCCGCCTGGGCGGCGGCGGCGGACCGGGCGGTGGCCAGGCTGGCCGGGATGCTGCCGCCCGACGTCCGCGTGCACGCCGCAGGCCCCGCGCCGGACGGGTTCGACGCGCGGTTCTCCGCGCTGTGGCGCCGCTACCGCTACCGCCTCTGCGACGACCCGGCGGCCGCCGACCCGCTGCGCAGGCACGACACGCTGTGGCACTTCCGCGGCCTCGACCTGGCCGCGATGAACGAGGCGGCGCGCGGCTGCCTGGGCGAGCATGATTTCGCCGCCTACTGCCGCCGCCGCCCGGGGGCGAGCACGATCCGGATGCTGCACACCCTGGACTGGCACCGGGACGACGACGGCGTCGCGGTCGCGACCGTGGTGGCCGACGCGTTCTGCCACAACATGGTGCGCGCGCTGGTCGGCGCGCTGCTGGCGGTCGGCGAGGGGCGCAGGCCGGTCGGCTGGCCCGCCGAGGTGCTCACCGCGGCGGTCCGCGACCCCGCGGTCCGGGTCATGCCGCCGCACGGCCTCTGCCTCGAGGAGGTCGGCTACCCCTCGCCGGACGACCTGGCCGCGCGCGCCGCCGCCACCCGCCGCCTGCGCACCGCCGCGGGTATGGCCTCGCCGCCCGAGCACTCACCCCGCCGGTTACCGGCGTGTCGGTCGGCGGAGATGTCGGCGGCCGGTGCTATGCTCGAATAAGAAAACGATAAATGCCGTTCAGAAGGAAGGGTAACGGCCGCCAGCAGCAAGGAACCACCGCGCCGCGGCACCGGGAGGAGGTGACGGCCCAGGTGAGCAGCGTCACGGCGCCGGCCAGCGCCGCGCAGGCGCTTGAGATGGTGCGCGGCGGTTTCGAGTACCTGGCCGCCGCGGACATGGCCGCGCTGCCGGTCCCGGTGCAGGGGGAGTTCCTGCAGGAGCTGGAGCGGCTGGCGGCGGTGGAGACCGCGGTGCGGGCGGCGCTGCTGGCCGCGTTCGCCGCGGGGCAGGGCCCGGCCGCCGATGCGGCGTACTCGCTGGGCGCCTGGCTGATCCACAAGACCGGGGTGACCCGGGGCGCCGCGGCCGGGCTGGCGGGGTGGATGCGCCGCGCCATCGCGCATCCGGTGGCGGCCGCGGCGCTGGCCGAAGGGGGCGTGCTGACCGAGTCGGTGGCCCGCAGCGTGTGCACGTGGACCGACAGGCTCCCGGAGGACTCCCGGCAGGCGGCGGATGAGATCCTGGTGGGCGCGGCGCGGGCCGGAGCGGATGAGGAGGACCTGGCCCGGCTGGCCGCGGAGATGATCGCCCGCGCCCAGCCCGGCGACGGCGGCGACGGCGGGGACGGTCAGGGCTTCGAGGACCGGTCAGTGGTCCTGGAGACGACGTTCGGCGGGGCGGGGGTGCTGCGCGGGTCGCTCACGCCGGAGTGCGCGGCGTTCCTGTCCGCGGTGCTGGAGTCGCTGTCGGTCCCGGCCGGCGCCGACGACGACAGGACCCGGGGCCAGCGGTGCCACGATGGCCTCCAGGAGGCGGCCCGGCGGCTGCTGGCGAGCGGCCTGCTGCCGGAGCGGGCCGGGCAGCCGGCCAGGGCGTGGGTGCACGTGTCGCTGGCCGAGTTGCTCGCGATGGACGCGGACTCTAGGCTTCAGGGCGAGTGGACCGCGGCGGTGCGCGGCCGGTGGGCGGCGGCGCGGGCCGGGGCGTCGGTGGCCGGCGGGGACGGCGCGGCGTGGCTGGACGGGGCGGCGGCGCCGGCGGTGACCTGTGACGCGGCGCTGACCCCGGTGGTGACCGGGGAGGTGAACGCGGCGGCGCTGGACGGGCTGGTCGCGCTGTGCGTGGAGCTGGCCCGGCTGGATCACCGCGACCAGGACACAGCCGGGCAGGACCCGGCGGATGCCCGGGCCTGCGCCGCGCGGTCCCGCGAGGCGGTGGAGCGGGCGGTCATCGGCAAGGCGGTCGACCTGCTGTCCGGGCCGGGCGGGCTGGCGGGCTTCCTGCGCACCCGGCAGCTCGGCGCCCGGCTGGGCGGGCCGAGCCTGCCGCTGGACGTCGGCTACGCCGACGACGTGCCGGCCCCGGTCCGCCGCG
>Ga0209061_1003036_pt1 | contig 19229 bp, 15 predicted proteins | sample Coa_R1_10_FD_187157 | JGI IMG/M metagenome (GOLD analysis project Ga0209061, IMG submission 187157) | Surface soil microbial communities from Centralia Pennsylvania, which are recovering from an underground coalmine fire - Coalmine... | ecosystem: Environmental > Terrestrial > Soil >...
CCTGCGGACGTAGGTCTTCAGTGAGGACTTGACCGCCTTGTTGCGCAGGCGCCGTTCCTCGTTCTGCCTGTTGCGCTTGATCTGGGACTTGATGTTCGCCACGCGAAAAGCCTCGCTCGGGTTCTGGGCCGCGGAAGGACAACGATGAAGGATAACCGGGGAGCGGTGCCGGCTCAAACCGGGGCCGCCGCACGGGCCGCCGGGCTGGCCCGCGGCCGGGCCCCGGCACCCCCGGGGCCATGGAATCATGGGGTGGGGCCATATCGTGAGCCCGACAGCACGCGTACACGCTACATCGATGGATGCTTGTGTCTCAGACGAGTGATCCGGCCCGTGCCGGCCGGGACTGCACCGAGCCGGGCCGCACCACACCGGATATCATCCGCAACTTCTGCATCATCGCGCACATCGACCACGGCAAGTCGACGCTTGCCGACCGGATGCTGCAGCTTACCGGCGTCGTCGGCGAGCGGACGATGCGCGCCCAGTACCTGGACCGCATGGACATCGAGCGCGAGCGCGGCATCACGATCAAGAGCCAGGCGGTCCGGCTCCCGTGGACGGGGCCGGACGGCAGGCAGTACGTGCTGAACCTCATCGACACGCCCGGCCACGTCGACTTCACCTACGAGGTCTCCCGGTCGCTGGCCGCGTGCGAGGGCGCGGTGCTGCTGGTGGACGCGGCCCAGGGCATCGAGGCGCAGACGCTGGCCAACCTGTACCTGGCGCTCGGCGCCGACCTGCGTATCATCCCCGTGCTGAACAAGATCGACCTGCCGGCCGCGCAGCCCGACGCCTACGCCGCAGAGCTCGCTTCCATCATCGGCTGCGACCCCGGCGAGGTGCTGCGGGTTTCCGCCAAGACGGGGGAGGGCGTCGCCGAGCTGCTCAACGCGATCGTCGGGCAGGTGCCGCCGCCGGCGGGCGACCCGGAGGCGCCGGCCCGCGCGCTGATCTTCGACTCGGTGTACGACACCTACCGCGGGGTGGTCACCTACGTCCGCGTGGTGGACGGCCTGCTGTCCAAGCGCGAGCGGTCCCTGATGATGTCCACCGGGGCCTCCCACGAGACCCTCGAGGTGGGCGTGATCTCGCCGGAGCCCGAGCCGTCCGGGGGGCTCGGCGCGGGGGAGGTCGGGTACCTGATCACCGGGGTGAAGGACGTCCGGCAGGCCCGGGTCGGCGACACGGTGACGTCCGCCGCGCGCCCGGCCGCGGAACCGCTCCCCGGCTACGCCACCCCGCGCCCCATGGTGTTCTCCGGCCTGTACCCGGTGGACGGGGACGACTACCCGGTGCTGCGCGATGCCCTGGACAAGCTGCGGCTGAACGACGCCGCGCTGATGTACGAGCCGGAGACGAGCGCCGCGCTCGGGTTCGGCTTCCGCTGCGGCTTCCTCGGCCTGCTGCACATGGAGATCGTCCGCGAGCGCCTGGAGCGGGAGTTCGGGCTCACCCTCATCTCCACCGCGCCGAACGTCGTGTACCGGGTCGTCATGGAAACGGGGGAGGAGCTGACGGTGACGAACCCCAGCGACTTCCCGGGCGGCAGCGGACCGCAGGCAGGCAAGATCGCCCGGGTCTTCGAGCCCGTGGTCCGCGCGACGATCATCGCCCCCAGCGCCTACATCGGCACGATCATGGAGCTGTGCCAGGGCAGGCGGGGCACATTGGGCGGCATGGACTACCTGTCGGCCGACCGGGTGGAGATCCGCTACACGCTGCCGCTCGCGGAGATCATCTTCGACTTCTTCGACCAGCTCAAGTCGCGTACCAGGGGGTTCGCGTCGCTGGACTACGAGCCGGAGGGCGAGCAGGAGGCGAACCTCGTCAAGGTCGACATCCTGCTGCAGGGCCAGCCGGTGGACGCGTTCAGCCAGATCGTGCACGCCGAGGCCGCGCGCGACTACGGCGTGGCGATGACGGCGAAGCTCAAGGAGCTGATCCCCAGGCAGCAGTTCGAGGTGCCGATCCAGGCGGCGGTCGGCTCGCGGATCATCGCCCGGGAGAACATCCGCGCGCTGCGCAAGGACGTGCTGGCCAAGTGCTACGGCGGTGACATCACCCGCAAGCGCAAGCTCCTGGAGCGGCAGAAGGAGGGCAAGCGCAGGATGAAGACGATCGGCCGCGTCGACGTCCCGCAGGAGGCGTTCGTCGCCGCCCTGTCCACCCAGCAGGCGGGCGACAGGAAACAGCGCTATCAGTAACAGCGCTGCCCGGGGCTGAAAGCCTGCCGCCGGGCCGGTCAGGCGCCGGGACCCGCGACGGAGCGGACGGCGTGGGCGGGGCTGATGGCCGGGAGCAGGTTCGCGTGCAGCATCGGGACGGAATGCGGCGGCGCGAAGCCGGACGGCGCGACGGTGCCAGAATGCGAGGCGGCTACCGCGACGGCGACAGCGACCAGCGCCATGAGGAGGGCGAACAGCCCGATCGCCGCCCAGCCCAGCACGAGGCCGGCGACCGCCATCCCGTTGCCTGCCTCGCCGGTCTGGCGGATCTGCCGCCGGGCCATGTGGCCGAAGATCACCGCGGGGATCGCCGTGATCCCGAAGAAGAACTCCGACACCCCGCAGACCAGCGAGGCGACCGCCAGCGCGTTGGTCCCGGGCTGCTCGGCGGGTACCGCGGGCAGGTCGGCGGTGATCGCGCCGAGCTCCCCGTAGGTGCGCGACGCGTAGGCGCGTGCCACCCGCTCGTTGTACTCGTCCTGGGTGAGCCTGCCCTCGGCGAAGCCGTTCTTCAGCAGCTCGATCGCGCGTTCCCTGTCCGCGTCGGATGCCCGGAGCGACGCGTTCGTCGCGACGCCGCGAATCCGGCCATAGCGGCGGTCCTGCCCGTAACCCCGATACTCTGCCACGGCGCCTCCCCGCGAATGCGATATCCCAAGTGTAGCCGCGTCCGGCCCCGCTGCCTCCCCGCCACACACGGCTCTGCGCCGGGCTATGCTCCTGCGGCTTTCCGCAGGTCCGGCATCACAGTCTGGGCGTCGCGACCGTAGAACGTATCGGTAGCCGATAGCCGCGAAGACGGCCAGGCCAACGGTGGCTACGGCATCCAGCCGGAGCGGGCGCCGGCCAGAACGGTCATCAGGGTCTCCCCGGCGCGGGCATGCCGCCAGCTCTGCCGGGCGGCAAGAAAAGCTGGCCAGCCCCGCTGCCCGGCAGGGCGGCATTCGTCACCTGCCGGGCAGCCGCGCCTGGTTACGGGTGCCGTGACGCATTGGTCAAGGCGGTCCCCAGGTTGTTGTAGTCCTGGCCGAAGCGGTCTATGGCCTGCGCGAACTGCGGGTAGCTGAGCATGAGCTGGTACTGCGCGAGCGTCGTGGCAGATCCCAGGATCCGCAGGTCCTGTTCCGCCTGTCTCGTGGCTCCCCCGAGCTTCGCGGCCGCTGCGGCGGCCGGGCCGCCAGGCATGCGGATCGCCCACAGCTTCGCCCCGAAGGTGGCGAAGCTGCCGGCAAGCTGCCGGTCGGTGGCGGTAAGGCAGCGAAGCGGATGCGTGCTGCCGCGGCACGTGCTGCTGCCCGCCCGGAAGGAGGCCACCGCCTTGCCGAGCGGCGCGTAAGCCGCATTGAGCTCGGCGATCGCCTCGTCGGCCGTCACGACGGTGCTGACCTTCCTGCTGACCGTGCTGGCCAGCGACGTCACCCAGACCGCGTAGACGGCGGCCGTCACCACACCCAGCGCGAGGATGCACGCGACCAGCCACTTCGCGCCGGACGACAGGACAAGGCGCCAGGGGCGGGGAGCGTCCGGCGCATCTGGGGCACCGGCAGTCTCGGCGGAAGCGGGAGTGTCTGGGGCATCCGCGCTCTCTGCGGAAGCGGGAGTACCTACGGCATCCGGATCCGGGGCGCCGGGCGAGGTGTCCGGCCCTGCGGCCTCCGGGCGGTCGCCGAAGGCCCCGCGCGGGTACCTCCCGGTCAGCATCAGCAGGTAGCCGTCGTAGCGGATGACGTAGCGGGTGACGGCGGCGAGGGCCTGGTGCAGGGCCACCGGCATCCTGCCGCTGGCCAGCACGATCAGCCAGGTGACGAACAGGACGGCCGTGGACGTCCCGTAGGTCAGCAGCGTGGCCATGAGCCACGCGGGGATGGCCAGGATGAGCCGGAAGAAGACGGCGAGGCGGTTCAGCCGCCCCGGTGCCAGCGCGACCTGCACCGGGTAGCCGGCGTCGTCCATCGAGAACGGCGGGTAGGCGTCGGTGAGCAGCAGCCAGTAGGCGAGGACCCTTGCCCGCCACCGCAGGTAGCCGGAGAGGAAGTCCGCCGCGAACTCCGGCAGGCGCCCCGTCGCGAGGGCGCCGAACCAGCCGGGCACCGCGACCACCGCGGCCGCGATGGAGAGCGCCCACAGGGCGATCGCGTGCGGGATGATCATGAAGGCACGGAAACCGACCGTGACCCGCCGCTGCCTGCCCGGCCCGGCGAACACGACGAGGACCGGCACGCTCCCGCGGGGCCCGCCTCCCGGCGATGACATGGCCGACGGCCCGGCGGGGGTTTCGGTCACGTCTGCTCCCCTTGTGAGCTGGCCGATATGCCGGGCCAGCATGCTGGTGACGCCGGGTATGATATCGATGTCGCGACGCTGGAAGATCGCTGTTACCGAAGTGTTCGCTGATTTCGGCCAATCCGCCGCCATTCGCATAACCGTCCGGCCGGCAGATCGCTCCCGGCACGGCGTAGCCGCGCCGGGCCGGACGTAGGCTCGCAGGCGTGCCGAGCAAGCTGCCCGACGGAGCGCCCGTCCCGCCCGACGGGGCGCTTCCCGCGTCTGCCCTGGACGGCATCGGAACGCGCCCGTTCGGCATCTACGTGCACGTGCCGTTCTGCGTGACACGCTGCGGCTACTGCGACTTCAACACCTACACAGCGGCCGAGCTCGGCGGCGGCGCCTCACGGGAGTCCTACCCGTCCCTGGCGGTCGCGGAGATCGCCCTGGCGCGGCGGGTGCTCGGCGACGCCAGCCTGCCGGTGTCCACGGTGTTCTTCGGCGGCGGGACGCCGACCGTGCTGCCGCCGCGGCAGCTCGGGGAGATCCTGCGGGCGATCGGCGGCGAATTCGGGCTCTCCCCGTCGTGCGAGGTCACCGTGGAAGCCAACCCGGAAACGGTGAGCGAACGCTTCCTGGCCGATCTGCGTGCCGAAGGCGTCACGCGGGTCTCGTTCGGCATGCAAAGCGCCGTGCCGGAGGTGCTCGCGGTCCTCGACCGGGCGCACGAGCCTGGCCGGCCCGGGAGGTGCGTGGCGTGGGCGCGGGCGGCGGGATTCGCCCACGTGAGCCTCGACCTCATCTACGGCACGCCGGGGGAGACGGACGCCGGATGGCGCGCGACGCTGGAGACCGCACTCGCCTGCGGGCCGGACCACATCTCGGCCTACTCGCTGATCGTGGAGGACGGCACGCGGCTCGCCGCGCGGATCAGGCGCGGTGAGCTGCCCGCACCCGACGAGGACGCGATGGCCGACCGGTACGTCATGGCCGACGAGATGCTCGCCGCCCGCGGGTTCGGGTGGTACGAGGTGTCGAACTGGGCGGCGGGGGAGCAGGCCCGGTGCGCGCACAACATGCTCTACTGGACCGGCGGCGACTGGTGGGGGGTCGGCCCGGGTGCGCACAGCCATGTCGGCGGCACCCGCTGGTGGAACGTCAAGCACCCCGCTGCCTACGCGGCGCGGCTCGGCGCCGGGCTGAGCCCCGGGCACGGCCGCGAGACGCTCACCCCCGGCGAGCGGCGCATGGAGCGGGTCATGCTCCTCACCCGGCTGTCCGCCGGCTGCCCGGTCACCGAGCTTGATCCGAACGGGCGGTGCGCTGCGCGGCAGGCAGCCTCCGGCGGACTGGTGGACGGCACCGCGCTGGCGCGCGGCCGGGTCATCCTCACCCGGCGTGGCCGCCTGCTCGCCGACGCCGTGATCCGCGACCTGTGCGGCTGATCACAGGGTACGGGCCTGCCGGCCGGGGGTCACGAGCCCCGTCTCGTACGCCATGACGACGAGCTGGGCGCGGTCGCGGGCGTTCAGCTTGGTCATGATGCGGCTGACGTGGGTCTTGGCGGTGAGCGGGCTCAGGTAGAGGCGGGCCGCTATCTCGTCGTTGGACAGCCCGCCGGCGACCAGCGCCATGACCTCGCGTTCCCGTTCGGTGAGGCCCGGCAGCGTGCGCCCGGGGGCGGGTGGCAGCTCCGGCCGGGTGGCCAGGTCGTTGATGAGCCGCCGGGTCACGCTGGGGGAGAGCAGGGCGTCGCCCCTGGCCACCACCCTGACCGCCTGGAGCAGATCCGCGGGTTCGGTGTCCTTCACGAGGAACCCGCTCGCCCCGGCCCTGATGGCCTGGAACACGTATTCGTCGGACTCGAACGTCGTCAGGATGATCACTTTGACGCCGGCCAGGTCGTCGTCAGCGGCGATCCGCCGGGTGGCTTCGAGCCCGTCCACGCCGGGCATCCTGATGTCCATGAGGACGACGTCGGCGCGTTCGCGGCGGGCCAGCTCGACGGCCTGCTTGCCGTCCGCGGCCTCGCCGACGACCTGAAGGTCGCCGGCGCCCTCCAGCAGCACGCGGAACCCCGCGCGGATCAGCGCCTGGTCGTCGGCGAGCAGCACGCGGATCACGGCAGCGCCCCGTTCGCCGTCCGCGCGGGGTCCGCGGCCCGGACGGGGTCCGCCGCCTGGCCGTGGCTTACCGGTGGGACGGGGTCCGCCGCCTGGCCGTGGCTTACCGGTGGGGCGGGGCTTACCGGCAGGGCGGGATCGCTTCCCTGATCTTCAGCCGGGCTCCCTGGCGGGGCGGGGCTTGCGGCCTGGGCGTGGTCGCCATATCGGGCAGGGCTTCCTGGCCGGGCCGGTGCGGCGCCGCCGGGAAGTTCCTGCCCGGCCAGCGGGAGCCGGGCCGTGACCCGGTAGCCGTCCGCGGGGGAGGGCCCCAGGGGACCGGCCTCGACCGTGCCGCCGACTGACGCGGCCCGCTCGCGCATCCCGGCCAGCCCGTGCCCGGTCCCCTCGTCATGGGCCCCCGCCGCAGCCGCGCGTCTCTCATGGCCTGCGGGGCTGCCCTCGTGCCCGGCGGGGCTGCCCTCGTGCCCGGCTGCGCGGCTTCCGCGGCCGGTGTTCGTGACCTCGATCCGCAGCTCGGTGTCGTGGTAGCTCAGCTCCACCGCCGCGGTGGCCGGCCCGGCGTGCTTGATCGCGTTGGTCAGCGCCTCCTGGACGATCCGGTAGGCGGCAAGGTCGACGGCGGCGTGGAGCGGGCGCTGCCGTCCGGTCACGCTGAGCATGACCGGAAGCCCGGCCCGGCAGGCCCCGTCGATCAGCGCGCCGAGCTGCGCGACACCGGGCGCCGGCTGGGTGGGGTCCGCCTCGTCGGCCCTGCGCAGCACGTTGAGGATTGCGCGCAGCTCCCGCAGCCCCTCCTTGCTCGACTCCCTGATGGCCTGCAGCGCCTCGGCCGCCGCGTCCGGGCGCTCGCGGAGGACGTGCGTGGCCGCGCCGGCCTGCACGTTGATCGTTGCCATGGTGTGGGCAACGACGTCGTGCAGCTCACGGGCGATCCGCAGCCGTTCCTCCGCCACGCGGCGGGCTGCCTCCGCCTCGCGCTCCTCGCCGGCGAGGCGCAGCCTGCTGGCCGTCTCCGCGGCGAGCGCCCGACGCCCGCGGACCACCTCGCCGAGCATGACAGCCAGCATGAGGATCACGACCGACGGGAGGAAGTTGGAGACGAGCGTGACCGGACTCTCGTGCGTGCTCGCCCCGACCACGGCAAGCCCGGTTGCCATGATGACGGCCGGGACCGCGATCGCCCATGCCAGGTACCCGGCTACCGCGGCGTCGTAAAGCGGCAGGCACAGCAGCGGAGCGGGGGAGATGTTCCTGCGGTCGAATGTGTAGAAGAGCATCAGCAACGCGGAGCAGGCGAACAGCACGGGCAGCGGCCACCGGGCGCGCACCAGGACCGGCAGCGCGAGGACCGCGCCGAGCAGGTACGCTTTCGCGCTCAGCGACGCTGCACCGTAGCCTCCGCCCACCACCACGTTGAGCTCGACGGCCCCGATGATGACAGCCGTGAGAGCCGCGTCGACCGGACGGATCCGCAGCGGCCCGTCCGCGACACCGATGGTGCGCAGCCGTGCCATCACGGCAGTGCCCCGTGCTCGCGTCACGCTGTCACGGCATGCGACCAGGTCATTCCGTGACGTCACACTGGCGAGGGCCGCGTGCCCCGCAGGGGACCGCCACCGCTGCCACCACAGCCGCCAGGCCGGGCGCGTGCCGTTCATGCCGCAAGCGTAAGCGCGCGGGAGCGGGCGTGTCGTCCTCCCGGAGTTGCGGTTCCGTTACTCCCCAGGCAGTAGGTGCGGCACTCCCCAGGCAGCAGGTGCGGCCCGGTTACTGCGCAGGTAGCGGCCGCAAGTGACGTCCGCAGCACGACGACGCCGGAGCCCGGGATCAGCACGCTGATGGATAGCCGGCGAAGCCCGCCGGCGGCTGGCGGGACGCGGGTTGCCCGGGTTCCCCGCCGGCGACGGAGAACACCGGAGGCTTGGATGGACACCCTCACCCGCTTCGTGCTTCGCCACAAGGCGCTGGTGGCCCTTTTCTGGGTCATCGTGGCCGCCGCTGGCGTGATCACCATCTCCGGCACCACGCACCGGATGACCAACAGCTTCGCCATGCCCGGGCAGGCGGCCCGGACCGGCAGCCAGATCGCCCGCCTGTACGGCAGCGGCGGCTCCCAGACCCCATACGTCCCCGTGATCACGGTGCCGGCCGGCCAGCGGGTCACCGACCCGGCGACAGCCGCCGCCACGGGACGGGCGTTCGCCTCCCTTGCCGCGGTGATCCCGCACGCGCGGATCGCCGACTACGCGGACACCCGCGACCCGGCGTTCGTCACCCGGGACGGGCGGTCCACGTTCGCCCTCGTGTACACGGCCCCGGCGCCCGGCTTCGGCGGTCCCTCGCTCGGCCCGGTCATCCAGCGCACCCTCACCGCCGCCGTTCCCGCCAGGTGGCACGCTGGCGTGACGGGGCTGCAACTGCTCCAGAACGGCAAGCCGGCCTCGTCGAAGGGGACCGGGCTGATGACCGAGGCGATGATCGGCTCCCTCGGCGCGCTGGCGGTCCTGGTTCTCGTGTTCGCCAGCTTCCTTGCCCTGCTGCCGCTGCTGATCGGCGGGATCTCCGTGCTCGCGACGTTCCTGGCCGTTGGCGGTCTCACCGAGCTGACCGGCGTCAGCCAGATCGTCGAGTTCCTGATCGCGCTGATCGGCCTCGGCGTGGCCATCGACTACTCGCTGCTGGTGGTCAGCCGGTGGCGGGAGGAACGGGCCGCGGGCGCCGGCAACGCCGCTGCCGTCACCGCGGCGATGAACCATGCGGGGCGCGCGGTCGTCTTCTCCGGGCTCACCGTCGCGATCGGCCTGGTGTCGATGATCGTGCTGCCCGTGCCGATGCTGCGCAGTGTCGGCTACGGCGGCGTACTGGTCCCGCTGGTGTCGGTGCTGGTGGCCGTCACCCTGCTGCCGGTGATCCTGGCCACCGCCGGCCCGCGCCTCGACTGGCCGAAGCTGCGCACCGAGCGCAGGGCCAGCCCCGTGTTCTCCGCCTGGGCGCGCACGGTCTACCGGCACCGGTGGGTGGCAGCGCTCGGCGGCCTCGGGATCATGGCCGCGATGATGGTGCCGGCGCTGTCCCTGCACCTCGGCGAGCCGGGCAGCACCTCCCAGGCCACCGCCGGGCCTGCCCACGACACACTCGCGACGCTGACCGCCGGCGGCGTCCCGTCCGGCGTCATCACGCCGGCCGAGGTGCTGACCTCCTCGGCTCCGGGTACGGTCGCGGCCCAGGCTGCGAAACTGCCGGGCGTCTACGCCGCGGTGGCACCCGCGACCGCGGATTACCACCGGGCCGGCACGGCGATCGTCACCGTCATCCCGCGCGCGGAGACCGGCCTGCCCGCCGGCCAGGCGACGATCAGCGTCATGGAGCGCCACCTGCTCGCCAGCCCGCACGTGATCGGCGTCGGCGGCGACGGCGCATCCCTCATCGACTTCAATCACGCCGTCTACGGGAACTTCCCGCTGATGCTCGCGCTCATCGGGATCGCCACGTTCCTGCTGCTCACCCGCGCGTTCCGCTCGGTCCTGCTGGCGGCCAAGGCAGTCGTGTTCAACCTGGTCTCGCTCGCCGCCGCCTACGGCGTGCTGACCTGGGTATGGCAGGACGGGCACGGGTCGCAGGCCATCTGGGGCATCCCGGCCACCGGGGCGATCACCATGTGGGTGCCGCTGATGGTGTTCGCGTTCCTGTTCGGCCTGTCCATGGACTACGAGGTGTTCATCCTCACCAGGATCCGGGAGGAGTACGACACCGGCGGCGACGCCCGCCAGGCGGTCACCGAGGGCCTCGGCCGCACCGGGCGGCTGGTCACCGGCGCCGCGGCGATCCTGATGTTCAGCTTCCTGTCCATGTCCACCGGGCCGCAGACCGACCTCAAGATCCTCGCCACCGGGCTCGGTACCGGGATCCTCGTCGACGCGGTTGTCGTCCGCTGCCTGCTCGTGCCCGCCATGGTCGCCCTGTTCGGCCGTGCGAACTGGTGGCTTCCCGCGCCGATGGCGCGCCTGCTCCGGGTAGGTACCGCTCCCCTGCCCCGTGCGGGTACCGGCTCCCGGCTCCGGGCGGGCAGCTTCGCGAGCCACCAGGCGTATGCCCCCGCCGGGCTCACCCCGGTTGAGGTCCCGCTGGCCGGGCTCACCCACGCCGGCCCCGCCTCCCCAGATGGTCCGATCTCCGCGGGTGGTCCCATTTCCGCGGGGGGCTGCGCATCCCCGGGTGGTCCCGCCGTCCCGGGTGGTCCCGCCTCCGTGGCTGAGCTCGGCACCTCTGAGCTCGGCACCTCTGAGCTCGGCACCTCTGAGCTCGGCACCTCTGAGCTCGGCACCTCTGAGCTCGGCACCTCTGAGCTCGGCACCTCGGCTCGCTGAAACCAGCCCGGCCCCGGGGTCATGCCAGGCAGGCTCTGTCCGGCCGGGGCGCATCCCGGGTGCCTTCCACGCCGCATGGTCACGGCGGCCGCCTGCCCCCGGCGGCCGCCGTTGGCGTGCCCCGCCCGGCGGGCACTGTTGGCTTGCCCCGCCCGGCGGGCACTGTTGGTTTACTGATCTCGTCACGTCAGGGTTACGGTGGGTGGGCGAGGGCGAGCTGTGTCCCGGCGATGGGGCCGGTCTGGGCTGTGACCCTGATACAACGAAGTCCTCGTCTGCCCGGATCAGTCGTGGTCTGCGGGCGGACACTCGTCACCTTGCCGGAAACTCCTCGCAGGGCGGCCAGTTCGGCTGCAGATCTGCCGCATCAGGCTAGGCGGTTCCGGCGTGCCACTTTTTGCCGTCACTCACCGCCGCGATGGCCAGGTGCCATGCTCGTCCCCGGTTCAGGCGTGTGATGCCTGGCCAGCTCAGGTGGGGTGGGCGCCGGGTCCGGTGGTGTATGTCCATCCCGAGGGGGTGACCCAGGTGAGGATGCCCGGTTCGGGCTGGGTGAGCTGCCACCCATCTGAGTGCTTGATCTTATGGTGGTACGTGCACAAAGGAGCGAGATTGCATTCGCAGCTCCGGCCGCCCTGGGCATAGGGCACGGTGTGATCCTTCTCGCAGGTAGACGCCGGGCGGCGGCAGCCGGGGAACCCGCACCGCGGGCTGCGGATTTCGATCAGGTGCCGCAGCGCGGGTGCGGGCACATACCCGGTGCTTTCCTGTCGGTGATCACAAGCCCCCGCCGCCAGCGCGCTGACGGTGACGGTGAACGCCCAGCCGGCGCCGCGCCCGCCGCCCGTACCGGAGCACCGATTGGTGGGCTCGCCGCCGCTGCCGGGTTCTGTGCCGCTGCGGTTACCGCCATCATCCCGGCTGGGGATTTTCCTGCCGGCGTTTCCCCGGGCTGCACCGGGCGGCTGGCCGGGGAACTCCTGCCCGGCCGGGTCCTGGCCCAGACGGCGGCGCTGCCGCCGGGCGCACCCGTGACCCACCGCCTGCCCCGACGGCCCGGTCACCGTCACGCACCAGCGGACCGCCGGGCTGTCCAGGGCACTGGCGGCGATCTGGCGGGCGGTGTGCGCGGTGACGGGGCCGAATCCGCTCAGTTCCCCGGGAGCGTCGCTGCCGCCGGTCAGGGTGGCCAGCGGCACTGTCAGGTTGACCGAGCCGGTGAGGACAGGTGCGCCGCCCGCCACGCTGGCACTTGCTGCCGGCGCGGTGACATCGTCCGCAGCCGATCCGGCATCCGTGCCGCCGCCTGCTGGGCCGGCGTCCGCCATCCTGGTCCTGCGTGCCGTGTTCATGCTGCCTGGCCTCGTCCCGTGCCCGCCGTCCGCGCCGCTGCTGGCACGGCCAGTGCCCCCGGCACGGGCTGTGTCCTCCTCCGCGCCGTCATCGGGCCCGGGACAGCCCGCAGCGCCCCGGGCAGGAACCCGGGCGGTGGCATCCTGGTCTACGGCATCCCGGGCCACCTCGTCCTGGCCCGTGCGGCCCGCGGCCGAGGGGGCAGCGGGATCTTGCGTCCCGCCCTGATCAGCGGCATCCTCGCCGTCCTGGCCCGTGGCCGATAGCGCGGCGGGGTCCTGGCCGAGCAACAGGGCCAGGTACACCTTCGCGCGCAGCTCATCCAGGCCGCCCGCCGCGCCGGCGGCCTTCAGCGCCTGGGCTATGACAGTGACCCGCTGCCAGGCGGCGGTGGCCTGGGTGATGGGCAGGTAGCGGCCCGCCAGGGCGGCGGTCACTCCGCCATGCTCCGGGCCGTGCTCGACACGCGCGTGCCTTTCCTCCTCTTCCCGGCGCCGCTCGGCCGCCGCCGGGTCGGCGGCCAGCAGCGCCCGGTGCACCGCCGCCCGCAGCTGCCCGGTCGTCTGGGCGGGCGCCGCTGGCAGCACCGCGGCCTCCACCCGCCGGGCCAGCGCGGGATCCTGCCCGCACACCCCATTCACGATCACCAGCGCCCGGGGCATGTCGATGTCCCCGGCGGCCAGCGCCGCCGCCGTCCCCGGCAGCCCGCAAAGCGCCTGTGCCCGGTCGGCGAGGGCATCGGCGGCGGCGCGGGTCAGCGTCAGCGCCGCGGCGATCTCCCCGCTCGCCGACCGTGCCGTCTCCATGTCCCGCCATCCGGCCGCCCGCGCGGCCGCCTCCCGCCGACTGGCCAGTTCCGCCACCGCGAACAGCTCCCCCGCAGCCGCCCAGGAGGCCAGCCGCCGCCAGGCGCGGATCACCCCCGGCAGCGCCGCATCACTTACCAGCGTCAGGCACGCCGCCCCCGCCAGGGATGCCGCGCCTCGCTCAGGCGCCGGAACACGCGGGCCGGGCCTGCCGCCGGCGGAACCGGACAGGCTGCCCCTGCCGGACACAGGCGGGCCGTCATCGGCCGGCCCGGCCAGGACATCGCCGGCCGGATCGGGCAAGAACGCCGCCAGCGCGGGCCCCGGCCGCTGCCGGTCCAGCACCCCCTCCTGCACGAACCCGATGTTCACACCCGCCAGCATCGCGGTGGGCACACCGCCAGCACCCGCGTCACCGCCATCGCCATCCAGGCTGCCGTTGCCGGCCAGGCCGACATCCCCGCGCGCCACGGCCCCGCCCGCCGTAGCCTCCTGTGCCGCGGCACCCAGTGCCGCCAGCAGACCTGCGGGCAGCTCCTCATCGGCTGTCAGCCACAGGCCCTCCCTCGCTCCCTCCCCGCACCACGGATCCTCAGGCTGCACCAGAGCAGCGGGAAACTCATCCGGACTGCTGCCCGGCGGCAGCCCCCGCAGACCGCTGCCATCCGCGCCGCCTGGCCTCACGCCGCGGCAAGGCCCCGCGCCATCACGCGCGCCCACGCCGGAGACCCCGTCATGACGGCTGCCGGGACCCGAGGAGCCGGCACTGCGGCGCGGGACGTCATCCCCGGCCGGGTAGGAGCCGGGCGCAACCACCACCGGCATCCGGCTCACCTCCCGTCACCACCGGCTGTGGACTAACAACGAACACTTTATCGCATTGCTAGCTCACTCGCCACTGTGTTCTAAAAACTGATGGAATGACGCACTGCTGAGCTCCGGGCAGATGACGGTTCCCGGCCACCGTGGTGCGTGGCTTCTGGCCGCGCTGGTGCGTGCTTCCCGGCCGCGCTGGTGCGTGCTTCCCGGCCGCGCTGGTGCGTGCTTCCCGGCCGGCATCGCGCATAGTGTGCTGTGCCTGCCTATCGGCTTGAGGGAAGGCTATGGGCGCGGTGTACCGACGAGCGGCGGATTCAGAATGCGGGCGGTGCCATCGGCCGGCGCCGCGTAAGCCAGAGGGCCGGGAGCCGCCGCGTAAGCCAGCGCGTAAGCCAGAGGGCCGGGAACCCGGATGGCCGGGAACGGAGCGTCCCGCAGGACAGCGGGGCAAGCCTCGGCAGCAGAGCAGTCACGAAGTCCGTTGTCCTGGCTGAGTGCCATGATCATCCTTACAGTGCGCGGACGCCTTGCCCGTCTGGCTGGGGAGCAGGATGAGGCTGTGCTGCTTGAGCTGATCGTGCTGCCTGGGCTTGCCGCGCTGCTGGAGCTGGCCGCGCTGTTTGAGCTTGCTGTGCTGATTGGCTGGCCGCGCGGTCAAAACGCACTGGGCGGACGGCGAGGCCGCCCGGGAGGCTCATGGCACCGAGACTGCCGGGGGCGCTCAGGAGGTGCCTGAGGCTGGATTGAAGTTCTGCCGGACGCCGGAAACCCAGCCTTACCGCCGGCTAATGACCGGGTGACCGGCGCAATTCCAGTTCCCGGCCAGCGGCAGCGCGGCGGGCTGATGCGCGGCGGGCTGATGCGCGGCGGCCAGACTGGTCACCAGCACGCTGAACGTGACGAACGCCCGGCGGTCAAACACTGCCCGGATGGGCACGCGCCCCGTGATGCCGCTCCCGGCACCGCGGTTGCCGGATGCGCGATCACGGCACGCTGATGGTGTGATCGGTACCCGCCAGCCCGCGGATGCACCGGTCACCTTCTGCAGGGCCCGTACGTCGGATGAGTAGATACGCGCTGGTGAGCAGGCAGTGGTGGGCAGCAGGAGGCCAGGATGCACGCGCAGCTGGTGACCGGGACCGGGGCAGCCCCGGATGACGGGTGTGCCTGCCCCGGGATCGCGGGCGAGGCCGCCAGCTCCGGCTCCGCCCGATGACACGGGAGGAGCCGCAGTCAGATGCACGTCGACGAGGAGCGGTTCGCGGGCTTCCAGCGCGAGCGGCCGCACTTGCTTGGGATGGCGTTCCGGCTCCTCGGCTCGGAAGCCGATGCCCAGGACGTCGTGCAGGAGGCATGGATCCGGTATGCGCGAGCTGACGTCGGCGAAGTCCGCAACCTGCCGGCGTGGCTGACCACCGTGGTCACCCGGTTGTGCGTGGACCTGCTGCGCCGGTCCCGCGATGTCCCTGGCGAATCGGCAGGCCTGCTGGAGACGCCGGCGGACCGCGGCGACGAGCCTGAACAGGCCGCGCTGCTCGCTGGCGAGCTGGCCGAGGCCCTCATGATCGTCGTTGACGAGCTGACACCGGAGCAACGCGTCGCGCTCATCCTTCACGACGTATTCGGCGCGCCCTTCGCCGAGATCGCGCAGGTGCTGGACACGACCGTGGCGTCGGCGAAGAAACTGGCCAGCCGGGCGCGGGCGCGCGTACGCCACCGGGCCGCCGCGCCCGCCGCCGACCCACGCACGGCACATCGCGTGGTGAGCGCTTTCCTCAAGGCGGCCCAGCAGGGCGACATCGACGGTCTCGTGCGGCTTCTCCACCCTGGGGTGACCAGGACGGCAGACCCGCACACCCTTCCGGTCGGCGCCGCGCAACGCGTGCAGGGAGCGCAGACCGTGATCACCGAGACCCTGGCTTTCCAGCGCAACGCGCGGCGAGCCCGCGTGGTCACGATCGACGGCCAGGCCGGGATCGCGGTGCTGTCGCAGGGCAAGGTGCAGGCCGCGCTCGTTTTCCGCGTCACCGGCGGCCAGATCGTGCACTACGACGTCATTGCGGACCCGCGCCGCCTCGCCCTCCTGCACATCGGCGACCACGCCGGCTTCCGGGGGCGGCTCACTGAGGGTTGCCGCGAACCAGCAGGAAACCAGCGGAAGGACCGCACATGACCATCGCATACCTGATCGTCACGGCCGTCACGATCGCCGCGAACGCCGGGATCGGCCTTGCCGACCTGGCCCGTGCACGCTTCGTCCTCGCCAACTCGGCCGAGGTGGGCGTCCCGCCAGCGTGGCTGCCGACCCTGGGTATCCTCAAGATCGCCGGCGCGGCCGGCCTTGCCCTCGGCCTGCTCGGGGTCCGTGTCATCGGAGCCGCCGCCGCGATCGGGCTCGTCCTCTTTTTCACCGGGGCGGTCATCGCCCACGTGCGCGCACGGGTCCTCGACAACATCGCGGTCCCGGGCGCCTACCTCGCCCTGGCCGTCGCATCGCTGATTCTCCTGATCGCGCACTGAGCCCGCTTCGAGCCGGGAGGCGCCGCATCATTCCCGCGACGCCGACGGCACCGTCGGCGGGCAACCCCCGGCCCCGCCTGCTCACCGGCCAATCCTCGTCCTGATGCAATGGGTGCGTGTGCACCATGATCCTCCGTTACGACATCACCGCCGGCCCTGGCCGCCCGCTCACTGCCCGGCCGTCCGGCCCGGCGTCCTGGTATCCGCTCCCGCCCGGCAGGGGTCGCGTATGATCTGGCATCTGCTCCCGCTGGCACAGTGGGAGCCGGCCAGGTCCGCGCGGTACGTGCCCGGCACAGCCGAGGCGGCGCCGTTCGTGCACGCCTCACCCGGCGAGGCGGTGACGCTGGCCGTGGCCAACGCGCGGTTTCGCGAGGAAACAGAACCGCTGGTCGCGCTCGGGCTGGACGAATCGCGGCTCTCCGCGCCGGTTCGCCTGGAGCCGCCGGACCCGCAGCCGCCGCCGGGCGTCGCGCCAGGAACGCTGTTCCCCCATGTGTACGGGCCGGTCGAGGTGAGTGCGGTCGCCGAGGTCCGGTTCGCCAGGCGTGATCTGTCCGGCCGGTACGTCGCGCTGGAGGCCCGCCCGGCCACGGCGGAACACCTCGGCCTGGTCCCGCATCCGGAGGGTGGCTGGTTCCGCGAGACCTGGCAGGCAGGGCCCGCCTTCACCCCGGCTGGTTACCCGGGGCGCCGGGCTGCCGCGACCGGCATCTACTTCCTGCTGCCCGCGGGTGCGGAGTCCTGCTGGCACATGATCCGCTCGGATGAGCTGTGGCTGTGGCACTCTGGCGGCCCGCTGACCCTGCTGCTGGGCGGGGCAGGCCCGCAGCCCGCGCACCAGCCGGAAGCGGTCAGCCTTGGCCCGGACCTGGCCCGCGGCCAGCGCCCCCAGCACGTCGTACGCGGTGGCTGCTGGCAGGCCGCCCGCCCGGCCGGCCCGCACGAGGTCCTGGTGAGCTGCGTGGTCGCACCCGGCTTCGACTTCGCCGACTTCACCGCCCTCCCCGGCGGGTGATGCGTCCCCCCGGCGGGTGATGCGTCCCCCCGGCGGGTGATGCGTCCCCCCGGCGGGTGATGCGTCCCTCCCCGGCGGATAATGTGTCCGCTTGGACCACCTGGTCGCCGAGCGCGCGGTAGGCCGCGGCCGTGTCGTCGACGCAGATCACCGCGAAGAACACCTCATCGGAGATGCGGACCGGGAGGAGCAGGTCGGTGTTGACGCCGGCGTTGGCGAGTTTACGGAAGGTGGCCGCCCCTGTCCCGGGCTGGTTGTCCATCCGGAGGGTAAGTGCCGGGCGCATCGTGTACTGGATGCCGGCGCTCTCGAGCACCGTCTCGGCTCCCGCCTCGTCGTCGGCGATGAACGCCACGGTGCCGGCCTCGCCCTGGGTTGTCGCGCACAGGACGAGGTTGATACCGCTGCCGGCCATCGCCTCACAGAGACCGGCAAGCTCGCCGGGCTGGTTCTTCAGGTCCACGGTGAACACGCTCATCCAGCGCTCCTTTCCCCGCGGTGCGGCGCCGTTCTGCCGCTAACGCTGAGCGTTACCCGCGATAAAGATCGGTAACGTGGCGGCCTCGTGGGCCGCAGCAGGACAGGCCCGCAGCAGGACAGGCCCGCAGCCGGGCGGGGGTCAGCTCACCGCGGGTGCCGGGCAGGGGGGCTCAGCCGGGCCCGCGGCTGGTTTCCGCGATGGCCGGCCGGGGAGGGTGCGCAGGCCACCAGGATCACGAAAGGGCCGGATGCACTACCTGTCCGGATGCACTACCTGATGACCTGTCCGGATGCACTACCTGATGACCCGCATGCAGAGCCAGTCGGGGACCTCGTAGAACTCGCCGCGGCTGGCCGCGATGACGGCGCGGACCAGGTAGGTGAGCATGGCCAGCCAGAGCGTGCACAGCAGGAAGATCATGGCGGCCAGCCCTGTGGCCGGCGTGTCAAGGGCGAGCAGGCCACCGACGATGGCACAGGCCACGCCGAACAGGGTGGTGGTGATCATCAGGTTGAGCGCCTGGGCGGCGTGGCAGCGGACATAGCGCGATTTTCTCCGCTTCGCCAGATAGATGGCGAGCGGAGCCAGCAGCCAGAGGAAAATCGCGCCCAGGTAGCTGAGCATGGCCCACAGCTCCTCGGAGCCGCCTTCCGCCGCGGAGTCATACTCGCCGGGGTCACGGCCCGGCGCAGCCACCTCGCCCGCCGCCCTGGAATCCCAGGTGCCGGGCCGGGCCGGAACCTCCGGCGATGCCCAGCCCGCGTGGCGTCCCCTGCGTGCCTCCGGCGGCTGGGATGGAACCGGTTCCTGGGCGCCCGTCCAGGTTTGCGCCCGGGCCCGCGACCACTCGGCCCCACGTCCCCACGGTTCGCGCGTCATCGTCCCTCGCGTTGCCTTCGCTCCACGCGCCAGGCTATGTGCTGCCCGGCTCGGTGACGAAGTCGATGAGTTCCTCCACCCGCCCGAGGAGTTCCGGCTCGAGATCGGTGTAGCTGGTCACCGAACGCAGGATCCGATGCCACGCGGAGGCCGTGTCGCCGCCCCAGCCCAGCTCGCGCAGCACGCCCTGTTTCCATGGCACGCCGCGGGGAACATCCGGCCACCGGCCGATCCCGACCGCGGCCGGCTTGACGGCCTGCCAGATGTCGATGAACGGATGCCCGGTGATCAGCACGTCCGGCGAGCGGACGGCGCCGGTGATCCGGCTCTCCTTCGAGCCGTCCACGAGATGGTCGACGAGCACGCC
>Ga0209061_1003037_pt1 | contig 19226 bp, 16 predicted proteins | sample Coa_R1_10_FD_187157 | JGI IMG/M metagenome (GOLD analysis project Ga0209061, IMG submission 187157) | Surface soil microbial communities from Centralia Pennsylvania, which are recovering from an underground coalmine fire - Coalmine... | ecosystem: Environmental > Terrestrial > Soil >...
CGATCGCCAGCAACGTGGGGCCGGACCTGACCCAGAAGACCACGCTGAACATGTCCGCGGGCGCGGTCGCCGACATCGCCACCTGGTACCTGATCGGCGAGGTGATCGGCGCGCTGTTCTTCGGCCAGCTGTCGGACAAGCTGGGCCGGCGGAACCTGTTCATGGTCACGCTCGGGGTGTACCTGGTCGGCAGCGGCCTGACCGCGGCAACGCCCGCCGGCGGCAAGTGGTTCATCTTCCTCTACGCCACCCGGGTGGTGGCGGGCATGGGCATCGGCGGCGAGTACGCGGCGATCAACTCCGCGATCGACGAGATGATCCCGGCCAGGTACCGGGGCCGGGTCGACCTGGCGGTCAACGGCACCTACTGGGCCGGCGCCTTCCTCGGCACGCTCGTGACGCTGTTCCTGCTGAACCACCTGAGCGCCGGCCTCGGCTGGCGGATCGCGTTCGTGGTCGGCCCGGTGCTCGCGCTGGTCATCATCTACGTGCGCCGCAACCTGCCGGAGAGCCCGCGCTGGCAGATCATGCACGGCAGGGAGCAGGCCGCCGAGGCGTCCATCGCCGAGATCGAATCCGACGTCGCGGAAACCAAGGGCAAGCTGCCGCCGGCGGACCCGGGCAGCGAACTGGAGATCCGGCCCACCGAGCAGATCGGCTACCTGCGGCTGCTGGAGTCGCTGTTCCGGCACTACCCGAGCCGGTCGGTGCTGGGCGCGGCGCTGATGATCACCCAGTCGTTCCTGTATAACGCGATCTTCTTCACCTACGGGCTGGTGCTGGAGTTCTTCTTCCACGTCAAGGCCACCGACACCGGCTACTACTTCCTGGCGTTCGCCGCCGGGAACCTGCTCGGCCCGCTGACCATCGGGCGGCTGTTCGACACGATCGGCCGCCGCGCGATGATCTCCTTCACCTACCTGCTGTCCGGCGTGCTGCTCATCATCACCGCGCAGTTCTTCAAGGCGGGCGTGCTGAACGCCGGGACCCAGACGCTGTGCTGGAGCGTGATCTTCTTCTTCGCCTCCGCCGGCGCCTCCGCCGGGTACCTGACCGTCAGCGAGGTGTTCCCGCTGGAGGTGCGGGCCAAGGCCATCGCGGTGTTCTTCGCGATCGCGCAGTGCTTCGGCTTCCTGGGCTCGCACCTGTACGGCCACCTGATCGGCGCCGGCAAGGACCCGAACTCGCTGTACTGGGGCTACATCCTCGGCGCGGGCGCGATGATCATCGGCGGCCTGGTGGCGGTCTTCTTCGCCGTCAACGCCGAGGGCAAGTCGCTGGAGGACGTCGCCACGCCGCTGTCGGTGATCGGCAAGCCGGCCCGGACGGCCTTCCGCCCCGGCCCGGCCACGTCCGCGGGCCAGTAGCCTCCCGGCGGGCCTCCCGGTGCTGTCACCGCCACGGACGAACGGCAGCCGCCGGACGCTGGCGCCGCCGTGCCGCGGATCCAGGCGGCTGGTTGTGGCATCCAGCCGGTCATGACCGGCACGGCGCCACAGCGATCCGGTCAGCCGCCTGGCCGGCGTCGCCCGGCTCGACGGCCATGGCCGGAAGCGGGCACCGCTGCACACGCTAAATCTTGGCGAAGTGCTGGAAGCACTCGTAGTAGGGGTCGGTGGACATGGCGAAGTGGGCGGCCTCCGAGCGCTTCACCGCCAGGTAGGCGGTGCTGCGCAGCGGGCCGAGCGCGTCCATCAGCAGCTCGTCGGCGGCCAGCGCGTCCAGCGCGGCGTTCAGCGAGGCGGGCAGCCGGTGGGTGCCGCCGTGCGCGCGCTCGGCGTCGGACAAGGTGGCCGGGTCGACGTTCACCGGCTCCCCGGGGTCGAGCTTGCCGCGGATGCCGTCCAGGCCGGCGTGTATGAACGCGCCGAGCGCCAGGTACGGGTTGGCGCTGGAGTCCGACGGCTTCAGCTCCAGGTTGACCGAGCTGCCCGGGTCGCCGCGCAGCGGCGAGCAGATCCGGATCGCCGCCTCCCGGTTGTCCATCCCGTAGCAGGTGTAGGCGCTGCTCCACATCTGCGGCGCCAGCCGCCGGTAGCTGTTCACGCTGGCGCAGGTCAGCGCCACCAGGGCGGGCAGGTGCGCGAGCAGCCCGCCGATGAAGTAGTAGCCGACCTCGGACAGCCCGTTGCGGTCCGCCGGGTCGGCGAACACGTTGTGCCCGCCCGGCGCGCCGTCGGGCAGCAGGTCGGTCAGCGAGGCGTGCAGGTGGCACCCGTTGCCGGCCTGGTCGGGAATCGGCTTGGGCGCCAGGCTCGCCCACAGGCCGCGCCGGAACGCCACGCCGCGGACGGTTTCCCGGTACAGCACGTGGTTGTCGGCGGCGCGCAGCGCGTCCGCGTGCCCGATGGACACCTCCTGCTGGCCGTGGCCGAGCTCGGGGTAGTAGTGCTCCACGCTGAGGCCCTGCGCCTCCAGCGCCGCGACGAGGTCCATGGTGAAGTCGTGCGCGAGGTGGAAGCCGGTCGCGGAGTAGCACAGGCTGTCGTCGACCGGGACCAGCCGGTCCGGGATGGCGGGCCCGGCCGGGGAGGACTCGCGGTGGCCGAGGGTGAACTCCGGCTCGAACGCGGCGCGCAGCGCGTAGCCCGCCCCGGCCAGCTCGGCGATCGCCTGCTTGAGGAAGGTCCGCGGGCACGCCTCCCAGGGCAGGCCGTCCGGGCGCACCAGGTCGGCGAGCATCGCCGCGGCGCCCGGCGCGTAGGGCAGCGGGGCGAAGGTGGCCGGGTCCGGCACGATCCTGACCTCGCCGACCGGCCCCATCCCGGCCACCGGCTGCAGCTGGTCGAGCATGGACATGGCCATCATCGCCACCGTGTGCCCGATGCCGCTGGTCATCCGCTCGCGCAGCCGGTCGGCGCCGGCCGCCTTGCCCCGGATGATCCCGCCGTGGTCGGCGTACAGGAAGCGGACCAGGCGGATGCGGTCCCGGCCGGCCTGCTCCACCACCGCCTCGATCGCTGGCTGCGTCATGCACAAATGCGTAGCACGTCACGGCCCGCTGCGTACAGCGGACACCCGACATCCGCCGCGGCGCGGTATGGTCGGCGCATGAGCGCACGGCGGGCGCCCCGGGACCTGCGGGCCTCCGATGCCGACAGGGACCGGGTCCTCGCCGCGCTCGCCGACGCGGCCGGCGACGGCAGGCTCACCCCCGATGAGCATTCTGAACGAGCCGAGCGTGCCTGCTCCGCGCGCACCCTCGGCGAGCTGGCCGGGCTGACGGCGGACCTGGCGGAGCCGTCCGCGCAGCCGGTGCGCCTGGACGGGGGCCGGGCGGTCCTCGGGCTCGGCGGCACCGTGCGCCGGGACGGCCGCTGGGTGGTGCCGGAGAGCCTCGGCGCGACCGCCGTGCTGGGCGAGGTGGAGCTCGACTTCACCGAGGCGATCCTGCAGGCGCCCCGGGTCCGGCTGTACGCCACCGTGCTCGGCGGCAGGCTGCGGCTGGTCGTGCCGGACGGGCTGGCCGTGACGGTGACCGGCCCGGTCCTCGTCGGCAGGAGGCGCGGCGGCACGCGGCCGCCCGCCTGCCCCGGCGCACCGGTGATCGACGTGCGCGCGGCGGTGATCGGCGGCGAGGTGGTGGTGCGCACCCCGCCGCGGCCGCGCCGGCGCCTGCTGCGCCGTGGCTGACGGCCGCGGCGACCTCAGCCGTAGCTGACGGCCGAGTAGGCGCGCAGCTTCCACAGCTGGTGCTCGCTGACGATGCTGCGGATGGTGCCGGAGCGCGACCGCATCACCAGCGAATGCGTGGTCGCCCCGCCGCCGCGGTACCTGACCCCGGCCATCAGCTCGCCGTCGGTGATGCCGGTGGCGGCGAAGAACACGTCGTCCGACGCCACCAGGTCATCGGTGGTGAGCACGCGGTCCGGGTCCAGCCCGGCCTCCAGCGCCCGGCGCCGTTCCGCGTCGTCGCGGGGGGCCAGCCTGCCCTGGATGACCCCGCCCAGGCACTTCAGCGCGCACGCGGCGATGATCCCCTCGGGCGTGCCGCCGATGCCCAGCAGCAGGTCGACGCCGGTGCCGTCGCGTGCCGCCATGATGGCACCGGCCACGTCGCCGTCGGTGATCAGGTGGATCCGGGCGCCCGCCTCGCGGACCTGGCCGATCAGCTCGGCGTGGCGGGGCCGGTCCAGGATCACCACGGTGACGTCCTGGGGGGCGCAGCCCTTGGCCTTGGCGACCGCGGCGACGTTGGCGGCAGGCGGCGCGGTGATGTCCACCCGGTCGGCGGCGGCCGCGCCGGTGGCCAGCTTGGACATGTAGAAGACCGCCGACGGGTCGTACATCGAGCCGCGCTCGGCAACCGCGAGCACCGAGATCGCGTTCGGCATGCCGTTGGCGCACAGCCGGGTGCCGTCGATCGGGTCCACCGCCACGTCGCACGCCGGGCCGGTGCCGTCGCCCACCTCCTCGCCGTTGTACAGCATCGGCGCCTGGTCCTTCTCGCCCTCGCCGATGACCACGACGCCGCGCATCGACACCGAGTTGATCAGCATCCGCATCGCGTTGACCGCGGCACCGTCCGCGCCGTTCTTGTCGCCGCGGCCCACCCACCTGGCGGCGGCCATCGCCGCCGCCTCGGTCACCCTGGCCAGCTCCAGCGCCAGGTTGCGGTCGGGTGCGTGCCTGGCCGGCTCGGGCGCCTGCAGGTCCGTGGTCATAGCTGCCGTCCTTCCCGGTGGCCCGTGTAGTGATCTTATGCAGGCGCCCCCGGGGCCGGCCGTGCCAGCCCCGGGGGCGCCGCCGGCCTCACTCCGGCCTGGCGTCGGCCGGTTCCTGCCCGGCGGGACGGTCGCGCTGGCCCGGCACCTCGGCCCGGGCGGGCGGCGCGACCTCCTCGGGGGTCCGCGGCGCGCGCCTGCCGTGCCGGGCTCCCGGCACGCGGTCGGTGAACGACACCTCGACCTGCTGCTCGGGCCGGCGCTGGTTCTGCAGCGCCTGCAGCGCCATGACCGTCCGGTCCGCCTCGGTGAGCGGCGGCTGCACGATGGAGCGCGGCCACAGCCGCCGCTCCAGCACCACGTTGATCTCCGCGCAGTACACGGTGACCTCGACCGCCAGGTAGATCCAGGCAAGCAGGCCGAGCACGGTGCCGAACACGCCGTAGACCGAGTCGCTGTGCAGGAAGCGATGCACGACGAAGGTGCCGAGCAGCTGCAGCAGCGTCCAGCCGATGCCGCCGGTGACGGCGCCGGTCAGCAGGCTGCGCGTCGGCACGCCCTTGGGGGTGAGCACCCGGAAGCCGCCGACGTACATGCCGGAGTTGACGGCCGCCGCGAGCAGGTAGTAGACGACCACGAGCGCGAGGGCGTTGTGCGCGTAGCTGTTGACCACGACCAGCAGCGTGGTGGCGATCACGCCGCCGCCCAGCAGGCCGAGGAACAGCGCCGCCCGGCCCAGCCGCTGGACGTAGCCGGGTCTGGCCGGCCCGGGCAGGTTCCACACCTGCTCCATGGTGAAGATGCCGGCCTGCGCCAGCTGGGTTGAGCCCCAGATCAGGGCGATCAGGCCGACGATCAGCCCGATGATGCTCGACCGCCGGAGTTGGTGCACGTTGCCGGTGAGCTCGTGGCCGATCAGCGGCACCTGGCCGGCGACTGCGTTCAGCGCGTCGGCGCGGAACGTCGGGTTGACCGAGGCGACGATGCCGAGGATCGTCGCCAGCACCAGCAGCAGCGGGAACAGCGACACAAACGCGGAGTACGCCAGGTTGGACGTGAGCACGCCGCCGTTGTCGTCGCCGTACTTCTTCGCGATCCCGAAGGCGAACGCCGCGGGGGTGTGCCGCTGCTGGAAGCCATCGACCCGCCTGACGGCCCGCTCGACCGGATTCATCGCGCCTGCCTCGCTGCTGCCTGCTGTTACCTGAGCTGCCCGGTGGCGGGTCGGTGAAACCAGGCAGCAGCGGCGCGCAGCGGCTAGAACGGCGCCTGCGCCGCGCCGTCGCCGGCGTCCGGCGCGGCGGCCGGGCCGCGCTCGGCCATGACGGCGGCCAGCCTGGCCCGGGCGCCGTCCAGCCAGCGGGCGCACACCGCCGCCAGCCGCTCGCCGCGTTCCCACAGCTGCAGCGACTGCTCCAGGGTCAGCCCGCCGGCCTCCAGCTGCTTGACCACCGCGGCGAGCTCGTCCCTGGCCTGCTCGTACGACAGCGCGTCCGCGGCGTCGCGGGCTTGATCCGCGCCGTCGGCCCTTTCCGTCACGCCATCAACCCTATCCGTCACTGCTGCCGCCGGACGCCTGCTCGGGCCCCGCACGGGCGCAGGCCCGCACGGTGAGCTGGTCGGCGGCGAACCGGACCGTCAGTTCCTCGGCCGGGCCGACCTCGGCCGCGCTGCGGACCACGCCGCCGGCGGCGTGCTGCACGATCGCGTAGCCGCGGCGCAGCGTGGCCGCCGGGGACAGGGCGAGCAGCCGGGCCCGGGTATGCGCGACCTCGTCGCCGGCCCGGCTCAGCGCGCCCTGCAGCGACAGCCTGGCGCGGGCGGTCAGCGCGTCCACCCGCTCGGCCTGCCGCTCGATCTCCCGCACCGGGTCGGCCAGGGCCGGCCGGGACCGGACCGACTCCAGCCAGGCGGTCTCCCGGTCCAGCCAGCCGGCCAGGCACCTGCGGGCGCGGTCGCGCAGGCCGGCGACGAGCGCGAGCTGCTCGGCGACGTCGGGCACCACCCGCTTGGCCGCGTCGGTCGGCGTGGACGCCCGCACGTCGGCCACGTAGTCGAGCAGCGGCGTGTCCTGCTCGTGCCCGATGGCGCTGACTACCGGGGTCCGGCTGGCGGCAACGGCCCTGACCAGCGCCTCGTCGGAGAACGGCAGCAGGTCCTCCAGCGAGCCGCCGCCGCGGGCGATCACGATCACGTCCACCTCGGGGTCCGCGTCCAGCCGCCGCAGCGCGTCGATGACCTCCTCGGCCGCGTACGGTCCCTGGACCGCCGTCTCCTCCACCCGGAACCGGACCGCCGGCCAGCGCCGCCGCGCGCCGGCCATCACGTCACGGCGCGCCGCCGAGTCACGCCCGCAGATGAGGCCGATGACGCCGGGCAGGAAGGGAAGCGGGCGCTTCCGCTCGGCAGAAAAGAGGCCCTCGGCGGCGAGCTGGCGCCGCAGCCGGTCCAGCCTGGCCAGCAGCTGGCCCACGCCGACCGCGCGGATCTCCAGCGCGGTCAGCGCGAACGTGCCCCTGGCGGCGTTGAAGTCGGGCCGGGCCCAGATGACCACCCGGGCTCCGTCGCCGGGCGGCGGCTCGGCCGCGTCGAAGACCTGCCGGGTACAGATGACCCGGACGGACACCGCCGCCACCGGGTCGCGCAGCGTGAGGAACACCGCGCCGCCCCGCGCCGCGCACTCGGCGATCTGCCCTTCCACCCAGACCCGGCCCAGCCGGCCGATCCACCCGCCGACGAGCTGGAGGACGGTGCGGACCGGCACCGGCGAGTCGGCCGAGGTCTGCAGCGTCACGCCCCGCCCGACTCCAGCTTGGCGATCCGGCGCTCGAACATCGTGATCACCTCGGCCCGGCCGGCGTGTTCCCTCTCGTAGCTGGCGAGCTGCCGGACCTGCTCGGCGCTCAGGTTGCGCAGCCGGGCGCGCAGCGACGCGACGGTGAGCTCGTCGTAGTTCGGCAGCGGCGGGGACGCCGGGCCGGGCGCGGCCTCCGGCGCCTCCGGCGGCTGCGCCTGGGCCGGCGCGGCCTCCGGCGGCTCGCGGACCGCCTGGGCCGGCGCGGCCTCCGGCGGCTGCGGCTGCTCGCCGAGCAGCCGGACGTTGCCGGTCTTGTCGAAGTCACGCTGCTGGGCCGCGCCGGCCGGAGCCGGCTCCGCTGCCGCGGGCATGTCCGAGGCAGCGCGCACCTCCGCGGCAGCGGTCGGCTCGGCGGGCTCGGGCATGCGGGCGCGCGGCACCTCGTGCCAGGCGGGCGCCTTGTTCCTCAGCTTGTCGGTGATGAGCAGCAACTGGCCGATCCCGGCGAAGACGCCGCGCAGCGCCTGCGCCGGGACTTCCTTGAGACGTTCACTGACCTGCGGGACGCGCATGTCGCTCTCCCTTAGCGGACTGGTACCGGGGCGTCGCTGTTAGTCAGCGGCTGTTCCCTGACGGGTAATCTTCGCGCCTCCGGCGCGGGTGCCGCAACACCGCAGGCACCGCACCCGCGGGTGCTGCCCATCGCCTACGCTCCTAGTTGTGAGCGCTTTCACCGCAGATGCGACCCGTGACGGCTTTCGGGCACCGGGACGGCGGGTGCTGCTTGCCAAGCCGCGCGGCTACTGCGCCGGCGTCGACCGCGCCGTGCAGGCCGTGGAGATGGCACTGGACAGGTTCGGCCCGCCGGTGTACGTGCGCAGGCAGATCGTGCACAACACGCACGTGGTCGGCTCGCTGAGCGAGCGCGGCGCGGTCTTCGTGACCGAGGTCGACGAGGTGCCGCCCGGCGCCGTCGTGGTGTTTTCCGCGCACGGCATCGCGCCGGAGGTCCGGCGCGCCGCGGAGCGCCGCGGGCTGCGCGTGATCGACGCGACCTGCCCGCTGGTCACCAAGGTGCACAGCGAGGCACGGCGGTTCGCCGCCCGCGGCTACGACATCCTGCTGGTCGGCCACGCCGGGCACGAGGAGGTCGTCGGCACCACGGGCGAGGCGCCGTCGGCGGTCCGCCTGGTGGACGGCGCGGACCAGGTGGCGCAGGTGGAGGTCGCCGACCCGGACCGGGTGGTGTGGCTGTCGCAGACCACGCTGTCGGTGGACGAGACCGCCGAGACCGTCCAGGCGCTGCGGCGGCGGTTCCCCGCGCTGCTCGACCCGCCGAGCGACGACATCTGCTACGCGACGCAGAACCGCCAGGCCGCGGTGAAGGCCATCGCCGGCCACTCGGACCTGGTCATCGTGGTCGGCTCGCCGAACTCCTCCAACTCCCTGCGGCTGGTCGAGGTCGCCAGGGACCACGGCGCGCCAGCCGCCTACCTGGTCGACGACGCCGACGAGCTCGACGAGCGCTGGCTGGACGGGGTGACGACCGTCGGCGTGACCAGCGGGGCCTCCGTGCCGGAAGAGCTGGTCAGCGTGGTGCTCGGCAAGCTGGCCGAGCACGGGTTCAGCACCGTGGAGGAGGTCGAGGCGGTCCCGGAGCAGGTGACGTTCGCGCTGCCCCGCGAACTGCGCCCGGCCGCAGCCCGGTCATCGTGAGCCGGAACCCGCGGCCGAACGCGACGATGATCGCCAGCACGGTCCCGGTGAGCAGCCATGGCGCCCCGGTCCCCAGCGTGATCAGGATCTCCTCAAGCGCGACGAAGTGGTCCGGCGCGGTGAGCAACTCAGCGCAGGCGCAGCCGGCGAAGAACGCCAGCGGCGGCGCGACCACCACCGCGCGCAGGCCGCTGAGCCTGGTGTAGTACGCGACCACCCCGCAGCCGGTGACGAACGCCGCGTCCGCCAGCGCGGTCCAGCCTGTCCAGGCGGCCAGCAGCAGGGCGGCGAAGGAGACCGCGAACAGCCCCGCGACCGCGCCGAGCCCGGTGAGCCGCAGGGATGCCGCCGGTTCCAGGCGGGTACGGGGCCTGCTCGCCAGGTCTTGGCTCATCGAGCCGCGCGCATCAGCCCGGCGAGCCGCGCCCCCTCGGCACTGTCGGCTCCGCCCGACCCGTTCGCATCTGCGGCACCGTTCACACCGAGCCCGTCTGCATCTGCGGCGCCGTTCGCGCCTGCGGCGCCGTTCGCGCCGTTCGGCAGGGGTCCGGCCTGACCCGGCCCGATCTCGGCCGGGCCGTCGCCGCGCCCGGCAAGCTCCGGGGCCGAGATCGCCCGGACCGTGTCCTCGACCGGCGCCGGCGCGGCGAGCTCGCGGTCTACGACGCCGAGTTCCCGCAGCCGCCTGGCCTTGGCCAGCACCCGGCTCTCCAGCGAGCCGACGGCCTTGTTGTAGCTGCCCACGGCGCTGGCGAGGGCATGGCCCAGCCGGTCAACGTGCCCGCACAGGCTGGACAGCCGGTCGTACAGCTCGCGGCCGACGTCGAAGACGGCCCGAGCGTTCTGCGACAGCGCCTCCTGCTGCCAGGCGTACTGCGCGGTGCGCAGCATGGTGACCAGCGTGGTCGGCGTGGCGATGTGCACCTTGCGGGCCAGCGCGTGCTCCAGCAGCCCCGGGTCGCGTTCCAGCGCCGGGGCCAGGAACGCCTCGCCGGGGATGAACAGGATCACGAACTCCGGCGACGGGCTGAGCGCCGCCCAGTACGCCTTGCCCGCCAGCCGGTCCACGTGCTCGCGCAGGTGCCGGGCGTGCGCGTCCAGCCTGGCCGCGCGGACGTCCTGGTCGCCGGCCTCGGCGGCCTCCAGGTACGCGGCGAGCGACACCTTGGAGTCCACCACGATGTTCTTGCCGCCTGCCAGGCGCACTACCATGTCCGGGCGCTGGCTGCCGTCGGCCGAGGCCACGGCGACCTGCTCGTCGAAGTCGCAGCGCGCGCTCATCCCGGCCAGCTCGACGACCCGGCGCAGCTGCAGTTCGCCCCAGCGGCCCCTGGCCTCGGGCCGCCGCAGCGCGGTCACCAGCGCCTGGGTCTGCTCCCGCAGCTGTTCCGAGGTCTGCCGGGCGATGGCGACCTGCTCGGCAAGCGCGGCATGCGACTGCGTCCGCGCCTCGTCGGAGGCCCGCAGCTGTGCCTCCACCTTCGCCAGGGTCTCCCGCAGCGGGCCGACCAGGTGCTCGACCGCCGCGCGCCTGGTCTCCAGCTCGGCGGACGCGTGCGCGTTCGCCGCGCGCAGCCGCCCCTCCGCGACATCGAGGAACCGCGCGGTGCTCGCGTCGAGCGCCTGCGCGGACAGTGCCTGGAACCGCTCGGCGAGCTGGCCCTCGATGAGCGCAGCACGCTCGGCCGCGCCCTGCTCGATCATCCTGGCCTTGTCCTCGGCGGCGCGTGCCCGCTCGTCCGCGGCGCGGGCACGGCCGTGCAGGTCCGCCGCGGCGGCGGCCAGGCGGCCGCGGGCGAACAGGTACCCGATCGCCGCGCCGACGACGATGCCGAGCAGCAGGCCGGCCAGCAGCGAGATCGCACTCATACGAACCGATGATCGCACCGCGTGAGCCGAACCCCCCGCAGACACGCCCGCGGTTGTCCCGAGGTGATCGCGGAAGTTCCGTGCCTCGCCGAAAGAAGGTGTGCGCATACGGCGAATTTTCTGCCGCGGAGCACCTAACGTCGCGGTCATCCGGGACCGGCCGGCCTCATGCCGGCGTTGCGGCATCGCGGGCCACGGGCGCCTCAGGCTTGCCAGGGCCCGCGCCGGTAGGCTGCGGTCCGTGAGCGAGGACCCGGCGCCGCGCCCGGACTGGGACGGCGCCCGCTACGACCGGCTGGCCGATCCGCAGGCCAGGTGGGGGACGGCGGTGATCGGGCGGCTGGACCTGTCGGGCGCCGAGACCATCCTCGACGCCGGGTGCGGCAGCGGCCGGGTCACCGAGCAACTGCTGCGCCGCCTGCCGCACGGGCGCGTGATCGCCCTGGACGCATCGGAATCGATGCTGGAGCAGGCGAAGAAGCGCCTCGCGCCGGCGCGCGGACGGGTACGTTTCGTCCGGGCCGACCTGCTGGAGCTCGAGCCCGGCGTCCTCGGCGACGGCGCCCCCGCCGACGGCGTCTTCTCGACCGCGACCTTTCACTGGATCACCGACCACGACCGGCTGTTCCGCAACCTCGCCGCCGTACTGCGGCCGGGCGGCCAGCTCGTCGCCCAGTGCGGCGGCGAGGGCAACCTCGACCGCCTGATCGGCGTCGTCCGCTCGCTGGGAGCCGAGCGGGCCGGCACCTGGCTGTACCCGTCACCCGAGGAGACCGCGGCCCGCCTGCGGCACGCCGGGTTCACCGACGTGCACGTGTGGTCGCACCCCGAGCCCACCCCGTTCCCGTCCGGCGCCCCGCTGGCCGACTTCCTGGAGACCGTCTGCCTGCGCGAGCTGCTCGCCGCGCTGCCGCGCGAAGACCGGCGGCCGTTCACCGAACGGGTGGCCGCGGCGATGCCGGAACCGGTGATCGACTACGTGCGGCTGAACATCACCGCCCGCCGCGCGGCGTGACCCCGGGCCCGGGCCGGCCGCCTGCCACGGTGCGGTGACGGCAGTGACGTCAGCGGCGCACCTGCCGGCAGGCCGGGTCCGCGCGGCGAGCCTGCGGCTACCCGCGGGTCGGTCACCGACTTCACGGAGGCGGCCCGCCGCCGCGGCATCGAGTGGTCCCGGCGGTGCGCGGGCGCCGCCGCGCTCATGGCCGAGGCGGCGGCGACGGGCACCGGGCTGGCCGCGGTGTGCCCGTCCGCCCGGGCCCGGGTCGGCGGCGGTGACGTGCGCAGCCTGATGACATGCCGCTCGACGCTCGTGCCCTTACCGTTCGCCCAGCCAGACGTCCAGGTCCCGGTTGAGTGACTCGAGGCGCTCGGCGCGCAGGCGTGCCTCCCTCGGGTTACGGCCGATCAGGGCGGCGAGGATGGTGGCGCAGAGCGCGAAGAGGCCGGCGTAGGAGTCGAACATGCTGACTCCGTCGACGGCCGTCGGGAAGACGAAGTCCGACTCGGCTAGCACGGCGGGCGGCCGTTCGTCCGTGAACACGGCAACGGTCGCCCCGCTCAACCTCACCGTCTCGACCAGCTTGGCGATGTGCTTGGTGGCTCGGCGCGGCTCGAAGACGACGACCATGTCTCCGGGCACGAGGTCGAGCAGCTGGTCGGCCAGGGTGTCGTCCGTTCGGAGCAGCCGGACCCGGGGCCGGAGCTGGACCAGCTGGACCGCGAAGTAGCGCGCCACCACGCTGGCCTTCTTGGAGCCAGCGACGTACACACGGCCGCGCCGTGGCCCGCTGAGGCGTGCCACGAATTCCTCCAGCTTCCCGCGGTCGGTGAGTTCCATGGTGCGGCGGAGGTTGTTGACCTCGAGATCGACGACCTGGTCCAGCAGGGCTGCGGCCCGCTTGGACTGCCCGGATTGCGCCAGCAGGCGCTCGCTGGGCGAGGAGAGCTGGACTCGTAGCGCCTGCCGGAGCGCGCCTTGCATCTCCGCGAAGTCGTGGTAGCCAAGCTTCGCGGCCAGGCGTGAAACCGTTGCGGGGCTCGTGCCGGCCTTCTTGGCGATCGCCTGAGCCGTCAGCAGCGCCGACTGCGGATAGCCGTCCAGGATCACGCTGGCTATCCGGTCTTCGGAGGGCGTCAGCGGCGTGGTCCGCAGCCGGATCTCAGGGGTGGCTCCCCCGGAGGTGTTCACCCGCGTTTCTCCAGTTTTCGTCCAGTGTCCGGGGCTTGTCGGCGGTGCGTCGCCCTCGAGCACAGTTCAGCCTAGCGCGGCGCCTCACATGCTTCTTTGCTGGCCATGAAGGCGGGGCGGACCGGCACCGCAGACGGCAGCACCGGGATGCTGTGCAGGCCCGGGTCCTGCCGGACGCCGGGGTTTCCAAGATAATTTCTAATGGATGAGTGTGCTGTGAAGCAGGGTGGTTTCTGAGGCTGGGCGCCGGGCTGCGGCCACAGGCAGGGCCGGCCGGGGGCAGGGCCGGCCAGAAACGGGCCCGCCGCATCGATGGCCGCCGCCCGGCGCGCTCCCGTCAGGAACCCACGATGCGCTGGACCAAAGCCGGTCGGGTCTGCCGCAGCGGATCCAACGGCTTGAGCTCAGGGGGAGTCTCACCCGTGACGATCTGCCGCGCAAGCAGACGGCCCGTCACCGGCCCGAGCGTCATGCCCCACATGCCGTGGCCCCCCGCCACGTACACGCCGGCCGTCGCGGCACGGCCGACCAGGGGCAGGCCGTCGGAACTCAACGGCCTGGGGCCCACCCAGTCGTCCGCCCGGCGGTTCCAGTCGAGACCGCTCAGCAGGGGGCGCAGCGCACTGCTCATGGACTCGAGCCGTCGGGGGGATGGCGGCGCGTCCGGGTCGCCGAACTCCATCATGCCGGTCACGCGGACCCGGTCGCCGTCGGGAGCCAGCGCGAGCCGCTTCGAGGGGAAGTGGATCGGATGGCGCAGGACCTCGGCTATCGGCAGCGTGAAGCTATAGCCACGGCCGGCGTGCACGGGCGTGGTCACACCGTGAGCGGCGGCCAGCGCTCCCAGCCAGGCCCCGTTGGCCAGGACGACCGCGTCGGCGTCGAACCGCTCTCCGGATGCGGCGCGGACGTAAACGCCGGCCGCCGTGCGGCCCGCCTCGACCACCGGCGTGTTCCCGGTGAGCCTGCCGCCTCGTTCCCGCAGGCTCTTCGCCAGGCTCGAGACATACTGGCGGGGGGCGAGGTAGCGCTGGCCGCGCAGCAGCAGCCCCGAGCGGACCTCGGCGGTGACGCACGGCTCGAGTTGGCGCAACTCGGTGCCCGTGAGCAGTGATACATCCGCCGCCTGCCCGCTGTGCACCACCCCTATGAGTTCCTCGAGCACGGACCGGGCTTCGCTCGCATCCGTGAACCCGGTGAGGACATCCGCCCTTGTCGTGTCGGCTTCCACGCCGCCCGCGCGCTGCTCGTCGAAAGCGTCGATCGCCTGCTGGTTGAGGACGCGATATATCTCCATAGATCTCTGCCAGGACGCCGCGGTGCAGTGGCGGATCAGCTCCAGCAGGAACCTCGTCCTGCCCGGCCCTCCCCGCCACGGGACGACGACCGGAGAGCGACGGCTGAAGACAGCTCGCATTCCGTAACGGAGGACGGCAGGTGAGGGCAGCGGCGTGGCATGCGCTGGGCTCAGATATCCGGCGTTGCCCGACGAAGCCCCCGCCCCCTCGCGCGCCCGGTCGAGGACGTCCACCTCCACGCCGTGGTCCTGAAGCGACCACGCGCAGGAGAGCCCGACGATGCCCGCCCCGACGACGACGACCTTCTTGACGGTCACGGCTGGCTCATCTCCTGTGTCTCTGCGCCGCTGCGGATGATCCAGGCGAGCTGGGCGGGGTCGACATTGCCCCCGGACAGGATCGCGCCAACCCGCCGGCCGATGACCCGGCCTGCGAGTACCGCGGCGACGCCCACGGCGCCGCTCGGCTCGGTGACGGTCTTCGCGGTCAGGGCAAGGGTCGTGACGGCCGTCACGATCTCCGCCTCGGTCACCAGCACGACCTCGTCGACCAGCCTGGTCATCATCTGGTAGGTCCGCTGCCCAGGCGATCTCGTCCGCAGCCCGTCGGCGAGCGTGTCGGGTAGATCGATCTCGATCCGCCGGCCGGCCGCGACCGAAAGGTAGGTGTCGTTGCCGGCCTCCGGCTCGACGCCGACGACCCGGATTGCCGGGTTGATTCCCTTGGCCGCCACCGCGCACCCCGAGATGAGGCCGCCTCCGCCGATCGGGACGACCAGCGTATCGAGGTCGCTCACCTCCTCCAGCAGCTCGAGCGCGGCTGTCCCCTGCCCGGCGATCACGGCTGGGTCCTCGTAAGGGTGGACGAACACGGCGTCCCGCTGCAAGGCGGCCTGCGCGGCTAGGGCGTGCCGGTCGCTTCCCGGTCCGTAGAACTGCACCGTAGCCCCGTAGCCGACGGCAGCTGTCTGCTTCACCCGCGGGCTGTCGCTGGCCATGAAGACCGATACCGGGACGCCGAGCAACTGTCCCGCCAGCGCCAGCGCCTGCCCATGGTTGCCCGAGGAGAACGCGACGGCCCCTCGTTGGCGCTCGTCGGCCGACAGGGCGGCCAGGCGATTGAATGCGCCGCGGAACTTGAACGAACCGGCGCGCTGGAGGTTTTCTGCCTTGAGGAACAGGCGGCAGCCTACCTGCCGGTCGAGGCGGGTCGAGGTGAGCACCGGCGTCCGGTGGGCAGTGCCTGCCAGCGTCGCGGCGGCCTGCCGCACGTCCTCCAGCCCGACCGCGTCACCGCCTGCCCGTCCCGTGGCACCGCCGGAACGATCAGCCATACGTCTCCTCCGCGGAGGCCGCGGCGAGGACCGTGACGGCCTTGAAGCACCGGATCGCGTCGAGCATCGTCGGCGACTCGAAGCTGATGCCCCTGTCGCCGGTGGCTTCGACGCCCGGGATGGCGGTCACCGCGGCGACGGGGTGTGTTGCATCGAAGTCCACCTCGAAGGTGAAGGGGCCGACGGGGCGCTCCGGCGGGCGGCGGCGGCGCAATCCCTCCGCCGCGGCGGCCCGGATCGCCTTCTCGGTTCGTGCCGGCGACAGGCACCGTGCCGCGTAGCGGTCGACGTGCTCCTTGACGGCCACGACCTCGGTGGACCATTCCCGCGCTTCGTGGCAGGTGAGGTCGTCGCCCGTGGTGAGCACCACCGGCACGCCGAACTCGGCGGCGACGAGCGCATTCATCCGGCCCTCGCTGGCGGTCCTACCGTTGACCCGCACGCTGCTGATGGTGCTGGGCAGGTACGTATGAGCGAGGACCCCCCGGCAGCCAGACCCGGCGTGATAGCCGACGAACGCGACCACGTCGGCGTCGGCTATCCCCTCCATCATGCCCAGGGCCTTGTGCCTGCCGACTAGGGCTACCGCCCGTTCGTCGAGCCGGTCCAGCAATAGGTTGCGCTTGCTGGCGTGCGCCTCGTTGACCACCACCTGGCTGGCGCCAGCGTCGAACAGCCCGGCAACGGCGGCGTTGACGTCCCGGGTCAGGAACGTCCGGCACTGCTCCCAGCGGCTGCCGCCGGGCACCACATCGTCAGGGCAGGTGACCCCGGTCGCCCCCTCCATGTCCGCGGAGATCAGCGCTCTCATGAGGAAGGCCGGCCGATCAGCGGCTCCGCGGCATGCCCGGTCGTGCCCTCCGGCCGCGTGACACTGGACCCGATCCGCTGAAGGACGCCGCGGTGGGCCAGCCTGAGCCAGAGGTAGCTCGCGCACGCCAGCGCGACAATCCCGCAGAAGACGAACAGCCAGACGTCACCCGGGAAGGGCACCAGCGGGTTGAAAGACACGTAGATCCCGTAGCCGAGCGCGACGGCACCCGCGAATCCGGCAACCGTGAGGTCCAGGCGCTTGAGCCCGAGCTTGTAGATGACGGAAATGCCGACGAAGAGACCCGCGCCGATGTACATCGCCCTGGCGCAGTATCCAGCCAGGCTGCCGAGGTTGCCGTAGGCGTTGTACACGCTCGCGTGCAGGCCGAACACTATCGCGAGCGGCACCAAGCACCATGCGCCCATGAAGACGGTCGCGCCGACCGGGGTGTGGTGCCTCGCGCTCACCGTGCCGAGGTAGCGCGGCAGCAGGCCTTCCCGGCTGAGCGTGAGGAAAAACCTCGCGCCACCCGCGTACCCGGCGATCATCACGGAGAAGATGCCGATGATCACTCCCAGGCTGACGATGTACCCCAGCCAGCTGACTCCAGCGATGCCGGCGACCTCCGCCAGCGGGTTAGCGCTCGTGCCAACGGCGTGTGACGTTCCGGAGAACCCGAGGAAGATGACGTAGGAGCAGAACACGAAGAACAGGCCGGCCAGCCCGACGCTCGCGACGAGCGAGGCGGGGATCGCCCGCTTCGGGTTGCGTGCCTCCCTGCCGTAGACGGTGCAGGACTCGAAGCCGTTGAAGGCGAAGATCGTCAAGGTGCCGCCCAGGAGGATGGTGTGGAGGGACAGGCCATGCAGTGTGAGCTCATCGTGGTTGAACACGCCGCCGGGATGGGTCGCCAGCACGATGATCATCAGCAGCGTGATGAGGCTGATTGACGTCATCTCCAGGATGAGCATCAGCCGTGTCGACAGCCTGATGTCGTAGTAGGTGAAGACCGCGGGGACCAGGGCGAAGGCGAGGCAGATGAGCAGGGCCGTCCAGGTGTTGTCCGGCAGGCCGAACAGAGGAAGAGCGAGGTAGGCGCCCAGGAAGACGGCAGCCTGGAACATCACGGCTGGCAATGCGGCTGCTACCGCGACGGCTTCGACCCAGGCGACGGCCAGACCCGCCCCCGGCCCCACCACGCGGGCCAGTAGCGCGTAGAGGCCACCGGTCGTGCTGGCCCGTTTCGCGAGGTACGAAAGCGTGCTGCTGACGCACAGCAGCGCGACGGTAGCGAGGGCCCACACCAGCCAGGACCCGGCGCCGCTGGTGGCGAATACGAGTGCCGAGATGGCGCCGACCGCCGCGCTCGGCCCCATGTCGGCGATGGACTGGGCGAACACGTCGAAGAGCGAGAGGACGCCCCTGCGCAGCTGGGGCTGATCCACCCGGCTCGTGTCGTCCTGTGCAGGCCCGATCGCAGCCATCGCCACGCTCCTCGCTCCGGAACCAGTCCCGCGATGATAGCAATCTTTCATTTATCCTTACAAGAGTGAAATATAAATTTCATCATCGGGCTTGCGGCGGACAGGTACGCGGGCGGTACCTGCCGGCGCCCTAGCCCCGGCACTCCCGGCCCCGCATGTCACGACCAGGCGGGCCACTGCCCGGGCCGTGCCGGGGCCGTGCCTCGCGCCGGTAAACTCGTCCGGTGAGCCTGTCCATCGGCATCGTCGGCCTGCCCAACGTCGGCAAGTCCACCCTCTTCAACGCGCTGACCAGGGCAGGCGCCCTCGCGTCCAACTACCCGTTCGCCACCATCGAGCCGAACGTCGGCGTGGTCGGCGTCCCCGACCCGCGGCTGGCCGAGCTGGCCGCGATGTTCGGTTCCGCGCGGATCGTCCCGGCCACCGTGCGGTTCACCGACATCGCCGGGCTGGTCCGCGGCGCCAGCCGCGGCCAGGGGCTCGGCAACCAGTTCCTCGCCCACATCCGGGAGACCGACGCGATCTGCCAGGTGGTCCGGGTCTTCGCCGACCCCGACGTCAGCCACGTGGACGGCGACGTGTCGCCGGAACGCGACATCGAGACGGTGGTCACCGAGCTGATCCTTGCCGACCTGCAGACGCTGGACAAGGCCCTGCCGCGGCTGGCCAAGGAGGCGAGGTCCGCCGGGGACCCGGCCCGGGCCCGCACGGCCGAGTCCGCGGCCGCCGCCCGCCGGCTGCTCGACGGGGGAGCCACCCTGTGGGCCGGCGCCGCGGATGCCGGCATCGACCTGGCGGCGCTGCGCGAGCTGCAGCTGCTGACCGCCAGGCCATTCCTGTACGCGTTCAACTGCGACCTGGCCGAGCTCGGCGACGACGACCTGCGCAAGCGGCTGTCCGGGCTGGTCGCCCCCGCGGAGGCGGTCTTCCTCGACGCGAAGACCGAGGCCGACCTTGCCGAGCTGCCGGAGCACGAGGCCGCGGAGCTGCTCGCCGAGGCAGGCCTGGGCGAGCCCGGCCTGGCCCGGCTCGCCCGCGCCGGCTTCCGCGCGCTCGGCCT
>Ga0209061_1003039_pt1 | contig 19223 bp, 19 predicted proteins | sample Coa_R1_10_FD_187157 | JGI IMG/M metagenome (GOLD analysis project Ga0209061, IMG submission 187157) | Surface soil microbial communities from Centralia Pennsylvania, which are recovering from an underground coalmine fire - Coalmine... | ecosystem: Environmental > Terrestrial > Soil >...
CGTCGAGGTCTAGGCGGGGCAGGCCGAGCGCCTGCGCCGCCGCCGGGTCGGCCGGGCTGGGGTCGGCGTAGCAGACGGCAGCGCCGACGGCGCGCATCAGCCGGGCCACGGTCATCCCGATGTGGCCGAGCCCGACGACGCCCACCGTGCGGGAGTGCAGGCTGTGCACGACGGCCGGGGTCAGCGCCGCCCGCGCCTGCGCGTACCGCCCGGCCCGGATCTCCCGGTCCGCGGCCGCCAGGCGCGCAGCACGGCCCCGGTGGCGAACAGCACGTACTCGGCGACCTCGGCCGCGTTGGCCGCGGGCACGTTGGCGACCACCACCCCAGGGGGTGGCCGACCGCGTCGGCGACCCGGTCCACCCGGGCCCCGGTGAACTGCACCAGCCTGAGCCGGGCCGCCCGGTCGAGCCAGGCCCGGTCCAGGCGGGGCCCCACCGAGGGCAGCACCAGCGCCCGCGCGGCGGCGAGCGCGTCGCCGGGGACGGACCCGGGGTCGGCGTAGCAGATCCGCAGGCCCGCCGGGGGGTCACGCCGACCTCGAGGAAGTCGGACTCCGGGCGCAGGCAGGCGACGTCGACGGTCACGGGCGCGGCCCCGGGAGTTCCGCCGTGGCCCGCTGCAGGTCAGGCACCGGGAAGAAGCACAGCATCACCAGGTCGCCGTCCCCGGGCTTGCGGGTGTGGTGCGGCTCGCTCGGGGTCACCACGATGGCGTCGCCGGGTCCCACCGGGTCGGCCCGGCCGCCCGGCCACGAAGGCCCCGGTCCCCGCCGCGCCCAGCCCGGTGCCGCACGGCCCGGCCGCGCGGCGGGCCGCCCTCGGGGAGCGGACCGGGCTGCTGGCTCACCTGGCCAGGCCCAGGCCGCGGTCCAAGCTGCGGGTCCGCGAGCCGCGGCGGCTGCCGAGAGGGCTGGACCGGGCCGAGACCGCCGCGTTGCTGTCCAGCTTCCGCACCGACCGGGACCGGGCGATCGCCGGGCTGATGCTGCTGTCCGGGCTGCGCAGCGCCGAGGTGCTGGGGCTGCGGGTCGCCGAGGTGGACATCGGCGGGGGCTGGGTGCGGGTGACCGGCAAGGGCGACAAGGAACGCCGGGTCCCGCTCGACCCGGACGTGGCCGGGCTGATCCAGTCTTACCTGCTTGCCGAGCGTCCGGAAACGGCGTCCCGTGCGCTGTTCATCGTGGCGAAAGGCCCGCATCGCGGGCAGCCGCTGACCGCGGCCGGGCTGCGGCGCATCTTCCGCTACCACCGGGAGATCTCCGGCGTGATGGCCGGGCATCCGCACGCGCTGCGGCACTGCTTCGGCACTGCCCTGGCTGAGGCCGGCACTGACCTAGCCGTGCTGCAGGCGCTGATGGGACACGATCACGTCGATTCCTCGGCCGCCTACGTCCACCTGGCGCCCGCGCACGTGCGCGCCGCCTATGACACTGCCCGGGACCGGCAGCGCGCCTGGCAGGCGGGCCGCTGATGCCGCCAGTGAAGACGGCGGTGCCGCCACAGGCCGCCAGTATCTACGAGGCTTACCTGGCCTGCCTGGCGGCCCGCGGGGTGGGCAACAAGAGCTTCGACTCAGGCGCCCGCTGTTTCCTGGCCCGATTCCCCGACCCGTAGGCCTGGGCCGGGCTGCCGCTGGCGGCCCGGCTGGCAGGCACCCGGCCGCAGCTGCAGCCGCTGCTGAACTTCCTGATGCTGTACGGGCACCTGCGGCCCGGTTATGACTACCTGCTGGAGCGCAAGCTGACCGTGATCTTGCGGGAGGCGGCGGCCAGCCCTCTCGGCCCGGACCTCAAGCGCTTCCTGCCCGGCGCCGGGGCGCTGGGCTACTCGGTGCGTGCCCGCACCGAGATAGCCTCCGATGTCGCGGCCCGGGTACTGATCCAGACCGGGAAACCGCTGGCCGGGCTGGCCGACGCGGATTTCGCCGAGTTCACCGCCGCGATCACCGAGCGGGAAGCCCGGCTGGGCCGGGCACTGAAGCACTACCACCATGCGGCTTACGCCTCCCGCGCGGTGGTCTACCACCTCGGCGCGCCGGCGGAGCCGGTGCCCAAGCGGTCCACGCTGGGCCGGTGGAGCTGGGAACGCCACCTGGACGGGGTCAGCCCGCAGGTGCGCCGGCCGATGGTGGCCTACCTGGAGCGGCTGCAGGGCACGCACGCCCGCTCCTCGGTGCAGGGCACCGCCTCGGAGCTGGCGCACTCCGGCCGGTTCCTGGCCCGCCACGACCCCGGCCTGGCCTCGCTGGCGGTGCTGGACCGGCAGCGGCACATCGAGCCCTACCTGACCGAGGTCGCCGCGGCCGTCAACCACCGCACCGGCACTCCGATCGCCGCATCCACCGCCAAGCAGCGCATCCAGTCTCCCGGCTGCTTCCTGGACGCCATCGCCGAATGGGGCTGGCCCGAGGCCCCGGCCCGGCGGCTGATCTTCCCCCGCGACGCGCCCAAGCTGCCGCACCCGCTGCCCCGCTACCTGCCCCCCGACCAGGAACGTGCGCTGCTCGCTGCGCTGGAGGCCTCGCCGAACCGGCTTTACGCCGACGCGCTGCTGCTGCTCCGCGCGACCGGGATGCGCATCGGCGAGCTGACCGATCTCGAACTGGACTGCGTGCACGAGGTCCCCGGCTCCGGCGCCTGGCTGAAAATCCCGCTGGGCAAGCTGCTCACCGAGCGGATGGTGCCCATCGACGAGGCAACCACCGAGATCATCGACAGGATCACCGAGCGCCGCTCCCCGGGCCGGCCGCTGCGCCACCCGCGCACCGGCAAGCTAGCCGACTTCCTGCTCACCCACCAGGGCCGCCGCGTCTGCGCGCACACCCTGCGCGGCGAGCTGCACCGCGCCGCCGCCGAAGCCGGGCTGGACGGCGTGGTGCCCCACCAGCTCAGGCACACATATGCCACCGCCCTGGCCAATTCGGGCTGCTCGCTGCAGGCGCTAATGGCGCTGCTCGGGCACGTCTCGGCGGAGATGAGCCTGCGGTATGGCCGGCTGTTCGACGCCACCGTCCGCGATGAGTACCAGCGGGCACTGGCCCTGGCCAAGGCCCGCCTCGGACCGGTGCTGCCCGCCGAGCGGACCCAGCTGCCGCTGGCCGCCGTCACCAGCGGGAACTGGCGTGAGACGCCGCTGATCAAGGCCCGGCTGGCCGGCGGGTACTGCCTGCGCGCTGCCGCCCAGGGGCCCTGCGCTTACGCCAACATCTGCGAGCACTGCCCCAACTTCCGCTCCGAGGCCAGCTTCCTGCCCGTGCTGCAGCTGCAGCGCGCCGACGCCGAAGCCCTCGCCGCCGACGCCGAGACCCGCGGCTGGGGCGACGAGGCCGCCCGGCACCGCCGCCTTATCGAACGGCTCGACCTGCTCATCGCCCAGGCCCGTGCCAGCTGACCGCGGCGAGCTGGCCCGGGTCGAGGCTGCCTGCGCCGGGCTGGCCGCCGCCGGGCAGCCCGTCACCTTCGGCCAGGTCGCCGCCCTCGCGCGCACCAGCCGCACCACCCTCTACCGGCGGGACGACCTGCGCGCCGTCGTCGAGGAACACCGCGCCCGCAGCCAGGATGCCAGCACCCTGACCGGCCTGGCCGTCCAGATCGACCAGCTGCGCCACGGCCTCGAAGCCGTCGCCGCCAAAGTCCGCCGCCACGAGGAAACCATCCGCCGGCTCGAGCGCGCACGCCGGACCGGGCAGTAACCGCCAGCCCCAGCGCCACGGGTTATCCACAGGATGAGGTGAGATTGGCCGATTAACCAGCCGGAAAGACCAAGGTCGAACGGCGCAGCCGTGGCCGACTCCACCTCCGGGAGCAGGTCGACGGCGACCACGGACCCGCTGCCGATCCGGGCCCGCATCACCCCGGCCGGCACGTTGTCCAGGACCGCACCGTCGACGAGCAGGTCTCCGTCGGCATACACCGGGGGGAGCAGCCCGGGAAGCGACAGGCTGGCCCGCACCGCGCGCCACAGCGCGCCCCGCTCGTGAACGACCTCCTCGGCGCGGGTCAGGTTCGCCGAAACGCAAAAGAAGCGACGCGGCAGGTCCTCGATCGGGGCCGCCCCGAGGTGGTCGGCGAGAAGCCGGTCCACCCGGCGGCCCGACGACAGCGCGATCAGCGGGAGCGTGGGGCGGATGAGCCGGCCGCTGCGGGTGAAGGCAGTAACGGATCGTTCGACCCGCTCGTCATGGGTGAAACCCTGAGCGCACAGCGCGGCCATGACCGCCTCGATGCTGGTCCCGCCCACCACGTCGATGGGCACACGGGCTTCCTCCAGCGCTCGCAGCGCGCCGAGGTGAGCGAATCCTCTCGGCCCGCCGCCGGCGAGCACCGCCCGCAGGCGTTGCCGGTCACCATCCGGGCCAGGCGGGCGATATCGTCCGGGTGGCCGTCGCAGAGATGGTGGAAGTCCGCCACCGGCCGGGATTCCAGCCAGCGTGACGTGCCCGACGGCCTCGACCGGTGGACCAGCACGAGCTCGCAGCGCAGCGAGGGGGTAGCCAGCGCGCGGGCCTCGACCGCGCCGAGCCGGGGATCGCCGCCGCCGTCGCCGGCGAGCAGCACGACATCGGCCTGGCTCAGGCATAGCCGGCTCCACGCCGTGTCCCCGGGGCCGGTCAGGTAGACGACGTGATCGTGGTCGCGTTCCACGGAATGCAGCCACCCGGTCAGCTAGTTCCGGCCGGGGTGGCCTGGTTCGCGCTGAGCTGCCCTGTCACCGAGGCGCCGCCCGACGACGTCGGCGTCCAGTCGGAACACCGATCCGGTGCGGGCCAGCCGGGCCGTCGATCGGGACCGCTGGGCCCCAGGCATCTCGGGCAGAGTTTCCGCAGTTCAGATGGATGCCTGAGTTCTGCGAATTGGCCGCCGAGCCAAAGGCGTGGGCCTGCATATCGCTCAGGTGCACCTCGGCCCGTTCGGTATAGAACCTTGAGGCCGAACGGGCCGGCCCGGTGTTACTGTCACGGAAAGAGCAGGGAGGGTCGCGTGGACAGGCTGCCGATCGTGTACGTGCGAGGGTATGCGGGGGCCACCGCCGGAATCGATGTCGCCGTCGACGATCCGTTCTACGGATTCAACGCCGGGGCCACTCATGTCCGGATCGGCGGCGACGGCGACCCGATGTTCTACCAGTTCGAGGGGCCGCTGCTGCGGCTGATGACCGATGAGGGTTATCGGCTGCTGGTGCACGGCGACCAGCACCGGTACCTGCTGGACGCCAGCGACCGGAGCGTTCCCGCGGCGTCGTTGTGGATCTACCGGTTCTACGACCAGGCCGCGACCACCTTCATGCCGCCTCCGCACGAGAACCTGGCCGAGCGGCTGTTCCGGCGGATCCACCAGCATGTCACCGCCGACGGGTTCGACATCGAATCGGCGGCCGCCGGGCTGTATGACCTGATCATGCTCATCCGCCAGAAGACCGGGGCGCCCCGGGTGTACCTGGTGGCCCACTCCATGGGCGGCCTGGTCGCGCGCTGCATGATGCAGAAGATCTGCCTTCTCCCGGACGCCGCCGGCCGCAGCCGGGAGCCGGCCAGGAACCTGGTGGCGAGGTTCTTCACCTACGGCACCCCGCACGGCGGGATCGCGTTCAAGTACGACGCGCTGGACTGGGTGGAGCAGGTGTTCGGCCCGGCCGGATCCGACATCTTCGCCCCGCAGAAGATGTATGGCTATCTCGATCCGAAGGCGACCTTCGGCGACCTGCCGCCCGCCGGGTCGAGATGGGACCCGCAGCGGCTGCCCGGCACCGTCTTCTCCGCCGACGACGTCTTCTGCCTGATCGGCACCGACCCCAAGGATTACGGGCTGCCGCGGGTCGCCGTCGGGCCGAAGAGCGACGGCCTGGTCTTCATCGAGCACGCCTATGTGCGCACGGCGCACCGCGCCTTCGTCTACAGGTCCCATTCCGGGACATACGGCGAGGTCAACTCGGAGGAGGGATACCAGAACCTGCGCCGGTTCTTGTTCGGCCGCTGGGCAGTGCGCGTCGACCTGGGAGACCTGCCGCCGTGCCCCGGCCCGGGGGAGCCGCCGTGGCCGGTGTGGCAGGCAGACCTGCGGCTGGCGATCCGGGGGCTGCCGGTCGTGCTGACCGAGCAGCTTGCCGCACACTGGTGCCCCATCCAGCTCAACGACGAGATCCAGCGGCTTGGCGCCTCCCCGGACCGCCTGGTGCCGCTGGCCGGCACCTTCCTGCTGGACCCCGGCCGTGCCGCCGCCGCTCAGCCGGGCCGCGATCCCGGGCCGCCGCAGCACGGCGGGCGGATGCGGTACACCCTCACCTTGCGGGTGTTCAAGCTCGACGAGCAAGGCGGGACCTTCCGGTTCGCCGACCACCTCGAACAGGTCCCCGACTGGGCTGACTCGCTCATCGTCGACATCGGCCCCCGCCAGGACGGGACGGGGCTGGCGGCCTGGGCGGCGTGGAACTCCGCGGTGCACGGCGCCAACGACCAGTTCGACCCGATCACCGAGGGGCTGCCCGACGGCCAGCGGGACCCGCTGGAGCTTGCCCGGGACGGGGCCGGCTACGCCGGCCGCATCCCGCTGCCCGGGGCCGCCCGCGCCCTTCCGGTCCTCGGCCCGGCCGCGGCCCTCAGGGTCAGCGTGACCGACCGGGCCGCGGTTCAGGCCTAGCCCCCGCCGGTCCCGGCCTAGCCGGCCGCGGCCTCCGTCGCGGGGCGGCTCAGCTCATCGTCAGCCCGCCGCTGACGCTGACGGTCTGGCCGGTGACGTAGCACGCCTCGTCGCAGGCGAGGAACGCGACGACGTTGGCGACGTCGGCGGGCTGGCCGAGCCGCCGGAACGGGATCGCCTTGATCAGGGCCTGCCGCAGGTCCGGTCCCGCGAACGACGCGAACAGCGCGGTGTCGGTCGGCCCGGGGCAGACGCAGTTCACCCGGACCTGGTGGCGGGCCATCTCCCTGGCCAGCGACTTGGTGAAGGCGATGACCCCGCCCTTGGCCGCGGAGTAGACCGCCTCGCCGGAGGAGCCGACCCGCCCGGCGTCCGAGCCCAGGTTCACCACCGCCCCGCTGCCGCGGGCGGCCATCGCCGGCAGCACCGCCTTGCAGGCATGCAGCACGCCGTACAGGTTGACCGCGATCGCCCGGTCCCAGTCGTCCGGGTCGGAGTCGAGAAAGGGGCTTGCCTTGTCCCAGCCGGCGTTGTTGACCAGCACGTCGACGCGGCCGAACCGCCGGACCGCGAAGTCGGCCATCGCCTGCACGCTGCGCCGGTCGGTGACGTCGGCGCGGACCGGGACGGCGTCCGGCAGCCCGGCCGCCGTCTCCTCGGCGCTGGCCCCGTCCAGGTCGGTGACCACGACGGTCGCCCCTTCCGCCGCGAACTTCCCGGCGATCGCCTTGCCGATGCCCCGGCCGGCGCCGGTCACGATCGCGACCTTGTCCTCCAGCCTTCCCATCCGGGTTCCCCTCGCGTCGCCGCCGCAATCCGCTCCTCAAGCCAATTGCCGCCATCGCAGTCCGCCACACCGAATCTACAGTCACCGGCTGCGGCCGGGATTCGGGCATTCGCTGGCGGTCATGCGGTGCGGTATTCCCGCCAGCCGCCGTAGATGGAGATGTCGGTGGCCGACTCGGGCATGTTCCGAGCTGTCCAGAGGATCCCCAGGGTGCGGCTACCGTCCTCGAGCTCGACCACGCCGAGGCCGAGGCCCGGCGGCTCGTGCTCGAGGACGCGCTGAAGCTGCACGAGGTCAAGTTCGTAAAGCTCGCCGCTTATGGCTGCCCCCGGGCCTACCCCGGCGGGGATCATCGCCGGGTGCCGGCCGCCGACCGACAGCAGCCGGTACCGCGGGGCGGTGCGGGCCGGTCCGATGAACCGCGTCCCGGCGAGGTTGCCGTGCAGGGGTTCGCCGCGCATCAGCGTTCCGTTGACGAACAGGCTGACCCGGGCCGGGCTGCGCCCGCCCCGGCGGTCGCCGCGCCCGGCCGGCATAAGGCTGTCCATGGTGTCCAGCATGCCGCAAAAGCCCCGGCATTCCTACGGATTGGATCCAGAACCGGGTATCGTCAGGGTGTGTTGATCGACGCGCACCAGCACCTGGGCGACTGCCGGGTCTTCGACGCGGAGGTGGCGGAGGAGGCCGTACTGGACGCGGCAGAGCGGCACGGCCTGGACCGGGTCCTGGCGATGCCGTTCCCTGGCGCTCGGGACCCGGCCGCGGTCCACGACAGGATCGCCGCCATGACGCGGTCGAGCGGGGGCCGGGTCCGCGGCATCGTCAACCTCAGCCCGCACCGGGACCGGGCGGCGTACGCGGCGGAGGCGGAGCGCTGCGTGTCGGGGCTGGGTTTCGTGGCGCTGAAGCTGCACACGCTCGGGCATGCGGTGGAGCCGTCATCAGCGGACGGGCGGATGGTGTTTGCGGAAGCGGCCAGGCTGGGCGTGCCGGTGATGGTGCACACCGGTGCCGGGCAGCCGTTTGCCAGCCCGAGCCATGTGCTGCCGCTGGCCCGGGAATGGCCGGATCTTCCGGTGGTGCTGGCGCATGCGGGCATGGGGGTGGCCGCCCGGGAAGCCGGGCTGGTCGCGCAGCTGTGCCCGAATGTCTACCTGGAAACCTCCTGGTGCGGCATCCTGGACACCGCGATGCTCGCGGAGCTGGCGGGCCCGGACCGGCTCATGCTGGGCTCGGACGGCGCGGCGAACCTGGGCGTGGAACTCGCCAAGTACCGAGCCCTGGGGCTCAGCCCCGCCGAGCTGGGTGACTGCCTGGGCGGCACGGCGGCGAAGGTGTTCGGGCTATGATCGTCCGCGCCCGAGTGCTGGTCGCAGAGCCAGGCCAGCCGGCACGACGGGACGCCGTCCTTGAGTTCCGCGACGGCCGGGTGGCGAGCCTGCGGGGCGCGGCGCCCGGTGACCGCGGGCCGGTCTATGACGTGGTTTTGCCCGGGCTGGTCGATGCGCATTCCCACGCTCGCGCGGTGCCGCTGTCCGCTCACGGCATCGGCTCGGGGCCTCTGGAACGGTTCTTGATCGAGGTACGGGAACTGGCCCCGCTTCCTGCTGAGGACGAGGCGCTGGCCGCGGCCGATGCCGCGCTGGCCGCCGGCATCACCTCGGTGCAGGTGCTGTGCCACGATTTCGGGGACGCCGCCGCCTACGCGCAGCGGGCCCGGGCGGTCGCCGCCGGGTACGCGGCGGCCGGGATCCGGGCCTTCATCTGCCTCGGCCTGACCGACCAGGATGAGTACGCGCCGCCCGGGTCCGGCCAGCATGGGGACAAGCAGGACGGGTTGGTGCCAAGGCGGGGGGTGAGCGCCGCGGGCTTCCCCGGGCTGGCCGCTTCGCTGCTCGGCCGGTACGGATCGGCGAGCATTGACGCGGTAGGGCCGGTCGCCCCGCAATGGTGCAGCGACTCGGCGCTGCGGGCCATCGCGGCCGTCCCTGGCGCCCGGCGGGTGCACGCGCACCTGCTGGAAGGCGCGAGGCAGCGGCTGGCGCCTGATCCGGTCGGCCGCCTTGAGCGGGCCGGGCTGCTGTCTGCGGGCAGCTCGTTCGCGCACGGGGTGTGGCTGGACGATGCGCAGGTAGGGCGGCTCGCCCGGGCGCGCAGCACGGTCGTGCACTGCCCGGGATCCAATGCGCGGCTGGGCGTAGGCACCTGCCCGGTGCGCCGCCTGCTCGGCGCAGGGGTCGGTGTGGCGCTCGGCCTCGACTCCAACGGGGCAGCCGACGAGCCGGACATGTTCGCGGAGATGCGGGCCGCGCTGCGGGCCGCGGCGGCCGCAGGTTCGGCCCTTGGCGCCGCCGAGGTGCTGGCGATGGCCACCACCGGCGGGGCGCGGGCACTGGGCCGCTCCGACCTCGGCACGTTGCGGCGGGGAGCCGCGGCGGACGCGGTTGCGCTGAACCTTCCCGCGGCGACCCGGGCTGCCGACCCGATCGCGCACGTGGTGGGGCACGCGGGCCGGGAGTCAGTCGCCGCGGTGTGGGTCGCCGGGCGCCCGGCCAGGCGCAGCCGCCAGGCAGAGGCGGCGCGGGCCAGGATCGTCAGCGTGCTGCAACGGGACGCCGCGGCGCGGGCGGCCCGCCTCGGTGCGGCGGCAGCCGCGTGGCAGGCTGCCGCACGAGCCTGGCAGGCAGCGGAACGGCTTGGCCCGCTGCCGCCAACGTCGTCGGCGGGGCCGCCGTGAGCCGGGGCGGTGAGGGCGAGGAGCCCTCGGTGGCGGAACGGCTCGCTGGCGAGATCGCGGACGCGATCATGGTGGGCGAGTACCCGCTGGGCAGCTGGCTGCGCCAGGAACACCTGGCCGAGCGGTTCGGGGTGAGCCGGCAGCCGGTCCGGGAGGCGCTGCGCCGCCTGGAGGTCATCGGCATGATCGAGGCCCGGCCCCGCCGTGGGCTTCGGGTCAGGGGCCCGGAGCCCGGGTACATCCGGGACGGCTACCTGATCCGCGCTGAGCTGGAAGGGCTCGCGGCCCGGCTGGCCGCGGGCCGCTGCGTGCCCGGGCAGATCGAGGGGCTGCGCAAGGAGTGGGAGGCGTTCCGGGACAGCCTCACCGAGGCGTTCACCCGTGGCGCGCATCGGGATGCCCGGGCCGCCTGGGTGCGCCACCACAACCGGTTCCATGAGCTGATCCACGAGGCATCCGGGGTGGGCCGGCTGGCGCAGCTCATCGCCGCGCTCAACCTCACCCTGCCGCGCAACCTGGGCATCGAGGCGCTGAGGGCGGGCGGCGCCCTGCAGGACAACCTGCGCCAGCACGAAGTCATCCTCAGCGCGCTTGAGCTCGGCTCGGCCCAGGTAGCCGAGGAGGCGATGAAGGAACATGTGCGCCGCAGCGGAGAGCTGATCGCCGAATGGTTCGCCAGCCAGCAGCGGGCGCTCACCGCACGCTGACGACCGGCTGGCGGGCCAGGCGGGCCAGCACCCGCTGCGTGGCCTCCAGCTCCGCGATCGTGACGTGCTCGTCGGCGGCGTGGGCCTGGGACGGGTGCCCGGGCCCCCATACGGTGCAGGACCGGCTGCCGGTGAGCGCGGCCACCATGGACGCGTCGGTGTAGGCCTCGCTGCCATCCTCCCCGCCCTGCTCAAGCGGCCTGCCCAGCTCGGAGCGGTAAGCGCGGCGCAGACCCTGGATCAGCGGGCTCGCCTGGTCGGCGACGACCGGCGGCCGGGCAGCGCCGAGGCAGCGCAGCTCGAACGAGCTGCCGGGGAAGCCCGCGCACACGGCTGCGGCGACCTGCCCGGCGAGCCGTTCCGCGTCCGCGGGGAGCAGCGGCGGGACGACCCGTGCGTCCAGCGTCAGCGTGCAGGACGGCGGGACGACGTTGACCGCGACCCCGCCTCGCAGCCCGGTGCAGGTGATCCGCGGTGGCCCGAGAAGGTCGTGCTCGGCGGCCAGGCCGGGGAAGCGCCGCTTCAGCTCGATGGCGATCAGCGCGGCGATGTGGTTGGCGTCGATGCCGTCCCGGTGTGCCCGGCCGCCGTGCGCCATCCGGCCGCGGACTTCCAGCTCCAGCCAGCGCAGTCCCACCTGGGCCACCCGCAGCCGCAGCCCGGTGGGCTCCAGCGCCAGCACCTGGTCGCCCGCCCCGATCGCCCCCTCGCCGACCAGGGTCCGGATGCCGCTCATCTCCGGGCCCTCCTCGTCCGCGGTCACGCCCAGCACCACGTCACCTGGGGGCTGGGGGCCGAAGGCGAGGGACTCGAGGACCGCGATCGCCGCCGCCAGGCCTGCCTTCATGTCCGCGGCGCCGCGCCCCCAGACCGCGCCATCGCGGATCTCGCCGCCCAGCGGGCTAGCGGTCCAGCCCTCCCCGACCGGCACGGTGTCCATGTGCGCCAGCAGCACCAGGCGGGACGCCTGGCCGGTGCCGGGGACCACGGCAACCAGGTTCGGCCGCCCGTCCGGGGTGTCGTGACGGCGGACGCTGATCCCGGCCCTGGCCAGGCGGCCCTGCACCCAGGCCGCGCAGCGGTGCTCCAGCGGCCCGGGGTTCTGCGAATCGATCCGGACCAGCGTCACCAGGTCATCAAGCGCGCTCACCGGCAGCCAACCCCCTTCGTCGTGCACGCCGCGCGGTCACGTCAGCCACAGCCCGGCGGTGACCTCGATCACGGCTCCCGTGACGGCCGAGGCGTGCTCCGATGCCAGCCAGACCACCACGCCGGCCACCTCGTCCGGGCGGACGAGGCGGCGCAGGGCGGCGGCAGCGGCCGCCGCCTCCAGTTCGGCTGCTTCGCTCGTGCCGTGCCGGGCGGCCTGGGCGCGGGCGACGCGGGTCAGCATCGGGCTGGCCACGTTGCCCGGGCAGACCGCGTTGACCCGGATGCCCCGCGGCCCCGCCTCGGCGGCAAACGACTCCGTCGCGCCCAGCAGGGCGAACTTCGACGCGCAATAGGCGGCGGCGCCGGCCTCGCCTCTCCGCCCCGCCACCGACGACAGGAAGCAAAACGACCCATGCCGCCCCGCCGTGGCCATGACCTGGCCGAACGCGTGCGCGACGGACAGGGCGCCGTCCAGGTTGACCGCCATCGCCTGCCGGTAGCCATCCCAGTCGAACTCCAGCACGTCGGACGTCGGCGCCACCCCGGCCGCATAGCAGACCGAGGAAACCCCGCCTGCGGCGGCTGCGGCGGCACGGACTGCGATCAGGTCGGTGACGTCCAGCGCCACAGCCTGGTGGGCGCTCCCCGGCAGCCCGGCAACCGCAGAGCGCGCCGCCGCCTCGTCGGCATCCAGTGCCAGCACTGCCGCGCCTGCCGCGGCGTACGCGCGGCAGATCGCGGCGCCGATGGTCCCGCCACCGCCGACCACCACGGCACGGTGACCGGTCTCCAGGGTGATGCTCATCGCAGCAGCCCGCGCGCGGCATCCGCCACCGACGACACCGACGGCAGCACCGCTTCTTCAAGGGCGCGGGCGGCGGGCACCGGGACGTCGGGCAGCGCGTGCCGGGCGAACGCCGCCAGCCTGCCCGGCCCGAGACGTTCGAGAACCCGGGTGATCAGCTCGCCGGACAGCCCGAAGCTGCGGTAGTCCTCGTCCACCACGAGCAGCCGCCCGGTGCGCGCCGCCGATGCCGCCACGGTTCCGGCGTCCAGCGGGACCACGCTGCGCAGGTCGATGACCTCGGCGGTAATCTCCTCGCCGGCCAGCACCTCGGCTGCATCCAGCGCGTGGCTGACCGACAGTCCCAGGGTGGCGATCGTGACGTCCGCGCCGGGGCGGACCACCGCGGCAGTGCCCAGCGGCTCGGCATAGCGGTGTTCCGGGACCTGAGCGCCGTGCCGGAAGTCGCGGGCCCAGCGGGTCAGCAGCTGCTTGTGCTCGATGAACACCACCGGGTCCGGGCATGCGATGCTGGCCGCCATCAGCCCCTTGTAGTCGTAGGGGCACGATGGCACCACCACCCGCAGGCCCGGCAGGTGGCCGAACAGGCCCCATAGGCACTGGGAGTGCTGGGCAGCGGAGCCGAGGATCCCGGCCGCGGTCTTGAACACGATCGGCATGGCGACGGTGCCGCCGGACATGTACCTGTTCTTGGCGGCGGCGTTGTACACCTGCTCCAGGCAGACGCCGATGAAATCGGCGAACATGATCTCCGCCACCGGCCGGTAGCCGTCCAGCGCCAGGCCGACGGCCATCCCGGTGAACGACATCTCGGTGATCGGGGTGTCGCGGACCCGCCACGGCCCGAACCGCCTCTGCAGGCCGCGGGTGGCGCCGAACACCCCGCCCATCCGGCCGACATCCTCGCCGAGCACCACGACGCGCTCGTCGGCCTCCATCTCGTGCGCGATCGCTTCCGCGATGAACGCCGACACCGGCCGGTTGCGGAGCTGACCGGTCATCGGGCGCCGCCGGTACCGGATTCACCGCGCCCGGGACCTGGCGCCGCCTGCCCCGGCTCGGCTGCCGCCGGAACGGGCCGCGTCCCGCCCGCGAGGCGCTGGGCGCCGGGGGCGGTGGCGGCGAACACGTGGCGTCGCGCATCCGCCGGATCGGGGCAAGGATCGGCGCGGACCTGAGCAAGCAGGGCCTGCATCTCCGCGGCTGCCGCCTGCTCGACCCGGTCCAGCTCGCTGTCCGGGATGCCGGAGGCGGCGAGCGCATGCCGGGCGATCAGCAGCGGATCGCGGCCGCTGCGGTCCTGCTCCGGGTCCCGGTATGCCTGGACGTCGCCCTCGTAATGGCCGCGGAACCTGGCGCAGGTCGCTTCGAGCACCGACGGTGCCGGAGATTGCCGGGCGAAGGTGACCAGCTCGCCGAAGGCGCCGCTCACCGCCTCCGCGTCGGTGCCGTCCACGGTGACCCCGCAGACGCCGTAGCCGACGGCGCGCCCGGCGAGCGTGCCCGGCGGGGTCACCGCCGACGGCTCGACGCTGATCGCCAGGCCGTTGTTCTCGATCACCACGATCAGCGGCAGCCCCCAGGCCGATGCCATCGTCAGGCACTCGTGGAAGGTGCCGTGATTGGCGCCGCCGTCCCCGGTGACCGCCACCGCGACGTCGTCGCGGCCCGCCAGCCGGGCGGCGTAGGCGTGGCCGAGCGCCACCGGCAGCGACGCGCCGACGATCCCGCTGGCGGAGAACCGGTGCCGGGGGTCGAACGGGTGCATGTGCCCGCCATAGCCGCCGCATAGGCCGGTGCGCCGCTCGAAGATCTCGGCGAGCAGCGCACGCGGGTCCACCCCCTTGATCAGCGCGTGCGCGTGGTTGCGGTGGGTGGACACCAGCGCGTCGGTGTCGCGCAGCCAGCCTGCCATGCCCGCGGCGATCGCCTCCTGGCCGATCGCGGTGTGCAGCTCGCCGTGGATCTCACCGCTGCGCACGCCCTCCAGGCATGCATGCTCGAAGGCCCGGATCCTGGTCATCCAGGCGAAGCGGTCAAGCGCGGTGAGCACGCTCATCGGGCACCTCCTCGAGCTCCAGCACGCTGCCGCCTGGCACGCGCAGGTAGACGGCCCGGCCCTCCGGGTAGCCGACCACCTCCCCGACCTTGGTCGCGCCGTATCGTTCCGCTGCCGCGATCGCTTCGTCCAGCCTCGCGACGCCGAGGCACACGTGAGCGTGGCCCGGGCGGACCGGGGCGTGATCCTCCCGGCCCGCAGGGACGTTGCCGAACGCGATCAGCTCCAGCACGACGTCGCAATCGCCGATGGCGAGCTGGGCCAGGTCGCAGGTGAGCCCCGGCAGCCCGGTGGTGCGGGCGATCAGATCGCTCATCCCGCGCTCAAGCAGCACCACCCGGGCGGCGAAGACCGCCCGGTAGAAGCCGATGGCCTGGTCCAGGTCGGCAACCGGGAGAGAGACGTGCAGCAGCCGCGGCCCGGGGCCGTCGTGGCCTCCTGCGGGCCGGCGGGCGCTGCGCCGCCGCGCCGCTGCGCCCATGTCACCGGACACGGCGGGCCTCCTCTCCGGTGACCAGCCGGGCGATCAGGCCGGTGAGCGCGAACACCGCCAGCGCGAGCAGCGCGGCCACCAGCACCCCGGCCCACATCAGCCCGACGTCGAACTGCACCCCGGCCTGCAAGATCAGGTACCCCAGGCCGGTGCCCGTGGTGACCCATTCGGCCACCATCGCGGCCAGGATGCAGGTGGCCGCGCCGACCTGCAGGCCGGAGAAGACGTACGGCAGCGCGGTGGGGAGCCTGACCCGCCACAGCACCTCAAGCCGCGAGGCATCGGCGACGGCCATCAGCTCCAGCGCCTCCGGCGGCACGGAGCGCAGCCCGAGCACCGTGTTGACCATCGTCGGGAAGAACATGATGATCCCTGCCACCGCGATGATCGTGATCATGCCCGTGCCGAGCAGCAAGGTGAGCAGCGGCGCGATCGCGATGATCGGCAGCGTCCGCACCACCAGCGCGAACGGCACCAGCACCTGGGCAGCCGCCGGCGAGGAGGCCACAAGCACGGCGGCCAGGATCCCCGCGGCGTTGCCGAGCAGGAACCCGCCGAGCGCCCCGCCGAGCGTGCTCGCCGCGGCCTTGGCCAGCGACGTCCTGGCGCCCCAGCCTTCCCGCAGCACCTGCAGCGGCGCGGGCATCTGCTGGTCGGGGACCCGGGCACCGTACTTGACGGCGATCCAGGCGGCGATCAACGCGGCGAGCAGGATCAGGCCAGGCAGCGCCGACCGTGGCCGCCTCGGCAGCCAGGACCGCGCGGTCCTGGCCGGGCCCTGGGTGGCTGTCATCGCTGCTGGCTCCCCGCCCCGGCCGCCTGCTGGGAGGCGTGCCACGGAAACAGCCAGCGGCCCGCCACGCTGAACACCAGCCAGGCGGCGAGCGAGAGCAGGCTGGCCGCGGCGAGGCTGGCGTACAGCTCGGGGACGTCATCGTTTTGCATGCTGTCCAGCAGCTGGATGCCCAGCCCGCTGTCGGCGCCCACCCACTCGGCGAGCATCGCGCCGAGGATCGCCGCCGGGGCCGCGATGGTGAACGCGGCGAACAGCGCCGGCAGCGCATACGGCAGCTCGACCCGCCGGAACACCTGCCACGACGAGGCACCGCCTGCTCGCATCAGCTCCAGCGCGTTCGGGTCGGTGCTGCGCAGCGCCTGGGTCAGGTTGATCAGCACCGGGAAGAACGCAGCGAGCGCGGCGATGATCACCTTGGTGGTTAGCCCGGACCCGGTCCACAGCACGAGGGCGGGCGCCAGCGCGATCAGCGGCAGCGAGTACACCCCGATCGCCAGCCGGTTCAGGCTGCCGGCCAGCGGCCGGTACCGCTCGCCGGCCAGGCCGACGAGAACGGCCAGCACGACGGCCGCGGCGAAGCCGAGCGCGGCCTCTTCGACGGTCGTCCCGGCATTCGCAGCGAATGCCCCGCGCAGCTGCCATAGCGTGACCGCGACCTGCGCCGGGGTGGGCCACAGCGTCCCCGGGCGCTGCTGGGTCGCCGCGACCAGCCACCAGATCCCCAGCAGCGCCAGCCACACCCCGATGCTGGCCAGCACCGGGCTCGCCCGCCGGCTCACCGGGCCTGCCCCGGGCCCGCGCTGCCGCCGTGCAGCATCCGGGTCAGCCGGGCCGACAACGCGAAGAAATCCTTGTTCTCCAGCAGGTCCAGCCGGCGCGGCCGCGGCAGGTCGATCGGCACCTCGGCGATCATCCGCCCGGGATCGGCGGCCATCACCAACACCCGGTCGGAGAGGAACACTGCCTCGCCGACATTATGCGTGACCAGCAGCGCGGTGGTAGCTCGCTGGGCCCAGACGTTGAGCAGTTCCATGTTCATCCGCTGCCGGGTGATCTCATCCAGGGCGCCGAACGGCTCATCCATCAGCAGGATCTTCGGGTCCAGTGCCAGGGCGCGGGCGATGCCGACCCTCCGCTGCATGCCCCCGGACAGCTTGGCGGGCCTGGCGTCGGCGAACTCGGCCAGCCCCACCAGGCCGAGCAGTTCCAGTCCCCGCTGCCGCCGCTGCGCCGCGGAGCCGCGCCGGGCCACCTCCAGCAGCAGGGTGACGTTCTCCAGCGCGGTCCGCCACGGGAGCAAGGTGGGTTCCTGGAACACGAATCCCAGCTCGCGGCGGGCCCGGGCCTGCGCCGGAGGCTCCCCGGCGATGGTGATCGTCCCGGCTGACGGCCCGATCAGCCCGGCGATCAGCCGCAGCAGCGTGGACTTGCCGCACCCGGACGGGCCGATCACCGACACGAACTCGCCCTCGCCGACCACCAGGGAGACATCACGCAGCGCGACCAGGTCACGGCCCGGCAGCCGGAACTGCTTCGACACCCCGGCCAGCGTCACGGCCGGCGGCCTGCGGCCCGCCCGTGGCGCGGGCGGGAGCGGCTCCGCGCTGGTCACCGGGCCGCCCGGCGCCGGGGCGGTCACCGGTTGCCGCCTTCCGGGGTGCCGGGCCGGTCCAGGCCAAGCAGGGCGGCAAGGTTGCCGCCCTCCACCCGCTGGCGGTCGGCGGGATCGGGGATCGCCCTGGCGATCTTCGCGCGTTCCAGGTCGAAGTCCGACCCGGGCCAGTCCGTTCCCATGACGATCTTCCCCGGGCCCAGCCGCCGGTAGGCGGTGCGGACGTCGAGAAGCTGCGCGGCGGAGGTCTCCAGGTACAGGTTCGGCGTGCGCTCGGCCACCAGGATCGCTTCCATCACGTTCCACACCGTGCCCATGTGCGCGATCAGCACCGGCACTGCCGGGAACGCCCTGGCGATCTCCTCGACCGCCAGCGGCGCGCAGAACGGGTCGTCCAGGGCGTTCACGAGCACCGCCAGGCCGTGTTCGGCGCAGGCCCCGAACACCGGGTCGAGCAGGGCGTGGTCGCAGAAGTGGTAGCCGTGCATCGTGGGATGCAGCTTGATCCCGCGCATGCCGCTGCCAGCGATGCGCCCCACCTCCGCTGCCGCGCCGTCCAGCCTGGGGTTGACCTGGCCGAAGCCGATGATCCGGTCCGGCCACCGCTGCTGCGCCGCGCGGATATAGCCGTTGTCGACGGCCTGCCCCAGCGAGCAGGCGACCGCCATGTCGACTCCGGCGGCGTCCATCGCCGTCAGCATGTGTTCGGCACCGAAGCCCTCCCCGGCCAGGTAGTCGGAGCGGTTGGCCTGCTCCCAGGTGTTGTTGTAGCCGTCGATGATCATGGGCCTCACAGCGGGATGTAGGTCTTATCCGGGCCGCCGTATGCGGCGTCCAGGATGGATGTCGTCATCACGTCGGCGGCTTGCAGCGGCTTGGCCAGGGAGTTTGACGCCAGCATCGCGTTGATCACCTCCTGCATGCCTGCTTCGGTGAAGCGCATGATCCCGGCCGGGTTCCTGACCAGCGCGACCTGCGCGACCGCCTGGCCGGTCTCTGCCTTCAGGTTGTCGCCGGGCGCCGCGAACCGGCTGACGGTGAGCTGGCCCATCTGGACCGGGTGGGCGATCGCGTACTCCCAGCCCTTGATCGTGGCCCGCAGGTAGCGCACCAGCAGGCTGCGCTGGCTGGCAAGGGTTTCCGGGCGGGTGATCAGCATGTTGCCGTAGCTCTTCAGGCCCAGGTTCCAGGTCGGGGTGGTGACGAAGCTGATGCCCTGCTGGGCGATGGTCACTCCCTCGTTGGTCGAGAAGCCGAAGTAGCCGTCGACCTGGTGGCTGGTGAACTGGGAGACGTTCACCACGGGAACGAAGCTCACCGAGCTGAGGCTCACCCCGGCCTTGGCGAGCAGGGGCTCGAGCAGCGGGCGGGTTGCCGGGGACAGGGCGATCTTCTTCCCGGCGAAATCCTTCAGCGTCCGTATCGGCTTGGACGGATAG
>Ga0209061_1003040_pt1 | contig 19217 bp, 16 predicted proteins | sample Coa_R1_10_FD_187157 | JGI IMG/M metagenome (GOLD analysis project Ga0209061, IMG submission 187157) | Surface soil microbial communities from Centralia Pennsylvania, which are recovering from an underground coalmine fire - Coalmine... | ecosystem: Environmental > Terrestrial > Soil >...
CCGGCAGGCGCGGGCGGGTCGCCGGCCCGCCCGGTGCTGAACATGGCGCCGCTCATCGCCTGAAGCAGCAGGTCCTGACCGGGCTTGTGCGCGTACGGCCCCGTCTCGCCGTAGCCCGATATCGACACGTACACGATGTCCGGCCTGACGGCCCGGACCGAGGCGTAGTCCACGCCCAGCCGCTCCGACACCCCGCTGCGGTAGTTCTGCAGGAAGACGTCGCTGCGGCGGGCGAGTTCCAGCACGACCCGGCGGCCCTCCGGGGACTTGAGGTCGACGGCCAGGCTCCGCTTGTTCCGGTTCAGCGCCAGGAACGAGGCGTTCACCGCCGTCCCGGCCGCGCCGCCGGCCGGGGCATGCCGCTGCCATTCCCCGCCGGGCGGCTCGACCTTGATCACGTCGGCGCCGAGATCGCCGAGCCGCATCGCCGCCAACGGGCCGGCCATGGCGATCGACAGGTCCACCACCCGGTACCCGGTGAGGATGCCCATGGCATGCGCCCCTTACTGTCCGCGGAACCCGGGCGCGCGGCGCTCCGCGAACGCGGCCCGGCCCTCGGCCGCGTCCGAGGTCGCGAAGCAGATGCTCTGCAGGTGCCGCTCGTAGTCGATGGCCCGGGTCAGCGGCATATCGTAGGCGGCGCGCAGGTTCAGCTTCGCGGCCTGCGCCGCCAGCGGCGCCCGGCTGGCGATCACAGCGGCCAGCTCCCAGGCGCGGGCGATCAGGGCGTCCGCGGGCACGACCTCGCTGACCAGCCCCCAGCGCAGCGCGGTCGCGGCGTCGATGGGGTCGCCGGTGAGCAGCATCACCGCCGCGTTGGAGGGGCCGGCACAGTGGGCGAGCAGTGCCGTCTGGCCGCTGCCGCCGATCCAGCCGAGCTTGATCTCCGGTGCGGCGAAGGTCGCGCTGTCCGCGGCGATGCGGATGTCGCAGGCGAGCGCGAGTTCGAGACCGCCGCCGAGCGCGTGCCCGTTGACCGCCGCGATCACCGGCTTGCGCAGGGTCCGCAGGATGTCGCCATAGTCCTGGCGCTGGCCGAACTGCCACGCCGTGGGATACCTATCCAGCTCGGAGATGTCACTGCCCGCGCAGAATGCCCGGCCCGCCCCGGACAGTACGACGGCTCGGACCTCGGCGCTGTCGTTGAGCGCGGCGACGTGCCGGGCGAGCTCGGCTGTCATCTCGCCGGTGAGGGCGTTCAGCTTGGCGGGACGGTCCAGGGTCAGCATGGCGACGTGCCCGCCGGTTTCCAGGCGGACCGCGCCGGATGGTCCGGATGGCGTTGTCATGGGCTCTCCCGGAGTGCGTCGTGCCTGGCCACCTCGACGATCTCGCGCATCGCCGCCTCGGCCTTGAGATGGTGGCCGCGCCTGATGGCGAGGGCCGCGCGCTCGTGGGCGGGCAGCGTCTGGCGGTTGTGGCCGGCGGAGCGCGTGTGCAGGGGCCTGATCGCGCTGAGCGCGACGCTGATGACGTCGTGGATGTAGAGCAGCAGGTCGTTGTTCGCCGCGGCGAACACCGCGCGGTGGAAGGCGAGGTCCGCCTCGATGAACGCGTCCGGGTCGTCGACGGTGGCCCAGAGCCTGGCCATCGCCACGGCGATCGCGCTTCGCTGCCGCGCGATCGCCGACTCGGCGGCCAGCCGCGCCGCGCCGGGCTCGAGCGCCACCCGCAGATCGGCCAGCACCCGGACGTCCTCCGCGCTGGGACTGGGGGCGAAGCGCCAGGTGAGCACGTCCGGGTCCAGCAGGTTCCACGACTGCCGCGGCCGGACCCGGGTCCCCGCGCTGGTGCGGCTCTCCAGCAGCCCCTTCCCGGCCAGCACCTTGACGCCCTCCCGCAGCGCAGACCGGCCGACCCCGAACTCGCTCACCAGCTCGTCCTCGGTCGGCACGTGGTCGCCGGGCGCCAGCCCGCCGCGGACGATCCGCGCTCCTAGCCCGTGGACAACCTGAGCATGCCGGGCACCCTCGGGATATGCAGCAGGCACAGTGTTCCTCTCATCTTCCTGAACTGGCATGACGTTACGGCAAGCTGCCATCCCCGTCAACAATTCATCAGATAAAGCTTTCTCTTAATCAGATGAAGTATTGACGCTGCACCGTAGGTCGGACTACGCTCGCTACGCCCGGGCAAGCGTGGGAGTGAAACGGAGGCACGCGGTGCGGCTCATCAGGTTCCGGGTCGGCGACGGCGAGCCGCTGACCGGGGTGGCAGACGACCGGGACAGCGGCACGGCGGTGCCCGCCGCCATCACCACGCTGGCGGCGGCGCCGACGCTGGCTGACCTGCTGGCGCTGCCGGTCAGCCGGATCCGCGAGATCTGCGCGGATCCGGGCGGCGAGGCCGTGCCGGGAGAACGCGCCGAACTGCTCGCCCCGGTCGACGGCCGCACCGAGGTGTGGGCGGCCGGCGTCACCTACGAACGCTCCCGGCACGCCCGGATGGCGGAGAGCCGGAACTCCGCCGACGTCTACGACCGCGTGTACAGCGCGGCGCGGCCCGAGCTGTTCTTCAAGTCGGCGGCGTGGCGGGTCTCCGGTCCCGGCGCCCCGGTGTCCGTCCGCGCCGACTCCAGCGTCGACGTCCCCGAGCCGGAACTGGCCGTCGTGCTCAACCGCGCGGGGGAGGTGGCCGGCTACACCATCTGCAACGACATGAGCTCGCGCTCCATCGAGGGCGAGAACCCGCTCTACCTGCCGCAGGCCAAGGTCTACCTCGGCGGCTGCGCGGTGGGCCCGTGGATCCGGCCCGTGTGGGACATCCCCGACCCGTACCGGCTGACCATCGAGATGACGATCAGCCGCGGCGGCGCGGTCGCCTGGGAGGGCAGTGCGAGCACCTCCGGCCTGCGCCGGCGGATCGGGGAACTCGCGGCGTACCTGTTCCGCGAGGACGACTTCCCGGCCGGCGTGGTGCTGTCCACCGGCACGAGCCTGGTCCCGGACCTGCCGTTCACGCTCCAGGCAGGCGACGAGATCCGGATCAGGATCTCGCGGATCGGCGAGCTGGTCAATCCGGTGGTGCGCGGGAAGGCCGCCGTCGCCGCCGCGGGCAGCGCCCGCACCGGACACGCCGGGCGGCGTTTCACGGCGGCACCCTGATATGACGGGAAGCGGTGATCACGTGACGGAAACCTCGGAATTCGGCGGCCTGGCGGCGGTGGTGACCGGCGGCGGGTCGGGGATCGGGCTGGCGGCGGCACGGCTGCTGGCCGCCCGCGGGGCGAAGGTAGCGGTCCTGGACCTGGAACCGGGGGATGAGTTCACCGGCCTGACGGCCGACGTCACCGACGACGCGTCGGTGCGGCACGCCATCGAGGCGGCCGCGGAGCGGCTCGGGGGCATCGACATCCTGGTGAACAACGCGGGCATCGGCGCGACCGGGACCGTCGCCGACAACCCCGACGAGGAATGGCACCGGGTGTACGACGTCAACGTGGTCGGCATGGTCCGCGCGACCCGCGCGGCCCTGCCTTACCTGCGCGCCTCCGCGCACGCCGCGATCGTCAACACCTGCTCCATCGCGGCGACGGCGGGCCTGCCGCAGCGGGCGCTGTACTCGGCGACGAAGGGCGCCGTGCTGTCGCTGACCCTCGCCATGGCGGCCGACCACATCCACGAGGGCATCAGGGTCAACTGCGTCAACCCCGGAACCGCCGACACGCCCTGGGTCGGCAGGCTGCTGGAGGCGGCCGCCGACCCGGCGGCCGAGCGCGCGGCGCTGGAGGCGCGCCAGCCGATGGGGCGGCTGGTCACCGCCGAGGAGGTCGCGGCCGCGATCGCCTACCTCGCCAGCCCGTCGGCCTCGTCGGTGACCGGGACGGCGCTGGCGGTCGACGGGGGGATGGCCGGGCTGCGCCTGCGGCCGCGGCGGTGACACCGGGGGCGCAGACGATTGCGGATAAGCCGGGCGGCCGCGGGGAACATCCTCGCCATGAACATCGTCGACGCCGAGGACGCCATGCCCTGGGGTGAATCCGCGGGCCGGGCGGGACCGGGCAGCCGGCGGGGCTGCCCAGTAAGCGACGCCGGGTGACGGCCCGGCTTACCCGGCGGCCGGGCGGCCCGGCGCGCCTGCGGGCCCTGCTGGAGTCCGGCCAGACCATCGTCGCGCCCGGGGCGTTCGATCCGCTTTCTGCCCGGCTGGTGGAGGACGCGGGGTTCCCGGCGGTGTACATGACCGGGTTCGGCACGTCGGCGGCGCTCATCGGGCGCCCGGACGTGGGCCTGCTGACCATGACCGAGATGGCGGGCAACGCCGGGCGGATCGCGGCGGCCGTGGACATCCCGGTCATCGCCGACGCGGACACCGGCTACGGCAACCCGCTGAACGTGATCCGCACCGTCGGAGCCTACGAGGCAGCAGGGGTCGCCGGGATCCACATCGAGGACCAGGTGGCCCCGAAGAAGTGCGGTCACCTGGAGGGGAAGCTGGTCATCCCGGCGGAGGAGATGGCGCAGAAGGTGCGGGCGGCGGCCGAGGCCCGCACGCAGCCCGAGTTCGTGATCATCGCCCGGACCGACGCGCGGGCCGTGGAAGGCCTGGAGCGGTCCCTCCAGCGCGCGCGGATGTACCGCGAGGCCGGAGCCGACGTGCTGTTCATCGAGGCCCTGACCAGCGAGGCGGAAGCCGAGGAGGCGGCGCGGGCCTTTCCCGGCGTGCCGCTGCTGTTCAACTGGGCCGAAGGCGGCAAGACGCCGCCGATCAGCCTGGACCGCCTCAGGGAGCTGGGGTACCGGATCGTCATCTTCCCCATCGCCACGCTGCTGGCGGCGACCGGCGCCATGCGGCGGATACTGCAGGAGATCTCCCGGGCGGGCACGCCCGCCGCGGCGCTGCGCGAGCTGCCCACGTTCGCGGAGTTCGTGGACTTCATCGGGCTGCCCCAGGTCCGCGAGGCCGAACGGCGGTACGCTCCCGGCCCCGCCGCGGCGGGGCCGGGAGCCGCGGACGCGGGCCGCGAGCCGCCGTGACGCGCCGGGCGGCGGGCGCCGGCGTCCCGCCGCTCAGGTGACCCGGTAGGCCGTGTAATACACGCGGTCCGCTTCCCGGACCGCGGATGCCACGAAGATCGACCGCTCCAGGACGGCGAGCCGCGGGGCGGACGTCTCCAGGCGCACCCCGATGCGGAAGTAGTATTCCGACGGCGCCACGGGCTCGCCGCGCAAGAGCGCCTCAAGGATCTCCGGCGGGCCGCTGCGGACCCCGGATGTCCGGAGGTGGATGTACTCCCCGGCAGGGGTCCGTGCCGAGTAGCGGGTGTCGATCTCGATGGTGCCGTCGGGGCGGACGAGCTGCCAGTCCGCGCCTCCGGGCAGGATCTCCGCGTCGAACAGGCCGCTTATCCGCCCGCCGGCGATCGGCACGACGCGCCGGTGGCCGGCCCGCGTCATGCCGTGATCCTCCAGCGGCCCGAGGCGGGCATCCACATCGAACGCGCGCTCGAGGCCGGGCACCGGCGCCGCGGTGATCACAGCGCCTTCCCCTGGCGGCCGGCCGGCGGCCAGGTGATGGCTATCCGGGCGAAAAAGCCATGTGACATGTTAATTCCCTTGCCGAGTGCTTATCGTTATCCTGCCGGTCTATTCTCGGAAGGCGTCCTGGCGACGCGGGGCGGGGGGTGGCGTGGCCGCGGAATTGCAGCCGGGGGACCCGGAGACGATCGGCCCGTACCGGCTGGCAGGGCGGCTCGGCCAGGGCGGCATGGGACGAGTGTTCCTCGGCGTGTCCCCGGGCGGACGGCCGGTGGCGGTGAAGGTCATCCGCGCCGAGCTGGCAGCAGACCCGCAGTTCCGGGTGCGGTTCGGGCGGGAGGTCGCCGCGGCACGGAAGGTGAGCGGCGTGTTCACCGCCATGGTGGTGGACGCGGATACCGATGGCCCGGTGGCATGGCTGGCCACGGCGTATGTTCCCGGGCCTTCGCTGGCCGAGGCGGTAGACCGCCACGGGCCGCTGCCGGAGGCGTCGCTGCTGGCGCTGGCCGCGGGCCTGACGGAAAGCCTGGAGGCGATCCATGACGCCGGCGTGGTGCACCGGGATCTCAAGCCGTCGAACGTGCTGCTGGCCGAGGACGGCCCGCGGGTCATCGACTTCGGCATCTCCCGGGCCGCGGAATCAACGGCGCTGACCCAGACCGGCCTGGTGATCGGATCGCCCGGGTTCATGTCTCCCGAGCAGGCCATGGGCGGTGAGGTCGGGCCGCCCAGCGACATCTTCAGCCTGGGGGCGGTGCTCGCCTTCGCCGCCACTGGCCGGGGGCCGTTCGGCAGCGGCACGACGGTGACGCTGCTGTACCGCGTCGTCCACGAAGCGCCCGACCTTGACCGGGTGCCTGCCACGGTGCGGCCGCTGATCGAGCGCTGCCTCGCCAAGGACCCGGCGCGGCGTCCCACCGCCGACGGCCTGCTGGCCGAGCTGGGTGCCCTCCGGCTGGCCGGGAACTGGCTGCCCGACTCGATTACCCGCGCATTCGCCGCTGCCGCCGGGGCAGGCCCCGCTGCCCCCGCCGCCGGGGCAGACCCCGCTGCCCCCGTTACCAGGGCAGACCCCGCGCTCGCCGCGCCCGGCCTGGCGCCCGGACCCGGCCTGGCGGCGACACAGACCGCGCTGGCCGGCTCCGCCGCGCCCGCGCCGGCCGGGGAGACCCGGCCGCCGGCCGGTCCGGCGGCCGGGAGGCCGGCCGCCGCCGGGGGCCTGCCGCCGGCGGCCGCAGACGCCGGTCACCAGCTCCCGCCCGGCGGAAGGAAGCGGCCACGCCGCCTCCTGCTGCGCCCGCTGGTGCTGGCGTCGCTTATCGTTGCCCTGGCGTCAGGCGCGACCGCCTTCGCCCTGGCCTCGAACACCGGGCACGCGCCCGCGCCGGCCCGGTCCCGGCCGGCGGCACAGACATCCGCGGCGGCCGCGTCCACGTCCGCCGCGGGCGTAAGCCCGCGCGCGTCAGCCACGGCGAGCGCATCATCGCCTGCGGGAGCGTCTCAGCCGGCGAGCACGGCTTCCTCTCCGCCCGCGTCCTCGTCGCCGAGTTCCTCCGCCGCCCCGTCCGCGCGGCCCTCGGCGTCCGCGTCGGCCGGCACGTCACCGTCGTCGGCCTCGTCGCCGGCCTCTCCGGCGAGCTCGTCCCCGTCCGCGCCGTCCGGGTCGCCGTAGCCGCCCGCCGGAGGCGCTCCGGAAGCTCCGCCGGTGCCGCGGCCCCGGCCGTGGCCGGCGCGGGTTAAGGTTCGGACATGACGATCGTGACCGGCGCCGCCGTGGTCGTCACCGGCGGCGGCGGGGGAATCGGACGGGCGATCGCGCGCAGGCTCGCGGCCGGCGGCGCCCGGGTAGCGGTGAACGACCTGGATCCTGGTGCCGCCGCGGCGGTCGCCGCCGAGGTCGACGGCGTGGCCGTCCCCGGCGACGCCGGGACGGAGCGGGGCGTGCGGGAACTCATCGCCGCCGCCGCCGGCCACCTCGGCGGGATCGACGTCTACTGCTCGAACGCGGGGACCGCCGCCGGGGCCGGGCCGGACACCCCGGAGGACGAATGGCAGCGCGCCTGGGAGGTCAACGCCATGGCGCATGTCCGCGCGGCGCGCGCCCTGCTGCCGGGCTGGCTGGCGCGCGGCCGGGGAACGTTCGTCGTCACCGCGTCCGCGGCCGGCCTGCTGACGATGCTCGGCTCGGCGCCGTATTCGGTGACCAAGCACGCCGCGGTGGCGTTCGCGGAATGGCTCGCCGCGACCTACGCCCACCGCGGGCTGACCGTGCACTGCGTCTGCCCCCAGGGAGTACGCACCGCGATGCTTGCCGGGTCGGGGCGTGCCGGCGAGATCGTGCTGATGGACACCGCGATCGAGCCCGGACAGGTGGCCGACGCGCTCTGGGAGGCGATGACCGAGGGCCGGTTCCTCGTCCTGCCGCACCCCGAGGTCCGGGACTACTATTCGCTGCGCGCCGCGGACACCGACAGATGGCTGCGCGGCATGTCGCGGCTACAGCGGCGGATCGAGGAGGCAGGGTGAGATCCTGGCAGGTGAGCCGGCACGGCGAGCCGGAGGACGCGCTGGAGCTGGCGGAGGTGCCGCGTCCTGCGCCCGGCCCCGGGCAGCTCCTCGTGCGGGTGCTCGCGGCCGCGGCGAACTTCCCCGACGTGCTGCTGTGCCGCGGTACCTACCAGGTCCGCCCGGCGCTGCCGTTCTGCCCCGGCGTCGAGCTGTGCGGTGAGGTCGCGGAGGCGGGCGCGGGCGTGACCGGTTTCGCCCCCGGGGACCGGGTGATCGGCGGGACGGTGCTGCCGTACGGGGCGTTCGCGGAGTACGCCCTCATGGAGGCGGCGGTCACCATGCCCGCGCCGGGGGAACTCGACGACGCCGCGGCCGCGGCGTTCCACATCACGTACCAGACCGGGTGGTTCGGGCTGCACCGGAGGGCGCGGCTGGCGCCCGGCGAGACGCTGCTCGTGCACGCGGCGGCGGGCGGCGTGGGCAGCGGCGCCGTCCAGCTCGGCAAGGCCGCGGGGGCGCGCGTCATCGGCGTGGCGGGCGGCCCGGAAAAGGCGTCGGTGGCGCGGGACCTCGGCGCGGACGTGGTCGTGGACCGGTCCCGCGAGGACTTCGCGGCGGTCGTCAGGGAGGTCACCGGCGGGCACGGCGCCGACGTCGTCTACGACCCGGTGGGCGGCGAGGCCTTCCGGCGGTCCGTCAAGTGCATCGCGTTCGAGGGCCGGATCCTGGTCGTCGGCTTCGCCGCCGGGGACATCCCGTCGGCCGCGCTGAACCACGTCCTGGTGAAGAACTACTCGATCCTCGGCCTGCACTGGGGCCTGTACCGGCAGCTGGACCCGGGGGCGGTCCGGGACTGCCACGCCGAGCTGGCCGGGCTCGCAGCGGCCGGGGCGATCCGGCCGCTGGTCAGCGAGCGGCTGCCGCTGGCCGCCGTCCCGGACGGGCTGCGGCGGCTGGCCGCCGGCGCCACCACCGGCCGGATAGTCTTCCTCCCCTAGCTGGCCTGGGAACAGCGGCCCGTCGATCGTCAAAAGCGAAAAATCCTTCATGAGGAAGGAATCTCACGGTATAACTGTAAAAATCCTTCGCGATCATGGCCGGCGCCGCCGCCGGGCCGCCGGGCGCCGGGCCGGCCGCGTTCAGCGGTTTTCCAGGCCCGGCTGCATCGACATGGCGAGCAGCCGGATGTTGACCGGCTGCGCGTCGTCGAAGTTGTACATCCGCCCGTACTTCGGCCGCAGCCGTTCCAGGATCCGCGGCGTCGCCTCCTCCACCGCCTGCCGCCGCTGTGCCGCCCACTCGCCGACGAGGCCGCTCATGAAGGCCCCCGGCCCCGCGGCGGCGCGGCCGGGTTTCTCGCCCCGCGCGATCTGGCGGCCGTACAGGTAAAGCGAGAAATGATTGTCCAGTTCGGCCAGCAGCCGTTCTCTGGCGGCCATGTCGAGGCCGTCCAGGTAGTCGGTCAGCCAGAGGTCGGGGACGGACTCCGGCCGCGGGATTTCCTCGCTGATGAGCTGCGTGAGCTCGTCCAGGTACCTGATGTAGAAGTCGAAGTCCGACTTCTCGCCGATGTTGCCGTGCCCGCCCGAGAACCAGTCGAAGTCAAGGCCGCGGGCGAACTCCAGGTTGGGCTTGAACAGCACCAGCGGATCTTGTCCCGCGAAACCGCCGAACGGCAGCTGGTCGATGTTGATCAGGTCCGCGGAGTGACCCACGCGCTCTTCGGCCAGGAGGAACACGCAGTGGTCCGGCGAATGCCCGGGCCGGGGCAGGCCGCACAGCCGCAGCGTGACCCCCTCGAACTCGACGGCGTCATACGGCCAGGCGAGGACGACGGTGGGCAGCGGCAGGTCGCTGCCGAACCGCTCCATCCAGACGGCGGTGTGCTCGCTGGCGATCACGCGCGGCGGCTTGTCCAGCAGCCGCACGAGGCGCCGCGCGCCGCCGATATGGTCGGCGTGGAAATGCGAGTAGCAGACGGCGGTCACGGGCAGCGGCGTCACCGACGCTATCGCCGCCAGCAGCGAGTCGGCGGCGCCCATGATCGGGTCGAACAGCAGCACGCCGCGCTCGCCGACGTAGAACAGCGTCCCGTAGAAGTGCCGCGAGAACCAGTAGGTGCGGGCCGCGACCCGCTGCAATACGTAATCTCCCATGACGCTGCGCGGGAACAGGCGCGCCACGCGCTGGCCCGGCTTCAGCGGCGTGTCAGCGGACGGCTCGACGTATTCGGCGCCCGTCGTCGAGAGCGGCTCTTCCATGAGATCAGGCGGGAACGAGGCGAAGCGGCAGGGTCTCGTGCCCGTGGACGGCCATGTTGGCGGTGACCGCCGGCTCGCCGGCGATCTCGATGCGCCGGACATGCCGGGCGAGCGCCGACAGCAGCGACACGCCCTCGAGCCGGGCGACCCGTGCGCCGACGCACGCGTGCACGCCGAAGCCGAGGCCCAGGTGCTTGCCGACGACGTCCCGCGTGATGTCGTAGGTCTCCGGGTCCTCCCAGCGCCGCGGGTCACGTCCGCCGGGCATGTGCAGCAGCAGGAGCTTCGCGTTGGCCGGCAGCCTCACACCGCCCACGTCGATCTCGGCCGTCGCCCGGCGGCGGGTGAACCGGGCCGGGTTGTCGTACCGGATGCCCTCCTCGAAGGCCCGCTTCGCGAACTCGCCGGTGTCGGACCGGAGCAGCCGGTACTGCTCGGGGAACTCGGCCAGCGCGCGCAGGATGTTGCCGAGGGCGTAGATGGTGGTGTCCGAGCCCGCCGAGTACAGGGTCCGGACGAGCACCTCGGCCTCGGCCTGCGTGACGTCGCCGGCGTCCGCCGCCTCGTACATCGCCATGCAGATCCCGCCGGGCCGGACGGCTTCGCGCTTGCAGTTGACGGCGACCCACTCGAATACCTCGGCCGCCTCCGCCATGGACTGGCGGTAGATCTCGTTCTTCGGGCCGAACATGTTGAACTGCGCGTGCCCGAACCGGATGAGCATCTCCCGGTTCTGGTCGCCGAGCCCGATCGCGTCGGGGAAGACCTTGAGCACGTACGCCTTGGCGAGGTCCTTGTGGCCGTCGATGACCTCGGGGCCGTCGAGGAGGCGGAGCACCAGGTTCTCGGCCTCGCTCTCGAAGGCGCCCTGCATCCGGCGGAGCACGGACGGGGACATGGCCTTGCTGATCACCGTCCGGACGCGCTGGTGGTCCGGCGGGTCGTCGCTGAGCAGGATCATGGGCTGGCCGGTCTCTTCGAACGGCGGCTCGGTGGAGCTGAAGGCCCGCCAGTCCCGCATCATCAGCTCGATGTGGTCGTGCCGGCCCGTCGCCCACACGTCATATTTCGGCATGTACACGACGGGGGCGGCCTCGCGGATCAGGGCGTCGTAGCGCTGCGGGTCCCTGATGGCTTCCGGGCTGAACATGTCGAAGTCGGCATCCAGCACCGAATCGGTCGCGGGCATCGGCGCCCTCCCGCCTGGTTTGACCGGTTTTCCCGGATCGTAGGACGGGCCCATGGGGCGGTCAAGGCGGCCGCCAGCGCGGCCGCGGGCTGGCCGCGGCCATTGTGGCGGGCTAACATCCGCGGCATGAGGGTCACTGTCGACACCGCACTATGTGAGGCCAACGCGGTATGCGCCGGCCTCGTCCCCGAGGTCTTCTCCGTGGACGAGTCGGACGAGCTCACCATCCTGACCCCGGACGGCGCGGTCAGCCCCGAACTGGCCGGCCGCGTGCGGGAAGCCGTCCGCTGCTGCCCCCGGATGGCCCTCTCGCTCGAGGAGTGACCGCCGGCCGCCCGGGCCGCCCCGCCCGGCCTCGCCAACCGAAAAATATTTCACCAAGAAGAGAAGACCCGGAATAGGCGTAAAAACTTACACGATCATGAACGGGCCCGCGGCCCCCGGCCGGCCCGGCATGCCGGCGAACATGCCAGGCTCGCAGGAGCCGCCCCGCTGGCGCACGATCACGCCGAGCCGGTTGGCGAACCTGGCGCCGATCTCATTGCCGGCGATGTCGAAGACGGGGCTCCATTCGCCGCGAGGTGCCCGACATTCGCCGCGAGGTGCCCGACGCGGCCTACGGCGGGATCGGCGAAGCCGTCGGCAAGATCGACACCGTCGTGGCGGTGCGCATCGGCGACGGCCTCGTCGCCCGGGCTCCGCGCCGTGCGCGGTCCCGGGAAGCTGGCGCATATGCGGCGCGGGGCCGCCCCGCGCCGCCGCCCCGCGCCGCCGGCCCGGAACCCTGGCGCCCGGCCGGCGGACGGTGCTGCCGCCGGTTCCCCTCAGCGTTCCCGCCGGCTCAGGCGGCGAGCACGTCCGGCGAGGTCGCGTCGTAGCCGGCGAGCCAGGCCGCGCCGCGCCCTTCCGGGTCGCGCCGGTTCACGCGCCGCCGCAGGGCGATCATCAGGTCCCGCCGCCAGGCGGCCCACGGAGACGTCAGGTGGTTGCTCAGCCCCCGTTCACGGGCGGCGATCACCACCCGGCTCGCCCGCGGCCGGCGGGTGCGCTCATACCGGGCCAGGCCCGTGACCGGGTCGGCGGCCTCCGCCGAAAGCGCCGTCGCCAGGACCGCGCCGTCCTCGAGCGCCTGGCACGCGCCCTGCCCGAGGTAGGGGAGCATCGGGTGCGCGGCGTCGCCGAGCAGGGTGACCCGGCCGCGGGTCCACCGCGGGATGGGATCGCGGTCGTACAGCGCCCACTTGTACCAGGTGTCCCCGGCGGCGAAGAGGCGCAGCAGGGACTCGTGCCAGCCGGCGTAGCGCCCGAGCACCTCCTCGCGGCTGCACTCGGCGACCCAGGACTCGTGCCGGTAGCCTTCGTCGTCGTAGTGGCAGACGACGTTGATCAGCTCCTCCCCCCGCAGCGGGTACAGCACGATCGTGCCGTGCGGGCCGAACCACTGGGAGCCGTCGGTGGACGGCCGGGTGCCGCGGACGGCGCTGACCGGGATGACGCTGCGGTAACAGATCTTCCCCGTGAACCGGGGAGCGTCCGGGCCGAACAGCGACGTGCGCACCGCCGAGTGGATGCCGTCCGCGCCGACGATGACGCCGGCCTCGGCCTCGCTGCCGTCGGCGAAGCGCGCGACCGCGACGTCGCCGTCGGGCAGCACCTCGGTGCACCGCTTGCCCAGGTGCACGACGCCCGCCGGCAGCGCGCCGGCCAGCACGTCGAGGAGATCGGCCCGGTGCACGGTCGCGCCCTCCAGGCCGAACGCCGCCGACTGCTCGCGCCGGCTCGACCTGGAGATCACCCGGCCCGTCTTCCAGTTGCGCGCCGTCTGCCACTGTGACCGCCCCGCGACCTTGCGGACGTCGCCTTCCACGCCGATGGCGCGCAGCACCCTCATCGCGTTGGGGTGCAGGGCGACGCCGGCCCCGATCTCCTTCAGCTCGGCGGCCGCCTCGTAGACCGCCACCTCGATCCCCGCCCGCGACAGCGCGTTCGCCGCCGTCAGCCCGCCGATGCCGCCTCCGATGATCGCGACACGTGTCATGGGCCGTCTCCCTCCTCGTCGTCCTCCCCTCCATGGTGGCCGAACATCGCAGGGCCGCAACGGCGTTGCCGCGCTCCCACAAGTTCCGCGCCGCGGACCTGAGGCCGGCCCCAAGGCGCGCTTCCCGCCGGGAGTCACGGCCGTCCGTTCGGGATGAAGGCCAAGGATCATCCGAACGGGCCCGTGGCGGCTCCGCGGGGCGGTCGCGGCCGCGGGACGGCAACTGCCCGGACGGGCGATGTGTGCGGGCCGCGTCGCCCGGAAAGGCTGGTGAACGCGACCACCAGCGGAAGGAGCGTTCATGAGCACAGCGGTGACGGCGGCGGCCGCGGGCACGATCGACGTCGGCGGCGATCTGACGGTGAACCGGATGGGGTTCGGCGCGATGCGGATCACGGGGGAAGGGATCTGGGGCGACCCGCCCGATGCCGGCCGCGCGAAGGAGGCGCTGCGGCAGGCGGTGCGGCTCGGCGTCAACTTCATCGACACCGCCGACTCCTACGGGCCGGAGGTCAGCGAGCATTTGATCGCCGAGGCCCTGTACCCCTACCCCGACGATCTCGTGATCGCGACGAAGGGCGGCCTGCTGCGGCCGGGACCGGGGCGCTGGGAGCCGGACGGGCGCCCGGAGCACCTGCGCCAGGCGTGCGAGGGCAGCCTGGCCCGGCTGCGGCTGGACCGGATCGACCTGTACCAGCTCCACCGGCCCGACCCCAAGGTGCCGGTCGCCGAGTCGGTCGGCGCGCTGGCCGAGCTGAGGAACGAGGGCAAGATCCGCCACATCGGGGTGTCGAACTTCTCCGAGGAGCAGCTGCGGGAGGCACAGCGGGTGACCCCGGTCGTGTCGGTGCAGAACCGTTACAACGCCACCGACCGGGCATCGGAGCCCATGGTGGACCTGTGCGATCAGGAGATGCTGGTGTTCCTGCCGTGGGCGCCGATCCAGCCCGGCGACAGCGTGCCGATCCGCACCGCGGCCAGGAACCATGGCGTGAGCCCGCGCCAGATAGCGCTGGCCTGGCTGCTGGCCAGGTCGCCGCGGATCCTGCCGATCCCCGGCTCGGGCTCCCCGGACCATGTCGCGGAGAACATCATGGCAGCGGGCATCGAGCTGAGCCCGCAGGAGTACGACGCGATCACCGATGCCGTGAGCTAGCCGGCCGCGGATGCCCGCGGCCCGGGCATGGGCGTTCTCCTGCATCCCACCGGATCGGTGTGGTATTTCCCGATATTCGGGGCAGAGGGAAACCATGCAACACGAGATGTGGCCAGGGCGGCCGTACCCGCTGGGCGCCAGCTACGACGGCATCGGCACGAACTTCGCGCTGTTCTCCGAGGTGGCCGAACGCGTCGAGCTGTGCCTGTTCGACGAGACCGGAGGCGGCGAGCAGCGGCTGGACATAACCGAGGTGGACGGGTACGTCTGGCACTGCTTCCTGCCCGGGATCGGGCCCGGGCAGCGCTACGGCTACCGCGTGCACGGGCCGCACGACCCCGAGAACGGGCTGCGCTGCAACCCGTCGAAGCTGCTCCTCGACCCCTACGCCAAGGCCATCGACGGCCAGGTGCGATGGGACCCCGCCGTCTACGGCTACCCGCTCGGCGGCGACGACCGGGACCGGTGCGACGGGGACAGCGCGCCGTTCGTCCCGCGGGCGGTCGTCACCAACCCCTGGTTCGAGTGGGGTGACGACCGCCCGCTGCGGATCCCCTGGCACGAGACCGTGCTGTACGAGTGCCACGTCAAGGGGCTCACCATGCGCCATCCGGAGGTCCCGCCCGGCCAGCGGGGCACCTACGCCGGCATGGCGCATCCCGCGGTGATCGGGCACCTGCGCCGCCTGGGCATCACCGCGGTGGAGCTGATGCCGGTCCACCAGTTCGTCCACGACCAGCACCTCATCGAGCGGGGCCTGCGCAACTACTGGGGCTACAACTCGATCGGCTTCTTCGCCCCGCACGTGGAATACTCGGCGTGGGGCGTCGAACAGGTCACCTCCGAGTTCAGGTACCTGGTGAAGACCCTGCACGAGGCCGGGATCGAAGTCATCCTCGACGTCGTCTACAACCACACCGCGGAGGGGAACCACCTCGGCCCGGTGCTGTCGTTCAAGGGCATCGACAACCCCGCGTACTACCGGCTCGCGGACGGCGGGCGGTACTACTTCGACACCACGGGCACCGGGAACACGCTGAACATGCGGCACCCGCACGTGCTCCAGCTGATCATCGACTCGCTGCGCTACTGGGTCAGCGAGATGCACGTGGACGGGTTCCGCTTCGACCTGGCGGCCAGCCTGGCCCGCCAGTTCCACGAGGTCGACCGGCTGTCGGCGTTCTTCGACCTCATCCAGGTGGACCCCGTGGTGAGCCAGGTCAAGCTCATCGCCGAGCCGTGGGACCTCGGCGAGGGCGGATACCAGGTGGGCAACTTCCCGGTCCTGTGGTCGGAATGGAACGGCCGCTACCGCGACACCGTCCGCGACTACTGGCGCGGCGCCGACCGGACCCTGGGCGACTTCGCCTACCGGCTGACCGGCAGCTCCGACTTGTACGGGCGCACCGGGCGGCACCCGTACGCCAGCATCAACTTCGTCACCGCGCACGACGGGTTCACCCTCGCCGACCTGGTCTCCTACGACCGCAAGCACAACGAGGCGAACGGGGAGGCGGGCCGCGACGGAACCGATGACAACCGCTCCTGGAACAGCGGCGCGGAAGGCCCGGCCGACGACCCCGCGGTCAGCCGGATACGCGAGCGCCGCCGCCGTGCCATGATGGCGACGCTCCTGCTGAGCCAGGGCGTGCCGATGCTGCGGCACGGCGACGAGATCGGCCACTCCCAGCGCGGCAACAACAACGCCTACTGCCAGGACAACGAGCTTTCGTGGCTGGACTGGGAGCACGCGGACGAGAAGTTCCTGGCCTTCTGCGCCAGGCTGGTCGCGTTCCGGCACCGGCACCCGGTCTTCCGGCGGCGCCGCTTCTTCGAGGGAGAGCCCATCTTCGGCAGCGAGCTGTCCGACATCGGGTGGTTCCGGCCGGACGGGGGCGAGATGACGCCGGAGGACTGGGAGACGGGCTTCGCCAAGTCGCTCGGCGTCTTCCTCAACGGGGACGCGCTGCCCGACCCGGACCCGCGCGGCCACCGGCTCAGCGACGACAGCTTCCTGCTGCTGTTCAACGGCCATCACGGCGATGTCGACTTCGTGCTCCCCGGCGGGAAGTGGGGGGCGCTGTGGCTGACCGAGCTCGACACCGCCGCCGCCCGCGTCCCGCGCGAGGCCCAGGCGGCCGGCGCCAAGGTCACCGTCGCCGCCCGCAGCGTGCAGGTGCTGCGCCGGGTCTAGTTCACGGCGCCTGGGCCGCGGTCTGGCCGGGTGGGCCTCGCTCCGGCCGACGGCATGGCGCACGCCGGGCCGGGAGGCCTGGCTCAGCTCACCCGGACCAGGAGCTTGCCGAAGTTCTTGCCGTCCAGCATGCCGAGGAACGCCGCCGGCGCGTTCTCCAGGCCGTCGACGACGTCTTCGGTGTACTTCAGCGACCCGTCGCGCACCCAGGACGTCGCCCGCTCAAGGAACTCGCCCATCAGGCTGGCGGCGAACTCGTTCTGGATGAACCCGCGGATGGTCAGGCTCTTGCGCAGGACCGCCGACATGAGCACGGGGGTGCGGTCCGGGCCGGGCGGCAGCCCGGGTTCGTTGTACATCGCGATGAGCCCGCACACCGGGACGCGGGCGAAGGGGTTCAGCCGCGGGAAGACCGCGTCCCAGACGTGCCCGCCGACATTCTCGAAGTACACGTCGATCCCGTCCGGGGTGGCGGCGGCGAGCTGGTCCGCGAAGTCGCCGGCCCGGTGGTCGACCGCCTCGTCGAAGCCGATCTCGCGCAGGTAGGCGACCTTCCGCGGGCCGCCGGCGATGCCGACCGCACGGGCGCCGAAGATCTTCGCGAGCTGCCCGACGGTGGCGCCGACCGGGCCGCTGGCGGCGGCCACCGCGACGGTCTCGCCGGCTTTCGGCCGGCCGATCTGGGTAAGGCCCGCGTAGGCGGTGAAGCCCGGCATGCCGAGCACGCCGAGCGCCGTCGTCACCGGCGCCCTGCCGGGGTCGAGCTTGCGGACCGTGGCGCCTTTCTGCACCCCGTACTGCTGCCATCCTGTGTAGGCGAGCACCACGTCACCCGGCTTGAGGCCGGGGTCGTTCGACTCGACGACCTCGCCGACGGTGCCGCCGACCATCACGCCGCCGACCTCGACCGGCGGCGCGTATGACGGCGCGTCGCTCATCCGCCCGCGCATATACGGGTCGAGCGACAAGTACCGGGTGCGGATGAGCACCTCGCCCTCGCCCGGGGAGGGCACCGGTGCCGGGACGATCGTGAAGTTCTCGAGCGTGGCCCTGCCCGCCGGCCGTGAGGCGAGCCGGACTTGCAGGTTCCCCGTATTCGCGTGGTCCGCGTGCTGATCCGCCATGGCGGCAGCGTAACGCCGGCGGCGCGCGGCCCGGGCACCGGGCGCCGGCAAACGCGGGGCTCCGCCGCGTCACGGCGCGCCGGAACCGCAAACCACGGCGTAATCTCCGGCATCTCCGGCGCGTCCACGGCCCGGGCATCCTTCAGGGTCATGAACGACGGGGCGGACGGGGCGGCGGATCGGGGTACCGCCCGGAGCGGGGCTCCCAGCCTGGCTGCTGGCGGTGCTCCGGCCCCGGCCGGCCGCCCTGCGGCTGCCAGCCCGGCCCCTGCTGGCCGGGCCGCCGCCTTGGCCCTGCCGGGCCCCGCGGTCCCCACCCCTGCGGCGGTCCCTGCGGCTGCCAGGCCGGCCCCGGCTGGCTGGGCTGCGGCTGCCAGGCCGGCCCCTGCGGTCCCCACCCCTGCGGCGGACCGCCCAGTTCCCCCCGATCCTGCGGCCGCCCCGGCGCGAAGCGCGCCGCCGGAGCCGCGGCGGCGACCGGAACCGGGCCCGCGGCTGGTGCCCCGGACGGCGACGGCCGGTCCTTGCCCGTGACCGACAGGTACCAGATGGAGGCCGCCACGAGCACCAGCGTCACGCCGCTGACCGGCCCGTGTCCGATGCCCAGGCCGCCGACGTCGGCCGGCATTCCGAAGTAGTCGGCGAACGACGCCCCGATCGGGCGGGTCAGGATGTACGCCACCCAGAACGTCAGCACCGGGTTCACCCCGAGCCGCCAGGCCGCCAGCGGCACCATGATCGCCAGCGTGAACGCCACGCCCGAGGTGAAATAGCCCAGGTGCAGCGTGGTGGCGGTCAGGTCCCCGGTCGCGGTGCCCAGGGCGAACGTGCAGCACACGGTCGCCCAGTAGAAGAACTCCCGCCGGGGCGTGGTGATGGTGTGAATCGACAGCGTGTGCTCGGCGCGGTGCCACGCGACGAGCACCACCGCCAGGGCGACGGCGAACAGCGTCACCGACACCTTGTACGGGATGCCCAGCCCCACATGCATCGCGTCCGCCACCATCGTGCCGAACACCGCCACCATCGCCACCGCGCTCCAGTACGGCCACGTCCGGTACCCGGGGACCCGGAATTGCCAGCCGATCGCGATCGCGAACACCACGAAGCCCGCGAACACCGCGAGGTAGGGGTTGAACTGCCTCACCAGGAAATCCGACACCGCCTCGCCCATCGCGGTCGTCGCGATCTTCACCGCCCAGAACCAGGGGTTGACCTCGGGCACCTTCGGGACCGCCGGGCCGCCGCGCGGCGATCCACCGCCCCCGCC
>Ga0209061_1003041_pt1 | contig 19216 bp, 17 predicted proteins | sample Coa_R1_10_FD_187157 | JGI IMG/M metagenome (GOLD analysis project Ga0209061, IMG submission 187157) | Surface soil microbial communities from Centralia Pennsylvania, which are recovering from an underground coalmine fire - Coalmine... | ecosystem: Environmental > Terrestrial > Soil >...
CCGCGGCGTCCGCCGCGGCCGACCCGCCGGCCGCCGCGGCCGGGGCGTTGAGCCTGGGCTGCTCGAACGTCGCCGGGATGTTCAGGAAACCCCATCTGCTCGGCGGCCAGATGATGACGAAGGCCCGGCCGAGGACCGCGCTCTCCGGGATCGTCCCGCCGCCCGGATCGCCGATGTGCCCGCGGGAGTCATAGGAAACCGCCCGGTGGTCGCCCATCACCCAGAGCCTGCCCGGCGGGACGGTGACGTTGAACGCGCTGGCGGACGGGGCGTTGCCGGGGTAGAGGTAGGACCGCTCGTTGAGCGGCACCCCGTTGACCGTGATCTGGCCCTTGGCGTTGCAGCACCGCACGTGGTCGCCGGGCAGGCCGATGACCCGCTTGATGTAGATGGTCGAGTCGTGGCTGACGCCGACGAGGCCCTCGATGTCGCCCCAGAACCTGCTGAAGATGCCGGGGCTGGCCGGCGGCTCGTTGAAGTCCCATGATCCGCTGCCGTCGAACACGACGATGTCGCCGCGCGCGATGCCGCGGAAGTCGTAGACGAGCTTGTTGACCAGGACCCGGTCGCCGATGTCGAGCGTGTTCTCCATCGAGGCGGAGGGGATGTAGAAGGCCTGGACCACGTACGCCTTGATGACAAGCGCGAGCACCAGCGCGACCACGATGAGCACGGGAAGCTCGCGCAGGAAACCGCGGCGCCGGCGCTTGCGTCCGGGCCCCGGGTCTTCCGGCTGGCCGTCGCCCGGCCGTCCCTGGTCGCCCGTGGCGCCGGTACCGGCCGTCCCCGCCGGCGGCCGCGTTTCCTCCAGGCCGGATGCGGGCTCGGGGGGACCCCACGACGGCGGCCCGAAACCTTCCCGCGGACTGGAACCGGTCATCCGCGCTCTCCCTGCTCCCTCGCGCCAGGCCGCGCCGTCTCGCTCATCATCACGTTGAGCGTATCGCGCGCCGCTCGCCCGCTCGTCCCGCTCGTCCCGCTCGCCCGCTCGCGCGGCTCGCCCCGTTCCTCAGTCCGGGCGGCGGCCTCTCCGGCGCCGCCAGGTTAGGACGCCTCCGGCCAGGGCCGCCGTGCCGGCCGCCTCGGCCGCCGGGGACGCCGCGGCGGCAGCGGCGGCGGCGTGCAGCGCCGCCTGCTGGAAGGTCGTCGGGATGGGCAGATCGGTAACCCGCGAGAGCGGCCAGATGATCACGAAGGCGCGGCCGACGACGGCGCTTTCCGGGATGGTCCCCTTGCCCGGGTCGTCCATGCGGTAGCGGGAGTCGTCGGAATCCGAGCGGTTGTCGCCCATCACCCACAGCCGGCCGGGCGGCACCGTGACGCTGAACGCTATCTGGTCAGTGCCCTGGCCGGGATAGATGTAGGACTTCTCGTTCAGCGCGACGCCGTTCACGGTGATCCGGCCTTGCGCGTCGCAGCACGCCACGTGGTCGCCTGGCAGGCCGATCACGCGCTTTATGTAATCGGTTCCCGGTGCGGAGACGCCGAGGAGGTCGCGCAGGTCGTCCCACAGCCGGACCAGCGGGTTGCCCGGCGGGGGCGGCGCGTCCGGCCCCCAGGATCCCTGCCCGCTGAACACCACGATGTCGCCGCGCGCGATGCCGCGGAACCGGTAGACGATCTTGCTGACCAGGACCCGGTCGCCTGGCCGCAGGGTGTTCTCCATCGACGCGGAGGGGATGGAGAACACCTGGACGACGAACGCCTTGAGCAGGATGGTCAGGATCAGCGCGGCGACCACGATCGCGACGAGGTCGCGCCAGAAGGGGCGCTTCCGCCGCGCGGCGTTCTTGCCCGCCGGAGCCCGGCCGCCGTCCCCGGCGGGGCGCGCTGAGGCGTCCCCGCCGGCCGGACCGCCGGGATCGGCCTGTGACGATTTCGGATCGCCCTGGGATCCGCCCTGGGATCGCGGGCCCGGCGCGTCGTCGAAGCCAGGCCGGCCCGGCTCAGCGGCCATCAGCGATCAGCCTGGGGCAGGGGCTCAGCCAGCGGTGCTTTCCCTGCGCTCCTTGATCCGGGCCGCCTTGCCGCGCAGGTTGCGCAGGTAGTAGAGCTTGGCGCGGCGGACGCGGCCCCGGGTCACCGGCTCGATCTTCTCGATCGAGGGGCTGTGCACCGGGAAGGTGCGCTCGACGCCCACGCCGTAGCTCACCTTGCGGACGGTGAACGTCTCCCGCAGACCGCCGCCCTGGCGCCGGATGACGACCCCCTGGAACACCTGGATCCGGGAGCGGTTGCCTTCCTTGACCCGGACGTGCACCTTGATGGTGTCACCGGGGCGGAAGTCCGGGATGTCGTCCCGGATCTGGGCCTGCTCAAGCTCGGCGATCGCGGTATGCATGGTGGATGTTTCCTTGGTCCTGGTCGGATGTGCGCACCGGCGCACCCCCGGGTGTAAGCCTGCTTTCGCCAGGGAAACACCCCGGCAGAGTCAACGCCCGATCGGGCGGCGCTCTTCAGTGTGCCACATTTTCGGCGTCAACCGGAAAGCCGGCCTGGATGAGCACGTCCCGGTCCCGGGCGTCGAGCCCGCCCGGGACCGCGGCCAGGCGGCGGATCAGGTCCGGCCTGGCCGCCGCCGTGCGCCGCAACGCCTCGTCGCGCCGCCATCGGGCTATCGCCGCGTGGTCGCCCGACAGCAGCACCGGCGGCACCTCCCGCCCGCGCCAGGACCGGGGCCTGGTGTAGACCGGGCCCTCGAGCAGCCCCCGCATCGCACCGTCACCGCCGCCGAAGGAATCGTCGGCCACGGACCGCTCGTTCCCCAGGACGCCCGGCAGCAGCCGGCACACCGCCTCCGCGATCACCACGACGGCGGCCTCGCCCCCGGCCAGCACGTAGTCGCCGATGCTGACCTCGTCCACGGGCATCCGGGACCTCGCGTCGGCGACCACCCGCGCGTCGATTCCCTCGTACCGTCCGCACGCGAACACAAGGCGCCGCTCCGCGGCGTAGGCCACGGCGAGCTCCTGGGTGAACGGCACGCCGCTGGGCGTCGGCACCACGAGCCGGGCCGTGCCGCCGGCCGGCCCGGGGGGCGCGCCGCCATCGGACAGCACGGCGTCGAGGGCGGCGCCCCACACATCCGGTTTCATGACCATGCCGGGCCCGCCGCCGAACGGGGTGTCGTCCACCGTGTGGTGCACGTCGCCCGCCCACTGCCTTAGGTCGTGGACGCGGAAGTCGATATCCCCGCGGGCGGCCGCCTTGCCGATCAGCGACACCTCAAGCGGCCCGGCGAAGTAACCGGGAAAGATCGTGATGATGTCAATGCGCATGGGAGCCGCTTTCCTGATGGCCGCGACAGGGCGTCAGAGCGCTTCTTCGAGGTTGAGCAGTCCCGCGGGCGGGTCTATCACCAGCACGCCCGACGAGACGTCCACGTCGGTGACGATCGCCTTGACGAAGGGCACCAGGATCTCCCCGGTCCCCGCCGCCGGGCGGACGGCCAGCAGGTCCTGGCCATAGTGCAGGACGTCCGCGACGACGCCGACGACGGCGCCGTCCGCGGTATGGACCGACAGCCCGATCAGCTCGTGATCGCGGAACTCGTCGGGGTCGTCCGGCGGGGCGAGCGAGCTGGAGTCGACGCTCAGCCAGATGCCGCGCAGCCCAGCCGCCGCGGTCCGGTCCCCGATGCCGTCAAACCTGACGATGAGCTCGCCCGACTGCCATCGCGCGGCCGCCACCGTGAGCGGGCCGACGCCCGGGCGGTCGGTGTCCAGCCGCGAGCCCACCGCGAACCTCAGTTCCGGCTCGTCCGTCCGGACGCCGACCACGACGTCCCCGCGGATGCCGTGCGGGCGGCCGATCCTGCCCACGGTGACCTGCATGGCCCGTCAGCGAACCTCGCCGGTCTCCAGCAAGTCGATGCGGACGTGCCGGTTCCCGGCGAGGGAACCGATCACGGTCCGCAGCGCCCGGGCGGTGCGGCCGCCCCTCCCGATGACCTTCCCGAGGTCATCGGGGTGGACGCGGACCTCGAGGACGTTGCCCCGGCGCAGCATACGGGTGGCCACACGGACGTCGTCAGGGTGCGCCACGATGCCCCTGACCAGATGCTCAAGGGCCTCTTCGAGCACGTCAGGCTCCGGTGCCGCCGTCGGCGGCCTCGGCCGCTGGCTGCGACGCCTCGCCGCCCTCGCCGCCGGCCCTGGCCTCGGCGGGGGGCTCCTTCTTCGGCTGCTCCCTCCTGGGGGCGGACTTGGCCGGCCGGGTGGCGGCCTTGGTCTCCTTCGCCGCGAGGCTTTCCTTCACCAGCGCGTCGTAGCGCTCCTTCTTGTCCGCCTTCGGCTCGGCGGTCTTCAGCGTGCCCTCGGCACCGGGCTCGCCCTTGAACTTCTGCCAGTCACCGGTGATGGTGAGCAGGTGGCGCACCGGGTCGGTCGGCTGCGCGCCCACCGAGAGCCAGTGCTGCACCCGCTCCGAGTCGACCTCGATGAGCGACGGTTCCTGCTTCGGGTGGTACTTGCCGATCTCCTCGATGGCGCGCCCGTCTCGCTTGGTGCGCGCATCGGCGACGACGATCCGGTAGTACGGTTCCCTGATCTTGCCTAGGCGCTTTAGCTTGATCTTGACAGCCACGGCTGTGGTCTTCTCCCAGCGAATTAGGTCTGTGCGTCGGGCACCCGCCAGCGGGGAATTGGCCGGCCGGACCGAGCGGATGGGCCGGGCCGGGCGGACGAGGAGAGGGCGCCGCGCGGCCAGGTATCGCAGGCCATTGTGCCAGACGGCAGCGCCTGATGGGTAATCAGACGGCCGCGCCGGGTGCCCCGGGAAGGCGCGCAGAGGCCGGGCGTCACCGCCGAGCGCGAGGCCGGGGCACGGGTAACGGCACTCTCCCCGCGCGGGATCCCCGGGGGCGCGGGCAGCCCCCAATGCGAGGGCCCGGGCAGCCCCCGGGGACGAACAGCGCCCTCTTCATAAGAAACAGTTACATAACGCGCGTTGACTTCGCCTGCGGCCCCTCATAACGTGTCCCTACCTTTTGTTAACAATCAGACGCACAACCGTTCGCATAGCGGACAGCCCGGGCGGGCGCATGGCGAGCAGGAGGAATACCGAGGCTGACGGCATCTGGCGCCACCGCCGGTCGCGCTCGGCCCAGCCACGTGCCGGGCCGTGGCGCGACGGCTCCGCCGCACATGCGCGGCACCGCAAACAGGCACGTTCCAATACGTGAGAGATTGGAGTGATGTTAGCCTCAGAGTCGCTTGCAGTGCGGAAACGCACTATAAGCGACGTTTCGCGACGCTGTGCCACGGTCCAGCGGCGGACCGGGCGGCCGGCCCGAGCGGCCAGCGGCAGGACAAGAGCAGCTCACCGAAGCCGACATCACCCAGACATGGTTATGCGCCTGACCGGGCGCGCGCCTATATCCAAGGAGAAATCCAGACGATGACTGACCAGGCTATTCAGCCCACCGGTGCGGCGAGCCGTGCCAGCGTGCCGGGCGGCGGCGTCTCCCGGCGCGGCCTGTTCCGCGCGGCCGGCGCCGGCGCCGCCGTCCTGGGGGGCGGCAGCCTTCTCCAGGCATGCAGCTCGGGTATTAAAGGCGCTTCCAATTCAAGCACCGCAAAGGCAACGGGCAAGGAAATCACGATCGGCTGGATTCACCCGCTGACCGGGTCGCTGGCCGGGTTCGGCGCGCCGGACACCTGGGTGATCGAGCAGATCAGGCAGACCGCCCCGTACAAGAACGGCTTCAAGATCGGCGGGAGGACCTACCAGGTCGCCATCCGGTCCTATGACACCCAGTCCAGCTCCACCCGGGCCGGGGACCTGGCCAGGCAGGCCATCCAGGCCGACGGCGTGGACATGCTGTTCGCCTCCTCCACCCCCGAGACGGTCAACGCCGTGGCCAGCCAGGCCGAGACCCTGGGCACCCCGCTGGTCTGCTCCAACGTCCCGTGGGAGTCGTGGTACGTCAACCTGGGCGGCAACCCCCAAAAGCCCACGCTGCGGCCCCGGTACGTGGTGATGTACTTCCTGGGCGCCGAGCACCTGGTGGAGTGCTTCATCCCGATGTGGAACCGGATCGGCGCCCGGTACGGCAACAACCACCTGGTCGCCGCGGCGTTCCCCAACGACTCCGACGGCAACGCGTTCCGCGCGGTGTTCCCGGCCATCGCCCGGGGCGCGGGGTACAAGTTCGTGCTGTCGGCGGCCTACAGCGACGGGCTGACCAACTACTCCTCGATGATCTCCCAGTTCAAGGCCTCCGGCGCGGACTTCTTCACCAACGTGCCGCTGCCGCCGGACTTCGCCACCATGTGGAAGCAGGCCCTGCAGCAGGGCTTCCGGCCCAAGCTGGCCACGGTGGCCAAGGTGCTGCTGTTCCCCACCGACGCCTACGCGATGGGCGCGGAGGTCTACAACGTGGCCACCGACAGCTGGTGGGTGCCGTCGCTGCCGTGGCATTCCTCGTTCACCGGCCAGTCCTGCCAGGAGCTGGCCGATGCCTACACCGCGGCCGGGCACGGGCAGCCCAACGCCAACATCAGCAACTACACGCTGTTCGAGATCGCCTACAAGGCGTTCACCTCGGTCAGCGACCCGCACGACAAGGAGGAGGTGGCCGCCGCCCTGCACCAGGTGGTGATCCCGGACGCGGTGGCCGGGCCGATGGACTTCACCTCGGCCAAGAACCCCGCCCCCGGGGTGGTGATCACCCCCCCGGTCGGCATCCAGTGGCAGAAGGGCACCACCTACCCGCTGGAGGCCAAGGTCGTCGACAACACCCTGCTGCCGCAGGCCAAGCTCACCGGCGACCTGCTGCCCACCTTCAAGTGAGCGCCGGCTGCCGCCGGAAAGCCGGCTGGTTTTCGAAAAAGAAGCAGCGATGACCACTCCATTGCTTGAGCTAGACCACGTGACGAAGCGGTTCGGCCGGGTCGTCATCGCCGAAGACCTGTCATTCTCGGTCGGAGCCGGGGACACGGTCGGGATCGTGGGGCCGAACGGGGCGGGCAAGACCAGCCTGTTCGGCCTCATCTCCGGCGACCTAGCCCCCGGCTCCGGCCAGGTCACGTTCGCCGGGCGCACCATCACCCGGCTCGACGCCGCCGCCCGGTGCCGCCTCGGCATCGGGCGGACCTATCAGGTGCCGCGGCCGTTCGTCGACATGACCGTGTTCGAGAACGTGCTCGTCGCCGCCCAGCAGGGCGGGGGGCTGCGGCGGAAGGCCAGCTACGCGGCGGCGGCCGAGGCCCTGGAGCGTACGGGCATGGCCGCCGAGGCGAACATCCCGGCCGCCCGGCTCGGCCTGCTACAGCGCAAGCGGCTGGAAATCGCCCGGGCCCTGGCGACCCGGCCGACGCTCCTGCTGCTCGACGAGGTCGCGGGCGGCCTCACCGACCCCGAGGTCACCGTGCTCGTCGAGATCGTCCGCGGCATCAACGCCGAGGGCACCACGGTGCTCTGGATCGAGCACGTGGTCCGCGCGCTCACCTCCTTCGTCAGCCGCATGCTCTGCCTGTACGGAGGGCAGTTCGTCGGGGATGGCGAGCCGGCCAGCGTGCTCGCGGACCCCAAGGTCCGTGAGGTCTACCTGGGGAGCGACATCAACACCCCGACCGTCATGGAAGTGCTGGACCAGGAAGACACCACCTCATGAGCGAGGCAGTCAACGACACCCGGCCCGGCGGCGCCGGCCCGCTGCTCGAAGTCCGCGGCCTCGTCGTGCACCACGGCCAGCTGCGGGCATTGTCCGGCATCTCGCTCCAGGTGTTCCCCGGCGAGGTGTACGCGATCATCGGCGCCAACGGCGCGGGCAAGTCAACCCTGCTCAGGACGATCGCGGGGCTGCACTCGCCGACAGCCGGATCGATCGTCTACGACGGCCGGGACGTGACCGGCCTGCGGCCGGAGAAGCGGGCCGGCGCCGGCATCGCCATGGTCCCGGAGGGCCGCCGCCTCTTCCCGTCGCTGACGCTGGAGGAGAACCTCAAGGTCGGCGCGACCTACGCGCGCAAGGGCCCGTGGACCATCGAGCGGGTCTACGACATGTTCCCGTGGATGAAAGACCGCCGCACCCAGCGCACCGCGCAGATGTCCGGCGGCGAGCAGCAGTCCGTGGCCATCGGCCGGGCGCTCGTCGCAAACCCGCGCGTCCTGCTGCTCGACGAGCTGTCGCTCGGCCTGGCGCCGGTCATCGTCCAGCGGATCTACGGGATGCTGCCGCAGATCCTGGAATCCGGCGTGACCGTCCTGCTCGTCGAGCAGGACGTGAGCCAGGCGTTGCGGGTGGCCACCCGCCTGCAGTGCCTGCTCGAAGGCCGTACCACACTGGAGGGCAAGCCATCCGACGTCACGACGGATCAGGTCGAGGCAGCGTACTTCGGCCTGGCAGGCCCGGCCGCCGAGGGCACCCTCCACGCCGGCCCTGCTGAGGGGAGCGAAGCCTGATGGCATGGGTCAACGCCATTATCCAGGGCATCTTGACCGGCGGCCTCTACGCGCTGTTCGCGTGCGGGCTGTCGCTGATGTTCGGCGTCATGAAGGTGGTGAACCTCGCGCACGGCGACCTGGCGACGGTCGCGGGATACATCGGCATCGGGATCATCGCCGCCACGCACATGCCGTTCCTGTGGTCGGTGCCGATCGTGGTGCTGGCCATGGCCGTGGTCGGCTACGTGCTCCAGCGGACGCTCATCCAGGCGGCGCTGCGCCGCGGCGAGCTCACCACGCTGATCGTGACGTTCGGCCTGTCGATGGTGATCGAGAACGGGCTGTTGCAGTTCTTCAGCGCCAACAACCGGGGCCTCGGGGTCGGCGACAACATCGTCACCGCCTCGTTCTCGATCGGCTCCCAGATCCAGGTCGCATGGCTGGACGTGATCATCTTCGTGCTGGCCATCGTCGTGCTGCTCGGGTTGCAGTACTACATGTCGTCCACCAAGTACGGCCGGCTGATCCGCGCGGTCGCCGACGACCGGGAGGCGGCGCAGCTTTGCGGCGCGGACTACCGGCACGTGTTCGGCGTCGCGGCGGCGATCGCGTTCGGCACCGTGGCGCTGGCCGGCATGGCGTACGGCATGACCACGGTGATCTCCCCCACGACCGGCACCGACACGATCCTGCTGTTCGCGTTCGCCGCGGTGGTGATCGGCGGGCTGGGATCGCTGTGGGGCACCCTGATCGGCGGCATCATCTTGGGCGTCGCCCAGCAGATCGGCGCGCAGCTCAACATCTCCTACGAGCTGCTGGCCGGCTACATCGTCTTCCTTGCGGTGCTGGTGATCCGGCCGCAGGGCCTTACCACGCGGAGGTCGCAGTCGTGAGCGTGGTCACAGACGCCACCGCCCGTTCGGAAGACAAATTGCGGGTAACCCGGTCGCGCAGGAACGTTGCCTGGACCGGTGCCGGCGCGATCGTCCTCATCGTCGTGCTCGGGGCGTTCCCGTACTATGTGCGGTCGGGCACCCTCGCGATCATGGTGCAGGGGCTGATCGTGCTGACGCTGGCCAGCATGTGGAACCTGCTGGCCGGCTACGCGGGCCTGGTCTCCGTCGGCCAGCAGGCGTTCTTCGGGCTCGGCGCGTACTTCCTGCTCATCCCCGCGATGCACGGGGTGTCGCCGTTCGCGGCGCTGCCCATCGCGGCCGTGGGCGCCGGCGTCGCCGCCCTCCCGCTGTGGTGGCTGCTGTCCCGGCTGCGGACCGGGTACTTCGCGATCGCGACCTGGGTGCTCGCGTCGGCGATCATGCTGTTCATCGAGCGGTTCCAGTCGATCGGCGGCGGCACCGGGATGCCGCTGCCCGGGCTGACCGGCTATGACCCCGCGGTGCTGACCGCGTACACCTACTGGGCGGCGCTCGCCGTCGCCGTGCTGGCCATCGCCGCGGTGTACTTCCTGCTCCGCGGCAGGCTGGGCCTGGTGCTGACCGCCATCCGCGACGACGAGCAGGCGGCGCGCAGTTCCGGCGTCAAGGTCGGCCTGGCCCGGCTGCTGGTCTTCGTCGTGGCCGCGGTCGGCTGCGGCGCCGCGGGCGGCATCCTGGCCATCGACCAGCTCCAGGTGGTGCCCGGCACTTCGGGCGGGGTCTTCAGCGTGCTGTGGACCGCCGAGATGGCGTTCGCGGTGATCATCGGCGGCATCGGCACGATCGAGGGCCCGATCGTCGGGACGATCGTCTACATGGTGCTCCAGCAGACGCTGCAGTCCTACAACGCCTGGTACCTGATCATCTTGGGACTGGTGGCGATCGCGGTCACGCTGTTCGCGAGGCGTGGCCTGTGGGGCCTGCTGGACGAGAGGTTCAGCATCCGGCTGTTCCCCGTGGGGTACTACCTGTGGGCTCCGGGCGAGACGCGCCGCCGTCGCCGGAGCGGCACCGGTTCCGCGGACACCCCCGCCAAGGCGGACGTCAGCCGCTAGCGGCTCATCCGGCTGGAGCCCAGGCGGTGCGGGCGGGGCCCGGAATGCCGGCGGCGGGCGGGACAATGAAGGCGTGCTGCTCGCGGAACTGGCCGAAGTTTCCCGTGCCGTCGCGGCGACTCCCGCCCGGCTGGCCAAGGTCGAGGCGCTCGCGGACGCGCTGCGGTCCGCGAGCGCGGAGGAGGCGCCGATCGCCGTCGCCTACCTGTCGGGTGAACTGCCGCAGCGGCAGATCGGCGTCGGCTGGGCCGCCCTGCGGTCGGCCCCGCCGCCGGCGGCCGAGCCTTCGCTGACGCTCGCCGACGTTGACGCGGCGTTCAGCCGGATCGGGGCGCAGGCCGGCAAGGGGTCAGCCGGCCAGCGCCGGCGGCTGATCGGCGAACTGCTCGCCGCGGCGACCGCTGGCGAGCAGCGCTTCCTGATGCGTCTGCTGTCCGGCGAGCTCCGGCAGGGCGCGCTCGACGGCGTGATGACCGAGGCGGTAGCGCGTGCGGCGTCGCTCCCCGTGGCACGGGTGCGGCGCGCGGTCATGCTGCGCGGGTCGCTGCCGGCCGTGGCCGGGGCCGCGCTGAGCGGCGGGAGCGCGGCGCTGAGCGGGTTCGGCCTGCGGGTGGGGCAGCCGCTCAGGCCGATGCTGGCCGCTAGCGCCCCGACGATCGAAGACGCCCTGGCCAAGGCCGCCGGCGGGACAGCCGCCGGGGCGGCCGGGTCGGCCGGGTCGGCTGAGGCGGCCGTCGAGTGGAAGCTGGACGGCATCCGCGTTCAGGTGCACGTCGCCGACGGCGGCGTGCGGTTGTTCACCAGGACGCTGGACGACATCACGGCGCGCCTGCCCGAGGTGACGGCGGCGCTCGGCAGGCTGCCCGTGCGCGCCGCCGTCTTCGACGGCGAGCTGATCGCGCTGCGCCCGGACGGCAGGCCGTACCCCTTCCAGGACACCGCGGCGCGGGTGGCCAGCGAGACGGCGCCCGGAAATCCCGTGCCGCTGTCGGTGTTCCTGTTCGACGCGCTGCACCTAGACGGCACCGACCTGATCGACCTTCCGGACGAGCAGCGGCACGCCGCGCTCACCGGCGCCGTGCCGGCCGGGCTGCTCATGCCCCGGCTGGTGACGGATTCCGCCGCCGAGGCGGCCGCGTTCTTCCGCGAGGCGCTCACCCGTGGCCACGAGGGCGTGGTGGTCAAGTCGCTCGCCGCGCCGTACGCGGCGGGGCGCCGCGGCGCCGGGTGGATCAAGGTGAAGCCGCGGCACACGCTCGACCTCGTGGTGCTCGCCGTGGAATGGGGGCACGGCCGGCGCCAGGGATGGCTGTCCAACCTGCACCTGGGGGCCCGCGACCCGGGGACCGGCGGCTGGGTGATGCTCGGCAAGACGTTCAAGGGCCTCACCGACGAGCTGCTCACCTGGCAGACGGCCAGGCTGCTTGAGCTGGAGGAGCACCGCGACGACTGGACCGTGTACGTACGCCCCGAACTGGTGGTGGAGGTCGCCTTCGACGGCGTGCAGCGCAGCCCGCGCTACCCTGGCGGCGTGGCGCTCCGCTTCGCGCGGGTGCTCCGCTACCGCGAGGACAAGCCCGCCGCCGAGGCGGACACGATCGAGGCGGTCCGCGCGCTGGCCTCCGGGTGAGCCGGCGGCCTGTTCCGGGTTTGGGCTATGCGATCTCGCTGCTGTCTCTCATCACAGGTCATCGCGACGGGTCATCGCGACGGGTCATCGCGCGCAAAGGGGATCCTCGACGCGTGTTAGGACCGAATCCCTGCCCGCGTGGCGGACGAGCCGGCTGGAACGGCCGGCACTCGCACCCGGGCGGTACGTCCCCGGCGCCGGGCTGATCGCCGCTACTTCTTCTTCTTGCGCTTGCCGAAGGCGGCGGGGATGTTCCCGGACGGGGACGCCCCCCCGGGAAGGGGCGGCAACGCCGACGGGCCACCGCGGAAACCCGCGAAGGCGTCGCCGCCGAGGCCGCCGGGTCCGAGGCCGCCGCCCGCCTGGGCGTCGCGCAGCATTTCCGCGAGTTCCTCCATGGAGGCCGGCGCCGCGGCCTGCGACCCCGAGCCGTCCGCGCCGCGCGCGGGCCCGCCGCCCTGCCCGCGGCCGCCCTGCCCGCCCTGCCCGCGGCCGCCCGGCGAGCCGTTGCCCCGCGTACCGCCGGAGGCGCCGCCGGAAGCGGCCAGCGCGGCCTTCCGCGGGTCGCCGCTCCTGCGCTTGCCCTTCTTTCCCTTAGCGGCTTTCGCCACGGCGCGCCCGGAACGCCGTCCGCCGCCCATCAGGCCGGCCATGCCCGGCATCGCGCCCATCATCTGGCGCATCTGCCGCTGACCCTCGAAGAAGTTCGTGACCAGCTGGGACACCTCGCTGACGGTGACGCCCGACCCGTTGGCGATCCGCAGCCTGCGCGAGCCGTTGATGATCTTCGGGTTGCGCCGCTCTTCGGGCGTCATCGACCGGACGATCGCCTCGGCGCGGTCCAGGTCCTTGTCGTTGACCTGGGACAGCAGCTCCTTGTTCCGCGCCGCGCCCGGCATCATGCCGAGCAGGTTCTGGATCGGGCCTAGCTTGCGCAGCATGCCGAGCTGGTCGATGAAGTCCTCGAGCGTGAAGCCGTCCCCGGTCATGAGACGTTCGGCCATCGAGGCCGCCTGGTCGGCGTCGAACGCCTTCTCCGCCTGCTCGATCAGGCTGAGCACGTCCCCCATGTCCAGGATGCGCGAGGCCATCCGGTCCGGGTGGAACATGTCGAAGTCGGACAGCTTCTCACCGGTGGACGCGAACATGATCGGCTTGCCGGTCAGCGCGGCGATCGACAGCGCGGCGCCGCCCCGGGCGTCGCCGTCCAGCTTGGTCAGCACCACGCCGTCGTAGCCGACGCCGTCCAGGAACGCCTGCGCGGTCGCCACCGCGTCCTGGCCGATCATCGCGTCGACGACGAACAGCACCTCGTCGGGCTCGGTGGCATCCCGGATGGCGCGGGCCTGCGCCATCATCTCCTCGTCAATGCCCAGCCGGCCGGCGGTGTCGATGATCACGATGTTGTGCAGCGTCCGCCGCGCCTCGTCCAGCGACTGCCGGGCCACCGCCACCGGATCGCCGGCCCCGCTCCCCGGCGACGGCGCGTACACCGGGACGCCCGCCCGCTGCCCGAGCACCCGCAGCTGGTCCACGGCGTTCGGCCGCTGGAGGTCGGCGGCGACCAGGAGCGGGGTGTTGCCCTGCTCCTTCAGCCACAGCGCGAGCTTGCCCGCCAGCGTCGTCTTACCGGAACCCTGGAGGCCGGCCAGCAGGATCACGGTCGGCGGGACCTTGGCGAACCGCAGCCGCCGCGCCTGGCCGCCGAGGATCTCGATCAGCTCCTCGTGGACGATCTTGATGACCTGCTGCGCGGGGTTGAGCGCGGCCGACACCTCGGCGCCGCCGGCCCGCTCCTTCACGCGCGCGATGAACTGCCTGACGACGGGCAGCGCGACGTCCGCCTCGAGCAGGGCGATGCGTATCTCGCGCGCGGTCGCGTCGATGTCGGCGGGGGACAGCCGTCCCTTGCCCCGCAGCGTGGAGAAGACCTGGGTCAGCCGGTCGGAGAGCGTCTCAAACACGGTTCCAGGCTACCGGGCCGCCGGGGCTGGGGTCGTTCTTCCTTATGCCGGACGGCCGCGGCATCCTCTGGCCGGCCAGGCTCGGACCTCGGGATCCTCTGGCCGGCCAGGCTCGGACCTCGGGATCCTCTGGCCGGCCAGGCTCGGACCTCGGGATCCTCTGGCCGGCCAGGCTCGGACCTCGGGCCGTTCCGCCCGCCCCGCGGACGGGTAAGGCGACAGTGAGCGCGGCCAGCACCGTGCTTACGGTGCGGTGGCGGACGCCGGGGTCGGTGAGCAGGCCGCCGGCGGAGTCGGTGACGTAGAAGACGTCGACCGCCTCGGCGCCGAGCGTCTCCACGCGCGCCGCGCGGACGTCCAGGCCGCACTCGCCGAGCGCCCGGCCGATCCGCCAGAGCAGGCCCGGCTCGTCGTGCGCGCGGACCTCGACCACGGTCGCGCTCTGCGATGCGCCGTCGACCAGCGTGACCCTGGGGGGAGGCGCTCCGCCCGGCCTCCTGGCGGCGCGCGCCCGGCGCTCCAGCCGGTCCTCCACGTCCAGCCGCCCCTCCAGCATGCGGCGCAGGTCCGCCGCCACCAGTGTGGCGTCCGGGGGGTCGCCGTACTCCGGCGCCACGCTGAACACGGTGACCGCCGTGCCGCCGACCGAGGTCGCGTTCGCGCCGCGGACCGCCAGCCGGTGCGAGGCGAGCACGCCCGCGGCACGCCACAGCAGGCCCGGCCGGTCGGGGGCGACCACGGTGACCTCGCCGCCGTCCACGACCGCGGCCGGGCCGCCGTCGGCGGCCAGGGCGAGCTGGTCCTCGCGCAACGGCGCGGGCTCCGGCGTGGGCTCGCCGTCCAGCGCTGCCGACACCCGCCGTACCAGGTCGGCGACCAGCCCCGCCTTCCATTCGTTCCACGCGGCCGGCCCGGTCGCCAGGCCATCGGCCTGGGCCAGCGCGTGCAGCAGCTCAAGCAGGGACCGGCTGCCCACCGTGTCCGCGACGTGCCGCACGGTCATCGGGTCGTCCAGGTCCCTCCTGGTGGCCACCACCGGCAGCAGCAGGTGATGCCGGGCGGCGGCGGCGATCAGCTCGGCGTCGGCGTCGTTCAGGCCCACGCGGCGGGCCACGTCGCGGGCCACCACCTCGCCGGAGACGCTGTGGTCGCCGGGCCAGCCCTTGCCTATGTCGTGCAGCAGCGCCGCCAGCAGCAGCAGGTCCGGGCGGGCCACGTCCCTGGTCAGCGCCGCGGCGTTCGCCGCGCACTCCACGAGGTGCCGGTCCACCGTGAAGCGGTGCAGCGGGTTGCGCTGCGGCCGGTTCCGCACCCGCTCCCAGTCCGGGATCAGCGCGGTCAGCAGGCCCTCCTGGTCTAGCGCTTCCCAGACGCCGATGGCCGACGGCCCGGCCCCGAGCAGCGCGAGCAGGGCATCTCGCGCCTCGTCCGGCCAGGGGACCGGCAAGGGCGGGCACTCGGCCAGCCGGGCGAGCGCGCGCGGCGCGAGCGGCAGGCCCGCCTGGGCCGCCGCGGCGGCGGCCCGCAGCACCAGCACCGGGTCCGAGGCCGGCGCCGCCGCGCGCGCCAGGACCACCTCGCCGTCCTGCTCGACGACCCCGTCCGCGAGGGGGCGGCGGTTCAGCTTGCCGCGCCGCATCCGCACGCCGATCGCGCGGCGGCCGGCCGCCCGGTCGGTCTGGCGGAAGGCGTGGTCGACCGCGTAGGCGACCGTGCGGCCGGCGCCGGCCAGGACCCGCAGCAGCGCGTCCCCGTCGAGCAGGCCGAGCGTGCGCGCGACCTCGTCCTGCTCTTCGAGCACAAGCCGGTCCAGACAGCGGCCCGTGACCTCGTGGAGCACATGCCGGGCGTCGAGGATCTGCTCGTAGGCGGCGCGCACCCGCGGTCCGGGCGCGGGCGCGACCCAGGCGGCGGCGATCGCCTGGATGGCGTGCACGTCCCGCTGGCCGCCGCGCGACTCCTTGAGGTCGGGCTCGAGCAGGAAGGCGAGTTCGCCGTGCAGCCGGGTGCGTTCGGCGTGCAGCTCCCTGAGCTCGGCCAGCCTGGTCCTGGCATTGGCGCGCCAGTCTTCGAGCGCACCCTCACGGAGCCGGGTGGTCAGGTCAGGGTCTCCCGCCACGTGCCGGGCGTTCAGCAACCCGAGGGCGACCTTGAGGTCGTTGCGGGCCACCCGCCTGGCCTGCGGCACGGTCCGCACCGCGTGGTCCAGCCGGGCCCCCGAGTCCCACACCGGGTACCAGACCCGGTCAGCGACCTTGGCGATGCCTTCCCTGCCCTCGTGCAGCAGCAGCACGTCAAGATCGCTGCCGGGCAGCAGCTCCTTGCGGCCATAGCCGCCCACGGCGACGAGGGCGACGCCGGGTTCGGCCCCCAGCATCCCGGCCAGCCATCGGTCTGTTTCCGCAGTCCTCCGGCTGCGATCAGCCGCGAATGAGGTCATGACGATCACCAGGTCCCCGGTTGTTCGGTGCGCGCCACGTCGCGGAGACGGTCGCGTTCGTGATACCGGCCCCCCGGATCGCGTTACGCGGCTCCGCCGACGCCTCGGGCTCGGCGGCTGGCTAGAGCGCGTCGGACCCGCGCTCGCCCGTGCGGACCCGGACGACCGTCTCCACCGGCACCATCCACACCTTGCCGTCGCCAATCCGGCCGGTCTGCGCCGCCTTGACGATCACGCCGACCAGATCGTCGGCATCAGCGTCGTCGCAGATGACCTCTACCCGGACCTTGGGCACCAGGTCCACCTGGTACTCGGCCCCCCGGTACACCTCGGTGTGACCGCGCTGCCTGCCGTATCCGCTCGCCTCACTGACTGTCATGCCGTGCACGCCGAATGCCTGCAACGCCGCCTTGACATCGTCGAGTTTGAAGGGCTTGATGACAGCCGTAATGAGCTTCATGCGCCTACCCTCTCGTTCGCCTGACCCGACAATGCCGTACGGCCGTTTCCGCAGTCCAGTCCGAATGTGTCAGCAGCGTGAAACAGCGGACCGATCTATTACGGCGGTGTTTCGCGGCACCCGGCGGCCAGCGCCCCGCGGGCCCGCGGGCCCGCGGTAAGCAGCGTTCCGCAGGTGCCCCGGCGGGCAGTGCCCCGCGGGCGCCCGGCGATCGGAGCCGGGAGGGCAACCCGGCGAATTCCCGGGGCCGCCCGCTACGGATCGTTGAAATTTGTCGATATAAGAGCGAACTGGTTCGAAAGAGATATTTAGTATGGGGCAGGCTTCCGATTCCGTCGGTTTCATAGGAGGGAAACTCGTTGCGAAAGATCCTCTCCCGGTTCGCTCTGGTCGCGGCGCTAGGCGTGCTCCCGGTCGGCGCGGTCACGGTCACGGCCACCCCGGCCTTCGCGGCAAGCTGCTCTGGGAGCAGTTGCAGCTTCCTTGACCCATACCAGACGGGCTGCTCCAGCGGCAGCTACCCCGTCATGACGCAGTACCCGTCCTGGGGAGGAGAAGCCCAGCTCTGGTGGTCACCGGCCTGCCAGACAAACTGGACCGTATACTACGCGCCGGGCACCAGCGGCTGGACCTGGTCGACGGGCGTCGGGAACAACTACGGCCAGTGGGATTACGGCCCTCCCTATACCGGCAGCCTGACCGGCTGGACCGACCAGCTCTACTCGCCGGGACCGGCGACCATGTGCGTGTCACGGACTCCGAGTGGCGGCGGCCAGACCCAATGGGCGTGCTGGACCCAGCCGCGGTAACCCTGACCGCCTGCCCGTGCGGGCTCCCCGCCGCGGGCAGGCCGGCTACCCGGCTGCCAGGACGGGCGCCGCTGGTCAGCCGCCGAGGATGGCGTCGACGAACGTGACCGGGTCGAACGGCGCGAGGTCGTCCGGGCCCTCGCCGAGGCCCACCAGCTTGACCGGGACGCCGAGTTCCCGCTGCACCGCGATCACGATGCCGCCCTTGGCGGTCCCGTCCAGCTTCGTCAGCACGATGCCTGAAACGTCCACCACTTCCGCGAACACGCGGGCCTGCCGGAGGCCGTTCTGGCCGGTGGTGGCGTCGAGCACCAGCAGGACCTCATCCACGGAGGTGCGCTTCTCGATGACGCGCTTGACCTTGCCGAGCTCGTCCATCAGGCCGGTCTTGGTGTGCAGGCGGCCCGCGGTGTCGATGAGCACCACGTCGGCCTCGGTCTCGATGCCCTTGCTCACCGCGTCGAAGGCGACGCTCCCCGGGTCCGCGCCCTCCTTATCGGACCGGACCACCTGCGCGCCCACCCGCTCACCCCACGTCTGTAGCTGGTCGGCCGCCGCGGCGCGGAACGTGTCAGCCGCGCCGAGCACGACCGCCTGACCGTCGCCGATCAGCGAACGGGCGAGCTTGCCGCACGTGGTGGTCTTGCCCGTGCCGTTGACGCCGACCACGAGGATGACGGCCGGGTGCCCCTCGTGCCGCTGCGTCCGCAGCGCCCGGCTCGCCTCGGTCTCCACCTGTGCGAGCAGTTCGGCGCGGAGCATGGCCCGGACCTCGTCGACGGTCCGCGTTCCCTCGACCTTCACCTTGGTCCGCAGGTCCGACACGATCTGCCTGGCGGGTGTCACCCCGACGTCGGCCGTGATCAGGACCTCCTCGATCTCGTCCCACGTGTCCTCGTCGAGCCGGTCCCTGGACAGCAGGTTCAGCAGCGCGGACCCGAACCCGGTCTGCGACCTGGCCAGCCGCGCCCGCAGCCGGACCATGCGCCCGGCCGAGGGCGGCGGCTTCTCCAGGACCGGTTCCGCCACGGGCTGCCCGGCCGGCGGAGCCGGGGGCGCGGGCGCAGGCGCGGTCACCGTCGCCGCCCCGGCCGTGCTCTCGGACTCCGGGCCGTCCCGGGTGATCGTCCCCGTGCCGCCGCCCGCCGCTATGTCGCCGCCCGCGCGACCGCGGCGAACGCCCCTGGTACCGCGCGGCCGCAGCAGCATCGTCCCGCCGAGTCCGAGAAGGAGGACGGCCAGCACAACGATGAGGATGATGTATTCCATAACACCTACAGTCTCCCGGAACGGCGGTTCCCGCCCGGCTTTCAGTCCGCTGATGACGCCTTGAGCACGCTCTAGCATGCCCGATAAGACGACACCCACACGACGCGCCTCACAGGTTAACCGCCCATAGGCGTGTCATCCGGGCCGTAAGGCACCGGATCGGGGGCTGTGGCCCACAACCCCCGATAGAAGAGGGCGGTGGCCCACAGCCCCAAAACGGCGGGCGGAGGCGCGGCGGGCGGCGGGCCGGGGCGGGCCGGGGCGGG
>Ga0209061_1003042_pt1 | contig 19214 bp, 20 predicted proteins | sample Coa_R1_10_FD_187157 | JGI IMG/M metagenome (GOLD analysis project Ga0209061, IMG submission 187157) | Surface soil microbial communities from Centralia Pennsylvania, which are recovering from an underground coalmine fire - Coalmine... | ecosystem: Environmental > Terrestrial > Soil >...
ATTCAGCGAGCGGCGCGAACGGGTCGCCCGGTAGACCGGCGCTCTCCGGCGAGGCGAGCGTTGCGCCGCTCCAGCCCAGCGAGAAGACCGGGCCTTCAGCGCGAACGATCACCACTCGCACGGCGGCGTCGTCGCGCAGGCGGGCGCAGGCGGCGGCGATCTGCGCCAGCGTCTCGGCGTCGAGCCGGTTTTCGCCGTCGGCCGAGCGCAGCGTCAGCAGCGCGATCACCCCGTCCCGCTCGAGCAGCGCCTCGGTCATCGCTCTCCCTCCGCGTTCGATCCTCACGCGGAGCGTGATACCGTCAAAGTATGAGCGAGGAACGTCCGATCGCGGTGTTCGACTCCGGCGCCGGCGGGCTGGCGGTGCTGCGCGCGCTGCAGAGATGCCTGCCCCATGAAAAGTTCGTGTACTTCGCCGATCAGGCGCACTTTCCATACGGCGAGCGTGCGCCAGCGGACGTACGCACCCTGACGCTCGCCGCTGCCGAGCGGCTCGCGCACGAGCGGGCGATCAAGTTGCTGGTCGTCGCGTGCAACACGGCCAGCGCGGCCGCTCTCCCCGACCTGCGGCGGCGGTTCGCCTTTCCAGTCGTCGGCATCGAGCCGGCGATCAAACCTGCTCGCGCGCTGACACGCTCAGGCTGCATCGGCGTGCTGGCAACGCGGGCGACGGCGGCGGCCGGAACGTTGCGCGACCTGATCGCGCGCGTCGCGGCGGACGTGCGCGTCGTCGTGCGGCCGGCGCCGGAACTGGTCGCCGAGGTCGAGGCTGGGCTGCCCGATCCGGCCCGCGCCGATGCGCTGCTGGAGGCAGCGCTGCGTCCGCTACGGGTGGCGGGGGCCGATGTGCTGGTGCTGGGCTGCACGCATTTCGCCTTTGTGCGCGAACGGGCGCGGCGGTTGCTGAACGGCATCCCTGTGCTCGAACCAGCTGAGGCGGTGGCGCGCCACGCTGCCGATCTGCTGCGCGAGCGCGACCTCGCCGCTGCTGACCAGGGCGGTGGCGTGACGCTGATGACGAGTGGCGATCCGGTGCGGCTGGAGGCGCTGGCCCGACGGCTGCTGCCGTTGCTGGCCTGAGCGAGGGAGGGAACGCGGAATGATCGCGGGCTTCTTCGACCGTCTCGCCGCTGCGATCGAGCGCTCGGGCAGTCGGTTGTGCGTCGGCCTCGATCCGCACCTCGGCGGCGTTCCTGCCGAAGAGCTGGCGGCGTTCAACCGTCGTCTGATCGAGGCGACGGCCGAGTTTGCCTGTTGCTACAAACCGAATATCGCCTTTTACGAAGCGCGCGGTGAGGCGGGGATGCGCGCGCTCCGCGAGACGCTGGCCGCCGTACCGCCCGATCTGCCGGTTATTCTCGACGCCAAGCGTGGCGACATCGGCAGCACCGCGGAGGCGTACGCGGCGGCGCTGTTCGATGACCTCGGCGCCGACGCCGCGACGGTCAATCCCTACCTCGGCCACGATGCGCTGGCGCCCTTCTTGCAGCGCGACGATCGCGGTGTCTACATCCTCTGCCGCACCTCCAACCCCGGCGCGGCCGATCTGCAAGACCTCCACGTGGAAACCGCGAGTGGAGAACGGTTGCCGCTCTACCTCGTTGTGGCGGACTATGCGCGTCAATGGAACGCGCGTGGCAACATAGGAGTAGTGGTAGGCGCGACGTACCCGCGCGAGCTGGCGGCGATCCGGATACGGTGTCCGGAGCTGCCGCTGCTCATACCGGGCGTGGGCGTTCAGGGAGGCGCCTTAGAGGAGGTGGTCGAAACGGCGGAAAACGGCAAGCCGGCAGGCTTCGTGGTCAGCGTGTCGCGCGCGATCGTCGAAGCGGCGCGCCCCGGCGAAGACCCGTTCGTCGCGGCGCGGGCGGCGGCACGCCGATATCGCGATGCGATCGCGGCCGCGGCGCGGGCGCGGAGGTGAGATCGATGGCGCTGAAAGGGCCGACCGACTACCGGATGGACGATGTCGTACGCCTGCGTAAGCCGCATCCCTGCGGCGGGTTCGACTGGCGGGTCGTGCGTCTGGGCGCAGACATCGGTCTTGCCTGCCTGACGTGCGGGCGACGGGTATTGCTCGCGCGCAGCACGCTCGATCGGCGGCTGAAAGCGTTTATCGCGCGTGGTCCGTACGACCCGCGCGACCCATGGCAGGCGTCGTCCGCGGCGCCCGCGATGGCCGATACTCGTCGGGACGTTCTCGACGGGTGAAGATGTTCGTTGACGCGGCGTGCGGGCCGTGTCTATGCTGGGTGATCCCAGGAGAGGAGTGTGCGACGTGGTCGAGATGACGATCGAGAGCATCCGCGTCTCGCTGATGAACTATCAGCGCGTTGTCATCCTCAAAGAGAAGAACGCCGAGCGCTATCTGCCGATCTGGATCGGCCAGGCCGAGGCGGAGGCGATCGCGATCAAGCTGCAGGATGTCGCCGTGGCTCGGCCGCTGACGCACGACCTCCTACGGTCGGTGATCGAAACGCTGGGCGGCGTCGTGACGGCGGTGGTCGTCAACGATATGGTGAACGACACCTTCTATGCGCGCATCCTGCTGGAAGCGAACGGCCGCTCGCTGGAGATCGATTCGCGACCGAGCGATGCCATCGCGCTGGCGGTGCGCGTGGGCGTGCCGATCTACGCCGAAGAGAGCGTGCTCGACCGCTACGGCGTGCAGATCGCCGAGGAAGAAGCACCAGCGGGCGAGGTCGGCAGCAGTGGTCCGTCGCCGGTCCGCGAGGAAGAGCTGGAGCGCATGAGCGCCTTCCGCGACTTCATCGAGAGCCTCGACCTCGATGACTTCGACAAGCGCAAGCGCGGCTAGCGGCGCGGCGAACCGGGTGTTGCTCTAGAGCAGCGCTTGTGCTAGTTTTCGCAAGGCAACGGCGGAAGTTGCTTCCGCCGCGGCGCAACCCGTAACTTCGGAGTGCCATCCGTGACCGGATGGCGCTTCCCATGTTCGGGCCGATCGCGCCCGATCTGCGCCGCAAGGGGCTGAGCAGTGCGGAATCCGAAGACGCTGGGCATCGCCGTCCTGGTCCTGGTCATCCTGGCCGTCGGTTTCATCTTCAACCGGCCGCCGCAACCCGATATCTCGCTGAAGGGCGATCCGCTCTTCACCATCGGCCCGCTGACGGTCACCAACACGCTGATCTCTGCCTACTGCGTGACGATCATCCTCGGTATCCTCGCGTACATTGGTACGCGTAAGGCGAGCCTCGTACCGAGCGGCTTTTACAACTTCGTCGAGGCGGTCACCGAGTGGATGCTCAACGTGTGCGAGGATATCGCCGGCAAGGAAAATGGCCGGCGTTTTTTCCCTGTTGTCGCCACGATCTTCCTGCTCGTGATCTCGTGTAACTACTTTGGCTTGCTACCGATCAACAACACGATCGGCATCGCTCATAGCCTGCCAGGGCCGCAACATGAAGAGAAGGCCGGTGTCACGGCGCATAAAGTAGGTAGCATCTGGTGGGTTACCAGCGGTTCGAAGTTCGTGGCCGAAGATAAAGAGGCACCGCCGGCCGACGATACGCATGCGACGATCCAGTTCCGGCCGTTCTTCCGCAGCGCCAACAGCGACGCCAACGCGCCGCTCTCGATCGCGATCTGGTCGGCGATCTTTGTCGAGTTCTGGGGTCTCTCGACGCTCGGTTACAAGTATCTGGGCAAGTTCTTCAGCTTCCCGCCGTTTGCGAAGAGCGCCAATCCGATCAACATCTTCGTTGGCATCCTTGAGCTGCTGTCGGAGTTTATCCGCATCATCAGTTTCACCTTCCGTCTTTTTGGCAACATCTTCGCCGGCGACGTGGTGATCCTCTTTATCTCGTTTTTGGCACCGCTGATCGTCCCGACCGTGTTCTTCGGTCTGGAGACGTTCGTCGGCTTTATTCAGGCGGCGGTCTTTGCGCTGCTCACCCTCGTCTTCGCGATATCTGCCGTTGAGCACCACGGCGAGGAGGAGCATCACGAAGAGGCGCACGAGATCGCGGGGGCGCATGGAGGATTCGCGACCCAGTAGCAGCCCCGAGCGTGAGGCGCACCACGCCCAAGCGTGCGCGTTGTAAGGCGGCCGCACAAGCGATGGCCGGCAATCTTGCACGAAGGAGAAGGTGATGGGCTTTCTCACGACGCTGCTGAGCATCCTGCTCCAAATCACGGACAATGGTATGAAGAGTCTGGGCGCGGGCTTTGCGATCGGCGTGGGCGCGATTGCGCCAGCGCTCGGCATCGGTCTGCTGGTGAGCAAGGCGATGGAGGCGCTCGGGCGCAACCCGGAGGCGCGTGGCGCGATCCAGACGAACATGATCCTCGGCCTGGCGTTCGCAGAGGCGATCGGCATCTACGCGCTGCTGGTCGCGATCATCATCAAGTTCGTGTAAAGAGGCTGAACCGTTCGCGCGTCCGGGCACAGCGGCTGCGGACGCGCGAACGGTATCTCATCACGATGGGAGTGCCGCGATGACGGCAGCCACTCTTGCGCTTCCGCTGCTCGAAGGCGGGATCGGCGCGGCGTTCGACGCCCTCGGCATCAACCTGCCGGTGCTGATCGCGTTCATCATCAACTTCGGGCTGCTGCTGATCATTCTTCGGGCCTTCTTGTACCGACCGGTGCTGCGCGTGCTCGACGAGCGGCGGCGGCGCATCGAGGAGGGGCTGAACGCCGCCGACCGCGCGGCGCAGGAGGCGCGCGAAGCCGAGCTGCGCGTGCAGGAGGAGATCCGCCGCGCGCAGGCGCAAGGGCAGGAGATCGTCGCCAACGCGCAGGCGATTGCCCAGCGCATCCAGGACGAAGCGCGCCGCCAGGCAGAGGCCGATGCTGCCGCCTTCCGCGAGCGCGCGCGCGAGGAGATGCGGCTGGCACTCGAAAATGCCCGCGCCGAACTGCGCCGCGAGTTCGTCGACCTGACGATCCTGGCCGCCGAACGTGTGATCAATCAGGCGCTCGATCCCCAGAAGCACGTGCAGTTGATCAACGAGGTCCTCAGCCAAGCGGCCGGGGGCAACGGCGCGGCGGCCAACTGAGAGGCGCGGAGGGGGAGCAAGTGCCGGCACAAGAGATCACCGCGAAGCGCTACGCCGAGGCCGCGTTCGGACTTGCGCGCGACCGCGGCGAGATCGATCGTTGGGTAGCGGATCTCGCCGCCGTGGCCGAGGTGCTTAACGACAAGCAGGTCCGCGCCTTGCTCGATAATCCGCGTGTGCCAGAGACACGGCGCGAAGAGATGCTCGACCGTGCGCTCGCTGGCGTTTCGCCGCTGGTTCTGAACTTCGCCAAGCTGCTGGCACGCCGTCATCGCGTCGATCTGATCGACGAGATCGTGGCGGCGTTCAACAGGATGGTGGACGAGTACCGCGGCATCGTTTACGCCGATGTGACCGTCGCCGTCCCGATCAGCGAGGATGAAGAGCGGTATATTCGCGATCGCTTGAGCGCGATGCTGAAGAAAGATGTGCGCGTACGGCTGCATGTCGATCCCCGCATCATCGGCGGCGTGATCGCGCGCGTGGGCGATCACGTGATCGATGGCAGCACGCGCACGCGGTTGCTGGCGCTACGCCGGCGGCTGGCGGTGGCTCGCTAGGCAGCACGTGCGTATGCGATAGTGGAGCAGAAGGTTACGGAGGGTCTAGCATGGCGGTTCGATCCGACGAGATCGTCTCGATTATCCGCAGCGAGATCGAGTCGTTCGGCGCGCAGGTCGAACAGGTGGATGTCGGCACCGTCGTCGAAGCGGGCGACGGCGTCGTGCGCATTCACGGCATGAGCGGCGCGCTCTACGGCGAGTTGATCGAGTTCCCGCGTGAAAACGGCGAGCCGATCATCGGCCTGGCGCTGAACCTCGAAGAGGACGCGGTGAGCGCCGTCGTGCTGGGCGACTACGAAGAGATCAAAGAGGGCGATCAGGCGCGCTCGACCGGCCGCGTGGCGCAAGTACCCGTTGGCGATGCGCTGCTTGGTCGCGTCGTCAACCCTCTCGGGCAGCCGCTGGACGATAAAGGCCCGATCGCGGCGACACGCTTCCGGCCGGTGGAGCGCATCGCCCCCAACGTCGTTAACCGCCAGTCGGTGAGCGTGCCGATGCTCACCGGTATCAAGGCGATCGATGCGATGTTCCCGATCGGCCGCGGCCAGCGCGAGCTGATCATCGGCGACCGCTCGATCGGCAAGACGGCGATCGCGATCGATACGATCATCAACCAGCGTGGCAACGGCGTCGTCTGCATCTACGTCGCGATCGGTCAGAAGGCGGCGAAGGTCGCGCAGATCGTGGCGAAGCTGCAAGAGTACGGTGCGATGGATTACACCGTCGTCGTCTCCGCCACGGCCTCCGATTCGGCCGCGCTGCAGTATCTGGCGCCGTACGCGGGCTGCGCGATCGGCGAAGAGGTGATGGAGAACGGCGGTGATGCGCTGATCATCTACGATGACCTCAGCAAGCACGCCGTCGCGTACCGGCAGATGTCGCTATTGCTACGCCGCCCGCCCGGCCGCGAGGCGTACCCCGGCGACGTCTTCTACCTGCACTCGCGTCTGCTCGAACGGGCGGCGCGGCTCTCGCCCGAACTGGGCGGCGGCTCGCTCACAGCGCTGCCGATCATCGAGACGCAGGCGAACGACGTCTCGGCCTATATCCCGACGAACGTCATCTCGATCACCGACGGCCAGATCTACCTTGAAACCGACCTCTTCAACGCCGGCCAGCGACCGGCGATCAACGTTGGTCTCTCGGTGTCGCGCGTGGGCGGCGCGGCGCAGACCAAAGCGATGAAGCAGGTTGCGGGACGGCTCAAACTAGACCTCGCCCAGTACGCCGAGCTGCAGGCGTTCGCCCAGTTCGGCACCAGCGACCTCGATGTGGCGACGCGTCGGCAGATCGAGCGCGGCCAGCGCGCGACCGAAGTGCTCAAGCAGCCGCAGTACCAGCCATTACCGATCGAGGATGAGGTCGAAATCCTCTACGTGCTGAACAACGGCTACCTCGATGATGTACCGGTGGACCGCATCCGTGCGTTCGAAGAGGCGTTCCACAAGTTCATGCGCACGAACCATCCCGACATCGGCGCCGCTATTCGGGATGAAAAGGTGATCTCCGAGGCGACGGAGCAGAAGCTGATCGAGGCGATCAAGGAGTTCAAGGCGACCGTGCCGTACTAGAGCGCCGCCGCGGCCGGTCCGTCATCGCGCGGGCCGTTTGCAAAACGGCAGGCCTGGCGGCAGAACGCGAGCCGGAGGGGTCCGCGTGCCCAGCTACCGACAGATCAAACGCCGTATCCGCTCGGTGCAGAACACGGCGAAGATCACCAACGCGCTACAGCTCGTGGCGGCGTCGAAGATGCGCCGTGCCCAATTGCGCGCCGCGGCCGCCAAGCCGTACGCCGACCGCATGCGTCGCGTGCTCGCCAACCTCGTCGCGCAGCTGAGCGAAGATGAAGATCAGGTGCTCGATCCGCTCCTGCAGCGGCGCGAGGGCAACCGCGTGACGATCGTCGCGCTGACGCCGCAACGCGGGTTGTCCGGCGGCTTGCCGAGCAACGTCAATCGCCAGATCTATCGCACGGTGCGCGACCAGGGCCCGGACGCGCAGATTAGCATCATTGTCGTGGGAAAGAAGGGCCGGGATTTCGTCGTCCGTGCCGGTCTCAACGTCGTGGCGGCGTATCCCTGGCTGGGCGACTATCCTACGACGGCCGAGATCGCGCCGATCGTCCGTCAGATCATCGACGACTACCGCGCGAACCTCACCGATCGTGTCTTGCTCGTTTACCCCGACTTCATCAACACGGCGGTGCAGCGGCCGGTAACCCGCCAGATCTTGCCCGTCGAGCCGCCGCCCGCTGCTGAACAGCGTATTGGCCCCGAGCCGCAGTACATCTACGAGCCGTCGGAGCGCGAACTGCTCGCCGAGCTGTTGCCTCGCTACGTCGAAATGCAGGTGTACGAGGCGACGCTGCAAAACGTTGCCAGCCAGTACTCGGCGCAGCTCGTGGCGATGCGCAACGCGACCGACGCAGCCAACGAGATGATCGAGGCGCTGACGTTGGCGGCGAACAAGGCGCGCCAGGAGCAGATCACCAAAGAGCTGCTCGACATCATCGGCGGCGTCAACGCCCTGGCTGGCTGAAGCGGATGAGCGCGGCAACGCCTTTCGCCCGGCCGATCGCGGCGGTGATTTTTGATATGGACGGTGTCTTGCTCGACAGCGAACCGCTCCATCACGAAACGGTCAACGCGATCCTTGCCGAAGAAGGCAAGACACTGCCGCGCGAGCAGTATCTCGCCTACGTGGGGACGACGCTCGAAGACACCTGGGGTGATCTGGCGCGAGCGCTCGAGCTGCGGCGGCCGTACGCGTACTATGCCGCTCGCTACGACGCGGAGATCCTGCGCCAGTACGCCGAGCGCAGCGAACCGGCACCCTGCGCGCGCGAACTGGTCGAGGCGCTGGCCGAACGTGGCTTGCCGCTCGCCGTGGCGTCGTCGTCGCGCATGGCCTGGGTCGAAGCGTGCCTGCAGCACCTCGGGCTACGCGAACGGTTCGCCGCTGTTATCACGGGTGACATGGTCGCGCGCGGCAAGCCCGATCCGGAGATCTATCTGCGCGCGGCAGCGGCGCTGAACGTCTCGCCGGAGCGTTGCCTCGTCTTCGAGGATGCGCCGAAAGGCGTCGAAGCGGCGGTGCGGGCAGGCATGGCGGTTGTAGCGGTCGAGACGCCGTACACGCGCAGCCTGCCCACCCCAGGGGCAACGTTACGATTGGCGAGTTTGTGCGATTTTGCACTATCATGGCTTGGCGAGCCAACCGCGTCGGCAAAGCTGCCGGCGCCACGGGAGCAAAGGTGACGTAACGATGGCTGAAGGGAAGGTCGTCCAGATCATCGGCACCGTCGTGGACGTGGAGTTTCCGCCCGACGGGTTGCCGGACCTCTTCAACGCGGTCGAGATTCAGATGCCGTCAATGGACGGCGCGGGGCAGGGTGGCAAGCTCGTCGTCGAGGTGCAGCAGCATCTGGGCAACAACGTCGTGCGCTGCTTGGCGATGGGGAGCACCGACGGCCTCCAGCGCGGCGCGGTGGCGCGCGATACCGGCGCGCCAATCTCGGTGCCCGTGGGGCCGAAAACGCTCGGCCGCCTGTTCAACGTGCTGGGCGAGCCGCTCGACAACCTCGGCCCGCTCGATGACGCGCCACGCTGGCCGATTCATCGCCCGCCGCCGTCCTTCGAGGAGCAGGAGACGACGGCGCAGATGCTCGAAGTGGGGATCAAGGTCATCGACCTCATCGCGCCCTTCGCCCGCGGTGGCAAGGTGGGCGCGTTCGGCGGCGCTGGCGTCGGCAAGACGGTGACGATGACCGAGCTGATCCACAACATCGCGACCCGCCACGGCGGCTACTCGGTCTTCGCGGGTGTGGGCGAACGGTCGCGCGAGGGTAACGACCTCTGGCACGAGATGCGCGAATCTGGCGTGCTCGATAAGACGGTGCTCGTCTTCGGCCAGATGAACGAGCCACCCGGCGTACGTCTGCGCGTGGCGCTCACCGGCCTGACGATGGCCGAGTACTTCCGCGACGAAGAGGGCCGCGACGTGCTCCTGTTCGTCGACAATATCTACCGCTACACGCTCGCTGGCATGGAGGTTTCGGCGCTGCTCGGCCGTATGCCCTCGGCGGTCGGTTATCAGCCGACGCTCTCCACCGAGATGGGCGATCTCGAAGAGCGCATCACGTCGACGAAGCGCGGCTCGATCACATCGTTCCAGGCGATCTATGTTCCCGCCGACGACTACACCGACCCCGGCGTCGCCACGACGTTCGGCCACCTCGATGCCGTTGTCGCGCTCGACCGCGGTCTCTTCTCGCGCGGCATCTACCCGGCGGTCGATCCGCTGGCCTCGTTCTCGCGCCTGCTCGATCCGCAGATCGTGGGCGAGGAGCACTATAACGTAGCGCGCGGCGTGCAGCAGGTGCTGCAGCGCTACAAGGATCTGCAGGATATCATCGCCATCCTCGGCATCGAGGAGTTGTCGGACGAGGACAAGCAGATCGTGGCGCGCGCGCGGCGTATCGAGCGGTTCTTCTCGCAGCCGATGTTCACCGCCGAGCAGTTCACCAACCTGCCCGGCCAGTACGTGCCGGTTTCCGAGACGGTGCGCGGCTTTAAGGAGATCCTCGAAGGCAAACACGACGATCTGCCCGAGCAGGCGTTCTACATGGTTGGCACGATCGATATGGCGATCGAAAAGGCGAAGACGCTGCGCGGCTAGGTGACTGCTGCCGCTGGACATAAGGAGCCTGCAATGCCGTTGAGCCTGGAGATCGTCACGGCAGAGCGCGTAGTGCTGGCCGAGGATGGTTTCGATATCGTGCTGGCACCCGGTGTCAAGGGCGAGCTGGGTATCTTGCCGCACCACGCACCGCTGATCACCGTGCTGGAGACGGGGGAACTGCGCGCGCGCCGCGGCAACGAGGAAATCAACATGGCGGTGAGCGGCGGCTTCCTCGAGGTGCGCGACGATCGCGTGACCGTGCTCGCCGATACCGCCGAGCGTTCGGACGAGATCGACATCGCTCGCGCCGAAGAAGCGAAGCGCCGTGCGCAGGAGCTGCTCGCTAGCCGCCGCGCTGATATCGATGTCGCTGCCGTGCTGGCGGCGGTGCGTCGTGCCGAGACGCGCATCCGCGTGGCCGAGCGGCGCCGCACCCGGCGCGTTGGCCCGGGCGGGCAACCAGTGCCGCCGCAACAGACATAGGCGCGCCGCGCATTTCGTGCCGCTGGTCGTTGCGTCGCCTTTTCGCGCTCCGGTATGCTGGCGCTGACGGCGGTGGCGATCGTTTGCCTCGCCGTACCCTTGCCACACGGGGTTCCCATGACGGCAGCCGCGCTGGGGCGCGCATCGCGCCTGCGCATCGTTGGCGGTCGCCGCCTGGAAGGGGTGGTGCGCACGAGCGGCGCGAAAAACGCCGTCCTGCCGGCGATGGCAGCCGCGCTGCTCGCTCCCGAGACGACGACGCTCGAGAACGTTCCAGCCATCCACGATACGCTGGTGATGGCCGAGATCCTGCGTGCGCTCGGCGCCCGCGTGGAACACGATCCCGCCCGCGCCGATGTGCTGCAGATCGACGCCCGCGACGTGTGCTGCCACATCGCACCGAGCCGGCTCGTCACCTCGCTGCGCGCGAGCTTCGTCGTGATGGGGGCGCTTCTCGGACGCCTGGGGAGGGCTGCCTGCGCACCGCCCGGTGGCGACGTCATTGGCCAGCGCCCCGTCGATGTGCACCTCGCCGGCTTCGCTGCCCTCGGCGCAAGTATCGGCCGCGAGGGGGATAAATTCGTCGCCCAGGCGCCGGGCGGCCTGCGTGGCACGCGTGTCTTTCTCGATTATCCGAGCGTAACCGGCACGCAGAACGTCCTGCTTGCCGCCGTGCGCGCGCGCGGCACGACGACGATCGTCAACGCTGCCGCCGAACCTGAAGTTGCCAGCCTCGCCGAGATGTTGAACAGGATGGGCGCGCGCATCCGCGGCGCGGGCACGCACACCATCGAGGTCGAGGGTGTTGAGGCGCTGCACGGCACGCGGCACCGCGTGATTCCCGATCGCCTCGAAGCGGGCACCTTCGCCATCGCCGCTGCGTTGACTTGTGGCGAGGTGGAAATTCGGGATGTGCGGCCGCGTCATCTCGATGCGTTGCTGTGCAAAATGCGCGAGATCGGTGTGCGCGTCGAGGAGCCGGACGCGACAACGCTGCTTGTCTCGCGCGCGCCGTCCGCGCGGCTGCGTCCCACGCAGATCCAGGCCGTGCCTTATCCCGGCTTGGCAACCGATCTGCAGGCGCCGATGGCCGTGCTGCTGACGCAGGCCGATGGGGTAAGCTTCGTGCATGAGCGGGTGTACGACAATCGCTTTCTCTATCTGGCAGAGCTGCGCAAGTTCGGCGCTGAGCTGGTGCAGGCCGGATCTACGGCAGTGATCACCGGACCGACGCGCCTGACGGGGGCATCGGTGCGCGCGCTCGATGTCCGCGCGGGGGCCGCGCTGGTGCTTGCAGGGCTGGCAGCCGAGGGAGAGACCGAGATCAGCGATGTCTACCACCTCGATCGCGGGTACGAAGATCTTGAAGGGAAACTGCGCGGGCTAGGAGCGATCGTCGAGCGCGTGTAGCGCTGCCCGCGGCAGGAGATGACTGGAGACGCCATGTTCTTCGGAAAGCGGCTGGGTATCGATCTGGGCACCGCCAATGTCCTGGTCTACGTTAAAGGGCAGGGCATCGTCATCAACGAGCCGTCCGTTGTCGCGGTCAGCGTGCGCGATAACAACGTTGTCGCTGTGGGCGAAGAGGCGCGTAGCATGCTCGGCCGCGTGCCGAACAGCTACTCGGTCGTCCGGCCGCTGCGCGATGGCGTGATCGCCGATTACCTCATCACCGAGGCGATGCTGCGCTACTTTATCCAACGGGTCACAGGCCGGTTCAACTTCGTGCGTCCGGAGGTCATGATCTGCATCCCCGCCGGGACGACGAGCGTTGAGCAGCGTGCCGTGCGCGATGCCGCCGAGCAGGCCGGGGCGCACCGTCCCGCGCACCTGATTCCCGAACCGCTGGCCGCGGCGATCGGAGCGCGCATCCCCGTCGGCTCGCCAAGCGGCCACATGGTCGTCAACATCGGTGGCGGGCGTACCGAGGCGGCGGTCGTCTCGATGTACGGCCTCGTCGTCACCGAGTCGGTGCGCATGGCTGGCGACCGCCTTGATGACATGATCGCCGCCTATATCCGCCGGCGGCACAACCTCGTGCTCGGCGACCGCACCGCCGAGGAGGTGAAGATCGCGATCGGTAGCGCGCTGCCCGTGGAAGATGACCTCGCCTGCAGCGTCCGTGGCCGCGATCTGATCACTGGCCTGCCCAAGACGATCACGGTCACCTCCAACGAGATCGTCGGCGCGATCCAGGACGGCCTCGCGATCATCGTGCAGGCGGTGCGCTCGGTGCTGGAGCGGACGCCGCCGGAGCTGGCCTCCGACGTGATCGATCACGGCATCGTGCTGACCGGCGGCGGCGCGCTGCTGCGCCACCTCGACGAATTGATCACGCAGGAGAGCGGTGTGCCCTGCATGGTCGCCGAACGGCCGCAGGAGTGTGTCGCCGTTGGCGCGGGGATCGCGCTTGAATATCTGGACGTGATCAAGCGCAACCTGCCGACCGAGGAAGAAACGCTGGCTAGCACCTATGCCTAGCAGCTGCCGGCCGCCAAAGGCTGTCGCGCCGTGGAGCGCGATTTGCCGGCACGTTGATCGCGCGTTCGGTCTTGCGCTTTTCTCCCTCTCGACCGGCGCGCCGCCGGGATCGTTGCGTACCTCGGCCCTCTGGATCGAACATGCCGAATGAACGCATACCGGCGCGCTCACACGCCGGTTGGAGGAGATGGCATGCCGCTCGATCCCCAGGCCCGCGCCGTGCTCGATCAGCTCGCAGCGCTCAACCTGCCGCCGCTCAATACCCTCTCCGCCCCCGAGGCGCGCGCGCAGAGCAAGGCGCGGCGTGCGCCCGTACAGCCCGAAGAGGTTGCGCGTGTCGAAAACCGCACGATCCCCGGCCCAGCAGGCGTGATCCCGATCCGGGCATACGCGCCTGCTGCCACGGGACCGCTGCCTGTCGTTGTCTATTTCCACGGCGGGGGCTGGGTGATCGGCGATCTCGACTCTCATGACCCGGTGTGCCGCGCGCTGGCCAACCGCAGCGGCTGCCTGGTCGTTTCGGTCGATTACCGGCTCGCACCGGAGCATCCGTATCCGGCGGCCGTCGACGATGCCTACGCTGCCACCGCCTGGCTGGCCGAGCATGCCGCCGAACTGGGCGGCGATAGTAGCCGCCTGGCCGTGGCGGGTGATAGCGCCGGTGGTAACCTGGCCGCGGTGGTGGCGCTGCTCGCGCGCGATCGCGGCGGACCGCGGATCGCCTTCCAGGCGCTCGTGTATCCCGTGACCGATTGCGACCTTGACACCGCCAGCTACCGCGAGAACGCCGAGGGCTACTTCCTGACGCGCGACATGATGCGCTGGTTCTGGGACCTCTACATTCCCGACGAGTCGCGCCGCCGCGAGCCGCTCGCCTCGCCGCTGCGTGCCGAATCGCTCGCCGGCCTGCCGCCCGCACTGGTCATCACCGCTGAGTACGATCCTCTGCGCGATGAAGGGGAGGCGTACGCGCACCGGCTCGCGGATGCCGGCGTGCATGTGGCTGCGACGCGCTACGGAGGCATGATCCACGGCTTCTTCACCATGCTTGGTGTGCTGGACCGCGCCGCCGATGCTGTCAACGAAGTTGGGCTCGCGCTGCGGACGGAGCTGGGTGCCGGCGCGCCTGTCAAGACGTAAGAGCGAGGAAAGACGATGACGATTCCTCCTGACAAGCTGATCGAGCTGTACGAGAAGATGGTCGCGATCCGCCTGTTCGAGGAGACGGCAGGGCGGCTTTCCACACAGGGCCGCATTCCGGGCGCCCTGCACCTCTACGTCGGCGAGGAGGCGGTCGCGGCGGGAGTCTGCGCCTGTCTCAACGTGGATGATTACATTACCAGCACGCACCGCGGCCATGGCCACCTCGTCGCGAAGGGCGGCGATTTCGGGCTGATGTTCGCCGAACTCTTCGGCAAGGCCACAGGCTACTGCAAGGGCAAGGGCGGCTCAATGCACATCGCCAGCCTCGACCTTGGCATGCTCGGCGCGAACGGGATCGTTGGCGGCGGCGCGCCGATCGCCGTGGGCGCGGCGTGGACGTGCAAGCAGCGTGGACGCGGACAGGTTGCCGTGTGCTTCTTCGGCGATGGCGCTAGCAACGAGGGAAGCCTGCACGAGGCGATGAATATGGCGGCGCTCTACCGCCTGCCGGTGATCTTCTGCTGCGAGAACAACCTCTACGGCGAGTACACCCCGCAGCACAAGCATCAGACCGTCGCCGATGTCGCCGATCGCGCCGCCGCGTATAACTTCCCTGGCGTCGTCGTCGATGGGATGGACGCGATCGCGGTGTACGAGGCGGCTTCGGAGGCGATCGGACGGGCGCGTGCCGGCGGTGGACCCACGTTGCTCGAGTGCAAAACCTATCGCTATTACGACCACGTTGGCGTGCGGCCAACGGCGACGTACCGCACCGATGAAGAGGTCGAACGCTGGAAGGCGCGCGACCCGATCGCGATGCTGGGTGCACGCTTGCTGGAGATGGGCGTTCTCGATGAAACCGGGCGTCAGGCGATCCACGACCGCATCGAGGCGAAGATCGCCGAAGGGCTGAAGTTCGCCGAGGAGAGCCCGTTGCCCGATCCCGCGGACGTTCTGGCCGATGTCTACGCCTGAGCATGCACGCAGGAGCAGAACGATGCGTGAGATCTTCTTCGTTCAGGCCATCACCGAGGCGATGCGCCAGGAGATGGAACGCGATCCCGATGTCTTCCTCGCCGGCGAGGATGTTGCCGGCCATGGTGGCACCTTCGGCACGAGCGCGGGGTTGCTCGACCAGTTCGGCGAGCAGCGCGTCGTCGATACACCGATCTCCGAGGTCGGCATCATCGGCCTCGCCGTCGGTGCGGCGGCAACCGGGATGCGGCCGATCGTCGAGATCATGTTCTGCGACTTCATCGGCTGCGCCATGGATCAGATCCTCAACCAGCTCGCCAAGATGCGGTACATGTTCGGCGGACGGGCGCGGCTGCCGGTGGTTGTGCGCAGCACCGTTGGAGCCGGGTTGCGGCTCGCCGCCCAGCACTCGCAAAGCCTCGAAGCGCTGCTCTGCCACATTCCCGGCCTCAAGGTCGTGATGCCGTCAACGCCGTATGACGCCAAAGGACTGCTGATCGCTGCCATCCGCGACGATAACCCGGTCTTTTTCCTCGAGCACAAGGCGTTGTACCGCATCCGTGGCGAAGTGCCGGAGGAGCCGTACGAGGTGCCGCTTGGCGTGGCCGATGTCAAGCGGCCCGGCCGCGACCTGACCATCGTGGCGACGGCGCGCATGGTGCACGAGGCGCTCGCCGCGGCGGACAGGCTCGCGCAGCGCGGCATCGAGGCCGAGGTGATCGACCCACGCACGTTGCAGCCGCTCGATATCGAGACGATCCTCGCCTCGGTCAAGAAGACCCACCGCGTGGCGATCGTGCACGAGGCGGTGAAGTTCTGCGGCTTTGGCGCCGAGATCGCGGCCCAGATCGCTGAGGCCGCGTTCGACTACATCGACGCGCCGGTGACACGTATCGCCGCGCCGTTCACGCCGGTACCCTTCAGCCCGTCGCTGGAAGACGCCTGGCTCGTGAACGCCGATCGTATCGTCGCCGCCGTCGAGCAGATGATGCCGGTGCCCGCGGCCTGATCCAGCGCAATGAAGATGGACGAAGCGCTCCATGCGCGCAACGGCGCGCGGCCCGTCGGCATCATCGCTAACCCGGCCTCGGGTAAGGATATTCGTCGTCTCGTGGCGCACGCATCGATCGTCGACAACAACGAGAAGGCGCGTATCGTGCGACGCATGCTGCTCGCCCTCGATGCAGCTGGCATCGAACACGTGCTGGCCCTGCCGGATTACGCCGGCATCGTCCGCCGCGCCGCCGACGGGGTACCGTTGCGGCTGCGCATCGATGAGACGCCGATCCCGCGAACGGCGCGCGAGGACGATACGACCGCGGCCGCGGCGGCGATGGAGGCGGTGGGCGTGGCGGCGATCATCGTGCTCGGCGGCGATGGCACGGGGCGCGCCACCGCGCTTGGCGCCCGGCACACGCCGCTGATCGCGATTTCGACTGGCACCAACAACGTCTTCCCCGAGGCGATCGATGGCAGCGTCGCGGGTCTGGCCGCCGCGGCGCTGGCGCTCGGGCTGGTGCAGGCCGGAGAAGTCGCGGTACCCGCGAAAGTGTTGCACGTTACCGGCCCGATGGGTGCGACGCTAGCGCTCATTGATATCGCCGTGCTGGCAGCGGGTCCGGTCGCGGCGCGGGCGCTCTGGAAGACCGAAGAGCTACGGGCCGCCTTTCTGACACGCGCGTCGGCGGCGCTGCAGGGGCTGGCGGGCGTGGCGGGCCTGTTGCGAACCGTCACCGCCGCTGATCCGTTCGGCCTCGAGCTGCGCTTCGGAGCGGGCACACGGCTGCGTGCGCCGCTTGCACCGGGCCTTTACCTGCCACTGGAAGTGGCGAGCATGGCGGTGCTGCAGCCGGGAGAGAGCCGCGAGGTCGTCGGACCGTGCCTTCTGGCGCTCGATGGCGAGCGCGCGATCGAGATACCAGCCGGGATGCGCGCCGTGGTTTCGCTCTGTCGCGACGGCCCGCCGGTGGTAAATGTGCGCCGCGCAGTGGAGCTGGCAGCGAGTCGCGGCCTGCTGCGGGGCTGACGGGGTTGCTTTCCGTGCTGGTGCTATCGTGAGCCTGCGGTGCGAGACGAAGAAGTGTCCGAGGTGTGCAGATGGCGACCGAGATCGTAATGCCGAAGCTCGGCATGACTATGGTTGAAGGGACCGTCGCCGAATGGCTGGTGCCGGATGGTGCGGCCGTCGAGGCGGGGACGCCCGTCTTCCGGCTCACGACCGAGAAGATCGATTTCGAGGTCGAGGCCGATGCGCCGGGGATCGTGCGTCACGTTGCGCCGGTCGATGCCGTGGTGCCGGTTGGTGGTATTGTCGGCTATATCCTTGCACCCGGCGAACCGCTGCCCGCCGGTCTCGCGCCGCTGCCCGAAACGGCGGCCCAGCTCTCCTCGGCCCCGCCGGTCGCTGCAGTTGCACCTGCTGCCGGTTCGGCCGTGATGAACGGCTTCGTGCGCGCTACCCCCGCGGCGCGACGTCTCGCCCGTGAATTGAACGTGGCGCTGGAGCAGGTGCCAGGCAGTGGACCCGGTGGGCGCGTCCACGAGGAGGATGTCCGTCGGTACGCCGCGCGTCTCGCCGAGGCGCAGCCCGCCGCGGCTGTAGTCGGAACCGCGACCGCGCAACCAGGCGACGTGGCAGCGACGCCGCTGGCGCGGAAGCTCGCGGCCGAACACGGCATCGATCTGGCAACGGTTCGTGGCAGCGGCCCGGGGGGCCGCATCCAGCAGGAGGATGTCGAACGCGAGATCGCGGCGCGGCGCGCGCGCGAGGCGGCGCCAGCCGGCAAGGCGGCACCGGCGTCCGCCAGCGAGTCTGCCCCGACGCCTGTCGAAACGGTGCCGTATCGCGGCATGCGCAAAGCGATCGGCGAGCGGATGCATGCCAGCTTGCAAAGCACGGCGCAGCTCACCCTGATGGCCGAATTCGACGTAACCGAGCTGGTGCGGTTGCGCGGCCAGCTCGTCGAGGCCTGGCGCGAGGCCGGCATCCGCGTGAGCTACACCGATCTCGTCGTCAAAGCAGCGGCGAAGGCGCTGCGTGAGCATCCACGCGTGAACGCTTCTCTAGAAAGCGATCGGATCGTCGTCCATCCCGAGGTCAATATCGGGATCGCTGTCGCACTCGATGAAGGGTTGATCGTGCCGGTACTCCGCGACGCCGACCGCAAGACGCTCAAGGAAGTGGCGCGCGAATCGGCCGACCTGGCCGAACGGGCGCGCGCGGGAAAGCTGAGTCTGGACGACGTGACCGGTGGCACTTTCTCGATCACATCGCTGGGTATGTACGGCATCGATGGCTTCACGCCGATCATCAATCCGCCGCAGGCCGCCATTCTTGGCGTGGGGCGGATACGCGAGGCGATCGCGCTTGACGGCGAACGACCGGTAGCGCGGCAGCGCATGACGCTCAGCCTCACGATCGATCATCGTGTGCTCGACGGTGCGCCGGCGGCGGCCTTCCTCGGCCGCATTGGGCAGTTGCTGGAACAGCCGTACCTGCTCGCGTTCGAATAGGGAGGAGCCAATGACCGCCGCAGACGACACGTTCGATCTTGTTGCCATCGGCGCGGGGCCGGCCGGCCATGCGGCCGCGGTGCGCGTCGCCGAGCTGGGTGGCCGTGCGGCGATCGTGGAGGACGCGCAGCTCGGCGGCAACTGCGTCAACCATTGCTGCATCCCAACGACGACGCTGCTCGACACCGCCGAGGGGTTGCGGCGCGCGCAGACGCTCGCCTTTGCCGGCATCATCGCCGATCCCGATCTGCCCGCGCTCAACCGCGCCGTGGCGCGCAAACAGCAACTGGTGGCGGCGCTAGCGGCAGGCATCCGTGCCCAGTTGCGCACGCGCCGCGTCGAACTGGTTCAGGGGCG
>Ga0209061_1003044_pt1 | contig 19189 bp, 11 predicted proteins | sample Coa_R1_10_FD_187157 | JGI IMG/M metagenome (GOLD analysis project Ga0209061, IMG submission 187157) | Surface soil microbial communities from Centralia Pennsylvania, which are recovering from an underground coalmine fire - Coalmine... | ecosystem: Environmental > Terrestrial > Soil >...
ATCGGGAGAAGGATCATTGAGGAATGCTTGTTGTTCCTGGGGAGTGGGCGGCAATCCGATCAGATCGAGATAAACGCGGCGCAGCAGAGTGCGCTTATCGGCGTCCGGGGCTGGTTGCAGTCCCGTTTTTTCCAGGCGTGCCAGCAGAAAAGCATCGATCGGCGTGCGCGGCCAATCGCGTTGGTGCACCGGGGGAACCGGTACTTGCCGCACTGGCTGGAACGACCAATGATCTCCTGCCTTATGGACCTCTTCGTTGCCACGCTCTGCATGGGAACGCTTGTCCGCGAGCGTAGAGGTCGCGGCAACGAGCAGGAGGAATAGCCCCAAAAAAATGCGCGAGCCAATCATAGTGCCTCCTGGACGGGGGCAGGTAGGAGCAAGGGAAGGTAGGCAACAACGGCGGGCCAACCGCCGTCGCATCTGCCTACCATAGTAGCCAGACCGATAAGGAGCCGGCAAGAGAGATCCAGCACGGTCGCTCTTTGGATCGCAGTTCGGCTAACCAAGATAGGGCCGTCTCAACGGAAATGTCAGCGCCATCTGTAGCAGCGTAAATTGAAATTTTAGTTATCTTTATAGTCTTTATATGATGTTCATATGTTTGGGCTTCATGATCTTGCTTTGTAATCCATTGCTCCAGGCAGTGCCGCGTTTCCAGAGCCGGTCTGTCGGCGAGCGCCTTCCACAGGGCGGGCAACACTGCCGCCCCATGCTTTGCCAACTCCGCCGTCGCCGTCTCACGAACCGCGAACTGCTCGCTGTCGAGATCCATGATCCATATGCTGTAAACATTTTTGCCCACCGGAGGGAGAGACCAAACGAACTGGATCAGCGGCCAACGCTTAGGGCTAGTGGACTTTTCCCTCCCCCACAAGGGGGGAGGGTTGGGGGTCTTTTCCCTCCCCCTTGTGGAGGAGAGTTTGGGGGGGGACACCACTCCTTGGCTTCATTGCCTTGACACCTCCTATCCCAGCCCTCCCCCATGAGGAGAGAGGAGGTTTGGTCCGCTAGCTCTTACATAGTGTGAAAGGCAGCCGCAGCCTCCTCGGCAGCAAGCGTCTTCCAGTGCGTTTATGGTGATGATCCTCGATCGGGCGCATACATTGTTCTCTGTTACTCGGAACACGGTTGCGAAAGAGAGAGAGAACCATGCATTGTTTGTGGATGGCTGCCACGCTCATGATGATGGCCAGTGTCGCTCGCGCTGAGCCGCGGCGACCGAATGTTCTGTGGATCTGCGCCGACGATCACGCGCCTTATGTCTGCGGCGCCTATGGGAATAAGGTCGTCCGCACGCCGAACCTCGATCGTCTTGCTTCGGAGGGGGTACGCTTCGATCGTGCCTATTGTAATTCGCCGGTCTGTACGGCGTCACGGCAGTCGTTTCTGACCGGACGTTATCCGCGCACCCTCGGCGTGACGCTGTTGCAAACACCGTTGCCCGCAGGCACGCAGACGTTGGCGACACTTCTCCGCGCCGCTGGCTACGATACCGCTGCCATCGGCAAGATGCATTTCAACAGCAATCTCACGCACGGTTTCGATCTTCGCATCGATCTGCCGCAACACAATCGCTATCGGAAGGAACATCCCCCCGGGCCACTGCCGGCAGGTATCGCGGTACTGCCTCCGTGGCGTCCCTTCCACGATCCGGCCCGCATCTGGCTCAATAGCGCTTGCTTGCCTTACGGCGCTCGTGATGAGGATATGGCCGGTACTTTCTTCGCTCAACAAGCTGCTCGCTATCTACGCCAACGCCGCGACAAGCCGTTCTTTCTCATGGTCAGCTTCTACGAGCCGCATTCTCCCTTCCGCTTTCCCATCGAATATCGCGGCAAATACAAACCGGAGCAATTTACAGTCCCGAAGGTCGGTCCCGAAGATGACGCCCAGATCCCGGCCATTTTCCGCAGCTTGACCGAGCGCGAGAAACAAGGTATTATCGCTGCCTACTACACATCTACCGAGTTTATGGATAAGAATACAGGTTTAGTACTTGATGCCTTAAAGCGCTCCGGCCGCGATGCCGATACGCTGGTGATTTACACCGGCGATCACGGCTACATGCTCGGCCAACATGGACGCTTCGAGAAGCATTGTTGTTACGAGCCAGCGGTGCGTGCGCCGCTGCTTCTGCGCTGGCCAGGACATCTCAAGGCCGGACAAAGCACCCAGGCGCTCGTGGAATTTATCGATATTGCACCGACGATACTCGACTTTTGCCGTGTGCCGGTGCCGGCCACGGTGCAGGGCAAGAGCCTGGTACCGCTGCTGCGTGGTGAGGTCCACAAGCACCGTGATCGGATCGTGGTCGAATATGCGGAGAACGAAGAAGCGATGATCCGCACCCAGCGCTGGAAATTCATCTACTGCACCGGCAAACGCCAACGGCAAGACGGCTACACCACCGGCCGGCCATTGCCAGGACGCACGATCCGCCTTTACGATGAAGAGAACGATCCCGAAGAAATGACCAACCTCGCCGACAAGCCAGAGTATGCGCGTTGGAGCACCGATTTCACCGCTCAGCTTGCTGAACACATGAAGCGCACGGCCCGCCAGCCGGAGTTGGTCCCCAAGGACGGCGATGTGCATAGCGTGCTCGAATTCTGCTTGCAGCCACGCGACGTGAAAAAGGAGACACCTCCATGAAATTCCATTACCCGATAGTCGTTCTGTCCCTGGGCATACTGGGCGCGGCCGTCTGGCTCGGTGCCCAGAAGGCTGAGGAGGGCAAAACAGCGAACGACTGGAAGCAAGTGGCGCCCGGCATCTACCGCTCGCCGGGGATGCCGGCTGGCTATGCCCTGATTGCGGGAGAGCACGCCTTGCTCATCGATGCTCCTACCCATGCAGACGGCCTGAAAAAGCACGGTGTTCGCACGATCGATGCTGTTCTGCTGACACATCATCACCGCGATACCGCCGCCTTCGCTGGCCATTTCCTGGCTCAGCACGTGCCGGTGCGTGCGCCACGCGCCTCCGCCGAATGGCTGACGTCTGAGGGCGTACGCGCCTACTGGCGCACTTCATTGCCTTTGCGCACTTCACAGACCACATATCTCGTATTACCAGAGGGACTTGACGGCGTAGATTGCTCACTGAGTGACGGCCAGACCATCGACTGGAACAGCTGGCGCGTGCATGTCGTGGCGACGCCGGGTCATTCGCGCGATCATGTTGCTTTTGCCGTCGTCCGTTCCCAACGATCCGGAAATGGAAGCAACGGATCAAGCCCCGTTGCCTCCGCCTCCGGATTGTTCCTGTTCTGCGGCGATGCCCTGACTGCACCGGGCAAGATGTGGACACCATATACCACGGATTGGGACCATTGGACCGATGCCGGCCTGAAGCCGGCCGCCCAATCGCTGCGCAAGCTCGCTCAGCTTAAGCCGAGCGTCCTGCTGCCGGCGCATGGTCCCCCTCTTTATTCCCCTTCTCAGAAGGGGAATAAAGAGGGGGAGGACGCCGTGAAAGCACTGGAGCAAACAGCCGCAGCCGTGGAGGAGGTTGCCTTTCTCAAGAGCTTCGAGCGCTTCACCAAAGAGCGCCTCAAAAATCCGCCCCGTTACCGTTTCCTGGCCCGCGAGCAGGCCGAGACCAACGGCTCCAAACCGTGGTCGCAAATCTCCGAGCACCTGTTTCTGACCGGCAATACCTACGTCCTCGTCTCCAAGCAGGAGCGCGCGTTTTTAGTGGTTGATCCGTGGGACCCCCACAGCGCCCGCCAGCTGCCGAAGCTTCAGGCGGATCAACACCTGGGCAAGCTCGAAGTGGTGCTGTGCAGTCATGCTCATTTTGATCACTACGATGGCGTCTATTCGATCCTCCAGCGTGACAGGCCGCAGTTGTGGACCCTGGACCGTGTAGCGATTCCCGTGGCCGATCCGTCGTTGCTGCGGGCGCCGTTTCTCGATCCCCGGCCGGTGAAATTCGATCGCCTGGCCAAGGACGGCACGACATTGACCTGGCGCGAATATTCCCTGCGCTTCCATTTCCTGCCGGGGCAAACGGAATTCACGATGGGCGTCGAAACCGAGATCGACGGCAAGAAATGCTTCTTCACCGCCGACAATTTCTTTCATCAAGACCAGTTCAGTGGCAGCGGCGGCTGGATGGGATTAAATAGGAGTTTTCCACTCCCTTATGCCGAAAGTGCCCAGAAGGTGCTGGATGCGCGGCCCGACTGGGTGCTGGCCGAGCACGGCGGAGCAATGGAATTTAGTGCCGAAGACTTCCGCCGCCGCGTTCAATGGGGCAAGCAATGCGCCAGGGCCGCCGACGCCATCTGCCTCAGCGGCAACCATCGCTGCGATTGGGATCCCCATCGTATCCATATCGAGCCGGTGGTCCACAAGGCCAAGCCAGGCCAGACGCTGCAAGCCATCCTGATCGTCAGCAATCTGCTGTCCCGCCCAGTGAAACACACGTTGACCTTGAAGGGACGCGGCTGCTTCGTCGATCAAACGTGGGAGTTGGAAGCCCCGGCTGGCGGCGTCGTCCGGCGCGCGTTCACGCTGCTCCTCGATCCGAAAATTCCGGCGGGCCGGCAAGTGTTCGTTGTGCAGGGCACGTCCGGCGAGATGGCTGACGGCGCCGATGCCTTTATGGCGGTGGATGTTGAACGGTGACAGTATTAGGGAAGCGCGAGTCATGCCGCTAATTTGCGCGGATCGGGTGCTTCGCTGAGGCGGACCTCGGCGAAGCGTTGGCCGTTGGAATCGTAAAAAAGGATACGGTCTTCCTCACCGGCCCAGACAGCATAGGTGCGGACCAGGCGCGGCCCCTGCACCTGAAAGAACAGGCCGCACGGACGGCCCGACCGTTTAATCACGGCTTGATGCAGCGGCGTCTGTGCCGGATCGAGTTGATCGTGAGCGCACAAGGTATTACGGACGTGCTCGCGGAGAGCATCCAGAGTAGGAAGGCAAACAACGGTGTTCATGCAAGATACGCAACTTGTGGGGACTCAACAGAGAGATCCGATGAGGAGATCGGCTTTTGGCCGCGCCGTTCTTTAACCCCCTTAGACATGCTTTCTCCTTGCAAGCGGTTTCGGGCCTTGCTAGAGTTGTATTTAAGCTAATTTCCAGCGTGGATACGGATTGACCTGGACTTCCGAACAACCATGAGGGCACTTTTCGACTGGCCTTGTTCACTGCTGTCGCTGAGAACGGCCCTCGTTCTCCTGGCTGGCGCTCTGCTTGCACCGGCTCCGGCGCGAGCCGGCTGCGGCGAACATGTCGTGGTGGTTGCCGCATCGGAGAAGAATGCCCTTCTTTCCGTTCCGCTTGTGCCAATGGCGCCGGCGAAAAAGCACGTTCCTTGCTCCGGTCCTCATTGCACGCGCTTACCGCTGGCGCCCGTGCCGGCGCCGGCCGTTCCCGTAGGACCGGGTGGGCAACAATGGGCCTGCCTCCTTGAGCCGCTGCGGCTGCCAGCGAACGATTCTGCGCCGTATCTGCAGGAAAATCCACGCGAACAGCCTTTCTTCGTCGCGGCGAGTATCTATCATCCCCCGCGCTAATTTACTATCTATTTCCGATCGTGTAACTTCGTTTAGCTGCAACACGCAGTAGAACGCGTTCCGCTGCGCGTCGCAGCTAAACGAAAAGATATTCTTATTCTCTTCATCTATCTAGTGAGGCTTCCTGTGATGGACACCCCTTCGACTCCGGCGGCCAGTGTGCCCAAACGACTACGGAACGTGCGCGGCCAATTGTATGAGCCGGCCATCGGGCCACGCTTGAAAATCCTGCTCTTTTTCGTGTTTGCTGCCACAGCGGTGCTCGGCGTCACGGGCATTTATCTGCTGTCGATCGATGTACTCGAACGGCTCAGTCAGCGGACGTACACCAACCAGTTCACTTTACAGATGTTCGTTATCCACATTCTGGTTGGTCTGGCCTTCATTGTGCCTTTCCTCGTCTTCGGCAGCACGCACTTGCTGACCGCACGCACGCGCAAGAACCGTCTGGCCGTTAAACTCGGTATTGCTCTGTTTCTCTCCGGCATTCTCGTCGTCGCCAGCGGAGTGGCCCTGATTCAGCTATCGGGTTTCCCGCAGCTGCCGACCGGCAGCATCGCCCGCTGGGTGGTCTACGTCTTGCACGCCGCCCTGCCGCTGGCCGCGGTCGTCCTGTACGTGCTGCATCGGCGGGCGGGGCCGGACATCAAATGGCACTATGCCTACGGTTGGGGCGCCGGCGTCGCCGTCTTCGTCGCTGCCATGATCGTCCTGCATTTGCAGGATCCGCGTGCCTGGTTCGCCGTGGGGCCACGCGAAGGCGAGAAATATTTTCATCCCTCCCTGGCCCGCACCGCCAACGGCAATTTCATCCCCGCCAGCGCCCTGATGAAGGACGAATATTGCATGCAGTGTCACGCCGATATCTATCAACAGCACGTGCATTCGGCACACCATTTTAGCTCCTTCAACAATCCGCCTTATCGCTTTAGTGTTCGTGAGTCGCGCAAGATTGTCGATGAGCACGGCGTCCCCCGGGCCTCGCGCTGGTGCGCCGGTTGTCACGATCTGGTGCCGTTCTTCTCCGGCAAATTCGATGATCCCAACTTCGACGACGAACACGATCCGACTGCCAACGCTGGCATCACCTGCGTTGCCTGCCATGCCATCACGAACGTCAACAGCACCGAGGGCAACGCCGCCTACACCATCGAGGAGCCGCTGCCCTATCCGTTCGCCTATAGTGATAACGCTCTGCTCCGCTGGTTCAGCAATCAGGTGCTCAAAGCCAAGCCGGACTTCCATAAAAAAACGTTCCTCAAACCGTTCCACAAAAACGCCGACATCAACTCAGAGTTTTGCTCGACCTGCCACAAAGTAAGCCTGCCGGTGGAGCTGAACCACTACAAGGAATTTCTGCGCGGCCAGAATCACTACGACCCGTTCCTGCTCAGTGGCGTATCCGGCCACGGCGCGTTGAGTTTTTATTATCCGCCCAAAGCCAAGAATAGCTGCAACAGCTGTCACATGCCGCTCGCACCAAGCAACGATTTCGGTTCCAAAGATTTTGATGGTAGCGGTATCCGCAAAGTTCATGATCACTTCTTTCCTGGAGCGAATACTGGCTTGCCGTATCTACTCAGCCGTCTGCCGGAGTATGCCAGCCAGGCTGACGGTTTGCGCGCAGCGGTCCGCAAAAACGCCGATTTCCTGCGTGGCAACTATCTACAGGACGAGCGAGACCATGTCCGTGCTCCGAGGGACGCCTCGTTGCGCATTGATCTGTTCGCTCTGAAGGAAGGCGGCACCATCGATGGCCAATTCCTCGGGCCATTGCGACCGCAGCTGCCCAAGCTGAAACCGGGGAAAAGCTACCTCGTTGAGGTAGTCATTCGCACCGTGGCGCTGGGTCATCTGTTCACGCAGGGCACCGTCGATTCCAACGAAGTCTGGGTGGACTTCACGGCCACATCGAAGGGCCAAATCATTGGCCGATCCGGCGCTCTCGCCAGGCCCGACGATACAGGGCCAGTCGATGAATGGGCGCATTTCCTCAACGTGTTGATGCTGGACCGCCACGGCCAACGCATCAATCGCCGCAATGCTCAGGACATCTTCACGCCGCTGTATAATCATCAGATCCCACCCGGCGCGGGGCAGGTAGTGCATTATGAACTGAAAGTGCCTCCGGACGTGAAAGGTCCAATCGAATTGGCGGTGCGTGTGCGCTATCGCAAGTTCGATTTCGAGTACATGAGCCTCGTCCACGGCGGCGCAGACAAGGTGCCGAAATTGCCTATTATCGATCTCTGTTCGGATCGCGTGACGTTGCCGGTCGAAGGCATCGCCGAGAAAGTACCGGAGCAAACTTCGTCGATCCAGCCAGCATGGCAGCGCTGGAACGATTACGGCATTGGTTGCTTCTTAGAGGGATTTCCCGACGAGAAAAAGGGAGAATTGGTCCAGGCCGAGGCGGCATTCCAGGCGCTGCTGAAAGAATATCCGAACAACAAAGAAGTGGCCGGCCATGCTTATTTGAACTTGGCCCGCGTCTATGAAGCGCAGGGACTCTTGTCCGAGGCGGTCCAGGCCTTGGAGAAAGCGCGCGAGGCCGGCGCACCGTGGTGGACAGTGGCTTATTTCAATGGCCGCGTCAACCTGGACAACACCACCGATCGCCGCAGCATCGAAACGGCCATCGCCAATTTCCAGAGCATTCTCGATCCCGATAAGCAACCGCGCGAACGCGGCTTCGATTTCACCAAGGATTATCGTGTCATCAATGACCTGGGCCGCGCCCTCTTCGAGCGCGCCTCATTTGAGCGCGGCAAATCCGGCCAACGCGATGCCTTCTTGCTACAAGCCATCGAACAATACGAGCGGACCCTGAAACTCGATTCGGAGAACGAGAAAGCACATTTCGGCTTGCATCAATGTTTCCAGGTACTCGGCCGGCCGATGTCCGCATTGAAATTGCCTGAGGAGACGTCAAAGACCGACGAGGCATCTTTGCAGGAGTTGGCCAATACGCTGCTGGATGACAAGCTCGACAAGCAAGCACGGCGGCTGGCAGCCGGCCGGTTGGCGCGAGCGGCAGCCGCCCTGGGGGCCGAACCCGTCTCCGCAAAGCAGCCGAAGCGGTCGCGCTTTGAGTTGCTGGTAGCGCGGATCGAGCCGTATTTCCATCGAGAGACGGACACCGAGCTAAGGGAAGCCGCAGCTTTCGTTCTTGACCGACTGCATTTGGAACTGTTCCAGATATTCAAGCCCGATGAACTGGCGCAAAATCGGGCCATCCAGGCGTATCGCGCCAAACATCCTGCCGCCGACCATGCGGCGGAGGCCATCGTCATTTATTCGTTGCATCGTCAGTAAAATCATTTAGCCACGAGTTGTAGGCGAGCGCGGTTGTGCTTACCTGCAACTCGCGGCTAAACGATTATCCATTGGGAGTTATCCATGTCTTGTTGTAAAACCTCTTCGTTCGCTCGATTTCTGGCCGCCACCCTCTTACTGATCGGCGCTGCCTTGGGCATATTGCACTACCTCGATTTCTTCACGAAAACCTATACGGAGACGCGTACCATCGACCCCGGTCACGCCATCGAGCGTGAGGAAACGCCGGTTCCGCCGGTACGCTTCACCGACATCACCAAGGCCGCCGGGATTTCTTTCGTCCACACCAACGGACTGACCGACAAGAAACTGCTGCCTGAAACGATGTGCGGCGGCATCGCCGTGATCGATTTCGATAATGACGGCAACCCCGATCTTCTTTTTGTCAATGCTTGCCCCTGGCCCGCCAGCCCACAGCGTCGGCAAGAAGACCTGCCTACGCTGGTGCTGTACCGTAACCGGGGCAACGGCACGTTTCAAGATGTCACCAAGGAGACCGGCCTGAACGTGACTCTATACGGCATGGGCGCCACGGTCGGCGATTACGACAACGATGGCTGGCCGGATCTGTTCGTGACCGGTGTCGGCGGCAATCACCTGTTTCACAACAGCCCCGACAAAAGCAGGAAAGAAGGTCGGCGCTTCGTCGACGTGACGGCCACAGCCGGCGTCGGCGGTCCCGGCGGCTGGCCTGCGCAACCTGTCGGCGATTTCTTCCGTTGGGACCAACCGATCTGCTTCTCAACCTCGGCGTCGTTTCTCGATTACGATGGCGACGGCAAGCTCGATCTGTTCGTATGCAATTACGTCCACTGGTCGCCGGCTTACGACCTAAGTATCGGTTTCAAGATCGATGGCAAGGAACGCATGTTCGGTCAACCCAAGCAATTCGAGGGGGCGGTATGCTTCCTCTATCACAACGAAGGCAACGGCAAATTCACCGACGTATCGAAAGAATCCGGTGTGCAGGTTTTCGAGAAGGAGGGCACCGATGAAACGGCACGGCTGCGGCCGGTGGGCAAATCATTGGGCGTCATCGTCTGCGACGCTGACGAAGACGGCTGGCCCGACATTTTCGTCGCCAACGACACGGTGCGCAATTTCCTCTTCCACAATCGACCGGGGCCGAACGGGACGCGTGTTTTTCGGGAGGAAGGCATCTATGCCGGTGTCGCCTATGCCCAGGGCGAAACGCGCGGCGCCATGGGAATCGATTGGGCGCCGTACTATCGCCCCGGATGCAATGCACTGCTCATCACCAACTTCGCCAATGAGCCGGACACATTTCTCTGCCAGGACAAGCTCAAACGCCTGGAATTTTCAGATGTGGCCAAGCCCGAAGGCATTGCCGGGCCGAGCCGTGTGCCGCTCAAGTTCGGGGCCTTTTTCTTCGATTACGATCTGGATGGCCGGCTCGATTTTCTGACCTGCAATGGCCATCTCGATCCCAGCATCCGCAAATTGCAGCCGGCCCAAAATTACAAGCAGCCGGCGCAGCTTTTCTGGAGCAAGCCGGAAGAGGGCTTCGAGCCAGTGACGGCCGAAGCAGCTGGTCCCGATCTGTTTCAACCGCTGGTCGGCCGTGGCTGTGCCTATGCCGACCTCGACGGCGACGGCGATCTTGATGTGATTCTCGTTGGCAATGGCGGTCCCGCCCTGGTACTGCGCAACGATAATCAACTCGGCCATCACTGGGTCCGCTTCCAGCTGCAAGGCGACGGCGTACACTCCAACCGCAGCGCCATCGGGGCGCGACTCATCCTGGAAACCAAGGACGGCGAGCAACGCCGTGAGATTGCCGCTGCCCGTGGCTATCTCAGCCAGAGCGAATTGGTAGCCACGTTCGGCTTGGGCAAAACCGACCGCATTGAGCGCGTCACCATCATCTGGCCAGGCCAAAATGCCGGTACGACGGTCTTGGACCATCCGGCCATCGACAAGCAGCACATGATTGTGCAGGGCAGGAAATGAGATGATGGCTTTCCTCCACAGCGATGTTACAATAGTATAGCGGCGTCGCTTTCCACGCGCAAAGCACTCCTTAGGACGAGCAGACTTTTCCCTCCCCCACCAGGGGAACATGGACTTCAGGGGGACTGCCTTTGGCTTGCCATTTGCATGATTGTCATCTGTTCCATTTGAAGGAGGTGAACTATGACAAAATCTGTTGCTGAGGAACTGCGAATCCGTGCCGACGAGATCAAGGCTCGTTTTCAGGCGGGAGAGCCGATTACGTTTCTGGATGTGCGGAATGACAAAGCCTGGGGAGGGAGTGCCAACAAGATGCCCGGAGCCATCCGCATACGAATGGCGGATTGGCGCATCGATCCCTCGTGGCCGAAAGATCGACTGACCGTAGCGTACTGAACCTGACCGAAGGAAGAGAATAGCGCCCGTGCGGCGCAATTGCTTCGCGAACAGGGTTTTCAAGAGGCATATGCTCTTCGCGACGGCTTCGATGCCTGGCTGGCGATCGGCGGCCCAGTCGAGCCGAAGTAAAAGACGCACAAAGAATTTTCCAGCATGCCAACTCCTCTTTCGCGTGTGGCCCTGGTAACCGGCAGCGGCAAAAAGCGCATCGGCTGGTACGTCGCCGATGCGCTGGCCGGGCAGGGATATACCCTTGCCGTTCACTATTGTGCCTCAGCCGCTGAGGCCAAGGAAACGGTCGATCATCTTCGCAGCCGCAGCGTGGAGGCTGCCGCCTTCCAGGCCGACCTGACTGATCCCGAAGCGGCTCGAAGACTGATTCAGGCCGTACTGGAGCGTTTTGGCCGTCTGGATGTGCTGGTCAATTGTGCCGCTGTCTGGAAGGCCAAGCGTTTGGAAGACATCACCGCAGCGGATCTGCTGCACAATTTCAGCGTCAACGTCCTGGGCACGTTCCTCTGCGCCCGGGAAGCGGGATTGGTCATGGTGAAGCAAGCCGAGGGTGGTTGCATCATCAACTTCGGGGATTGGGCCTTGGTCCGGCCGTACCTGGATTATGCGGCCTACTTTGCCACCAAGGGAGCCATCCCGGCCCTGACTCGTTGCCTGGCGGTCGAGTTGGGCACCCGCAACCCGCGCGTGCGCGTCAATGGCATCAATCCCGGCCCGGTCCTCTTCCAACCAGACCTCCCTCAAGCGGAGCGGCGACAAGCTATCCAGGCTACCTTGGCCCAGCGCGAGGGCCGGCCGGAGAACATTGCTCAGACCGTACTGTTCCTGATTAACAACGACTTTATCACGGGGGCCTGTCTAACGGTAGACGGCGGCCGCACCGTCTATGCAGCTGGCAACTGAGCGGAGGTTGGCGATGTTCCGTCTAAAACGGGTGTATGAAGAGTCCTCTGCGGAGGATGATTAGCGCATTTTGGTGAAGTGGCTGTGGTCGCGCAGTCTCCGCAAGGAGCGAGCAGCATTGTATTCGAGAGGAGTTCTCTTCCTCGTTCCCACGCGGAGCGTGGGAACGAGGAAGAGAACGTTATTTTGCCACATCGAGAATAATTTGTCGGGCGAATTTGTACGCCATCTTTAGCGTGTTGGCGCGCACTTCCATCTGACCCTCATTGAAGTGCCGGCCTGGCTCGGCGTGGGGCAGGCCGGCAATCTCCAGGGTCAACGGCAGCAGTCGCATGAATTCCGTGACTTTTTGCTGCTGACGATCGACGTTCACTTCGCTGCTCATAGTATTCCCCCTCTTAACGAAATGCTGTGTGGGAAAAAATCCGGTTCAACGAGTCGGAAGCCTAAGAGCTAGCGGACCAAACCTCCTTCCCCCTCGTAGGAGAGGGCTGAGATAGGGGGTGTCAAGGCAAGGGAGCCAAGGAGTGGTGTCCCTTCCCCCGAACCCTCCCCCACAAGGGGGAGGGAAAAGGGAGGGGTGTCCCCCACCCGAACCCTCCCCCATAAGGGGGAGGGAAAAGTCCGCTCGCCCTAAGCGACGGGAAAACACCGTTGTTTACGCTTCCGGCTCGTCAAGCATCGCTAACCAATAATCGTATCATTTTTCAGCACTTCTTGCAGCAGCGGCGGCGTGCGGCCGAATTTCGCCTTGAATTCGTCGAACGTCGGCTGCAAACGCACCTGGACCTTGGCGGCGTGATGCGCAGCAATCGACGCCAAGAGATGATCGAAGAACGGATTGCGAAAGCGTTCTAACACATGCCGGGCGAACTCTGCCGGACCTTCCACTCTTCCCTCGAGCACCGGCACGATTTCCTCGAACAGCAAGCGTTCCAGCCACGGCCCCAATTCGGCATCGTTCACAGCGTCGCGCACTGTCTGGAAGCCCCGCGGCCATGCTCGAATGAGCAAGGCGGTGTGCGCTCCGTTGAGGATGCGCACTTTGCGGAGAAAATACGGTTGCACATCTGGCGTCCACACCACAGCAGGATTCCGGATGAACGGAGAAATCCTCTCCTGAATAGCCCATAAGGCATACGGCTCGCACACAGTCAGCAAAGCATCTTCGGCCCGCAGCGGATGATCGGCGGGGGGATCGACGACGATGCGATCGACCAATGTGTTTAGCCAAACGCACTCGTGTTCCAACCAGGCGGCAAAGGCGTGTGTATTCCTATGCTCCGCGTGAGAATGCGGAGCATTGCGGGCCAGTTGCAACAGCAGTCCGCGCAACGTATCCGCGTTGTGCTCGCGCAGCTCGCAGGGAACGATTATCAGTCCCGAGCCGCCCGTCTCAAAGCGCTCACGCAGCACGGCCAACAGCTTCGCCGGGAAGGAACGCGGGGGTGCATCTTCCGGCTTATCCGTGGGGTCGAGATTGTAGCCAGATTCGGTAGTGTTGGACAGGATGATGCGCAGTTGTGGCGAGCGGGCCAAGGCGAGGACCTCATCCCACTGCGAAGCGGCGACGAGAGCGCGGCTGATGCTCGCGGAAGTCTCCAGGCGATCGACGACAGCGCCCCCCTCGTAGCCGCGCACCGCAACATGATAGCGGCCTTTCTGGCGATTGAGCGCCGTCGCCCGCTCGTCGCCCGTTGATTGCACGACGACGATGCGGCCAACGTTTTGGCCCTCTTCGTTGGCCTGGTGAATGAACAGATCGGCAAAGGCGCGAAGAAAACGGCCGGCGCCGAATTGCAGGATGGTTTCTGGGAAGGAGTTCATAAGGGTAGGGAAAGCAGTTCCTTTTCCGTAACTGTCATACCCCTATTTTAGGGAGACCCGATCGTTCCGTCGCTTGCACTTCCTCGCTCGTCGAAGATACGGGATACCCCTTCTTTACTAATCTGCCCGACTTTAGCTCACCAATGCCCCTCTTTTACCTAGTTATCCAGGAAACCGATTTGTTTCATCTCGCCGATATCGCCGAAGTAGAGACTGTGCGGGACAGCGAACAGCCGGCTTATGCTAGTTGTTCGCCACGCAACATAGCGAACAAATTCTTTCTACCCTTGTAAAGCACCGCGGAGACAACTGGATGAAGATGCCCGCCAAACGTTTGCGCTCGGCCTCCCTTCAGCTCGAAGAGTTGGAATCCCGTCTGGCCCCCACGGTTTCTCTGGGGACTGAATCGTTCGACACGACCGCGCCCGGCAGCCTGCCGTCTGGCTGGTCCCAGTGGAGCAGCACCGCTGCCAACGCTTTCGCCGTCTCCTCAGCCCAATCTCTCAGCGCGCCCAACTCGCTAGCAATCAGCTCTCCAACGGCCAGCGGCATGAACGCCCGGGCCTGGATCACCACTGCTCAGCCACCCAATGAGGAGGTCAGCGCCGCCGTCTATCTCAACAGTCTCATCCCCGTTGAAATTTTCGACCGCGGTAGCAACCTGGACACCAGCACGCCCAGCTACTATGCCGCGACGGTGACGCGAGGACTCGATCTCCAATTGCTTAAAGTCACGAATGGGACCGTGACCACGCTCGGCGAAATCAAATCGGCCAACTGGATCGAAAACCAATGGGTCAATGTGACCTTGTGTACCTACGGTGATAGTGTACAGGCACAGGTACAGAACGGGGCGGGACAATATCTGAATAGTGTCGGGCAGTGGCAGAATAGCCCGACGTGGGCGCTGAGCCTGACGGACACAGCCCTCAGCAGCGGTGGCGAAATAGGAGTGGGACGATTGAACAGCTATGCAGGGACAACCTACGTTGATAATTTCTCCTACAGCACCGTGGGGACCGAAGAATCGTTCGACACGACCGCGCCCGGCAGCCTGCCATCCGGCTGGTCCCAGTGGAGCAGCACCGCTGCCAACGCTTTCGCCGTCTCCTCAGCCCAATCCCTCAGCGCGCCCAACTCACTGGCAGTCAACGCCCTGACCAGCGGTCTGAACGCCCGGGCCTGGATCACCACCACTCAGCCGGCCAATGAGGAGGTCAGCGCCGCCGTCTATCTCAACAGTCTCATCCCCGTTGAAATTTTCGACCGCGGTAGCAACTTGGACACCAGTACGCCCAGCTACTATGCCGCGACGGTGACGCGAGGGCTCGATCTCCAATTGCTCAAAGTCATGAATGGGACCGTGACCACGCTCGGCGAAATCAAATCGGCCAATTGGATTGCCAATCAGTGGGTCAACGTGACGCTGTATACCAACGGCAACAATGTGCGGGCGCAGGTACAGAACGGAGCGGGACAATACCTGAATAGCTCCGGGCAATGGCAGAATAGCTTAACATGGGCGCTGAACCTGACGGACACGGCCCTCAGTAGCGACGGTGAAATAGGAGTGGGGCGATTGCCGAGCTACACTGGGACGGTCTACGTTGATAATTTCTCCTATGTCCCAGTGAATGCACCGAGCCAGCCGCCGACGGTGACGATCCAAACTCCCACGGCAGGAGCCACCGTATCCGGTGTGATGTCGGTAGAGGCGACAGCCACAGATCCTACGGGCATCACTCGTGTTGAGTTTTACGTCGATAACGTGCTGCGTGCCGTGGCGACCACTGCTCCGTACCTATGGAATTTTGACACTACCGAGATCGCCGATGGCACACATACCCTGACTGTCAAAGCTTATGATCCTGCGCAAAACATCGGTCAGGCATCGCTGACATTCACAACGCAAAACCAATTTGCGCCTCTGCCGCAACCGAGTATCCCGCAAAACGCCTCCGGTGTCAACCTTATGGAGCTGGCCTACAACGGCGGCTTTTCGCAGCTGCCAGCCTCGGACCTCGCTCTGCTGGCAAACGGAGTCGTGGACTTGGTGGTCCCCGAACTTTCGTCTTATGCCAGCCAAATCTATGCCGTTGCCCCCAACGTACCGCAACTGATTTACAGCAACGTCTCCAGTGTATACCTGGGCTCGCTCCTCGCCTGGGACAACTATGCCGATTCGCTCGGCATTTCGCGGGAGGAAGCCTTCTATCACGTTTCCCAGGCGACGCCGTACAACGGCGGCGGCGGATCGACACAGCCGGTCAATTGGTTTTGGGGCGTGTACACGGGCGGCTCGACACTGAGCGATCGTACCTGGCAGGCTCATTCCGGCGGCGGTGTTACGTTCGGCGCCAGCGTGGGGCAAGCAGTCTACATCGGCTATCCTGAACAATTCTGGGAAATCAACCTTGCCCTGGCTTCCGGCGCTAAAAACGGCTGGGCGGGCATCTTGGAGTATCCCACGGCCGTGGATTCGTCTGGTAATCCAACCGCGTGGACGCCGCTGACTCTCCTCAGCAATACCACCGCCGGATTCACGCAGTCCGGACAGATCACCTTCAACCCGCCGGCCAATTGGGTAACTGCTTCCATCAACGGTTCGCCGCGGATGTATTACGTCCGCATTGCGACCACGAACGCGGGCACCGCTCCGGTGGCCAACACCATCTTGGGTGACGACTATACGCATTCCAATGGCACCAATAACGGCGTTATTCCGGCCTATGACTGGGCACTCGACCCCACGGGCGGCTATCTCGACCCGCAGGAGTATGCTATCGCCGCTGCGGCTGGCTACACCGCTCGCTTCGGCTACCAGAGCCGGCTGTTTAGCTACGGCCCCATGCGCTTTGCTACCAATCCCGGCGATGCCGCTTTCCGTGCCTGGGCAGTACAATATCAGGTCCAAATTCTCGAAAATAATCCGTGGGCATCCGGCCTATTTATGGACAATTCCACCGGTGTCGCTCCGGCATCGCCTAGCAGCGTCCTGGAGCCGATAAGCACCTACTCCACCGATTACGCTACCCTCCTCTACGAGATTGGCAAGGCCATCGCGCCGAAATGGATCTTGGCCAACACATCCGGCGGCGGCAATAGTGCCAATCCGACGGTCCAGATGGTCCAGGGCTATTTCGAGGAGTTCGGCATCCGGGCGCTGTCCCAGAACTATGCGCAGTTCGAGCAGTTAGCTGCCACGGTTGCCACGCGCGCCGCGCTAGCCTCGCCGTCTCCCTATGCCGTGCTCGACAGCTATCCCCAAGGAGGCGCGCCGACCGACCCGCGAACTGAGATGGCCACCCTGGCCTACTACTACCTCCTTGCCAATCCAGGCACCACTTTCCTCGACTACGACGGCGGCTACGATACTACCGGCCCGTGGAGCCAGCACTGGTTCCCGGCCCTGAATGTCAACATTGGTCAACCGCTGGGCAGCTGGTCGCTGCTGGCTAGCGGCGCCGATCCGGCAAACCAAGCCCTGACCTATCGCATCTATCAGCGCTCGTTTACCAATGCCTTGGTGGTATACAAACCGCTATCCTATGGCAACGGTGTCACCGGCACGACGGCTGACGACACCGCGACCACGGTAGCGCTGGACGGCGCCTACTACCCCCTGCAGGCCGACGGCACGCTAGGAGCGCCGATCACCAGCATCACACTCCGCAACGGCGAAGGAGCGATTCTGATAAAGGCTTCGGTAGTACCGACCTCTTTCGTCGTCCGCAGTTCCACAGCGTCCACCACAGCAGGCACGGCCCTGCAAGTTACGGTGGCGGCCGTCAATTCCTCTGGCCAGGTCGTCCCCAACTTCACCGGCACCGTACATTTCACGAGTACAGACGACTCAGCCGTATTGCCTGCCGATTATACCTTCACTGCCGCAGATAACGGCGTCCATACCTTCACTGTCACGTTCAAAACGGCCGGCAGTCAGACACTGACCGTTACCGATCTATATTCCGGCATCACCGGCACTCTGCCAGCCATTCCCGTCGCTCCGGCAGCGGCAAGTCAGTTCCGTATCACCGCACCGGCTTCTGTCACTGCCCTGACACCGTTTACGATCACTGTTACGGCTCTCGATCCGTATGGCAACCAGGTCGCCAACTATGCCGGGACCATTCACTTCACCAGCTCGGATCCGTTGGCCGAACTACCGGCGGATTACACCTTCACCACCGCCGATAACGGGCAGCACACATTCCGCGGCGTCATCCTCTGGACGACGGGAACGCAGACCATCACCATCACGGATACGCTTACGAAGAGCGTCGGCAGCACCATGATTTCGGTCAAGAAATGGTCGGACCTGCCGAACACCGATTGGATCTTTAACTCCTGACCACGGCTGAGGGGACGTAACGTTACTTCCCCAGAAGAGGTGCAAGAAGCTATTCGAGTGGCAGCAACGATGGCTAACCTTGCCCTGTTTGCCTGGGATGCAGTGCAACAGCTCATGGTCAACATCGTCGTCACGCTACAAGCTCCTTACCAGCCGAACATCCCATGCCTTACTACACTGACTTTACCATCGCCGGCACGATGGCTCAACGAGGTACATTGGGAAACGTGTGCGCCAGGCACCGCTTCGCCGAAAGGTCCTTAAATGGTTATTTCCCTCCGCAATCACCATGAAACGCTGCTCCTCCCTTGGATTACTTTTCTTGACAAGTTTGCTTCCCCTCTCGGCGGTGCGTGGCGAGGCGATCCGTGTGCCGGTGACGCGCGATACCTGGTTCTCCAACTTCGGCCACGAGGCCGACTGCAATCTCGGTGGTGCGGGTAAGCTCAAATTGAAATCGAACCAGGAAATGAGCTTGATCGATATTGATGCCAAGCCGTTGTGCGGCCGGGTCATCCAAAGAGCAACGCTGCACGTCCATCTCGCTGGCAAAGAGCCGTTGCAGCGTGTCACCGTTAGCAGCTTTGGTGCCCAGTGGGTCGAGGGCACATCGGAAAATTACGCACCGCAGAAGGGTAGTTCGACCCATCACCACCGCCGCCATCCCGATGTGCCGTGGACTGTGCCAGGCAGCGATCTGTGCAGCGTCGTGCTTGGCCAAGGAGGGACGCTGTGGCGGATGGCCGATGCTTCTCCGCCGGATGAGCGGCGCTGGCAGCGTGTGGCCATCGATCCTGCCGTTGTCGCCGCGCGTGTGGCCGGCATCAGCTATGGCTTTCTTCTCTTCGACGACACCGGCT
>Ga0209061_1003045_pt1 | contig 19184 bp, 20 predicted proteins | sample Coa_R1_10_FD_187157 | JGI IMG/M metagenome (GOLD analysis project Ga0209061, IMG submission 187157) | Surface soil microbial communities from Centralia Pennsylvania, which are recovering from an underground coalmine fire - Coalmine... | ecosystem: Environmental > Terrestrial > Soil >...
ACGTGCCCGCATCGGCAGCTTGGGCGCATTGCCTGGTACACTGAAGGAGGCGGCTCCCGGCGGGGCCGCCTCCCATCGCCTGCACGGGGCGAACTTGCAGAACATACGGATGGGCCATGGCCACGCAACAACGGGACTTTTACGAGGTTCTGGGCGTACCGCGCACCGCCAGCCAGGAAGAGATCAAGAAAGCCTTTCGTCGGCTGGCGATGCAGTACCATCCGGATCGCAACAAAGAACCGGGGGCTGAGGCCCGCTTCAAAGAGATCAACGAAGCGTTTGAAGTTCTCTCTGACCCGGAGAAGCGCGCCGCGTACGATCGCTTCGGCCATGCGGGCGCGGCCGGCGCCGGCACGGGACGCGGCTTCGAGGGCTTCAGCAACTTCGCCGGCTTCGGCGATATCTTCGACGCCTTCTTCGGTGGCATGCGCCGCAGCACCGGCCCGCAGCGCGGCGCCGACCTGCGCTATACCCTCACGTTGACTTTCGAAGAGGCCGTCTTCGGCACCGAGAAGGAGATCGAGGTCACACGCAGCGAGCAGTGCAGCTTCTGCGGTGGGTCCGGTGCCGAGCCTGGCAGCCGTCCCGAACGCTGCCCCTCGTGCGGAGGCTCGGGCGAGATTCGCCGCGTGCAGCAGAGCATTTTCGGGCAGTTCGTCAACGTCTCGACCTGCGAGCGCTGCCACGGCGAAGGGCGCATCGTCACCCGCGTCTGCACGCACTGCCGCGGGAGCGGCCGCGAACGCAAGGTGCGCAAGCTGCAGGTCAAGATTCCGCCTGGCGTCGATAGCGGCCAGCAGTTGCGTCTCTCCGGCGAGGGCGAGGCAGGCAGCCATGGTGGCCCGCCTGGCAACCTCTACGTGCTGTTGCAGGTGCAGGAGCATCCTTACTTCAAGCGCGATGAGGACGATATCATCCTCGATCTGCCGATCAACTTCGCCCAGGCCGCGCTCGGCGATGAAGTCGAGGTGCCCACGCTCGAAGGCAAGGCCGAGCTAAGGATTCCACCCGGCACGCAAACGGGCCGCATCTTCGAGTTGAAAGGGAAAGGCGTGCCGCATCTGCGCGGCGGCGGTCGTGGCGACCAGATCGTCCGCGTGCGCGTGGTGACGCCCACCAATCTCACCAACGAGCAGAAGCGTCTCTTCCGCGAGCTGGCGAAGACGTTCAACGACAGCTCGCTGCCGCACGAAGAGAAGAGCCTGTTCGAGAAGATCAAGAGCGCGCTCGGCTAGTCTTGGCGGGCTCTCGCCGGGTATCAGGCCCACATCGGACCATGGCGGTTGCATGGCGCGTTCTCGGCACTCTCCGCTGCCGTTGCAGCCATTATGCTTCTCAATTGTGTCGCCGGCATCGTCGAGCCACTCCTGACCCATTCAGCACCCTTGCCGGTTACGGCGGATAGGGCGGTCGCGTTCTGGCGAGTGCGCTCTGCCGACCACGTTTCGAGCCACGCTCTCTTTCGGCTCGCCGCCAGCCTGTGCGCTGACATGCCAGCCCGCGGCGCGCGAACGCTGATCGCGCGGTCTTGGTCAGTCGGGTAATGCACGTGCCAGGACACCTGCACAGGGGGCGAGCAGCGCGCAGACGACCAGCACGGGCACGATGCCGGCGCGATCGGCGATAGCGCCAAGGGGGATGATCATGATGCCTCCCGCGCCGATCGAAAAGCCCAGCATCAGACCAGAAGCCATGCCCAGGTTCTTCGCGAGCATCAACTGCCCTTTGACGGCCAGGACGTTCCAGCTGCTGAGCAGGAGCGCGCCTCCGAGCGCCGCGAGGGCATAGGCCGCCGCACCGCCAGAGAAGGCCAGCGCCAGCAGCGCGGGGCCGCTGAGCAGCAACGAGCCGATGATGACGCGCTTCTGCCCGACCCTTTCGGCGGCGAATCCGCCTGCCAGGCTACCAAGCGCGCCGACCAGACCGAATGTCGTCAGAATATTCGCCGCGTAGCCAGGTTCGTGGCCGCGTTGCTTGTAGAGGAAGGGGAGAAACGTGGCGAAGGCCTGCTGCGTTGTCGAGCGGAGCAAGATCACGCTCAGAAGCAGCAACAAAACGCCGCGGTATTCGCGTAGCACGCTGAGCAGCGGCGGCGGTTTGCTCCCCGCGGCGAGTACGGTGTTCCAGTTGCGCGGTGCGGCCAGCGCAAGCACCATCGCCATCGCCAGCCCAGGCAGCATCAGCAGCGGCGTCGCATGCAGATTGCGGTGCGCCACGGCGCTGACGATCTCCGGACCAAGCGCGAAACCGATGTTGCCCGCCACAAGGTAGATCGACATCAGCGCCGCCTTGCGGTGGCCGGCGATGGCGGGGATCATCGCCGAAGCTTGCGGGTGGTACGTGGCCGTGCCGAGGCCCGCCAGTGCCGCCAGGAGACCTAGCACGACTAGACTGGGCGCAAGACCCATCAGCGACGCGCCCACCGCCGTGGCGCAGATGCCAGCAACCGAGATCAGCCGCGTGCCGTAGCGATCAGCGATATGCCCCAGCACCGGCTGGATGATCGCCGAGGTAAACGTATAAACCGTGACGATGACGCCGGCGCGACCGAGGTCGAAGCCGATGCTGGCTGCTAGCAAGGGCAGCAGAATCTGCAAATACTGGCTGTAGGAATCGTTGACGGCGTGCGCGAGCGAGAGCACGCCGAGGCGAACGTACTGCGGCTGCTGCTCTGCTGCGACGCCTGCAGTACCCGCCGCCGCATCGGACGTGAGCGCGCGTTCGCCGCTCATGGCTTCCCTCTGGTCAGCGCGGCGATGCGCGTGTGCGCGCACGCCCTGCAGGGGCAACACCGCGCGGCGATGGTAGCATATCGCCCACCTGCTCCTCTCGGGTGTACACGCGAGAGCATGTCATGGTTGCCCGTCTCCCGATCGTGGCTGCATTGCGATCGCAAAGACGTGCGGAGACGCGGTTGCGGCACGCCTCGTCAGCAGAGCGGTTCCGCCTCGCCTGCAGGCCTGGTTGCCATGACGAAACCCCGACACCGAACACGGACAGCTCATCTGCTGCGATCGCCGGGGCGTGCGGAGGCGAGATTGCTGCGCCGGCCTGTAAACGTGCGCTACCGGGTATCAGAGGCGTAGACGCCTTTCCAGGCGCGGCGATGTCACGGACCGTACCATCCGGGTCGCCCCTGGCGTGCGCGGGCGAACGGATCTGCCAGCGGGCTGCGTTCCGCGCAGCGTGAACGCTGTTCTGGCGCTGTCTCCCTGGTGAGCCTGCTGTACGCGGGGCAGCCTTTTCAGCGTGGCTGCTCGGCACGCCGTGCCAGCGCGAGGTACCGATCCGTGCCATCGTCGATCCGTTCGATCTCCCAGCCGGTTGCGTGTAGCAGCGCGGCGAGGCGCCGGGGCGCGAGCAGATCGTCTTCGGTCAGCGGTGTCCCGTGGCGTGCTGCCAGCTCGGCGCGGCTTGCCGGGTGGAAGATCGCGAGGCGCGCTCCCGGGCGGGCGGCGCGCGCCAGCTCACGCAGCCCGGCGTCAGGATCGGGTAGATGCGGCAGCAATCCCCCCGCGAAGATGGCATCGCAGCAGCCAACGGGTAAGGGCAACCGCATCACATCGCCCTCGATCAGCTCGGCGAGCGGGTGGGCACGCCCGTGGTTACGGGCAGCGAGAAGCATTTCGCGCGTGGCATCGAGGCCCAGCACGCGGCCACGTGGACCTACCGCGGCGCGCAGTGCCGATAGCGCGCGTCCCGTGCCGCACCCGGCGTCGAGCACCGTTGCTCCCGGAGGTGGTGCGAGCTCCTGCACGGCGGCAGCATAGCGTGGCGTGTCGTTCGGATAACGCTCATCCCATGTCGCCGCGCGTGGCGCGAAAAAGGCGCGCGTCTCACGAAGGTATCCGCTCAATGCCCGAACGCCTGCATGATGAGTTGTGCATCCTTCTGGAAGACCCCGAAGAGATCGAGGTCGTTCCCAGGAAAATTGATCAGTTCGATGATCTTCGCTCCTGTCTGCTGCGCAAGCGGCTGCCCAAGAGGGACATGACCATTGTCGAAAATGATCGTCGGCTTTTTGGCGGCGAGCTCGGCGTTCTTATCGGCCGTCAACGGCTGCGGTCCGAACGTCCCTGCAACCTGCAGGCCGGCAAATGCGGCCCAGGGTGTCATGAACGCATGGGCAACGACGACTGGGCGCGCATCGCCCACCGCTGCCTTCACCTGGCTCGAAAGTGTTGCATACATCGTGTCGAAGCGTTGTAGCCAATCCTGGGCCTGTGCCGTCGTGCCGAACAGGCCAGCGAGTCGCAGCACTTCCTTGTGGATGGTCTCGGGTGAATTGTCGAGGTTGGACTTGAATCAGCTGCGTTTTGCCGCCGACCGCTTCCTTGATGCGCTGGGCGAACCCTTCGAAGCCACCGTACAGCACGTAATCGGCTCCGGCGACCTTGGCGATATCGGAGGGCTTGGCATCGTCAACGGGTGGGTGCTGTACGTTGCGTTCCGTGGGTTGCCGCTGGGTCTGCGTCGCTGGCCGGATGTCTACCATCGCATCGCCTTCAGTGCCGCTCCAGATGATAGTAAATACCTTTTTCAGTATCTGCAAGCTCTAGCAGATACAGATAGCACAGGGCAGACGCGGCACTGTATGCCGACGACGCGTGTGGTCAGGCGGTCACAAGAGCGCAGCGGGCGAGACGCGCAGGGCTAGGCGACGGGCGTGCGCCACTCCGGGTAGCGCTGGTCGATGCCGCGGGCGATGTCGTGGAAGAGCCGGTCCAGCGCGCGTGTCAATGGCCCCATCGTGCCGTCGCCAACCTGGTAGCCGTCGATCGCGACGACAGGGTTGATCTCGGCTGCGGTACCGCAGAAGAACGCCTCGTCGCACGTATACAGCTCGGTGCGGTCGATCTCGCGCTCGATCGTGGGCACGCCCAGTACCTCGGCACCCAGCCGGAGCAGCACTGCGCGCGTGACGCTCTCCAGAATGCTGGCGGTGATCGGTGGCGTGATCAGCGCACCGTCGCGCACCATGAAGAAGCACGAGCCCGGTCCTTCCGCGACCGTGCCGCGGGTGTTCAGGAAGATCGGGCTGTCGTAGCCGTTGCGCGCGGCTTCGGCCGAGGCAAGACGGGAATTGTGGTAGTTCGCCATCGCCTTGATGCGCGGTGGCATCACATTGTCCGAGATGCGCGTCCAGCTGCTGATGCACGCTGTTGCGCCGCGCTCCTTCAGCAGCGCCGATGGCTCGGAGCGCGTCGTGATGTAGATCGTGGGTGTCTGATCGGCCTGATAGCGCGAGCCGCGCGCGCTGCTGACGTAGGCAACGGGCTGGATGTACACGTCCTCGCGAAAGCCGTTCGCCGCCAGCAAACTCGTAATCGCGCGCTTGAGGTCGTCGAGCGCGTACGGCGGGCGCATACGCATCAGCTTCATCGAGCGCAGGAAGCGCTGCAGGTGCTGATCGAGCACCCACACGTACAGACGCTCTTCGCCCGCATTCCAATAGGCGCGGATGCCCTCGAAAATGGCGCTGATCGCCGGCCAGCCCACCTCGGTGATGTGCACCTGCGGCTGTTCCCACGGCAGGATCTCGCCGTTCACCCAGATGTGCGCCGGGGTCGTGCTCGGAGGCGCGGCCTTCACGTCGTGCGAAGAGCGAGGTGCTTGCTGGACCATGGTGGCACTCCTTGTGTTGGCGAGAGTTTGCTGCGCCTCTGGGTGGCCTCTCTGACGGTAGGCCCCTTGTTGGGGCGCGTCAACCCCGTTGCGGGTGCGTACACGGCGCATCGCCCCGTCTGGCGTAAGATAAAGACGGTACGCGGAGGTGGCGTATGGCCGAAGAGACGCGTGGTACGGTGCAAGCCGCGGGCGCACCGAAGCCTCCCTGGCTGAAGGTGCGGTTTCCCGGCGGGCCGAATTACGTGCGCCTCAAGAACCTGATGCGAGAGCAGCGCCTGCACACCGTCTGCGAAGAGGCGCACTGCCCGAACATTGGCGAATGCTGGGAGGCCGGCACCGCCACGTTCATGATCCTCGGCGATATCTGCACGCGCGCCTGCGCATACTGTGCCGTAACGAGCGGCAAGCCGCTGCCGCCCGATCCGCGCGAGCCGCTGCGCGTTGCCTACGCCGTGCAGAAGATGGGACTGACGCATGCCGTCGTCACCAGCGTCGATCGCGATGATCTGCCCGACGGCGGTGCGCAGCTCTTCGCCGACACGATCCGCTGGATCCGCCGCTTCTCGCCCAACACGACGGTCGAGGTGCTGATCCCCGACTTTCTCGGCAACTGGGAGGCGCTGGCGATCGTCATGGCCGCCCAGCCGGAGATCCTCAACCACAATACCGAGACGGTGCCGCGGCTCTACCGCCGCGCGCGACCAAAAGGCTCGTACGAGCGTTGCCTGGAGCTGCTGCGGCGGGCCAAAGCGCTGGATCCCGGCACGATCACGAAAACCGGCATCATGGTCGGTCTTGGCGAAACGCGCGCCGAGATCAGCGCCGTGCTGCGCGATCTGCGGGCGGTGAACTGCGAGGTGCTAACGGTGGGCCAGTACTTGCGCCCCTCGCCAAAACATCTGCCGGTGGCGCGCTACTACACCCCGGAGGAGTTCGCCGAGATCGCTGCCGAGGCACGGGCGCTCGGCTTCAGCCATGTCGAATCCGGCCCGCTGGTGCGCTCGTCGTACCATGCCGAACGGCAGGCGATGGGCCGTCTCCGCCGTCGCGAAGGCGCGCCCGCCGCGGACGACGTGATTCCGCTCTCGTCGCTCTCGTAGCGCCGCATGAGCGTGCTGGTGTGCGCAACGAACACGGCCCGCGCCGTACCCGGCGCGGGCCGTTGCTTTTGGGCGTGGGAGATGAGGCGAGGACAAGCGAGTCAGTCGGCCGCGGCGCCCTCGGCAGGTTCGAGCAGCGGCTCGTGGCGCGCTGGCGTGCGGCGCAGGAGGAGGGGCAGGTTTTGCGCGCTAGCGAACCAGTACGCCCCTGCCACGAAGAGCGCGCCACCCACGATATTGCCCAGCGTGACGGGCACGAGGTTGTGGATCATGCCGCCAATCGTGATGGTGGCCGGGTGCTGCTGAAAGAGACCGATCGCCAACAGCGTCATGTTCGCCACGCTGTGCTCGAAGCCGGCGGCGATGAACGCGAACAGGCACCAGAAGATCATAATCAGCTTGCCCGATTCGCTCGTGGCGCGCAGCGCGCACCAGACAGCGAGGCAAACGAGCCAGTTGCACAGCACGCCGCGCCAGAAGGCCGTCGCGAAGCCGAGGTGCATCTTCGCCGCCACGCTGTTTTGCACCACCGTCAGGTGCGGCGCCGATGCGAGCACGCCCGTGCGGCTGACCATCCACGCCAGCAGCACGCCACCAACAAGGTTGCCCGCGAAGCTGAGCAGCCACGAGAAAGCGAGATCGAGAGGCGAGGTGACGCGGTTGAGCGAGCCTAGCGTCATCACCAGCGTGTTGCCGGTGAACAGCTCCGAGCCGGCGAAGATGACCAGCGAGAGCGCAATGCCAAACGATGCGCCCATCGCTAGCTTGGCCGCGGGCGAATTCGCGGCGATCAACGGCGCGCCAATGGCGAAGATGAGCACGATGCCGAAGCCAACGTAGATACCCGCCAGCATGGAGAGTACGAAGTAGCCCAGCGGGTGCTCGCGCAGGTAGCGTGCCTTGGCTTGCGCTGCTTCGGCAGCGGTCTGAACGGTTGAGACGGTCATGGCGCTTCTCCTTGCAGTGTGCAATGCAGCGGATGCGTGGTGATGAAGCGTAACCACGCCAGAGGCGCGTGGACGTTGGCGTGGTCAGGCCACGGCCTCGGAGGCGTCGATCGTGGCGCCACAGCGCTCGACGAGCAGCATGGCCGCGAGATCGGGCAGCGCGTCGAGCGTGACCTTCTCGCTCACCAGCTCCGCCAGCCGCGGCGAACGGCCAAGCGCGCCGCCGACGAAGACGTTCGCGGCTTCGACGATCTCATCGCCGATACGCACGTTGGCTCCTTCGATGCCGATCGCGCCAACGTGGTGCTTGCCGCAAGCGTGCACGCAGCCGGAGACGTGGATACGCGTGCCTTCTGGCACGTCGACACCGCGCTCTTCCAGCGCGCGCGCCAGGGCGATGGCGCATCCTTTGGTGTCGATCAGGGAGAAGTGGCAGTAATCGTTGCCGGTGCACGCCACCAGGTTGCGCCACACGCTAGGCGGATCGGGGCGCAGCTCTTGCAGCAGCGGCTCGCGCAGCAGGTCGCGCACGCGGGCGGCAGGTACGCCGGGCACGATCACGTTCTGATCGACCGTCAGCCGCAGTTCGCCGTTGCCATAGCGATCGGCGAGATCGGCCAGCGCGCTCAACTGCGTCGCCTGGATGCGTCCTACAGGCACATGCAGGCCGACGTACAGAAGTCCTGGCTCGCGCTGGGGATGGACGCCCAGGTGATCACCGGCCGTGCGGCGCGTTTCGGTGCGGCCGGCACGGGCGAGCGAATACCCCAGCTCCCGCTCGACGGCGGCACGCAGATGTTCCTCGCCCCACTCCGCGATCAGCCACTTGAGGCGCGCCTTCGTGCGTTGCTCGCGCGGGCCGTGATCGCGGTACACGGTGAGCAGCGCAAGGAAGAACGGCACCACCTGCTCGGGCGTGACGAAGACGTCGAGCGGTGTTGCCAGGCGCGGGCTGGTGCCGCCCAGCGCCCCGCCAACGAGCACGTTGAAGCCGATCTGCCGTCCGCCGGGCGTTGCCCGCGTGGCGGGCAGGAAGCCGAGGTCTTGCGTTTGCGCGTGCGCGCAGTCTTCGCGGCAGCCCGTGATCGAGACGTTGAACTTGCGCGGTAGATTGCTCAGCTGCTTGCCCGCACTCAGAAACGCCTGCTGCAACGCGCGTGCGAGTGGTGTGGCGTCGAGCAGTTCGTCGCGGTCGATGCCGGCCAGTGGGCAGCCGGTGATGTTGCGCGCGTTATCCATGCCCGATTGTCGCGTCGTGATGCCGACGCGCGCGAGCTGCTCGAAGATCGCAGGGATCGTCGGCAGCGTGAGCCAGCGCAGCTGGATATTCTCGCGCGTGGTCAAATCAGCCGTGCCGCGTCCGTAATCGCGCGCGATGTTCGCGATGGCGCGTACCTGCGTGCTGGTGAGAATGCCGCCTGGGATACGCAGGCGCATCATGAAGTAGCCAGGCGTGACCTTGCGGTGGAACACGCCGTACCACTTCATCCGGTCGAGGTCGTCAGGCGGGATCTCCTCGATCGGCGTGCGCTCGGCGGCGTAGCGCAGCAGATCGGGGAGCACGTCGAGACCGTCCTTGGCGGCCTTCATCTGTTCGAATTTGTTCATGAAGCACCTCGCGGTTGGCGACGTTCTCCCCATTACCGTAGAAGCAGCGTTTTACGGTTCGATGGCACGCATGTCTCGGTTGGATTGCGAGTGAGTTGCGTGTGCAACGAAGAAGGCGGCGCACCCTTTCGCGGAGCTCTGCGCGCAGGGGCCGCGAATGTGCGACACTGATCGCCCGGCGCCGCGACGCCGGAGCGTCATGAGGTGGGATACGAGCGATGGCGAAGGAGCTGCATGGCGTGCCGAGTGGGCGCGCGCAGGATCCAACGGTGCAGAAAGGCGGCATCGGCTCGCAACCTGGCCAGCGCGAAGACGCGATCGCACGTCTCTCGGAGCAGGATGAAGGCTGGCTGGAGCGGGTGCGCGCCGAGTTTGTCGCCGGCTTCCGCGTAATGCGCGATATCGGCCCGGCCGTCACAATTTACGGCTCGGCGCGGGTGCGCGAAGGCACGCCGGAGTACGAGGATGCGCGCCGGATCGGCGCGGCGCTCGCGCGCGCGGGCTTCGCCGTGATCACTGGCGGCGGTCCGGGCGTGATGGAGGCGGCGAACCGCGGCGCGTTCGAGGCGGGCGGGCGCTCGATCGGCCTCAGCATTACGCTGCGCAACGTCGAGCCGCCGAACCGCTATACGACGGCCTCGGTGACGTTCAAGTACTTTTTCGTGCGCAAGGTGATGCTCGTCAAATACGCCACGGCGTTCGTGCTGATGCCTGGTGGTCTGGGCACGCTCGACGAGCTGTTCGAGACGCTCAACCTGCTGCAGACGGGCAAGATCCACCGCTTCCCGGTGATCCTGTACGATGCCCGCTACTGGCAGGGGCTGCTCGACTGGATGCGCGCCGAGTTGCTCGATCGCGGCTTCATTGGCCGCGACGACCTCGATATCTTCCTGATCGAAGATAGCGTGGATGGCGTTGTCGAGCGGGTGCGTGCCTGGCACGAGCGGCACAATCTTGCCGAACTGGATGCGCACCCGGAGCGGCGGCCGCGCCTGGCGCTCGACTGATCGAGCACGATGTGCTGGCGCGGCTCGAGACGCTGGCGGCCAGGTTCATCCTGAGAGCATGACCGTGGTGGCAGACACGCGCGGGAACGCTAGGGGATCGCGTGCGTGCGCAGCCGCCAGAGGCCGCGCAGGTCCTCGCTGATCGTTTTCACGAGCTTGACGCGGGTATCGGGGTCCTCGACCCACGTTACCGGGATATCTTTGATGCGGTAGCCCTTCTTCTCTGCCAGCACGAGCAGTTCGGTATCGAAGAACCACTCGTTGTTTTGCACGAGTGGCACGAGAACGTCGGCGGCGCGGCGCGAAAGCGCCTTGAAGCCGCACTGTGCGTCGGAGAAGTGCGTCCACATCACCGCCTTGATGATCAGGTTGTACGTGCGCGAGATCGCCTCGCGCTTAAACGAACGGCTGGTGTGCGCGCCGCGTGCCAGCCGGCTACCCACGGCGAGGTCGTAGCCTTCGTCGGTGATGGCGCGGATCAGCGCCGGATACGCGCCGATATCGGTCGAGAGATCGACATCCATGTAGCTCACGACGTCGGCGCGCGAGTTGAGCCAGGTGTGGCGCAGCGCGCGCCCGCGCCCTTTTTGGTCGAGGTGGACGTACGCGACGCGTGGCAAACGCTCGGCCAGGCCACGCGCCACATCGAGCGTGCGATCGGTGGAGGCATTATCGGCGATGATGATGCGCCAATCGTGCGGCAAGTGTTCCGAAAGGTAGGCGTGCAGCGTGCGCACGCTGTGTTCGAGCACGTGCTCTTCGTTATAGACCGGGATCACGGTATCGACGGTCGCCATGGCCGCGTTCTCGCGTATCTCCGTCTCGAGCTTGTGTTCCTGAAGAGGGTAGCGAACGAGGACGTTTGACGGAAGGGCGAGGGTGGCGAGCGTGGCCGCCATCCCTGTGCCGGCTGGACGTGCGCGCGCTTGCACCGCCTTGACCGTCATGTAGAGGGGGTGCTAGATTCAGCGCGGCCGCCTGGGTCATAGTAGAGGCAGCGGAATGCAACGTATCTGCCGCTGCTTCACCACCCCGAGCAGCGGCGGAGATTCTGGCCATCGCGGCCGCTCTGGCCTTAGCAGGTTCGCCTTCCGAACCGGGCGCTACCTGCCGGCGGCGTATCCGAATTCGTCCGGGTGCAGGCCGCGGCGCCCGGCAACGCGACCTGAGGGGTGTGGTCCGATGGCTCTGCTCGCACTGTTAGCCCCCTGGGTGCTTGGCAAAGAGGCCGGCGACGCGCTCGAGCTCGCCTTCGTGCTCGTGACGGTCGTCGGCGGGTTGTTCATCATGTACCTGTTCGGGCGGTACTGGCAGGAGTAGCCGCGCCTGGCGCTGCCACGGCTCGCCGAGACTCTGTGGGAGGGGTGAACGCGTATGGCGGTCTCTGAGCGACCACCGGAGAGAAGCTGGCAGGACGTTCTGTACGACCGGCTCTTCCATAACTATATCTGGCAGTCGATCTTCCGGTCGGGCTATCCGAACACGCCGCGCAACCAGATGCTGGTTGTGGCGACGAACGTCTTCCTGCACCTGCATCCGACACGCATCCACCGTACGCACGTCAAGATCACGCACACGTACTGTCTCGGCGGGCTGACCTTCTTCATGTTCCTCGGCCTGACGGTCACCGGTGCGTTGCTGATGTTCTACTACGTGCCCTCGGTCGAGCGCGCGTACTCGGACATCATGGCACTCGAAAGCAACGTGCGCTTCGGCGAACTCATGCGCAACATGCATCGCTGGATGGCGCACAGCATGGTGATGCTGACGTTCATGCACATGATGCGCGTGTTCTATACCGGTGCGTACAAACCGCCGCGCGAGTTCAACTGGGTTGTTGGCGTTATCTTGCTCGTGCTGACGCTCCTGCTGAGCTTCACCGGCTATCTGCTCCCCTGGGATCAGCTGGCCTTCTGGGCGATCACCGTGGGCACGAACATGGTCGGGTCGGCGCCGATCTTCGGAGCGAAAAGCCGCTTCCTGCTCATCGGTGGCTTTGAGGTTGGGCCCAACGCGCTGATCCGCTTCTACACACTGCACGTGATCGGCCTACCGTTGCTGGCAGCGGTCTTCATGGCCGTGCACTTCTGGCGCATCCGCCGCGATGGCGGTCTGGCGCGCCCGCTGTAACCCGAGGAGAAGCTGCAGATGGCTGTTCAAGCTCCCCCTGTTACGGGTTCCCGCTCCCAGACGCGCAATATCCGCCCGAAGCGTGAACGCGATGAGGAGGTGCTGGTCTGGCCGGATCTCGTCTTCGTCGAGTTTATCTCGGCCGTGCTCTTCCTCGTGCTGCTGCTGCTGCTTTCGACGGCGATCAATGCACCGTTGCTCGATCAGGCAAACTCGAACATCACACCGAACCCTTCTAAAGCGCCGTGGTACTTCCTGAACCTGCAGGAGCTGCTCCTACACATGCACCCGGCGCTCGCGGGTGTGGTTGTGCCGACAGTGGCGCTGATCCTGCTGGCCGCAATCCCCTACATCGATCGCAGCAACGATGGCCAGGGCGTGTGGTGGGGTGGCCACCCGAAGGCGAAGCAACTCACGATCACGGCGTTCGTCTTCTCCTTCATCGTGACGTGGCTGCTGGTGCTGTACGACGCCGGCATGCAGAACCGCATCTTCACGGCGATCTTCCCGGGCTACCACCTGCCCGCCTGGCTGCAGAACGTGCGCGGTCTGCAAACCGGCATCGATTGGCCGAAGTGGACGACGCACATCCCGTACGTGCCGTTCCACGCGCTGAAGATCTATCAAACGACGTTCCTGAACCTGAACTTCCCGGCGTTCCTCGTTGAGCAGCTGATCCCGCTGGCGTGCATGATCGGGCTGCCGGTCGTGCTCTGCCTGCTGGAACGCAAGCTGTGGGGACCGCTGGGGATGCGCGGCACCATGTACGTGCTGTTCAGCGGCTTCATGGGCGTCTACATCACGCTGACGATCATCGGCACGGCCTTCCGTGGCGAAGGCCAGCAGCTCGTGTGGCCGTGGCAGATCCCGTTCCCGCACGCGCACGGGCTCGGTGTCGATTGACGTGACGCTAGCCCAGGGACGACTCGGCCCGCCCGGTTGCGGGCCGTGGAGGCGATGGTTGAGATGACGACGGAGAATCCAGAAAACGCGCCAGCGCAGCCGCCGAAGTCGAAGAAGGACATGACGCCCGAAGAGCGCGCGGCGGCGATCAAGGCGGCGCAGGAAAAAGCAGCGCGCCTGAAGGCCGAGCGTGAGGCGGCCAAGGCAGCAGCCGCTGCGGCCGAAGGTGGCGGTGGTACCGCGACTGCCGTCGCGACCGCCGAGCCGCCGAAACCCACGGCGCCGCAGTGGCGCATCCCGGCCTCGGCGTTGGCGGGAGCAGGCGATGGTAAGGTCGGTCTGGCGCAGCCGGACCAGCGCCAGGTTGCCGAGGTGCAGCAAGAGGAAGCCGAGGTCAAGCGCTACATTCGGCGCCGCCAGGTGCTGCGCGGTGGCGTCTTCGCCGCGCTTGGCGGGTTCGTCATCATCATGGTTGGTAGCTTCCTCAACTTCTTCAACCCGCGCCACATCCAGGGCTTCGGCGGCAAGTTCACCATCCCGCCCACGCAAGTGCCCAAACCTGGCGATGATCCCGTGCAGTTCCTCGACGCAAAGACGTGGCTCGTGAATTTGAAGCCGGGCGAGGGCGGCGCTCCGAGCCTTGGCGTGCCCAACAGCGAGAAGGGTGGCCTGGTGGCGCTGTATCAGAAGTGCCCGCACCTCGGCTGCACGGTGCCATGGCGCGCCGATTTCGAGTTCGAAGGGATTAAAGGCTGGTTCCGCTGCCCCTGCCACGGCTCGACGTACACCAAGGGCGGTGGGCGCGTGTATGGCCCCGCGCCGCGCTCGATGGATACCTTCGCAATCTCGTTCGGCGCTGGTGGCAACGTCATCATCGATACCGGCAAGATCACCCTTGGCGATACCAACGATCCCAACCGGGCTATTTTGCCGCCAGCATGATCACGCTGGCGCGCAGCCGTGAGGCAAAACGCGCACGATGAACACGCAGAAGCAAATCACCATCATGGTGACACTCGTTTTCCTCTTGCTGGCCGGCTGCGCCGCCTACACGGTGTACGACCAGCCGCGCGAGGATCGCGCACTTGCGGCGCAGCAGGCAACGCTCGCTGATCGCGGTGCGCGCATCTTCGCGCGCTACTGCCGCCAGTGCCATGGCGATGCCGGCCAGGGGCGCATCGGCCCGGCGCTGAACCGCCCCGATCTGCAGGACCCGAACACGCGCCAGGTGACCCAGCGTTGGGTGACGGACACGATCACCTGCGGCCGCATCGGCAAGATCATGCCGCCGTGGGCGATCTCCGAAGGTGGTGCGCTGGATACCGAGCAGATCAGGGATCTGGTGGCGCTGATCACCAATCCCGTAGGCAACGCCTGGCAGAAGGCAGCCGAGTACAGCGCCGAGGAGAACAAGACCGCCCCCGAACCCTCGGTGGAGGATGTGCTAAAGAGCGCCTCGATCACCGGCGCGAACGGCCGCGTGTGCGGTCAGCTTGCGCCCACACCCGAGGCCTCGGCCGAGGCGAACCAACCGCCCGCGGGCGTGAACCCGCAGACGGCCTGGACAGAGGTCACCACTGATAACAAGTTCAGCGTAACCGATATCGTCGTGCCGGTTGGCCAGCCTGTGACGATCGATGTCCAGAACAAGGGCAACGCGATCCACAACATGGACATCCTTGATCAGAGCGGCAGCACGTTGAAGGATGCTTCCGGCAAGGATCTGAAGACCGATCTGCTGCAGTCTGGTCAGGAGGCCAAGCTAACGTTCACGCTGAACGCACCTGGCACGTACAAGTTCCAGTGCGACGTGCACCCGACCGAGATGGTCGGCAAGGTCTACGCCGTGCAGCCGGGCAGTGGGGGAGCAGCCGCGACACCGGCCGCGGCGCAGGCGACGACCAGCCCGGATGAAGTGGCGACCGATAACAAGTTCTCTGCCACAACGATCGTGGTGCCGGCCGGCAAGCCCGTTACGCTGAACTTCCAGAACAAGGGCACGGCCATTCATAACTGGGACGTGCTCAACGTTAAAGACGATAGCGGTAAGGACATCAAGACCGATCTTATCCAGGGCGGTCAATCGGCGAAGATCACGTTCACGATCTCCAAGCCGGGTACATACAAGTTTCAGTGCGATGTCCACCCGACGGAGATGATCGGCCAGCTGATCGTGCAGTAGCCGCGGCCGTCGGTTCTCGCGGCCCGAAACGATACACTGTAAAGAGGCGCCGGCGCGCAGGCCCGGCGCCTCTCCATGTGCGAGACACCGCCCTGGCACGGAGGCTCTGGCGATGCCCGATGTTGGCATTATTGGTCTGGCGCAAGCAGGAAAGACGACGATCTTCAACGCCGTGACGCGCGGCACGGCGCAAACCGGCTACGGCGGCGCACACGGACCGAATATCGGCGTCGTCAAGGTGCCGGATCGCCGCCTCGACGTGCTCGCGGTGATGTTCCATCCGCGCAAGGTGACGCCCGCTGATATCCGCTACGTCGATTTCCCGGCCGCAGGGGCGGCGTTCGGACGCGGCGAAGGCCCCGGTGGCCAGTTTCTGGCCGATGTGCGCAAGACCGACGTGCTGATCCACGTTGTGCGGCTGTTCGAGAATCCGCAGGTGCCGCACCCTGAGGGCAGCATCGATCCGTGGCGCGATATCGAGACTCTCGATCTGGAGTTACAGTTCGCCGATCAGGCGCTGGTTGAGCGTCGCATCGAACGGTTGACAGCGGAACTGCGCTCATTGAAGGCAGGAGAGCGCGGCGCGGGTGAACGCGAGCTGCACCTGCTGCAACGTCTACGCGATACGCTCGATGCAGGCCGGCCGATTCGTGCAGTGGAGCTCAGCGAGGACGAACAGCGCCTGATCGCGGGCTACCGCTTCCTGACGCAAAAGCCGCTGTTGCTGGTGCTCAACATCGGCGAGGAGGATGTTGCGCGTGCCGAGGCGCTGGAGACCGAATACCGCGCACGGCTGACCGTACCCCATACCGAGGTCGCGGCGCTGTGCGGCAAACTGGAGATGGAGCTGGCCACGATGGAACCGCAGGAGGCGCAGGAATACCGCGCCGTGCTCGGCCTGGGTGATGAAACCGGCCTCGATCGCGCCATCCGCATCTCGTTTCAGTTGCTGGGTCTGATCTCGTTTCTTACAGCGGGCGAGGACGAAGTGCGTGCCTGGCCAGTGCGCGCGGGCGCAACCGCGCCACAGGCAGCCGGCAAGATCCATACCGACCTCGAACGTGGCTTTATTCGCGCCGAGGTTGTGCGCTACGAAGATCTCGTGGCGGCGGGTAGTCTCGCCGAGGCGAAAAAGCGTGGCCTGGTACGGCTGGAAGGCAAGAGCTACGTCGTGCAGGATGGCGACGTGCTGAACATCCTGTTCAACGTCTAGGAGGCGAGCGATGGCCGCACGGCCGGACGAGCTGAGAACCGCACAGGCCTACGAGCGCCTGATGCGTGGCCGCGGGCTGCGCGACATCCTCGATCGCTTCTTGCTCGGGCCTGCCAGCGCGTATCTGTTGAACACACCCGTGCTGACGGCTGGAGATGTGATCCGCCTGGGATCGCGGCACCGCGTGCTCGACCTCGGCGCCGGGAGCGGCCGCGTAGCTGCCCTCCTGCAACAGCGCTACGACCTGATCCATCCGCCGGTGGCGGTCGATCTCTCCGCCGCGATGGTGCGCGCGGCGGCGCGCGATCTCGGCCCGCAGCGCCGCGTGGAGTTGGCGATTGCAGCGGCGTCGCGCTTGCCCTTTGCCGACGAAAGCTTCCACCTGGTCATCGCGGCGCACCTTTTTCGTCATCTCGAAGACGAGACCCTCTTCCGTGTCCTGCTCGAAGCGCTGCGCGTGCTCAAGCCACAGGGCATTCTGCTCGCCTGGGAGTTCGCGCCGACGAGTTCGCGCCGCCTGAACCGCCTGCACGAGCGCTTGTTCGGCTCGCGGTACGGCGAGCCGTTCCGTTTGCGCGGTTTCGGCGCGCTTGCCCCGTATGCCGTCTACGCCGGGTTCAAGCATATCGATCGCATGCGCCTGCCGCTGCCCTTTCTCTTCCCGCCGGTGCCGCGCGTCGTTGTGATGCTGCAAAAGGCCGCGCAGCCGGAGACAATCGCGCCCGAGCCTAGCTGCGCCGAGCGCTTCCAAACTAGCCCGGAGATGGCCGAGGAGTAGAGACGCGCGGGCCTGACCCGGCGGCGTTCGACACTGGCGATGCAGGCGATCGTTTCTGACGCCCTGGGTAGGGCGCAGCGTCGCGATCGGCCGGGTCGAGATCGGCCACGCGCTCTTGCGTCCGTGGCGAGCGCGGATAACCGCACGGCCGCGGCAGGCTGCTCCTAGCCGCGCGTGCAGAGCGGCCAGACGTTCACGCAACGACACGGCGGCCGGCAAGGCACATGCGCGATCAGCCGCGCAGCTGGACGCGCTGGAAAGACTCCACATAGCGGCCGTCGGGCGTGCGCCAGCGCTCCTTCACCGTCTCGCGGAAACCCTCGCGGCCGGCAAACTGCGAGAGGTGGTGCATCAGCGCGTCGATCTTCAGGTCGACGACATCGGTAATATCGACCTCGAAGTTGGGCTGGTTCGAGGCCCAGATGTAGATATCGAGCACTTTGTGCGGCTGCAGCCCTTCGGCGATCTGCTCGGGGAAGTTGAAGATATCGCGTGCTGCCGGGTAGATCGCGTCCAGCGTGATCTGACCGGTCACGCGGTGGTCGGTGTGGTTGATGCTCTGATTGCGGATGATCATCTCGGTGCTGTGCGTGAAGACGGCATCCGGCCGCAACGTGCGGATGATGCGCACCACCTGGCCGAGAAACTCGCGCGTAGGCTGCAGCTCGCCATCGACGCCGTCGAGAAAAAAGCAATCGACGACGCCCAGGGTGCGCGCCGCGGCGCGCTGCTCTTCGCGCCGCCGTTCGATTAGCTGCAGCGGATCCATGTCGGGGTCGGCGGTGCCTTTGGCGCCGTTGGTGCAGACGAGGTAGTAGAACTCCCAGCCTTCGCGCGTCCATAGCGCGGCCGTGCCGCCCGCGCCGAAGTCGGGATCGTCGGGATGCGCGCCCACAACGAGCGCGCGCTTCTTCTCGCGCGTATCGACCATCAAGTGCCCTCCCACTCTTGCAGGGCAATTGTACCGCCAAGCGCGGTCACGAACGCCTTAGGTGAGCAGCGCAGCAACGAGGCCAACGAGGAAGACGCCGTCGAAGATACCCGCGCCGCCGATCGAGACGACGCCCGGCCCCAGTTGCTGCAGCTTGCCGAGGTTGAGCAGATCAGCGCCGATCAGGCTGCCGAGCGATCCGCCGGCATAGGCGATCGCCGCCGCCTGTGGCCCACCCGCGCCCGCCAGCAGCCAACCGAGCGCGCCGGCAATGATGGGCGGCAGCAGCACCGGCATGGTGATCCCCACGCCGGGTAGGGGGCGAGCGAAGCGGTGCGTGATCGCCGCCACGAGCGCGATCGCCAGCGCGATCTTCCACAACGGCGCGTGCCAGAGTAGCCAGATGCTGAGCGCCGTCGGCACGAGCGCGCCGCCCACGTTGATCGCCAGCACCTGCTCTTCCACTTGCGGCGGCCGGTAGTACAGCCACGGCCCGATCGGCGTCAGGACGCCCGGGGTGCTGACACGCAGCCGCCGCCGCAGCGGGATGTTGATGACCGAACCAGTGATGCTCGCCAGCAGCACCAGCATTGTCACCGGGCGCGGCAGACCAAGCCGGGCGAAACCGGCTGCCACCAGATTGCTGAAGAAGAAGCCAACCCAGAGCAGGATCAGCAGCAACGGCAGCGCGGGATGCGCCACGGGGCGCTGGGCCATGCGGAAGCGTGGCAGCTTCATGCGCGCCTCACGAGCGGTG
>Ga0209061_1003046_pt1 | contig 19177 bp, 17 predicted proteins | sample Coa_R1_10_FD_187157 | JGI IMG/M metagenome (GOLD analysis project Ga0209061, IMG submission 187157) | Surface soil microbial communities from Centralia Pennsylvania, which are recovering from an underground coalmine fire - Coalmine... | ecosystem: Environmental > Terrestrial > Soil >...
GATGTCACGGAACTGACGTTCCTGCGTCACGGCGCCAGCTTTGATTTCTTCCGGATGTTCCCGGATGGCGACCGCATGCGCTACTTCATGTACTCCGCAGAAGGAGAGGATGGCGCGGTCGAGGTGGAGTCGTCGATCCCGGCGCAGCCGGTAGTGCCGTTTTCCTTCCTTGGCCGTGTCTGGCTCAAGCATGCCGATCATGAACGTGAACTTCGCGCGATGTACGGCTCATGGGAGATCCCGGATCCGGGATGGTCGTATCTGGAGGGGCCGCACATCGAGGCCCGCCGCAGGTGGCAGCACCCAGACTTCCACTGGCGCGGCGGATCCGCAGCTCTGGCAGACGGCCTGGCCCGGGCATCGGTCATCAGCAGGTGAACGCATGCGTCCTTGCCGTGATCGCAGGTCGCCCGGCGGAAAGCGCGCGGCGCGAGAGTTGATGAGGGGCGATGAGGCCTGGTAGCGGTGACCCGTGTGTGACCAGCCCGGTGCCGCGGGCAGTGTGGGAATCGCTGCTGCGCTCGGACCGGGACGCGGCGGTGAGCCAGTCACTGCCCTGGCGTGACGCCGTTTTCGCGAGCGGCAGGTACCAGGATGTGAGCCTGTTGTACGAGTTCGCATCCGGGCGGCAGGTCATACTTCCGATGACGCGGCCCCGCTGGCAGCCGCAGCGGGCGGCGGTGGTCGCGTCGTGGCCCCACGAGTGGAGCGTGGGCGGGCCGATCAGCCAGGAAGGCCGGGTAAGCCCGGCCGAGGCGGCGGCGGTGCTGGCCGATGTTGCCCGGCGGGGGACGCTGGCGGCAGCGATCACGCTGCGGTACAACGCCGACCGGAACTGGCTGAGCCAGGCCGGTCAATTCCGGGTGGAGAAATACGGCTGCTATGTACTTGACCTGCGGGGCGGCTTCGGCCATGTATGGCAGCACAAGTTCCGTGGCGACGCCCGCACGGCGGTGCGCAAGGCTGAGCGGTCCGGGCTCGACATCGAGGTTGACCGGTCCGGTGGGCTGCTCGGGGTGTTCAGCGACCTGTACGAGAAGTCCATACGGGATCGCGCGGCCAGGCTCGGCCAGCCCCTGTGGCTTACACGCCTGCGGATGAACCGGGCCGCCCCCGCCGCCTTGCCCCAGATCAGGCTGGTCGCCGACCACTTCGGGAAGGACTGTGTCACGTGGGTGGCACGGTCCGGTGGCCAGCCTGTCGCTGCCCTGATCGCCTTGCGGTTCGGCACTCATGCGCATGGCTGGCGGGTCGCCGTGGACAAGAAGCTCGCCCAGCCGGTACGGGCCAGCGAGTACCTGCACCGGCTCGATATCGAGGAAGCCTGCCGGGAGGGGTACAGCTTCTACAACATGGGCGGCGCCCCCGAAGGATCACCGCTCGCCAGGTACAAGGAGAAACTCGGGGCAGTACTGCGGTTCACCCATGAGCTGCGCGCGGAGAGCCTCCCGGCCTGCGCCTTCCGCGCCACACGGCAGTTCTCCGAGGACCTGGCCAGGAAGGCGCTCCGGTTGCAGGGGTGACGGCGGCCCTGGGGCGGGCGAAGGGCAGATACGCGGTCATTACTGGATGACAAGTTCCGTGCTATGGCACGGTCGGCGATACTTGTGCCGCGCTCGGCGGTATCCGTACCTTCGGCACGAGCGGCTGCACCTCCGGCGGCAGCTCGTAGACCACTGTTCCCGAACGGTCGGCGATCAGCGTCCACAGCGGCGACCGGGCCAGGGAAGACCGCAGTGTGCTGAAACTGCCGGGCCTGGTGTACATGTACGCGTTGTTGTAGGCGACCATGCTGGGCGTGACGACCACGTACGCGGGCCTGATGCCATCGGTCTGCTTCAGGGCGACATCAGCGATGATGGTGGCGATATCGGGCGTGGCCGGCTGTGCGTCGAGCAGGCTGTAAGGGCCGAAGATCGGTTCCAGCGGAAAGAGGTTGTACCTGGAGGTGTCGTCGAAAGGGCCGTTGTCGAGGGCGGCGTACACAGGTCCCGGGACCGCGGTCCGCTCGAACGACGTAATCGTGGCGACCTCCGTGCTGGACATCCGGTTGAACGTGTCATCCCCGAAAAAGGAGGGGAAAAACAGTGCCAGGACGACCCCGAGCGCCAGCGGGGTGCGCAGCGCGCCGCGCGGGAGCCTGGCACCCGTGCGGCGAGGCCACCGGACGGTGCGTGCTATGGCCCGGGCTGCCTCGGCGATTCCGTGCACGAGCGCAGTTCCCGGCAGAAGTCGCCCGCGATGGTGGGTCCCGCGGGTTCCCGTGAGGGAGTCCGCGGGCGCCAGCACCATGGCGGCGAGAGCCGCCGTCCAGGGCAGTGAGAACAGGTACACCCGGAGGATGCCCTCGTTCCCGTATGCCTGCAGGACGAGGACGGCCACGGGCGAGAACGCGAGAAGGAGCAGGGCGGCGATCGGGAACCCTGATCGCTGGTGCAGCCAGCCCGCGACCAGGGCAAGGCCCCACATGCAGACCGAAAGTATCTCCGCGCAGCGCTGGATTATCTCCTGGCTCACCGGGACGTGCCCAGCGGAGAACGCCGGCGGCGCAACATTGTCGAAGAAGTTGCCGAGGCCTTTCAGTAGCCCGTATGTCTGGTTCACGTAGGTGAAGTGCGGCAGCAGGTAGCCGACGGCGATGGCGGCCAGGAGAATGGGAAGCCAGCGGGGCCGCAGCAGGCGGAAAAGGGCCAGGGCGCCGAGCTGAACCGCCAGGATGTAGGGGGACAGTTCGTGCGTGAACGTGAGGACAAAGTAGAGGAGGCACAGCGCGGAACACACGAAGCCGGGGCGCCTGGGCATGGAGAACGGCATCGTCGGGGCATTCCGTTTAACACGGTTGGCAGCACGCGGACGACTGCCCGGGTACAGTGCTGTGGACAGCCAGCGCACGGATATGGCCATGATGCCCAGGCTGAAGAGTATCCCCAGCGACTGCGGCGAGAAATAGTCCTGGGCGATCCAGTTGCTCGCCGGATAGAGAAGCAGCGCTACCCAGCGCTGCCGGTGGGTAAGCGGCAGCGCATCGTATATCAGGCGCAGAAGAGGGAGGGACGCGAGTTCAATGACAAGCTGGGACCACTTGGCGTAGGCGAGCAGGCTCGAGACGCCAGCCACCTTCCCGAACCAGGCAGCCAGCGCGAAGAACCCTGACCAGTTCTGGTAAATGTCGATACTGCCGTTCAGCGCACCGTGCGCATTGACGTACTGAACGACTCCGATCGTCTTGTATAGCCACGAGTACCGCCCCTGCGGGTAGACGAGCGGAGCGGTCCCGTACAGCATGACGACCAGCACGACCGCGTGCACGGACATCCGCCATGTGGACGGGTGATAGCGGGCCAGTTCAATCGCGGCAGACACGACAAGCAGCGCGATCCCGGCGTAGAAGACAACCGGGAGTGCCGCGGGCAGCCCATACGGGCCGAGCGCCCGCGTGTCCGTCCTGCTCACGCCGAGTGCCCACAGCGCGAGGGCAGCCGGGACGAGGAGGTCTGCGAACTTGAGCGGGAACCGGGCGATGCCAGGGTCGGCCGCCGGCGGGCTCGGCTTACTGAGAATCCGCGCAGAATTCACCTGGTGGACCCTTCAGCGCCCCGCTCCAGCGGTCGGCCATAGATGGCTTCCTGCTGGGTTGTCATGTTCTTCCCCGGTCCTGCGGGTGCGGGTTTCCCCACTCCTCCTGGTCCTCCCGGTCCTCCAGACGGGGGCTTCCCCAGTCCTCCTGACGCGGTCTTCCCCTGCCATCCTGGCGCGCTGTTCCCCGGTCCTCCTGGCCGGCCCGATCCCGTGGGCGCGGTTTTCCCAGATCCTTCGGGCGTGAGCTTTCCCAGCCGCCCCAGTAGTCCTCCCTGCCCTTCTGGCGCAATTTTCCCCGGGTATTTCCGTGCGATTTCACCTGAGGTTTACCGTATGGTTTCTCCCAGTTCTTTCTCCGCGGCCACTGCCGTGTCTGACGGGCGGCCGCACCTGGCCGGCGCCGGTGCCCGTGACGGCGTGCGGCGCCGGCGCACAGCCCGGCCAGGCTCAGCCATGCCTCGGCCTGAAAGAGGCTTACCGGATGCCACATCCTGGCCCACAGCATGATCATCGCGAGGAGCGTGAGGACGGCCAGGCTGAAGACCATGGGCATGGCTGCCTCGGACCAGCGGGCCATCCCGGGCCAGTTGCTCACGATTGCGCGCCCGGGGACGAACAGGGTGAACCCCAGCGTCAGCAGGAGCCGGGACGGTCCTGACCCGTGTCTGTCAACCAGTACGAGCAAGCCCACGGCGATCAGGCCGGCGAGCACGTCGAGCGCATCGCCCAGACCCGCTGCCGGACTTGGGTAACCCGGGTGTCTGGTAGCCACCTGCCCAGTGTGGACTACGTTATCCGATAGCGCAGGCCGGAAGGGCAAACCATGGCCCTTACGGGCAAACCGTGCTGCGCTGCGCCGGGTGCGCCGCCACCCGCGACGCTAGGGTGTCACTGGCGTACGGCGCTGCGGTAGCTCCCGAATGGTCGCGGTAGATCCCGGATGAAGGCGCACATGGTAAGGCACAAAGCACGGGGGGGCAGGACGCGGGCGGCGGGGCGGGTCGCGGGCGCCCTCGTCGCCCTGGGGGTGGTTGCGGGCCTCGTGCTGTGGGGCCTGAAGCCGGCTGCGCCGGCGCGGGCCGCGCATCCCGGCGTGCCTTCCGGATCGGACGGACCCGCCGCACCGGCATCTTCGTCCCCCCGCCCGTCGCTCGCTGCTCCGTCATCCCTCTCGCCTCCGGATGTCACGGGTGCGGGCTGGCGCCTGGCGTTCGACGCGCGTTTTCCCGGATCCCGGCTGGACACGTCGGTCTGGGGCACCTGCTATCCGTGGGCCGGGACGGCTTCCGGCTGCACCAATTTCGGGAGCCCGGAGCACGAGTGGTACCTGCCGTCCCAGGACCAGGTATCGGGCGGCGTCCTGCATCTGGTTGCCCAGCGCGTCCCCACCCAGGGCCGGGCCGCCAACGGCTCGCCGGAAGAGTATGCCTGCCGCTCCGGCATGGTCACGACCTACCCGAGTTTCCGATTCAAGTACGGGTACGTGCAGGTCGTCGCCCGGATACCGTCCGGCGCGGGCCTGTGGCCCGCGCTGTGGCTCGCGGCAGCGAACCTCAAGTGGCCACCGGAGATCGACATCCTCGAGCACTGGGGGCCGCCCAAGGAGCGCACCGGGGTTTACTTCCATCCGCTCGGCGCGGGCGAAGCAGAGGCGCACCCGGCGACCGCTGACCTCTCGGCCGGCTGGCACACCTTCAGCGTGAACTGGACCCCCTCCAGTGTGACCTGGTTCATCGACGGGCACGCGGCACTGGCCGTCGGCCAGCACGTTCCCCATCAGCCCATGTACTTCATCGCCAACGTTGCCGACTACTGGCTCCCCCCATCTGGCGGAGGATGTGACGGTGCCCTGCTGATCCGTTCCGTGAAGGTGTGGCAACGCTGATCGTGGAGATGAGCTGAACGCGGACACGGTGGGCGGTCGCGGCACGGCACATGCGCTCCTGGCACGAGACCGGTGCCCGCGGAACTTCCTGCGCCGGCAGGCGGGGCCCGCCCTGGCTGCCAGGGCCGCGTGCGCGCGTCAGGCCCGGGCAGGCACAACCCGGCCCTGGCCCAGGAGCCAGCGCGGGTTGGCCGCGATCCGGGTACTGCTTGATACGATCCGGGTACCGCTTGATAACGGTACGGTTAAGAAGTCCTCGCATGGACTGGTGCTGATTTATCTTTTGCAGTGCCTGCATGGACGTGTTTCAGGTTGTATTTAACTCAAAGGGAATTTTGTCCGTTTGTCGCGATCGGCGTGCGGAGAGTGCTCCCGCATGATTACCCCATGCAGTCATTGCTGGGTGCGGGAAGCCGGGCGGATAGGTGCCAATTCGTTACGAAAATCATGCCGGGGGCTGTCAACCGCCCCGTCAGCCTGCGCGTCTAGTTATTACCCGGGTGGCCGCTCAGGTGTTACCCGGGTGGTTACTGTTTGCCAGTTCTCGTTCACCGGACGGCTCGCCACAACCGGGCACCGAGGATGCGGTGAGCCCCATGGGAGAGGAGTCCAGTGGGTTTGCCTTGCCTGCTGTCCTTGCCGTCGGTCAGCCCGGCGGCACACGTTCACGCCGCGGCGTCCCGCTCAGGTCCTGACCCGCAGCCCTTGCCTCACGGCCCGGCGCTGAGGGCGGCACGGCCGTGACGGCGCATGCGAACGGTGCCGGTTCGCCGCGCGTCTCGGTCGTCATACCGGCACTCAACGAGGCCCGTAACCTGCCCCATGTGCTGGCCCGGATGCCGGCGGACATCCACGAGATCATCGTGGTGGACGGCCACTCTGTGGACGGCACGATGGAGGTCGCCCGGAAGCTGCGCCCGGACGCACGGCTCGTCATGCAAAACCGCAAGGGCAAGGGGAACGCACTCGCCTGCGGGTTCGCGGCCGCAACCGGCGACATCGTCGCGACGATCGACGCGGACGGCTCGGCCGACCCCGGCGAGATCCCGCGGTTCGTGGAGGCACTCGTCGCCGGCGCGGATTTCGCGAAAGGGTCGCGTTTCACAGGCAATGGCGGCAGCAGGGACCTGACGCGCCTGCGCAGCCTGGGCAACCGGATGCTCAGCGTATTTGTCAACGTGCTCTATGGCACCCGCTACACCGATCTCTGCTACGGATTCAACGCATTCTGGCGGCACCACGTCCCTGTTCTCGGCCTTGACATCACATCGACGCCGCCCGGCGGGGGCTCGCTGTGGGGTGACGGTTTCGAGGTGGAGACGCTGATCAACATCCGGATCGCCGTGGCAGGGCTGAAGGTCGCTGAGGTGCCAAGCTTCGAGCACGCCAGGATCCACGGCGTGAGCAACCTGAACGCCTTCGGGGATGGCATGCGCGTACTGCGCACTATTCTCGCGGAGCGCCGTCGGCGCCGCCGTGCCCGTTCCCTGGCGGCCGCCGCGCGGGCCCCGGAATCACTCCTCCCCGCGGTGGCTGCCATGGGGGCCGGGGCGCAGGCCGGCATCCTCACCCCGGGGGAGCACGAGGCCGGGATGCCGTGCCAGGAGAACATCACCCCACAGAAAGCTCAGTGAGTGAGCTGCTGCCGTGCCCGGCGGTACTGGCGCCAGCCAAACGCCAGCAGCCTGCGCCGCGGTGACAGGGCCCGGGCCCCGGGCCTGCGGCTGCCGGAGGCTCCGCCGAGCCACGCTGCGATCACCCGCGCATCGTCGCCGGCCCGGATCATGAGCCGGGAGAGCGCCAGCGGGTGATCCCGGGGGGAACAGAGCGAGTTGCCGACGGCACAAGCCGAGTCAAAGCCCGCGGCACCGACGAGCTGCCGCACCCTTGCGTGCCAGTAGCCGTGCGGGTATGCGAAGCTGCGAATGGGGTGCCCGAGCGTCTCGGCCAGCAGGTCACGGCTGCGTGTCACCTCATCGGCTACTTCACGCCAGGGCAGCAGGTCGAGCTGGCGGTGCGTGTGGGAATGGGCGCCGATCTCCACCCCCGCGGCCTCCAGGCCGGCCAGATCCGCGGCGTGCAGCATGGCGGACGGCGGGCACACGCATTCCCAGCGTTTACCGGCGAGCGCGCCCGTGATCACGTACAGCGTGCTCGGGAGCTTCCGCATCGCGAGGGCGGGCATCGCGTTCTCGGTGAAATCGGCGAAACCGTCGTCCACCGTGATGAGCACAGGCCGCTCCGGGAGCCGGGTCTTTCCCCGCAGGCCATCGGCGAACTGGGAGACGGTGAGAGGGTGCCGGCCGCTGGCGATCACCGCGTCAAGGTGGGCCGCGAAGGTCGCCGGGCTGACCGCGAAGGGCGCGATCCAGCCGGGAGGGTCGGCGGAGACCGAGTGGTACACCAGGATCGGAACCGGGCTCAGCTCAGGCCCTGCCATCGGCCTGCTCCTGTACCGGGCGCCGTGCCCGGTTGCGCAGTGACCCCGCCAGGTAGCCGGCCGCCGTGGCGGCCAGGCCGGTGATGATCGCTCCCGCCCGGCCAAGGCCGGACGGGTCACCACGCAGCAGATCGGCCACGCCGCGGGCCACGCCCCGCGGCAGGGTTCTCGTAGTGTAGTGACGCTCGGCTGACAGCCCGTCACCCGCGCCGACACTGGCTGCCACCACCGCCTTGGAAAGCCCTTCGGCAAAGCACCGGGACCGGAAATAGGAGAACCGGCAGCGGCTCTCGGGAACCAGGTGCCACGCCACGGCCCTGTTGTCGAAGAGCAGCACTGATCCGGGAGCGCGCTGCCGGAGCCTGATACACAGCTCGGTCTCCTCGCAGCCGAGCGGCCGCCGGTCGCCGGAACGTCCAAGGCCGCTCCGGAACCCGCCCACGAGATCGAAGACCTCCCGCCGGAACGAGGCGGCGCTGCCCATCAGGTTGCGGACGGGTGCCCGCCTGCGCGGCATGCCGGTGTAGCTGCACCCGACGACCCAGTCGAACTCCCCGGGGAACCAGGAGGGGCGTGCGGTTTCCCAGCGGGGGAGGACGAGGCCCCCGACTCCCGCGACGGCGGGGTCGGCGTAGGAATCGGCGAAGAACTTCAGCCAGTCATGCTCGGCGACCGCGTCGTCGTCGAGGAACGCGATGATGTCGCCGCGTGCCCTGGCGATGCCGGTGTTCCTGGCGCCCGACAATCCGCGTGCTTCACGGTTCTCCACGACCGTCACATCCGGCAGCGCGGCGGCCAGGCGGTCATGGAGGGCCCGGTTGTGATCAACGACGACCACGATCTCGTCACAGGGCAGGCTCTGGGTTCTCACCGAGCCGACGGCGGCGAGAACCTGGTCCCAGCGCTCTTCCGTATAGGCGCAGATCACCACCGAGATACGCGGGCTGGCCTCCGGTGACGCTGGCTGTCCAGGCACGGACAAATCCTGTCCTCCAAACAGCAGGCGAAACGACGAGAGCCATGGTAAACCGATGAGGGTCTCAAGCCATCTATTAAGCGTGCAAAGTATGCCAGTCTTTACATCAGCCAACGGGACTGCCGGGCTGCCTGAGTTCACGCCGGTTCTCGTCGGCGACCTGCACCTTGATGCACCCCTGCCTGACCTGGCCATCGAGGACAGGTACCAGGCGGCGCGCCTCCTGACCTGGCTGCACGACCGGCCCCTCGGCGAGGTCCTGCTTCCCCTGGGCGAAGGGCCGCTCAGCGCCAGCCGGCTCGCGGCGCTGGTGTGGCCCCTGATCGCCGAGCGCGTCACCGCACACTGCGGAAATGACGGCGTTCCCGCGCCTGACCATCTTCCTGTGGCCGGGCTCCGCCGCGATGAGCCGCCGCCCTGCCAGGGGCAGGCGGCGGGCGATGTGACGATAACGGTGGTGATCGCCACCCGGGACCGGACCGAGAGCCTGCTGCGCTGCCTGACTGCCCTGGCCAAGTCGGGCCACTCCGCGTTCGACGTCGTCGTCGTGGACAGCGCGCCCCGCAGCGACGGCACGGAGCGTGCCCTCGCCCGGCATCCCGGATGGCCGTTCCCGCTCCGCTACGTGCGCGAGACCCGGCCGGGCCTGGCGCTCGCCCATAACGCAGCGCTGCCCGCGGTCACCGGGGAGATCGTCGCGATCACCGACGATGACGTCGAGGTCGGCCCTGGGTGGCTCACGGCCCTGGCGGAAGCCTTCACCGAGGCCAACGCCACCTGTGTGACCGGCCTGATCCTTCCGGCGGAACTCGAGACACGGGCGCAGATGCTCGTCGAGGAGTCGGGCGGGTTCGGGCGGGGATTCACCCGGCGCGTCTTCACCAGGGACATGCCGGACCCCGAGCCGCTGTTCCCCTTCACCGCAGGGCGGTTCGGATCGGGGGCGAACATGGCGTTCCGTGCTGACTGGCTGGCGGCCCGGGGCGGGTTCGACCCGGCGACCGGGGCGGGCAGCCCGGCACGGGGCGGGGACGACCTGACCGCCTTCCTGCGGGTCATCCTCGACGGCGGGACACTGGTGTACGAGCCGCGGGCGGTCGTGCGGCACTGGCACCGGCGTGACTACGAGGGGATGCGCCGGCAGGCGTTCGGTTACGGCATGGGGCTCGGCGCCTACCTGACCGCGTCGATATGGGCACGGCCGGCGCTGCTGGGCGCGATGCTGCGCCGGGCCGTGCCCGCCGCCCGTCACCTGCTGAGCCCGGCATCGGCGAAGAACGCCGGCCGCGGGGACCGGTTTCCCCGTGAGCTCGTCTGGCGCGAGCGGGCAGGGATCCTCGCCGGCCCGTTCGGCTACATGGTGAGCCGGTGGCGGTACCGCGGCTGCACGCCGGGACGTACGAGCATGCCGGCATGACAGCGGCCGCGTACGTGGCGACCGTGCAGCGGCGCCTGGCCGGCTTCTCGCGGCGGTCCAGGGCCGCCGCGGAGACCGCGGTGGCGCGGGCCGTGCTGCCGGGCGGCTGGCGCTGCGGACGTGCCCTGCGGACCGTCACGGACATCGCGGTGTTCATCGTGCACGGACCGCATGGCCAGGACGCCGTGCTCAAGGTGACGGCAACCAAGAGCGGCACGGCCGTCCTGCGCCGGGAGCGTGACGTGCTGAGCCAGCTAGGCTCGGACGAGCAGCTAGGGGAGTGGCGGACCGTGCTTCCCGCCCTGCTGGATGCCGGGGATGCCGGTCCTGGCGCCTTCCTGCTCACGAACCGGCTGCCCGGCATGGATGGCCGCGACCTGTCACGGGCGGCCGCGAGCCGCCTGACACTGGCTATGGCCGACGCGATCGCCCCGCTGCACTCGCGTACCCGGGTACCCCGGAGGGTTGACGAGGAGCTGCTGGACCGGTGGGTGGATCAGCCCGCGGGACGGATCAGGGCGGCCCTGCCCGTGGGCAGCGCCATCGGGCGCCTGGCTGGCACGCTCCGGGCGGACCTGGCGGGCCGCCTGCTCACGCTCGGCTGGGCACACGGCGACCTTCATCCGGGAAACCTCCTGGTCAGCGCGGATGGGCGGGTGACAGGGATCGTCGACTGGGGCGGGGCATGCGAGCAGGACCTGCCCGCTGCCGACCTCGCGTTCTGGCTGCTGGCGGTGGGCGCTCCCGGTCAGCCACGGGAACTCGGTCAGCGGGTCGCCGACAGACTCAGCAGCGGGCGGTTCTGGACACCGGCTGAGAACCGCCTGCTGGACAGCGCAGCGGCAGGCGGCCTGGCCGCCGGCCGGACGCTGCTGCTGATGACATGGCTGCGTCATGTGACCAGCAACCTGGCGAAGTCCGAGAGATACGCCAGTAACCCGCTGTGGCTGCGCTGGAACGTCATCCCCGTCCTGCGCCAGGTGGCTCATGAGTGAGCCGCCGCTGATCGCCGATCTGCTGGGTGACGCCGGAACTGTGGCGGCGCGCCTGCGTGAGACGCTGCGGGACGGGCAATGGCTGGACGCGTACCTCTTCGCCGCCGGGCTGAGCCAGCTCGTCGACGACCGGCTGCACCCCGACCCGTTCCTGTTCCACCGGGCGGCCAGTTACCTGCGGGGCTTGCCGTCGAGACCCGCCCGCCTCGCCGGTGTGGTGGCTGGCGGGCTCGGCGCGGTGACGCGGGCGGATATCAGGCCGGCGGGTCGGCGCATGGTTCGGGCACGCCAGCCGCTCGCGGAGCTGACCGTGCGCCTGGCCGGGCAGGTGCTCGCGCCCCAGCACGCCGGCGGGGGCCCGGGCGAGGCCCTAGCCGCGCTTACCTCGCTGCTGGAAGCCAGCCTCCCGGCGGTCCCGCTGGCCGCCGGGGAGCGCCTGCGGATGCCGGCCTGCTTTCACAGCTTCGACCAGCATCCCGACGACGTGCGGTGGCTGGCCCGCGCCTTCTGCGAGCAGTACCCCGACCTGGACAGGCCGCTGTGCGTGGTGGGAGTGCGCACGTCCGGCAGCTACCTGGCTCCCCTGCACGCGGCCGCCCTGCGGGCCGGCGGCCGGGCGCGCACCGAGGTGCTCACCTACCGGCCCGGCCGGCCGTTCCTGCGCTGGGAGCATGCCATGCTCAGGTCCGCCGTCCGGGCCGGCGGGCTGGTTCTCGTCGTGGACGACCCGCCGGGATCGGGCACGTCGCTGGCCACGGCAGCCCGCACGCTGAGGCGTGCGGGCGTTCCCAGCTCCCAGATCGTCTTCCTGCTATCCCTGTTCGGCTCCCGCGAGGAGCTGCCCGAGGTGCTGCGCGGCTGGCCCGCAGTCGTGCAGCCGTGGGCCGACTGGACCGTGCACCGCCGCCTCGCCGCCCAGCCTGTCAGGGATACCCTGGCCGGCCTGGTTGGCCCCGGCGTCGAGGTACTCGAGGTACGGCCGCTGGGAGCGCCGTACATCGCTGGCGAGCGCGGGCACCTGCGCGCCCGGTTCGCCGTCCGGCTCTCCGACCGCCGCACCGGCGGACAGACACGGACCCAGATCCTGGTCGAGGGAGCCGGCCTGGGCTATTTCGGGCGGCAGGGTGTTGCCGTGGCGCGGGCCCTCCCGGGCCATGTGCCCCACGTATACGGCTTCTCCGACGGCCTGCTGTACCGCGACTGGCTGCCTGCCGCGCCGATGGCTGCCCAGGACACTGCCGGAGCGGCCCTGGCTAGCACCGTCGCCGCGTACGTGGACGCACGCCGCAGGGCGCTGCCGGCGCCGTCGGCCTCCGTGGACGGGCTGGCAGGCCGCGACCCGGTCTGGGAAGTCGCAGCCAAGGTGCTGTCCGGCCAGTACGGGCGGCTCTCAATCCCGGCCAGGCCGCTCCTGCTGGAGCCTGTCATGCGGCGACTACTCGTCCCTGAGCATCCGGCTGTTCCCGACAGCAAGACCGGGGTCCGGCACTGGCTGCCAGACCCCGCCGCCGCGGGAGAACTGCGTAAGGTCGACTTCTACCAGCGCTCGTTCGGCCATCTCGACCTGGCCTGCTACGACCCGGTCTTCGACCTGGCAGGCGCGGCAGCCGACCCGCCGGTCCCCTCGTTCGGGGAGGAGCTGCGACGGACATATGAGCGCATGAGCGGCGAGCGGGTCGACGGTGAACGCTGGCTGCTGTACCGGCTCGCCCAGCTTTGGCGGTCGGGCCGTGCGGGCGATCTCGGCCGCCACGATGTCCGCCGCCTTTCCGCAGCCGCAGTGCACGACTACCTGGCCGACCTGTACCTGCGCAACCTGCCCCCGGCTTCCGGCCCGCTGTGCGCGATCGACCTCGACGGGGTGCTGGAGTGCGACCAGCTCGGCTTCCCGGCCACCTCGCCCACCGGGGTGCTCGCCCTGCGCGCCCTGATCGCGCACGGCTACCGGCCCGTGCTGGCCACCGGCCGTTCGGTACCCGAGGTCCGTGACCGGTGCCTGGCGTTCGGCATGGCGGGGGGCGTCGCCGAGTACGGGGCGGCGCTCTGGACCGGCGGCGAGCCCGCCGACCTGCGCCCGCTGGAAGCCGCCGCGCTGCTCGGCCAGATCCGCAAGGACCTGTCCGGCCGCCCCGGCGTCGAAGTGGACCCGGATTACCGGTACGCGGTGCGTGCCAGATCCGGTTCCGGCCCCCTGCCGGCCGCGCTGATCCGCGACATCCCCGCGCTCAGCGACCCGGGCGTGCGGATCATCCACGGTGCGCGCCAGACCGACATCACGGTCGCGGGCACCGACAAGGGGACCGGCCTGGATGCCCTGGCCGCCCGGCTGCCCGGGCCGGGCTGCGCGTTCGCCATCGGCGACACGCTGCCCGACATCCCGCTGCTCGCACGCGCGCCACTGGCCCGGGCGCCGCGCAATGCGCGGTTCGGGTCCGCTGGCGTCGGCATCCGCCGGACCCGGCGTGCCTACCAGGCGGGGCTCGCCGAGGCCTGCGCCGCCCTGCTCGGCCACCGCCCGGGTCACTGCCCGGCATGCCGGCCTCCGGTGTTCACGCCGCGCACGAAGGCGGTGCTGGCCATCCTCGACCTGCGGGCGAACGGCATGGCCACCGTCCCGGCACGCACGGCCGCGCTCGGCGCACTGACCGTTACGTGGTCCTGCAGGCGTCCGCGGTGCAGGCGTTCGTGATCCACCTGGTCCGGGGTTCCGCCTTCGCGGCTCCCGGCTGGCACCTGGCAATGGTCTGTGCATGCGGTGCGCCCCAGCCACGCGGACCGGGTGCCGCACGCACTGCTTGCCATGCCGAGACAGGCCGCGACGTACTCGGCGTGGACATCGACGAGGGCAAGGCGACCCTGCTGGACTCGGGCAAGGCATGGTTCCGTGAACCCGGACTGGGCAACCTGCTGGTGCGGAACATCGCGGCCGGCCGGGTCCGGCTCACCGCTAGCTTCGCTGTGCGGTGCGCAGGCTCAAGCCTGGCGCTGACGATGTTCGTGGCTCGCTGGGCTAGGAGGCGGTGAGCACCCGCAGGATGTCCTCCCGGCCCAGCGCGGCGATGGAGCGGATGACCTGCTCACGCCATGCCGTGGGGGCGGCAGGCGGGCAGCGCCGCCGGTATCCGCACCCGCGTTGCGTGCGGCCCGCGCCCCCGCGACGCGCCGTGCGGCCCGCGCGCCGGCGCCTGCGGCAGGCAGGCTCGTTCATGTGACCGCCTCACTCCCAAGGTGCGTCGCCGGGCCGCCACACTCCCTGCTGCGGCAGCCTTTTCGCATACCCGACCGATCAGCGCAGTACTGCTAGGTAGACGCTTCAGGGCACAATCGGGTTGACAAGATCACGATCCGTTATGGGCCTCCCGCCCGAAGCGGCGGCCCGCACCCGTTCGTGCCCTGGGGCGGGCTGCGGGTCGTCTGGCCGCCTGGCGGCAACGGCCGGCTGGGACCGGGATACAGCCTGGGACGTCAGGAGTGGATGGCGATCTCGTATCCGTGCTCGTCGCGCTGCGGCGGGTCGGGAAGGGTACGCGCCTGCCCGCCCGCGATGCGCTGCGCGGTCCACGCCACGGCGGCCGCGTCCAGGGCGTCGGCAGCGACCGCCCGCAGTGCCGCACCGGCTGGGATCACGATGCCGGCGGCGGCAAGGATCCGGTACCGCTCGGCACGGCCCGCCGGGATGTGCTTGCCGTGGCGCAGCGGAGCACCGGCCATGACCTGGAAGGACAGCTCGGGGTGCACCTCGTGCAGCCGGCACCGGCCGCGCAGGCGGTACTCGTCCGCCTCGAGCAGTTTGCGCCGCAGTCCCCACGCCTGGACGCTGAGCCCCTTGCCGGTCAGGGCGCGGCAGCGCTCGCTGGCGGCCGCGTACCTGGGCTCCTGCCACACCGGGCGCGGCGGGATGAGGAACACCGAACTCCGCCGCCGGCCGAGGAGCCGCCGCGCCTCGGCGTCCGCGGCGCGCCAGCCCCCGCCCAGCAAGCCCAGCGGCATGTCGATCCCCACGACCTGGCCGGGCGCCACATCCTGCAGCAGCGCCGCGAGGGACGGTGCCACCCGCAGCCCGGCGAACCCCCCGGCGTCCAGGTCGACTGCCACCCAGCCGCCCCGGCAGCCGTCCACGCCCGTCACGCGCATGCCTCCGAACCGTACTCGCGGTCCCGCCCGGGATCCAGGCAGGGGGATCAGTCCGCGGCGGAGGTGGGCGTCCCTGGCCCGCCGGGAGCTGCTGAAACCAGCCGCCCCTCACCCCTGTGCTGCTGCCTGTCCCCTGGGCTGCCGCACGCGGCGGACAGTGCCGGGCAGATAGTGTCCTGAGTATGTCCCGATCCTGGTTCCGCCTGACCGTCCTGGCCGCCGCCCTGGCGGCGGCTGCCGGCTGCGGCCCGGCCGGCGGGGGGACGCTGTCCCGTGGCACGGCCCCGCCGTCCGCGGCCAGCACCGCGCCGCGGTCTACGGTGCCGCCGGGCACGGCGGCAGCACCGGGCGTGCCGAGGCCCGCGCACACCCTGGTCGTGATCCTGGAGAACCGCTCCTACGGGCAGGTCATAGGGAACCCGGCGGCGCCGTTCATCAACTCCCTCGCCCGGCGCGGCGCCCTGTTCACCAACTCCCACGCCGTGACGCACCCCAGCGAGCCGAACTACCTGGCGCTGTTCTCCGGCAGCACGCAGGGGGTCAGTGACGACAGTTGCCCGCACTCGTTCCGCGCCCCCAACCTCGCCGCCGGCCTGCTCGCCGCGCACGACAGCTTCGCCGGCTACTCGGAGAGCCTGCCGCGGACCGGGTCCGAGGTGTGCACCGCCGGGGAGTACGCCCGCAAGCACGTACCGTGGACCGACTTCACCAACGTCCCGGCCTCGGTCAGCAAGCCATTCACGGCCTTCCCGGCGGGGGATTTCGCGCGGCTGCCGGCCGTGTCGTTCGTCATCCCCAACCTGTGCGACGACATGCACGACTGCCCGGTGGCGACCGGTGACGCATGGCTAAAGACCCACATCGGCCCCTACGCGACCTGGGCGATGACCCACGACAGCCTGCTGATCGTGACCTGGGACGAGAACGACGGCAGCGCGGGCAACCAGATCCCGACGATCTTCGCGGGGCAGCAGGTCAAGCCCGGGCGGTATGGCGGGCTGATCACCCACTACAGCGTGCTGCGCATGATCGAGGACGCCTACGGCCTGCCCTACGACGGCCACGCGGCCGTCGCCCCGCCCGTCCCGGACATCTGGAAGCAAGGTGGTGCGAGTGGCCAGGCACGGTAAAGGCGAGGACGCAACGCCGCCAGCCAGGGAAACCCCGCGGGTGCGAAACGGCGAGCCCAGTCTGGCCGGGTTCGTCTGCTCGGCGCCGGGCTTCGGTGCCCGTGGCCTTGATCGGCCCGAACGGGTGGTGGCGGTGCGTCCTGCCCAGGCGCGGGTCCGGGAGCGGGACCACGGCAGGGAACCGCGTTGGCTGCCGGGCCCTTGGTCGGCTAAACTGCGTTGACGCGAACGGCTCTGCGGGGCCGTTCCGGTGGGGTATGGGGTAATTGGCAGCCCGACGGGTTCTGGCCCCGTTAGTCTAGGTTCGAGTCCTGGTACCCCAGCCGAGGCGGCTCGCCGTGTTCGGTGACCTGCGGTCACCTTCCCGGCGGCCCGCAGTGCCGGCCCGGGGGGACGACCCCCCGGAACCCCCGGCGGCCCGTTCACCGCTGAGACTGGCCGCCGTCGGCCAGGTTCCCTGGGGAGTGACGGGGGACGACCCCGGACCCCGAGGCGGCTCGCCGTGTTCGGTGACCTGCGGTCACCTTCCCGGTGGCCCGCAGTGCCGGCCCGGGGGGACGACCCCCCGGAACCCCCGGCGGCCCGTTCACCGCTGAGACTGGCCGCCGTCGGGCTGCTCCCTGGCGCTGGCCGTGATTCTCCGTCCGGGGACGTGGCTGGCGTCTCCGGTGGCTGCGCCGCCCTCCGGCGGGCTCTGTCAGCGGCGGTAGCGGTAGCGTCCGCGGCCGCGCTCGTGGCCGGACAGGCGCCACAGGACCAGCAGGACGATGGCGCCGATGATCGAGCCGATGAGACCGGTCGGGTGGAACTGGTGGATGGACACCGTGTGGTACTGAACCGCCGTCTCGATGAATCCGCCGACGAAAGAGCCGAGCATCCCGAGGACGATCGTGCCGAGGAACCCAATCGGGTCGCGGCCGGGGACGAGCAGGCGAGCGATGGCGCCCGCGATGAGCCCGATGATCGCCAGTGCGATGATAAATCCGATCATGACTCCTTGATTCCCATTGTCGGGGTTTCTCATGTGCCCGGCCAGTGCGGGGCGAAGCCCGCGCCCGTTTGCCGTGGACTCGCCTGTGCGCTAGCCTTGCGGTCCGTCTGGTGTTGGGACACCGATCCTGCTCCGCTAGGCTAGCCCTGGATCACACGTGATCCAGCCGGTTACGCGGACTGCCGCTGTGGCAGCCAGCGCGGCACCGGGATGGCCGGGCAGGCTCTCCTGGCACCATGGCCCCGTCGTCTAGTGGCCTAGGACGCCGCCCTCTCAAGGCGGTAACGCCGGTTCGACTCCGGTCGGGGCTACGGCTGCAGTCAAGCAGGAAAGTGCGGGTGCTCGGATGGGTTCCTCCGCGGAGGCGCGGCACGAGGATGTGCCCGGCGACGACGATCTGGGCAGCGTCGAGGTGACCGTCACCACCGACACGTCCATGGCGCCGCACAAGGCCGGTGAGGCCAAGCTGTACGTAATGCGGAACTCCAAGGACCCGGACGGCCCGGCGCTGTACTTCACCGAGGCGGAGTGGGAGGCGTTCGTCCTCGGCGTCAAGGACGGAGAGTTCGACCTCGACGAGCATGGCAACCTGCCAGAGCTCGGCGGGCCCGGCGGATCCCCCGAAGGCGGCCGGGCCGGCGGCGCGCGGTAACACGGCTGGCGCGAAGGGCCTGGCCCGAGGGGGGACGTGCCGGGAAACGGGGGACGCCCCGGAAACACGTAACAGTCAAAGGTCGGAACGAATGCTCGGACTTCCCGCGGGGACGGCGGCGTGCCTGTTCGACATGGACGGTGTCGTGACCCGCACCGCCCTCGTTCACGCGGCTGCGTGGAAGGCCATGTTCGATGCCTTCCTGCGCCAGTGGTCGCAGGCGAGGGGCGAGGCGTTCGTGCCCTTCGACGCGGTCAAGGACTACGACTCCTACGTCGACGGCAAGCCGCGGCTCGACGGCACCCGCTCGTTTCTCGCGGCGCGGGGGATCACGCTTCCCGAAGGAAGCCCGGACGACCCGCCGGACGCGCAGACCATCTACGGGCTGAGCAACCGCAAGAACGCCCTCGTCCAGGAGAAGCTGACGGCTGGCGGTGTCGAGGTCTACGACGGGTCGGTGCGCTACATCCGCCGGGCGCGCGCCGCCGGGCTGCGCACGGCGATCGTCTCCTCCAGCGCGAACACCGTGCAGGTACTGGAGGCGGCCAAGGTCGCGGACCTGTTCGACGCGCGGATCGACGGCGTGGTCGCCGATGAGCGCGGCCTGGCGGGCAAGCCGGCGCCGGACATGTTCCTCGCGGCGGCCGGGGAGCTTGGCGTGCGCCCCGCCGTGGCCGCGGTTTTCGAGGACGCGCTGGCCGGTGTCGCGGCGGGCCGGGCCGGGGGATTCGGGTTCGTCGTCGGGGTCGACAGGGTAGGGCAGGCGCGGGAACTGCGTGCTCACGGCGCTGACGTCGTCGTGAAGGACCTGTCGGAGCTCCTGAGGTGAGCCGGGAGGACGCGCGCACGGGGGGGCAAGCAGACACGGGGGACCGAGGAGTGATCAGGCAGAGCGCTTACGGGGTCGAGCCGTGGTGCGTCAGGGAGTCCGAGCTTCACCTCGACCTGCTGGCGCAGAGCGAATCGGTGTTCGCGCTG
>Ga0209061_1003048_pt1 | contig 19168 bp, 14 predicted proteins | sample Coa_R1_10_FD_187157 | JGI IMG/M metagenome (GOLD analysis project Ga0209061, IMG submission 187157) | Surface soil microbial communities from Centralia Pennsylvania, which are recovering from an underground coalmine fire - Coalmine... | ecosystem: Environmental > Terrestrial > Soil >...
TCACCGATTCCGGCGGGGTGCAGAAAGAAGCCTTTCTGCTCGGCGTCCCCTGCGTCACTCTGCGCGAGGAGACGGAATGGGTCGAAACGGTCGAAGCAGGCTGGAACGTCCTGGCGGGAAACCGGCCTCATGCCATTCTTGACGCCCTCAGGCTCCCAGAGCCACAGACGCCGCCGCATAATCCTTTTGGTGAGGGCAATGCGGCAGCACGCATTGCCCAAAGTTTAGCTGAACCGGATTATATTTAGTAAAGGAGCGTGGAACGCTATGGCACATATACTCTTTATCTCTCCCTACTACCCGCCTGAGAGTGGTGCGGCCCCGGCATGTGTGGGAGAAACTTGTATTCGTCTGGTAAAACTGGGCCATCAGGTTACAGTGCTGACTACGCTTCCAAATTACCCGACTGGCATTGTGCTACCAGAATATCGAGGACGATTGCTGCAAAAAGAAGTGCGTGATGGTGTTCAGATTGTTCGAGTGTGGAGCTATATCAGGCCGAGCAAAAGCTTCTGGTCACGCATTCTGTGGTATATCTCTTTTGCCATGCTAGCACCACTGCTTGGAGGCAAAGCGGTTGGACATCCCGATATCATTCTCGTCCAATCACCTCCGCTTTTCGATGCCATTACTGTGCGTCTGCTTTCCTGGTGGAAGCGATGTCCATTTATTTTTATGGTCTCTGACCTCTGGCCTGAAGCAGCAATCCAGCTAGGGGTGTTGCGTAATCGACTGATGATCCGCTTTTCCGAATGGCTGGAATGGTCGACCTATCAACGAGCGGCCCTGGTCTGGGTGGTTACGGAGTGGATCCGTGATAGGCTCATCCAACGTGGGCTTGCCCCTGAGCGTATTCTCATGCTGACTAATGGCGTCGATACCACGAAATTCCGTCCGCTCTCAAAAGTTCAAGCTCGCGCTAAGCTTGGTTGGGATGACCAATTTACGGCTCTTTTTGTAGGTACCCATGGAGTGACACATGGTTTGATAACTATTTTGGATGCAGCCGAGCAGATAAAAGATTATAACGATATACGTTTTGTCTTAGTCGGTGAAGGTGCAGACAAAGCCTACCTGGTTAATCAGGCTCAGAAGCGAGGGCTGACGAATATCACATTTATGGACCCTGTGCCGCATAGCCTGGTGCCAACCCTTATAGCTGCCAGTGATGTATGCCTTGTTCACGTTCGGAAAGCTCCGGTGACCGAGGGCATGTTGCCTATAAAGATGCTGGAAGCGATGGCTTGTGGGCGTCCCGTTGTGCTGGCTGTGGATGGTGAAGCACGCCGGGTTGCGGAGCAGGAGGCAGGTGCAGCAATATATGTGGAACCGGAGAATGCTACTGAACTGGCGTCTGCCATCCTTCATCTGTATGAACACCCTGAACTGGTTTCAGTACTAGGGCCAAAGGGACGCGCATATGCAGAAGCGCGGTTTGATTACGACCAACTAACCTCGGTGCTAAATACGCATATTGCGATGGTGCTTGATGAGCGGGGCTGCACCTGCAGGTGTGGTAGAGAAGATGCAAATGTTGCTGTCTCTTCATCGTCGCATCCTGAAATTAATGTATGAGTTTCGATAAAGGCGATTACTTTTGCCGGAGTGGTGGAGAGCTTTCTTGCTTAGAGCTTATTCAGAATCCTGTCTGAGGCCGCCTCAATCTAGAGCAGGAACTTGATTTCCACAGAAGTTCTTAGGGGGGAACATATGGAAGGTGTGACTGAGACAGAGTGGAGAAATGAGAATTTGACGGTTGCTGTAGTGGATGGAATCACTGGTCATAGTAGTGAGGTCAGTAACCGTATCACTTACAATCCTTTCCATTCTTATGATCCACTCAAACGGCTTTTTGATGTTGTACTCGCTGCTTTCGGGATAGTGGTGCTGTTTCCGGTATTTTTAGTCATTGCCGTTTGCATCAAGCTTGAGGACGGAGGAAGCATATTCTATTTCAGAGAAATGGTCGGTTTACACGGTCGGCACTTTATCCTCCTCAAGTTTAGAACAATGATACCCAATGCAGATAGCTATCTGGAGCGGCATCCTGAGCTTAAACTGGCATTCCAGAAAAGCATGAAGCTGCAAAGTGATCCACGTGTCACTCGAACAGGAAGATTTCTGCGCAAGACATATCTTGATGAATTGCCACAGCTCTTCAATGTTTTGCTCGGGCAGATGTCATTAGTAGGCCCACGTGCCATTCATGACCGTGAGTTGAGCCTGTATGGTGAGTATGTGGAGAAGAGACACTCGGTAAAGCCCGGCATGACTGGCTTATGGCAAATCAGCCCAGATCGGCACCGGCGTTATGAGGATCGTATTCCGCTTGATATGGAGTATGTCGATCGTCGTTCATTAGTCCTTGACCTTGTTATCATGGTAAAGACGCTGCGAGTGCTTATCAAACTTACAGGGGTTTAATTGGAGATTGCTTGAGTGGCTACTCTTTCTCTAACTGAGTGTCCCTGATTCTTATCAAAGGAGATGTGAGATGACGTTCGAACGGTACTGGTCTATAGTAGTAAAACGCTGGCATATTGTCCTGGTTTGCTTCCTGGTGGTTGGGCTGGGAACATTTGTCGGCAGTAAAATTATGAAACCGGTCTACCAATCGTCTACGCTTGTAGAGGTCACGATTCGTTCTTTTTCCAATAATCAGTCAGACTATAACAGTTTGCTGGCGAGCGATCAGCTTGTGCAAACAGAGGCGGATCTGGTGACCACTAATTCTGTGCTTAGTGAAGTTGCTTCGCACTACCCTGATCTGACGGTAAAGCAGCTTGCAGCGGAAGTTTCCTCCACTACCAAACTCAACACACAGCTGTTCGAGATAGATGTGGTGGATGAGAGTCCATCCCGGGCGGCTGAACTTGCAAACGACATTGCGGCTACGTTGATCAAACAGCAGCGGCAGGCAGCTCAGCAAGATAACGCTCAAGCGCAGCAGCAGATACAACAGGATCTTGACCAGACTCGCCAGCAGATTAGCTCTGTCACGAAGCAAATTTCTGCGCTGCAAACCGGGGGGGGAAATCAAGGGAAAATAACTCTTCTGCAGGCACAACTGAATGGATTACAGCAACATTATAGCCAGTGGCAGGCTTCACTGGCTCAACTTGAGCTGGATCAGGCCCAAAGTCAGGATTTCTTGCAGGTAGCTCAACCGGCGCTACCTGACAATAGCCCGATCCGCCCGATTGTTCCACTCTACACAGCTATCGGCTTTCTGGTAGGTTTACTGTTGGGGATGGTGCTGGTGCTGGCGATCGATCAACTGGATACTCGGGTGCGTACCCAGGAGGATATCGCCCAGTTATTGGAATGGCCGGTGCTGGCCAGCATCTGGCGTACCAAATCCTCGATCGATGTCCTCAACCCGGTTGGAAAAAACATCAATAGTGAGCCTTTTCGCATTTTACGCACCAATATTGGATTTTCGAGTATCGACAGGCCCTTACGTACACTTGTTGTCACAAGCGCCGAACCAAAAGATGGGAAAAGCTCTATCGCAGCTAACCTGGCTATTTTTATGGCCAAGGCTGGCAAGAGTACCCTGCTTATCGATGCAGACCTGCGCCTTCCTATGCAACATGTCCTCTTTAAGCTATCGCCGGATGCACTGGGACTGAGCAACGCAATTATAGCGTTTAGCAGGCAGGAGGCGTCTAAAACTCCTGATCGCCCACCTGCGGTCAGTCCTCAGTTTATTCTGCCACAAATTGGACCAGGCACGTCAGGTTTCTCGTTGGAACCGTTTGTTCATCCAGTTGGTATTCCGAACCTGTGGGTTATGCCCTCCGGCCCGTTACCGCCGAATCCTTCAGAGTTTTTGGAATCCAAAGTGATGCAGCGTTTTCTTACGATGGTTGCCACTAGTGGCATCGAGATAGTAATCCTGGATACCCCTCCTCTGCTAGGTTTATCTGATACCACCATTCTGGTCTCAAAGGTAGATGGCACACTTGTTGTGGTCAATACGATGCGTGCCACAAAGGAAAAGCTCAAACGGATGCAAGCTATACTGTCCCAGACAGGTACTCGCGTGCTTGGGTGCGTAGCGAATAAGCTTCCATATAAACGCAGTGACAGCGCCTACTATTATTACTACACGAGCGATCAGGACAGCGAAGAAAAACCTTCAGGGAATGGACACAGACCAGCTTCTCCTGTTGCTCAAGTGCCAGCGTCCCCGGTTGAACAGAGGGGACGGTAACCCGTAATTGTGCGGCAGTAGAAAGGTATGATATGGGATTCGTCGAAATGATGGATGTGCAGGATAGACCGACAGTGCCACTAAGGGTACGCCGGAGGGTGAGGCGCAAAGCTCATCGGCTCAGAAAGCGTCTTGTGATCCCCATGGCCTTTCTCGTCCTGCTTTTGATTGGGAGCGGTTCGATCTCCTTTGTAGTGGGCTTACAGGCATACCATATATACAAGGCTGATCTCCCGCTTGCTCAGGAGGAAATGCAGCACCTGCGTTCAGCAGTTACCCTGTTGGAGTCTTTGCAAACACAGCCCTTTGCTCCGCAGACCGTGGCACGGGCACGGCAAGAATTTACCGAGGCTTTGAGCAATGGACAAGCGATTGAAACGAGTCTGGCAAACTATTCGGGTGTTGCGGGCTACATCCCTGTGTATAATACGCGCCTGATCGCTGCCATTCACCTGTCCCGGTTCTCGGTTGATATTGCGCAGACAGGGATTGGAGTTTGCACAATGCTCTCAACGATACTTACCCGTCTAAACAGTCCTTTGAGCATATCAGCACACAGCTTGACGAAGACTGACTTTAGCGAGATCTCCGCAGAATATCAAACGCTGAAGACTTCATTGGATGCCGCTATAGCTGAAGCTTTGCTCCTCCAGCCGGGTGATCTGTCTTTTGATACCCACCTGGAGATGCTGGTACAGGAATTTCAGGCAAATATCCCCATGATTCGCGCCTTTGTGGAAGGGGTAGGACGGGTGCTTCCGGCTCTGCCAACCTTGCTCGGCGTCGGCACGCCTGCAAATTTCCTGCTGGAGATCATGGATTCGACCGAACTGAGGCCAGGAGGTGGATTTATTGGTAATTATGGTATTGCCACCATCGTGGCAGGGCGGCTGAAGTCTGCTCATATCAGCGATACGTATCTGCTTGATAAACCTTTTGAGTTGGCAGGGAATAGGATTCCCTATCCGCCCGCGTATCGCTGGTTTGGTACCTACCTCGCACAATCGGGTTGGAGTCTGCGTGACTCCAATCTAGATGCAGATTTTCCGACGGATGCTCGCAACGCTGAATCGAACTATACTCGTGAAGGTGGCAGCGTCCCTGTACAGGGAGTAATCGCCATTACTCCTTTCTTCATTGAGCATGTACTGAGCATTACCGGGCCAATCGGTATGCCGGAATATGGCAAGACGGTGACGGCAGAGAATCTGATCAGCCTTATTCATTTTTACCAGCTGGGGGTGGGGGGAAGTAATCTGCTTCCTTCGCCGAACGGTCTCACTTCGCAGCGCAAATACTTTACGGCCCTCTTAGGAGAGCGCCTGCTGGCCCGCGTGACGCATCTCCCATCCAAAACAGGAGCAAAGTTGTTGGGTCTGGCTATCAACTCGTTACGCACAAAGGACATTCAGGTCTATTTCAATGACAGTGGCGTGGAGAATCTCTTGCACCTTCTTCATCTTGATGGGGCAATCCAGTCCCCGGCAGGTGATCACCTTTTTATTGTCGATGCGAACGTCGCAGGTGACAAGGCCAATAGCTTTATCGTCAATACAGTCCACGACCAGGTAGCTATAGATGAGCATGGGGATGCTATCCATCACACTACCATAACCTATGCCTGGACATTGCCAGGTAATGATTATGGCAATCCACAATATCGAGATTATGTGCGTATTTACGTCCCGGCAGGAAGTACATTATCCCGGCAGAGTGGATGGCAACCGCGAGGTACGAGTACAGCTTTTGGCTCTCAGGTATGGGCGGGCTTTTTTACGTTGACCCGGGGGCAGATTGCCACTATTACTCTGCTCTGGACAAGCCATGATGTAGCGAAAAGCGGTGCTGACGGCTGGCGCTATCAGTATCTGGTACAGAGGCAGGCCGGTATTCAGCGGACATTGTCCTTGCAAATAATGCTGCCCTCCTGCACTACTGTAACCAGAGACGAAGGGGGGCTGGTGTCTCATGATAAACAAATGGCGGCGCTCACCCAGGTCTTGAATGAAGATTTGAATGTGAGTGTTGTCTATGCATGTAAATAACGGAGTATTCATAATCATAAGTTACACAGAGGGGTAGGACTGCTATGAAAAGCTCAACCTGGAGCAGACAAACCACAAAAAAAGGCGGAGGGCTGCTTGAGTCTGTTTCTCAGCTTTTTCTTCTAATCGTAGTACTGATCGCCCTGTTAGTTGCAATACTATCAGACGAAGTACTGCGGTTATTTGGCCCGTTTGCCTCGCTTCTTATCATAAGTTCTGTCATTGGGGCTCTTACCCTGGTGCTTCGGAAGGATGAATTAACAGGAGTACTAATGCTTGCAGTTCATTTGAACGTTGATTGGTACTTAGGGTTTAGAGTTATTTCACTTCTCATGGCGTTGGCGTTGATATGCCTGTGTTATTTAGGTCGATCACCTGAGCGCCCCTGGGTACGACCCCGTTATTTATGGCTCTGGGTCTCGTTTCTTGGGCTTACTATTATCCCGGCAATTCGAGGGGCTACTGGCCTTTATGATGCGCTCTTCTACTATCCCAATCTCGTTGTCGGTGCCTTGCTTATGTTCTGGGCGGGCATGATTATTGGGCGAAGTCCTGAAAGTATCCGGCTTTTCTTCAGAATCTTTTCGTTTTATTGCACGCTTATTGCAATACACGCGATTATCCAGGCAAGGACCGGTGTCTTTCTATTTGGAACGGCCCATTTTGACACCTATATTGAGCAGATGGTAAACAATCATTTACCTGGAGCGCCTGATGTTAGTCGTGCCGGGTCATTTTTCGTAGACACCGATTGGGCGGGTACCTTTTTCGCTATGGCGCTCTTTGTACCTCTAGGGCTGCTTGTTGAGGATTCTTCCTTGCTAGCAAAGATTTTTTACCTTATTGAAGCTGTTCTTATATCCCTTGCTCTTCTTTTCACGTACAGCACAGGAAGCTGGCTAGCCGCTTTTGTAGCCGCTTTTGTCTTTCTGATACTGCTTGGACGTACACGCTATCGTACTCAGTTCCTGCTCTGCCTCTTTGTTGGTGCAGCTGTCATATTTACTGGATTCTCTTTCCATCTCAATCTGCTTTTGCAACACTTATCAGATCCTATTGCATTATCCGAACGATTCGGCGCATGGGAAACTGCATTACGGGTTATCGGTGCCTTTCCATTGACGGGAGTTGGTCTCGGAGAACAGGCATATTTGCTGAATTCCGCCCCTTACATTGTACCCGCGCAGATGATTCCTTTAGTCCATCCTCACAACTCGTACCTTGAATGGGGGGCTATGGCTGGTTTGCCTGTTTTGATCGTATTTGTGGCAATTCTTGTGTTTAATATGAGATGGGCATTGCATAATTGGGCCATATCAGATGCACGAAGCCGTTGTCTCCTTGCCACAGGCTTAGCCATTATCATTGTGTTAAGCTTTAACAGCATGAGCGTCAACGCCTGGACCCTTCCTCCTTTATCTGCGGTAGGCTGGTTGACTTTAGGTACTATCGCTTCTCGCTTTGAGAGTACAAACCAGATAGCGGCTGATGATAAAGGCGAGAGAGAGATGTAGCGATAATGCTCGCAAATGATCCAACTGATCATCGAGTTATGCATGGCAGAGAGGAATTCATGGGTAATAGTCGTTTGACATCACAAACAGCAGGGTTGGAAGAAACTCCAGACGCGCCGATTTTCGATGAACAGGTAATGAGTTTCGACAACATGCCTACTATGATAATGCCATCTGTACCCGTTGAGAGCAGGAACATTCATTTCCCGGTTGTATTCAATTCTTCCCAATCGGTCTTCTATGATGTCATGGGAGGGTTGCCCATTGAGGAGCAAGCTACATGGATCATACCTGCATTGTCAGGCAGAGCAAGATCGGCACCAGTATCGGGTGAAGTCAGCGGCGTTGACAGCGGGGACTACATATCCTATCTTCGTCATCTGATCAAAAGCTCAGGAATCTATGTGCTGTCTTCCCTGGCTTCTCCTCTGGCTTCCCTGGTCCTTACTCCATTTTTAACACGACATCTCTCTCACAACGATTATGGAGTACTTACAATACTGACTACGACTATTGCCCTGCTGTCGGGAATTACCCAATTAGGCCTTAGCTCTGCTTTTTTTCGCTCATACAACTACGATTATGAATCTCAGAAAGACCGACGTGCTGTTCTTTCAACAATGGTTGTCCTGCTGCTCCTGTTATCTGTGCCAACTGCTCTGCTATTCTTAAGTGCTGCTTCCTGGCTCTCTTTTCTCCTTTTTAATTCGCCTGCGCTCAGTGATTCTCTGAAACTGAGTGGGTTGATCCTCTTGCTCCAGAATCTGACTGTACCCGGTTTCGCGTGGCTGAGGGCAGAAAGTCGCGTCCTACAGTTTTCTCTGTTGTCTATAGTCAATTTACTAAGTTCTCTGGGAGCAACTATCGTTCTGGTAGGTACTCTGCATGGAGGAATTGTCGGCTCTCTCATAGCAACGGCTCTAGGGTACGCCAGTGTAGTACTTTGCACATTACCCGTTGTCTTATTACGCGCAGGTTTGAATCTCCGCTTCGATATTGCGAAGGGATTGCTCAGTTTTGGGTTGCCCAATGTCTCAACTTTTGTCTCTGCATGGGTATTGCAGCTTTCCGATCGTTTACTGTTGGGACGGCTGGCCTCTCTTTCTCAGACGGCGAGCTATGCAGTGGCTTATAGCCTGGGTGGAATAGTGAGTGTGGTAGTTCTTTCCCCGTTTACTCTGGCATGGCCGACAGCTATGTATAAGATTGGGAGAAAAGAGAATGCGGCTCAGATTTTCCGGCTGATCTTTCGCTGGTATAGTATTGTGTTGCTTATTGCCACATATGGTCTTTCACTGGTGAGTACCTTCACCCTTTATACTTTCTTTCCATCTGCGTATCATACTGCTGCTCCAATTATTCCTGTTATTGCTCTGTCGACGATGTTATATGGTATTTATAATATGTTCACAACGGCAATTGCTCTCAAGCGAAAAACCTGGTTTGCTGCCCTTTTCACCACTATCGCTGCTCTTGTCAATATTGCATTTAATTTGATCTTGATTCCCCTCTATGGTTCTATAGGGGCCGCCTTATCAACGCTCTTTGCATACGCATTACTGGCTTTCATCGCCTATATTGTGGATCAGCGCATCTATTCTATTCCCTACGAAATTGGTTTTTTCCTCTTCACATTGGGGATAGGGATAGCAATATATGTTGCCGGTGAATTCCTGGTGCAAAGTATGGAGGGATACCTTGCATGGGGCATCTTGATAGGCATATGGATTTGTTATGCGGCAAGTCTGGCTATAGCAGGGAAGTGGTTCCACGGGTACCGAAAAACGTAGCGATAAAGGTCTTATTTGGAGTTGGCAGTATCATATACTGCAGAGATTGTAACAAAACCACTTACCAGAATCTCTGTCAGGGAGGATGAGGAACACGTTGATGGGTCTATCGAAACGAACGATAAAAGGGAAACACGCAGTGGTTACCGGGGGAGCCGGGTTTATTGGTAGTCACCTGGTCGACCTGTTGATAGCGGAAGGTGTGAGAAGGCTTACCGTCATTGATAACTTCTTTCTGGGAAAACCTGCTAATTTGCAGAAAGCACGCGATGAGATGCCAGAACTACAGGTCATAGCTGTGGATGGAGCTGATGAGCATGCCGTTCGTGCGGTATTCCAGCGGCTGCATACCGTCGATGTGGTGTTTGATCTGGCCGTTATTCCTCTGCCGACCTCGTTGGAACGACCGAAGTTCTGCTTTGATACCAATGTGAGTATCACTTCGATCTTGTGCGAGCTGTTACACGAGGGTCACTTTGAGACACTGGTGCATTTCTCCTCGTCAGAGGCGTATGGTTCGGCCAGAACCATGCCGATGAATGAGCAACATCCACTTGAACCGCTTACCCCTTATGCTGCCAGCAAGGCTGCCAGCGATCATCTTGTGCGGACATATGCGACCACGTTCGGGGTGGATGCGCTGGTTGTACGCCCTTTCAACAATTATGGCCCCAGGCAGAACGATCAACAATACGCCGGCATCATTCCGACGCTGCTACGCTGTGCATTTGAAGGACGTGCGTTTACCCTCTTAGGAGATGGAAAGCAGACACGGGATTATATCTACGTTACTGATACAGTGCGCGCGGCGCTGGCTCTGTATCAATGCCCGCAGGCGCGGGGGCAGGTAGTGAATATCGGCTCCGGTCAAGAAATCAGTATGCTTGACCTTAAGACGAAGATAGAACAGCTTCTGGGATGGAAGATACCTACTCGCTATCTTGACCCACGCCCTGGCGACGTTCGCCGCCATCTGGCCGATATTACACTGCTCAAGAGCCTCATTGCTTTTGAGCCGCAGGTGACGATCGACGAGGGGCTGGTGCGCACGGTGGAATTTTACCGCACTCGTACAGAGGGCGGCCAGAAGGGAGCTTGCTGATGCGGTTACTGGTAACGGGAGCAGCCGGCTTTCTTGGTCGAAATATGCTTCTTGCCATCCCACAGAGCTGGCAGGTGGTTGCTCTGTATCGGCCCGACAACCCCAACTTCTTATCTTTTCTGGAAGCGCATGGTTTGTGTCATGTTCAGCCTTTAGCCTGTGATCTCACCGATCAGCAACAGGTCAGCCAGGTTTTCAAACATGTTGGGGGAGATTTTGATAGCTGCCTTGCTCTGGCAAGCAACACCTCCATTCCCAATTCTATTGAGCGGCCCGTGTATGATCTGACGACGAATACTATTGGCCTGCTGCACGTGCTGCAATCTTGTTCTATAGAGCACCTGGTCTATCTCTCGTCGGGGGCGGTCTATATCGGCTTGCGTGGCCTGGTAGGCCCGGATTCTGCGCTCTCGCCGACATTGCCCTACGCCATCTCGAAGCTGGCGGCGGAACAGTACATTCGAGCGTTTGCCGCGCATAAGCATACGCCTCGCTGCGCGACTATTCTCCGTTTCTTTGGAGCGTATGGTCCGTATGAACCACCACGTAAACTCTATACAAAACTGGTGCGCCGCTTCGCCTTCGAGCGCCATCCACAGTTTACGGTTATCGGTGATGGGGAAAACTATATCGACGCCATGTATATCGATGATGCAGTGAGAGCGCTTATGGCTGTTTTAATCTCGCCTCCTGTGGAGCGGATTCGCTGTATAGATCTGGGTGTTGGCGGCAGAGAGAGCGTTAATGCAGTGGTGAGGCGGGCGGCACATGTCTTCGGGTTGGAAGCGGATATCCATCATGAGGGGGTTTCTGCTGAATACATCCGTTTTTTCATCGATCCAGAGCCATTTGCGTCTGCCTATCAGTTCAAACCATCAATTCCACTCGAAGCAGGTTTCAAATCTCTGGTTGCGCATCTGGAACGGGAGGAAAAGCGTGTCGCAGCTGATTCATGAGATGAAATATCCCATCGATCTATCCGCAGTGCTGGCTTTGCCACCTGATTGCCTGAATGAGGCAGGAGTGTTCTATCAGAGTTCTTCTGATACGACAGAGGAAGTGTATCATCCAACGAGTATCGCCCAATATGCGCTTGCTCACTGGAATGCGTACCTTGCTGGTGGATGTAGTGAGCATAAAGAGGCCTTTCTTCTCCAGGCCCGGCGGTTGCTGGCCCGGCAGGTGCGTCTTGTCAACGGTGTCGGAGTATGGCCGATCCCCATAATCAAGCCCGAGTATTACGCCTTCCACCCCTGGTTGTCGGCGTCGGCGCAGGGTTGCGCGCTCTCCGTTCTCGTGCGCGCCTACCGGCTAACGAACGATGAAGCTTTTTTACGGGCAGCGCATCGTGCTGTACGCGCCTTTGAACTGGATATTCTCGATGGCGGCGTGAGTTCCCTGGTGGGTGAAGATGGCACCTTCTTTGAAGAGATGGCTGTCTACCCGGCAGCGCATATGCTCAACGGTTTTGTGCTGGCAGTATCTGGTCTCTATGATTACCTGACTATTACGGGAGAGAACAGAATCAAAGATCTGATACAACGAGGCATTGATACACTGCATAGCCTGCTTGATCTCTTTGATACCGGGTACTGGACACGCTCTGATCTACTCCATAAGCGCCTTGCTTCGCCCTCTGAACATGTAGCGCATGTAATCCTGCTTGAATGGCTGGCAAAATACAGTGGGTGTGAACATTGTGCGGCGCTGGCAGTTCGTTGGGCAGGATATCAACGCAATCCCTTTAGCCGTCTGCGTTTCCTGGCTGTCAGTCGACATACCTGGTTCGTAAGTGGCTTGATTAATCGCTTGCGTCAGATGATTTTCAGGAACCGCGATATGAGGGATTCAGCTTTGCTTAGTCGGGTTTGTGTCCCGATTCCTGCCTTTCCAGTTCCGGGCGGCATGCGCAGCGTTCTAGCAGGAGTGGCCCAGGTCGTAGGAGAACAATGGCACATGCTCTATCTTACAAACCGCAAAGGGGAGAATCCAACAGGACTGAATATTGAGGTGTTTGGTAACAGGCTCACCACCCCCTGGCAATTCCCTGCCATCTGGCTCTATTTTCTGGTCGGCTGGTACAAGCTTTTTAGTCTTCTCCGCACTACGCCAGGATATGGGATAATTCTGCCGCAGGATGGTGTCTTTACTGGCGCGTTTGCTGCGCTGGCAGGTAAAATGGCGGGCGTGCGCGTGGTGTGCATGGATCATGGAAACGTCACGTTGTTGGAGAATCCAGTTTTCCGTAGGGAGCTAATCCAGATATTCAAGGGCTATTCCTGGTTCAGGAGACTTTTCGCCCGCCTTTGTTCTATCTTCTACTGGCCCTCGTTGCGTTTCCTGGCGAGCATTACGCTGGGTTGCATCGATCATTTCCTCATTGCAGGTGATGAAGTCGAGGAAGTTTGCCGCGAAAAGCTTGGCGTTCATCCCAGCCGCATTACACGCTATGCCTATATGGCTGATACTGTTCGTTACGCCCCTTCTTCTCAAGAGGTTAGAGCTGCTATGCGTGCAAGCCGGGGACTTGCGAAAGAGGACATAGTCATTGCGCTCATTAATCGTCTTGCACCGGAGAAGGGATTGGATGTTGCAGTAGAGGGAATAGCCCTGGCTTTGTCGCGGCTGCCAGCGGAGGTACAGCGACGGGTGAAGGTACTCATCGCAGGAGAAGGGCCGCTGCGTTCACAGGTGGAAGCGGATATTCGGCGGTACAGGCTGGATTCCACGTGTATGCTTGTTGATGAGGCGAAGCCAGAGGAAGTGATAATGCTTCTGGGAATAAGCAATATCTTTCTTTACAGCGGCACGCGAGGCACGAATTATTCTATGGCCGTACTCGAGGCAATGGCGGCTGGTTGTGCAGTCATTGCTTCAACGTCTCCCCGATCAAATGCAAAACTACTTGCCGAAGGGCGCGGGATTGCCGTTGTACCGGGCGACGCGATGTCTATTGCGACCGCACTTACTCACCTGTGTAGTGATGGGGATCTCTGTTGTCAAATGGGGCGATTAGCCAGGGAATATGTGGCACGCTATCACAATGCTGAAATGCTGAGGCGCAGCTTGCTGCGGGCCACCTATTTTTCACCTGTATTAGTGATGGAGCATGTAAACGCAGGAGCTGAAGTTGGCTAGCTAGCAACTTCTCATTCGAAAGCTTTAGCAGCAACCGTACACACATTCTTTTGGGAATCGGCAAAGAAGAGAAAGGAGAAGTCGTTTCGTGACGATAGATGTACAGACGAGCGTTGAGGAAGTAAAAGGGTTATATACATACCCAAGTTCTACAAAGGTGTGTATGCATGTGTTAAATCCGGTCCGAAAAGATGCGCGTGTTTTGCGTGAGGCAGAGGCACTCCTTAGAGAAGGATATAGGGTCTCTGTTGTCGATATTGAGGGCGAACTCTCTTGCCCTGTGGAAGAAGACATTCGCGGCATCCAGGTGAAGCATATCATCATGCCTGCCTGGTTCCTCTATTCCTGGCATTTCGACCCACGATTTTTCATCATAGCGGTGTTGGTATTGTTCCGTGGTGTGCTACGACTCATTCAATCTCAGGCGGATGTTTATCACGCTCATGATGCGAAGGCGTTACCTGCATGCTACATGGCAGCCTTTTTGCGCCGTAAACCTCTCATCTTCGATGCCCATGAAGTACCTCTCGCGGAGAAAACTGCTCGCTGGTCTGGCTTGCGCAGAATAACAGCATGCCTCCTTTCTATCATGATACCACGTTGCGCGGGAGTTATTACCGTATCACCTCCTATTGTAGGAGAGATGAGCAAACGCTACCATTGTCGTGAAGTGTCCTTGATCCGCAATATACCTTCTTATAAGGCGGTGTCTAGAAGTAATCGTTTGCATCAACGGCTGAGCCTGGAGCCGGAAGTAATGATCGCGCTTTATCAGGGAAATATACAATCGGATCGTCAACTCGATAGATTGGTCCGTGCGGCGGCATTTCTGGAGCAGAATATCGTGATTGTGCTGATGGGCGAAAGTGTAGGGGAGACTCCGGCTGAGCTAGAATCGCTCGCTCGTAGAGGAGGTGTTACTGACCGTGTGAGAATTCTTCCAGCAGTTCCCTATGAGGATCTGCTCGAATGGACGGCATCAGCGGATGTTGGTCTGATCGTTTATTCTCCTGATCAATCGTTGAATGTTCAAATGTGTTTGCCCAACAAACTTTTTGAATATTTAATGGCGGGTTTGCCTGTTCTCGCTACTTCGCTTGATGCTGTGTCAGGTGTTCTCAACACTTACCGAGTAGGACGAGTTATCTCATCGCTCCAACCGGAAGCGATTGGTGCAGCAATCAATGAGATGCTTGCGGACAGCGACGCTCTCGCCTCTATGCGCCGTAATGCGCTGGGAGCTGTGCAACATGACCTGTGCTGGGAAAAGGAAAGCCAGCAGCTTATTCGACTCTATCAGGACATCCTTGTCTCTAAGATTTGAAAGGAGGTATCGACGATGGAAGCAAATACACACGTTGTTACGAGAAGTCTGTCTCAGGAGGGCAAGGCCACGATAAATATTTTACCCTCGAATGTACTGGCAAAGAGCGCATTTCCCGGTTTGATAGCTGAGTATTGTACTCCTGATGCCGTTGTGCTAGATATTGGAGCTGGAAAAGACATCAATCGCATAGACGCTTTTATTCAACCTCGTGTGCTGCGCCTGGTAGGGATTGATCCGTCGGAAGATATTCTTCTCAATTCATCACTCCATGAACGTTATCATACTTCTCTGGAGCAATTCGTGCAAGAAATGCAAGAGAAATTTGATATACTTTTTTGCACAATGGTGCTAGAACACATCACCGATCCAGATGCATTCTTTGCAGCCTGCCGACAACTGTTAAAACCCGGCGGGATGTTGTTTGCGGCTACGCCTAACATGTGGCATTACTTTGGACTCGTAACAAAAATCACTTCTATGTTAAAGATTAATGAGTGGTTGCTTGATAGGCTGATTGGGAAACAGGCAAAAGAGGTATATCACTTCCCCACTCTTTACAAGGTTAATAGCCTGCGTGCCATTCAGCGCAGACTCAGGCAGGAAGGATTTCATAATGTTGAGTTTTACTGCTTTGACAATTGGATAGGGTATCGTTATGTTCTGCCGAAACAGTTGCATTGGTTTCCCAAACTCTATTCTCGCCTGGTATATCAGTTCAACTGGCCTCACCTGATGGGGGTGATTATGTTTCGTGCGACAGTTCCTTAGACAAAAGACGGGCAGAAAGTAGAAACAGATTAATCAAGCAAATCAGCAGTGTAATCAAAGAAAGCGAGGGTAAGTATGTATATACCGCTTGTAGATTTAGGCGCCCAGTATCAGACTATTAAATCTGAAGTGCTGGTAGCGTTTGAGAATGTCCTTGATGACATGCAGCTTTTTCTAGGCCCACAACAGCAGGCATTTGAGAAAGAGTTTGCAGCTTATTGTGACTGCCGTTGTGGAGTCGGGGTAGCATCGGGAACGGATGCACTCTTTCTGGCTCTCAGGGCCTGCCAGATTGGTCCTGGTGATGAGGTCATTACTGTTGCTAATACATTTATTGCGACAGTAGAGGCTATTGCTTTAGTTGGGGCGAGACCTGTCTTTGTTGATATTGATCCTGAGACCTATACGCTCGATTGGCAGCAACTCAACCACGTTCTCACCTCGCGTACTCGTGCAATTATACCTGTCCATTTATATGGCAATACGGTAGAGATGCAGCCTGTAGTGGAATTTGCCCGCGCTCATGGGCTGTGGGTGATTGAGGATGCTTCTCAAGCGCACGGCGCTGCTTATCAGGGGCAGAAGGTGGGTAGTCTGGGCGATATTGGCTGTTTTAGCCTCTACTATAGTAAAAATCTAGGAGCTTATGGAGAGGCAGGTATTTGTACTACAAATGACGAGAAGCTCGCGGAATCCCTTCAACTTTTGCGAGACCATGGCTCGCGTTTACGTTATCATCATGAAGTAATGGGGATGAACTCGCGCCTGGATGAACTACAGGCGGCAGTTCTGCGCGTCAAGCTTCCTTATCTCGATACGTGGAATGCTGCCCGGCAAACTCATGCACAGAGTTATACAGAAGAGCTACGCGGGTTAGTAGATGCTGTGCCTGTGCCATGCTCCCGAGGGACACATGTGTATTACGTCTATGTAGTGCGGGTGTCCCATCGGGAGCATTTTCGCCGGATGCTTGAACAAAATGGAATAGCAACGGGTATACACTATCCGATACCTGTTCATCTGCAGTCAGCATGTGTACAGTATGGATACAAGCGGGGAATGCTGCCGGTGACAGAAGCTGTGGCAGAATCCATTGTCTCGCTTCCTATGTATGCTGAGCTGAGTAGGGAACAGATACAGATGGTTGTCGAGGTCGTTAAAAGAAGTCTGGCAACTTAAGTTTCGCTCTAGTAGCTTGAAAGGATAGAGAAACACGCCGACAAAAAATAACGTTCATAAACGGTAATTAAGGAGTCGTGAGATGAGATATCTGTGTTTTGGAGTGGTAGGTTGGGGTTACTGGGGACCGAAGATTGCACGCAATCTTGATAGCTTAGCTGATGCCAGGGTGACAATGGTAGCAGATCTAGATGTGAGACGTCTGGAAGCAGTGAGAATAAGTCAGCCTTTACTACAGATCAGTAGCAGACCTGAGGATATTTTTTGCTCAGGTGTTGATGGCGTTGTAATTGCCACTCCGGTGCAAACCCATTATCAGTTGGCGAAAGAGGCCCTGCTGCATGGCAAACATGTGCTGGTGGAGAAGCCGCTTACGGCGAACGTTGCTGAGGCAGAAGAACTAGTGGCGCTAGCGGAAAGGCAACAGCGGGTTTTGATGGTGGGACACACCTTTGTATATAATCCGGCGATCAATGAACTGCGTAAAATGGTGCAAAGCGGTGAGCTTGGGAAGATCTATAGCATCGAAATGGAACGAGTCAACCTGGGCCTGTATCGTCGCGATGTCGACGTGATCTGGGATCTCGCGCCGCATGATGTCTCTATTTTGCTCTATTTACTTGATGAAGTGCCTGAACAGGTTAAAGTGCAGGCATATGCTCATCTGCTACCAGATATCTGTGATATCGCTCATCTGGACTTTATCTTCGCCAGTAAGCTGACCGCCCATATTCACGTCAGTTGGCTTCACCCTACTAAGATTCGACGTGTCACAGTGATTGGAGATGCAAAGATGGCGGTTTATGATGATACCAACCCGGCTGAAATGCTCAAAATATATAATAAAGGAGCAGATGTTCATGCCGATCCGGTTGTGTCTTATCGCTACGGTGCAATCATCGTTCCCCACATCGACTGGCTTGAACCCTTGCGCCTTGAATGTGAAGATTTTGCCCGCTCTATTCGTAAGGGAACGCAACCTCGAGCCGATGGTTATGCTGGTTTGGAAGTAGTACGCATCTTAGCAGCAGCGCAGGAGATGCAAGATCATCTGGAAAGATGGGATAAGGGTGCGCTAGTAGGGAACATGCATCGCACGTTAAGCGATAAACGCTAACCAGCATTACTCGGATATCCAGTGGTTCACGCCGCAAAACTTAGCTATGAAAGACAACTCTGGATGGGTTGCTGGATGTGTTTGGCAAAGCAAAAGGATGATTGATACACATTTACATATTTTGCCGGGTGTTGATGATGGGCCGGAGACTATGGAGCAGGCGTTGGAACTGGCACACGCTCTTGTGCAAGAGGGTGTTTACGCAGCAGTTGCCACGCCGCATTACAACGATGAGTTTCCACAGAGGACGGCAGCGGAGGTCTGGTCTCGTGTTGCGGATATGCAGCGATCGCTTGATCACTATGGAATTCCGCTCCGTCTCTTTGCCGGTCACGAGGTACTCATCAAACCGGGCCTCGTTGAGGATATTCAGGCGGGCCGAATCGCTACTTTGAATGGCAGCAGATACCTCTTACTTGAACTGTGGAACAGCACATGGTTGCCAGAAACTGAACAGGTGATTTTTGAATTGAGGGCTGCTGGTATTATCCCGGTTATCGCTCATGTCGAGCGTTATCGAGCCATACAACAGGACTTCTCAAAGATCAGCGCGTTGCTCCAGCAGGGTGTGCTGATTCAGGTAACGGCAAGCAGTTTGATCGGCTGGCAGGGAAAAACTGCGCAGCGCAGTGCGGAAACCCTGCTCAAGAAAGGCTTTGTTCATTGTCTGGTCTCAGACGCGCATGGTATGGACAGGCGACCTCCCGGTGTTGCAAAGGGTCTGCAAAGTGCCGTACACTTGCTTGGGCATGAACAGGTGCATCAACTGGTTGAGGCCTGGCCAAGGGCTATCGTTAACAACGAGGTAAGGATACTAATGGCTCGTTTGCTATGATACTTTCCTTGTAAGTGTTCAGACTTGCCCGAATGGGTTTGCCTGGGTCAAGAAAGCCACACATTGAGAGAAGGGATTGAGACCTTGAGCCATCCAGGTGCCAAAGAGGCTGGCCAGACCCATGCGAGTCGCTGAGC
>Ga0209061_1003049_pt1 | contig 19163 bp, 16 predicted proteins | sample Coa_R1_10_FD_187157 | JGI IMG/M metagenome (GOLD analysis project Ga0209061, IMG submission 187157) | Surface soil microbial communities from Centralia Pennsylvania, which are recovering from an underground coalmine fire - Coalmine... | ecosystem: Environmental > Terrestrial > Soil >...
GAGAGCGCGGAGCGCAACGCGACGCGGCGCGCCTTGCGGTTGACCTTGACGGTGTAGTGGCGCGGCTGCGGGCCGAACACGGTGCCGCCGCCCGTCCACAGCGGCGAGCGGGAGGATCCGGCGCGCGCGCGGCCCGTGCCCTTCTGACGCCAGGGCTTCGCGCCGCCGCCGGAGACCTGGCCGCGCGTCTTGGTCGCGTGCGTGCCCCGCCGCCGGGCGTTCAGCTCGGCGCGGACCGCCTCGTGGACGAGGCCCATGTTGAACTCCGCCTCGAACACCGCGGCGTCGAGCGTGACGGTTCCGGTGCCGCCGAGCCTCGGAGCGCTTCTAGGCATCGCTTCGCACCTCCACGGTCGCGCCCTTCGGTCCCGGGACGGAGCCGCGGACCATCATCAGGTTGCGGGCGGGCATCAGCTCGACGACGGTGAGGCCGCGCTGCGTGACGCGCTTGTTGCCCATCTGCCCCGGGCCACGGATGCCCTTCATCACGCGGGCCGGCCAGGCGGAGGCGCCGATCGAGCCCGGTGCGCGGTAGTTGTGCGAGCCGTGGGTCTTTGGCCCGCGCTTGAAGTTGTGGCGCTTGATCGTCCCGGCGAAGCCCTTGCCCTTGGAGATCCCGGAGATCTTCACCTTCTGACCGACCTCGAACGCCTCGACGGTCACGGTCTCGCCGACGAGCAGCTCCCCCGCCTCGTCGCGGAACTCGACGAGATGGCGGTGCGCTGAGGCGTCGGCCTTCTTCAGGTGCCCCAGCTCGGCCTTCGTGATGTGCTTCTCCTTGGTCGCGCCGAACGCGAGCTGCACGGCCTCGTAGCCGTCGCGCTCGAGCGTCCGGATCGCGGTGACGGGACACGGCCCGGCCTCCAGGACCGTGACCCGCTCGACGCGGCCGTCGTCCAGGAAGCGCTGGGTCATCCCGATCTTCTTGGCGAGGATCGCGCTCATGACGCCAGGCGGATCTCGATGTCGACGCCCGCCGGGAGGTGATCGAGGCGCTGCAGGGAGTCGACGGTCTTCGGGGTGGGCTGGTGGATGTCGATCAGCCGCTTGTGCGTGCGGATCTCGAAGTGCTCACGCGAGTCCTTGTCCTTGAACGGCGACCGGATCACGCAGTACACGTTCTTCTCCGTGGGCAGCGGCACGGGACCGGCGACGGTCGCGCCGGTGCGCGTCGCCGTCTCGACGATCTCCTTGGCCGCCGTCTCGATCGCCGTGTGGTCGTAGGACTTCAGGCGGATGCGGATCTTGTTCTGGGCGATGGTCGCCATGTGTTCTCTGTCTCTGGATCTCGTGTCGATACGCGCGCAGGGGATCCCGCAGCGCGCACCGTGTCAATTCGTATCTGGCAAATGAAGCGGCGGGCCCGGAATCACCCGGAGCCCGCCGCGTACGGCGAAACTACTCGATGATCTCGGTCACGACCCCGGAGCCGACCGTGCGGCCGCCCTCGCGGATCGCGAAGCGGAGACCCTGATCCATGGCGATCGGCTGGATCAGCTCGATCTCCATGGTGACGTTGTCACCCGGCATGACCATCTCGGTGCCCTCGGGCAGCTTGGCGACGCCGGTGACGTCCGTCGTGCGGAAGTAGAACTGCGGCCGGTAGCCACTGAAGAACGGCGTGTGACGGCCACCCTCCTCCTTCTTGAGGACGTAGACCTCGGCCTTGTACTTCGTGTGCGGCGTGATCGACCCGGGCTTGCAGAGCACCTGGCCGCGCTCGATCTCCTCGCGCTTGGTGCCGCGCAGCAGGCAGCCGGCGTTGTCGCCCGCCTGGCCCTGGTCGAGGTTCTTCTTGAACATCTCGACGCCGGTGACGACGGTCGACGTGGTCGGCCGGATGCCGACGATCTCGACGGTGTCGCCGACCTTGATGACACCGCGCTCGATGCGCCCGGTCGCGACCGTGCCGCGGCCGGTGATCGAGAACACGTCCTCGACCGGCATCAGGAACGGCTTGTCGAGGTCACGCACCGGCTCCGGGATGTAGGTGTCGAGCGCCTCGGCGAGATCGAGGATCTTCTGCTCGTACTCCGCGTCGCCCTCGAGCGCCTTGAGCGCCGAGCCGACGACGAACGGGATGTCGTCGCCCGGGAACTCGTACTCGGAGAGCAGGTCGCGGATCTCGACCTCGACGAGCTCGAGCAGCTCGGGATCGTCGACCATGTCGGCCTTGTTGAGGAACACGACGATGTACGGGACGCCGACCTGGCGGGCGAGCAGGATGTGCTCACGCGTCTGGGGCATCGCGCCGTCGGCCGCGGAGACGACGAGGATCGCACCGTCCATCTGCGCCGCGCCGGTGATCATGTTCTTGACGTAATCGGCGTGACCGGGGCAGTCCACGTGGGCGTAGTGGCGGTTCTCGGTCTCGTACTCGACGTGTGAGGTCGCGATCGTGATGCCGCGAGCCTTCTCCTCGGGGGCGTTGTCGATCGAGTCGAACGACCGCACCTCGGTGCCGCCGCCGAACTTGTCGTGGAGCACCTTGGTGATGGCCGCGGTCAGGGTCGTCTTGCCATGGTCGATGTGACCGATGGTGCCGACGTTCACGTGGGGCTTCGCCCGCTCGAAATTGGCCTTCGCCACTTTGGCTTGCTCCTTCTCTCAATAACTGGTGGTTGCTTGGCTTTCCTGATCCAGGCCCGCGAGGCACTGCGGGCGAACCCAGTCAGGGTAAAGGTTTCCGTCCGCCGTTGCTGCTACGCGCAGGCAAGCACGGATTCTCTGGTCATCAGGCGGCCTGCTGCTCGCCTCCGATGACCTTCTCGGCGATGTTAGGAGGCACTTCCTCGTAGCGCTCGAACTGCATCGTGTACGTCGCCCGGCCCTGCGTGTTGGAGCGCAGGTCGGTCGCGTAGCCGAACATCTCGGCGAGCGGCACGTGCCCGGAGACGACCTGCGCGTTCCCGCGCTGCTCCATCCCCGACACCTGGCCGCGCCGGCGGTTGAGGTCGCCGATCACGTCGCCCATGAACTCCTCGGGCGTCACGACCTCGACCGCGAAGACCGGCTCCAGCAGCACGGGCTTGGCCCGGCGCAGAGCCTCCTTGGCGCCGATCGAACCGGCGATTCGGAACGCGATCTCCGAGGAGTCGGTGTCGTGGTACTTGCCGTCGGACAGCGTCACGCGGACGTCGACGACCGGGAAGCCGGCCTTCGGCCCGTTGACGAGCGCGTCCTCGACGCCCTTCTCGACCGCCGGGATGAACTCGGTCGGCACCGCGCCGCCCTTGATCTTGTTGACGAACTCGAAGCCCTCTCCGGGCGCCGGCTCGACGTCGAGGTAGACGATCCCGTACTGGCCCGAGCCGCCGGTCTGGCGCACATGGCGCCCCTCGACGTGCTCCGCGGTGCCGCGGATCGTCTCCCGGTAGGACACCTGGGGGCGGCCGACGTTGGCCTCGACCTTGAACTCGCGCATCATGCGGTCGACGAGGATCTCGAGGTGCAGCTCGCCCATCCCGGAGATCTCGGTCTGGCCGGTCTCCTCGTTGGTCTGCACCTGGAACGTCGGGTCCTCCTCGGCAAGGCGGCCGAGCGCCACCGACATCTTCTCCTGGTCGGCCTTTGTCTTGGGCTCGATCGCGACCTTGATCACCGGCTCCGGGAACTCGATCGTCTCGAGCTTGATCGGGCGGTCGATCGCGCACAGCGTGTCGCCGGTGACGACCTGCTTGATGCCGACGCCGGCCGCGATGTCACCCGCGTAGACCTCCTCGACCTCCTCGCGGTCGTTGGCGTGCATCATGAGGATGCGCCCGATCCGCTCGGTGCGGCCGGTCGTCACGTTGAGCACGCGGCCGCCCGCCTGGAGCTTGCCGGAATACACGCGGAAGTAGGTGAGCTTGCCGACATACGGGTCGGCCATGATCTTGAAGGCGAGCGCCGCGAACGGCTCGTCGTCCGAGCTCTTGCGCACGGCCGGAGTGCCACCGCTGTCCGAGCCCTTCTCGGGCTCAAGGCCCTCGACCGGCGGGACGTCGAGCGGGCTCGGCAGGTAGTCGATGACCGCGTCGAGCAGCGGCTGCACGCCCTTGTTCTTGAACGAGGAGCCGCAGAGCACCGGCGTGAGCTGGATCTCGAGCGTCGCCTTGCGCAGCGCCTGCTTGATGCGGGCGACCGGGATCTCCTGCTCCTCAAGCAGCATCTCGAGCAGCTCGTCGTCGTACTTGGAGATCTCCTCGAGCATGTGCTCGCGGGCCTCGGCGACGCGCTCGACCTGGTCGGCGGGGATCTCGATGATCTCCTGCTCCTTGCCGAGGTCGTCCTTGTAGATGATCGCGTGGTTCTCGACGAGGTCGATGATCCCGGCGAACTCCGCCTCGGCGCCGATCGGCAGCTGGATCGGGACCGGGTTGGCTCCGAGCCGGTCGACCATCGTCCTCACGCCCTGCGCGAAGTTCGCGCCGATCCGGTCCATCTTGTTGATGTAGGCGATCCGCGGGACGTTGTACTTGTCCGCCTGGCGCCAGACCGTCTCGGACTGCGGCTCGACGCCGGCGACCGAGTCGAACACCGCGATCGCGCCGTCGAGCACGCGCAGCGAGCGCTCGACCTCGACCGTGAAGTCGACGTGCCCGGGCGTGTCGATGATGTTGATCCGGTGGTCCTTCCAGGTCGCGGTCGTCGCCGCGGAGGTGATCGTGATCCCGCGCTCCTGCTCCTGCTCCATCCAGTCCATGACGGCCGCGCCCTCGTGGACCTCGCCGATCTTGTACGTGCGCCCCGTGTAGTAGAGGATGCGCTCGGTCGTCGTCGTCTTGCCGGCGTCGATGTGCGCCATGATTCCGATGTTGCGGGTCTTCTCGAGCGTGAACTTGCGTGGCATGTCGATCTCTGGTGACTGTGGGGGGTCGTTGGGGGCCTGACCCCAACTGTCGGGGTTGATGGGGGGCTTACCTCCCCATCTGTGCATGAAAAAGGGCCCTGCCGGGCCCCATCACGACACGGACGTCTGCGACGGGCGGGGGACTATGTGGTCGGGGTCTCCATCGGATGGATGCTCCGCGCCCGGACGTGAGCACGGAGGACCGGACCCAGCCCGAGGCGGACACCGAATATAGCACCCGCCCCGCGCCGCCACGCGGCCCCAAGCAGCAGAAACGCGAGGGCCGCCTACCGCACGGGACCGGGGGCTGCGGTAGGACAACCCTCGCGTTCCGACAATCTAACCCCGCTTGTGTAGGGGTTGTGTTGATCCCGTCTAAGTGTCGATAAACGGAGCGCCGGAGCCGCAGGGACCCGCTGCGCTCAGGCGCTGGGAGATGTCGGACGTCCGGTCGTCCCCCGGTGGTGACGCTCTCCGTCACAGGCGCAGGCACCGGCCGAGAGACGGGATGATGGCCCGCGTGCGCGATCCCGACGACAGCCGCTCGTCCGCTTTCTCGACGGCGATGCCGAGGCGTTCGTCGCGTTCTACCGGCGCCACCTGCCCGCAAGCGGCCGCCCGCCTCCCCGGACGGCCGGCGAGCGGTTGCTCTCCGCCGGGCTCGCTCTCGCGAGCGGCGCGGCGGTCGTGATCGCCGCGTTCACGCTGCTGCACATCCGCTCCGGAAGCGCGCTCCGTCCGCCCGCCGACGGCGGCCGATCGTCGCTCCGATTCCGCGGTCGGCGCGCACGAACCGCGCGGGTCAGACCCTGCACGGGACGGCGGCCGGCACGGTGGTCGTCGTGCCTGCCTCACGCCTCGCCTCGGGTGCTGACGCTGCGGGGGACGATGACGGCCGCCGCTGACCCACCGACCGCGGGCCGGCCGCGGACGGGTCCAGCCCGCTGAAAATCTCGCACGCACCGCTCCGGACCCGAGCCCGTGCGAGATCGACCGCAACGAGCGAAGCCGATCGCTCACACGGCAGCGCCGGCGTCGATGCGTGCGGAAGACTCATCGCCGTGGGCGCCGGCATTGAGCCGTGCGTGACCCAACGCCGACCCACCGGGCCTCGGCTCGCCGGCGCTCCGGGTGCCAAGGGTTGCCCACCGGGCTGTATCTCGCGCCCTGCCGATCCCGTGCCGATCCCGAGCGACCCGAGCGACAGCCGGGCGCGGGGGGCGGGGTCACGCCCTTCGCCGATCGCGGGCGCCGACCCGAATCCGGTCGCGAGAGACGTCCGTCGCTCGTTTGAGCGAAGGCCGGTCGCCGGCGGGCGGAGCATGAGGCCTTCCCCGATCGCGGACGCACCGTCCGCGGCGGCGTCACATCAACAGAGCAGCGTTTTCGGGGAAGGGCCTGACGCCCCGGGCCCTGCTACCAGCGGTAATGAGCGAAGGCCTTGTTGGCCTGCGCCATGCGGTAGATGTCGTCCTTGCGCTTGTAGGCGTTGCCCTGCTGCTGGATCGCGTCGAGCAGCTCGTGGGCGAGCTTCTGGGCCATCGTGCGCTCCCGGCGAGCGCGGGCGAACTGGACGAGCCAGCGGACGGCGAGCGTGCGGGCGCGCCGCGCGGGCACCTCGACCGGCACCTGATAGGTCGCGCCGCCGACGCGGCGCGAGCGAACCTCCAACACCGGCGTGAGCGCCTTGATGCCGGCCTCGAGCTGCTCGACGGCGTTCTTGCCGGAGCGCTCCCCGAGGATCGCGAGCGCGTCGTAGACGATCTTCTCGGCGACGGACTTCTTGCCGTCCTCCATCACCTTGTTGATGACCTGCTGGACGAGGCGGTTGCGGTGGACGGGGTCCGGCTCGATCGGCCGGATCTGGGCGGCGGCGCGACGCGGCATTACTTGGCCTTCACGCCGTACTGCGAACGCGCCTTCTTGCGGTCGCCGACGCCGGCGGCGTCGAGCGTGCCGCGGATCACCTTGTAGCGGAAGCCCGGCAGGTCCTTGACGCGACCGCCGCGCACGAGCACGACGGAGTGCTCCTGCAGGTTGTGGCCCTCGCCCGGAATGTAGGCGCCGACCTCCATGCCGTTCGTCAGCCGGACGCGCGCGACCTTGCGCAGCGCCGAGTTCGGCTTCTTCGGCGTGACCGTGTACACCCGGGTGCAGACGCCGCGACGCTGCGGGGCGGCGATCTTCTTCTTGCGACCCTTGCCCGACTTCAGGCCCGGCGTGGCGAGCTTCTTCTTGGGCGTCGTGCGGCCCTTGCGGATCAGCTGTGAGGTGGTCGGCATACGCGCCCGCAGGCTAGCAGGCCAGCTCGGGGCAGGGCCCCCGGAAGGCCCCACCGCTTGCGAGCGACCACGCCGCAAGCGGAGAGCGTCGGGGGCCCGCCTCCGAGGACCGAGCTGGGTCAGGCGGGGACCGCGGCGAGCGCGGTGTCGACGTCGACGCTCTGCATGCCGACCGCCTCGGCGACCGGCGCGTAGGTGATCTCCCCGGCGGCGACGTTGACCCCGAGCTTCAGCCCCGGGTTCTCCTCGACCGCGCGATGCACACCCGCGTTCGCCAGGTGCACGACGTACGGCATCGTCGCGTTCGTGAGCGCGTACGTCGAGGTGATCGGCACCGCGCCCGGCATGTTCGCCACGCAGTAGTGCGTGATCCCGTCCACCTCGTACGTCGGATCGGTGTGCGTCGTCGGCCGGCTCGTCTCGAAGCACCCGCCCTGGTCGATCGAGACGTCGACGAGCACCGCATGGCGCTTCATCAGCGCGAGCTGATCCCGGGAGATCACGTGCGGCGCCTTCGCGCCGTGAACGAGCACGGCGCCGATCACCAGGTCGACCTCGGGCAGCTGCTCCTCGATGGACAGGGTCGAGGCGAACAGCGTGTCGGCGCGGCCGCCGAACGCGATGTCGAGCTCGCGCAGCCGGTCGATGTTGCGGTCATACACCGAGACGCTCGCCTCCATTCCGAGCGCGATGAACGCCGCGTTCATCCCGACGACGCCGCCGCCGATCACCATCACGTTCGCGGCCGCGACCCCCGGTACGCCGCCGAGCAGGATCCCGCGGCCGCCGAGCGGCTTCTCGAGCATGAACGCGCCCGCCTGCGTCGCGATCTTGCCCGCCACCTCCGACATGGGCGCGAGCAGCGGCAGCCGGCCCTTCGTGTCCTCGACCGTCTCATACGCGATGCACGTCGCGCCGGACTTCGCCAGCCCCCGCGTCAGCTCCGCGTCCGCCGCCAGGTGCAGGTAGGTGAACAGCGTGTGCCGCGGCTCGAGGCGCGCCACCTCCTCCGGCTGGGGCTCCTTGACCTTGACGATCATCTGCGCCTCGCCGAACACCGCATCCGCGTCGGGCAGGATCGTCGCGCCCTGCGCGACGTAGGCGTCGTCGATGATCGCCGACCCCTCCCCCGCCCCCTTCTGCACGTAGACCTCATGGCCCGCGTCAACGAGCTCCCGCGTGCCGGCAGGGGTCAGCGCGACGCGGTACTCGTCCTTCTTGATCTCCGTCGGTACGCCGATTCTCATGTCGTGATCTCCCGGCCGCGCAGGGCCAGCCAGAATTCGATCCGGTCACGCGCACTGGACAGGCTGCGCCCTGTCAGCTCCTCCACGCGCCGGATCCGATAACGCAACGTATGCCGGTGGCAGTAGAGCCGTCGCGCGGCTCGCTCCCACTGGCCGTTCTCTTCGATGAACGCTTCGAGCGACCGCATCAACTCGCCCCCGTAATGTCCGTCTCCGGCCTCGATCGGCCCGAGGATCGAGTCGCAGAACAGCCGCAGTGCCTCCTCGTCCTGCAGCGAGAGCAGCAGTTGGAAGGAGCCAAGATCCTTGTAGGTGGCCACGCGCGGACCCTCGTGCTCGGCGACGGGCGCCGGATGGCGTCCTGCGCCGTTCCCGTTGACCGCGAGCGCCCCGACCGGGTCGGCCATCGCCACCGCCTCCACCGCGCAGCGCGCCTCGTGGAAGCTGCGCCGCGCCCGCTCGGCCCGCACCGTGCGGCCGAGCCCGACCCGGGAGCGCAGGCCGACCGGGAGCCGCCGCGCGATCGAACGCGCGAGCGCGAGCAGCTCCGGCTCCTCGGCGCCGGGCACGAGCGCGCACGTGAAGGACGACCCGCCCGCTCCGTCGCTCGGCAGCGTGACGGTCGCGACGAGGCCGGCGCTCGCGTCCTCGCGCAGCGCCTCGGCGATCGCGGCCTCGGTCTCCTGGGGTGCGCGGCGAGCGGGTCGCGCGTCGTCGTGGCCGACGACGATCGCCGCGAGCGTCTCCCCGAGGCCGAACGGCGCGAGCCGACGTGCGAGCTCCGGCCCGGACAGCTCGCCGCTGAGGATCGCCGACAGCAGGTCGCCCGCCAGCCGCCGCTCGGTGTCGCCCGCGACCCGCTCGCGCAGCAGCTCGAGCGCGACGATCGTCACCGCCTGGTGGAGCGTGAGCCGGTCGAAGTCCGACAGCGGGCCGGAGTCCTTGATCGCGACGAGCCACGCCTGAGCGGTCGGTTCACGCGGCGCGCCGCCGTCGCCCGACGCCGACCCGGACAGCCCGGTCTCCGCGGCCACCGGGAGCGCGAGCGCCCGGTCGGCGAGCTCGGCGTGGGCGGGCAGGAACGCACGCGCGCGGGCGCGGGACTGGGACCGGTGGGGGGCGGGTGGGTGGGAATCGTGTCCGGCCCGCCGCTGGGCGAGCTCCTCGCGCAGCGCCCGGACCGTCTCGGGCTCGAGCGTGCGGCGGAACGCGTGCGAGGCGAGCACCCGCCCGCGCGCGTCGCAGATGAGCACGGCCGCCCCGAGCAGCGTGGCGAGCGTGCCGGCGAGCGCCTCGAGGCCCTGCTCGGAGAGAACGACCCGCTCAAGGCGCTCGTGCGCGGCGAGCGCCCGGCGCAGCACCGCGTACTGTTCGTTGACGAGCCGGGTGAAGGCGGCCTCGGTGACCGCGATGAACGGCGTCTCGTACGGGATCTCGAACACCGGGAAGTCGGCCTCGCGCGCCGCCTCGAGCAGCGCCGGCGGGACCTCCGGGTGGCCGAAGCCCGTGCCGAACCCGAGCCCGGCGAGCCGGTGGGAGGCGAGTCGGCGCACGAACTCGCGCTGGCGCTGGGCCGTGTCGAGCTGCATGCCGGTCGTGAGCAGCAGCTCGCCGCCCGACAGCCATGGCGTCGGGTCCCTCAGCTCGGTGATGTGAACCCAGCGGACGGGGACGTCGAGCGCGTCCTGCCCGGCGAGCGGACGGAGGCCGTCGAGCTCGCCGAGCAGGTCGCGCACGGTGACCATCGCACCGGAGGCTGTGACCTGGGTGTGCAGCGCCGTGGGGTCCTACGCGTGCGCGTGCATGCGCGCGTGAGCCTCGGTGAGCACCGGCCGCAGGATGCTCTCGATCTCCTCGAACTGCTCCGGACCGGCGATCAGCGGCGGCGAGAGCTGGATGACCGGGTCGCCACGGTCGTCGGCGCGGCAGATGAGCCCGCGCTCGAACAGCTCGCCCGAGAGGAAGCCGCGCAGCAGCGTCTCGGACTCCTCGTCGCTCCACTGCTCGTCGGAGTCCTGGTCCTTGACGAGCTCGATCGCGTGGAAGAAGCCCGCGCCGCGCACGTCGCCGACGATCGGGATGTCGCGCAGCGAGTCGAGCATCTCTCGGAACGCGCTCTCGTTGCTGCGCACGTTGTCGAGGATCCCCTCGTTCTCGAACGCCTCGATGTTCGCCAGCGCGACCGCGCTCGCGACCGGGTGGCCGGCGAACGTGAGTCCGTGCAGGAAGCTGTTCGTGCCCTGCATGAACGGCTCGGCGAGACGATCGGAGGCGATCACCGCGCCCATCGGGGCGTAGCTCGAGGTGATGCCCTTGGCGGTCGTGATGATGTCGGGCTGGTAGTCGTAGCGCTGAGCGCCGAACCACTCGCCGAGCCGGCCCCAGGCGCAGATGACCTCGTCGGAGATGAGCACGACGTTGTACTCGTCGCAGATCTCGCGCACGCGCTGCCAGTAGCCCTCGGGCGGCGTGAAGCAGCCGCCGGCGTTCTGCACCGGCTCCATGATGACCGCGGCGACCGTATCCGGCCCCTCGAACTCGATCCGCTTGGCGACGGCCTCGGCGAGGTCGTGCGCGGTGAGGTTCGGCTGGCGGAACGTGTTCGTGTTCGGCACGTGGCAGCCGCCGGGGGTGAGCGGCTCGAACGGCTCGCGCAGGCCGGTGATGCCGGTCGCGGTGAGCGCCCCGAGCGTCGTGCCGTGGTAGGCGATCTCCCGCGCGATCACCTTCGTCTTGAGCGGGTGGCCCGTGAGCTTGTGGTACTGGCGGCTGAGCTTGATCGCCGACTCGACCGCCTCCGACCCGCTGTTCGTGAAGAACACGCGGTTGAGGTCGCCGGGAGCCAGCTCGGCGATCTTGGCGGCGAGCTCGATCGCACGCGGATGGGCATAGGACCAGTTCGTGTAGAAGCCGAGCTCCTTGGCCTGGTCGGCGCCGGCCTGGGCGATGTCGGCGCGCCCGTGCCCGATGTTGACGCAGAACAGCGCCGACAGGCCGTCCAGGTAGCGCTTGCCCTGCTCGTCCCAGACGTAGCAGCCCTCGCCGCGGACGATGATGGGGATGTCGGAGTCCGCGTAGGCCGACATGCGCGTGAAATGCATCCACAGGTGGCGCTTGCCGAGCTCCTGGAGCGTGCTCGTCCGGGTTGCTTCCTGGGTGCTTGCCATATTCCCTTCCCTCGCTTTGCGGTGCGGTCTGCCGTTCTGTACAACGCTAACCGCGATCCGACCGGTTCTCAACCGGACGTTGTGGCGAAGAGCGGCGGCACCGTTGTACGAACCGTCCAGTGGCGCCGGCCGGCTCCGTGTCGTCCGGTCTCCCCCGGCGACACGCTCCACGCCGGGGGAGACCGACCCGCGCCATGTCAGTACTTCAGCGCGCGCTCCGCGAAGTAGTGGCCGGCCGCGATGTCCTCGACGAGTCCCGGACCGGTCGGGGTCCAGTCGAGCAACTCGCGCGTGATCGCGCTCGACACCGGCATGTCCATCGCGATGAACCTGGCGAGGAAGCCGAAGTGGGCGGGCGCTGCGTCGGCGCCGATCGCGCCCGCGGGGATCCCGAGGCCCTCGCCGATCGCCTCCGCGATCTCGCGCATCGACACGCCCTCCTCGGCCACCGCGTGCAGCACCGACCCGGCCGGCGCCCGCTCGATTCCGAGCCGCACGAGCCGCGCGGCGTCAGAGCGATGCACCGCGGCCCAGCGGTTGGCGCCGTCGCCGACGTAGGCCGCCAGGCCATGGCCGCGATCGGCCTCGACGATCTGCTTGATGAACCCGCCGTCGCCATCGCCGTGGACGGTCGGGGCGAAGCGGACGCTCATCGAGCGCACGCCGCGGTCGACGAGCGCGAGCGCCGTGCGCTCGTTCTCGATCCGGCCCCCGGAGCCTGGGAACGGCTCGGGACGCTCCTCCTCGGTGGCGAGCGCCCCCGGCCTCAGGCCCGCGACCCCGGAGGCGATCGCGAGCGGCCGGTCGCTGCCGGCCAGTTCACCGCCGATCGCCTCGATCGCCGCGCGGTCGGAGGCGACGGCCGCCTCGAAGTCGCCGTCGCGGAACGCGACATCGTGGCGGAACGCGAGGTGGACGACGGCGTCGGCGTCGCGGGCCCCGCGGCGGAGCAGGTCGAGGTCCTCGATGTCGCCGCGGAGCACGTCCGCGCCGAGCGCCTCGACGGCGGCGGCGGACTCCTCCGAGCGAGCCAGCCCCGTGACCTGATGACCCGCGTCGATGAGCTCCGTGGTGACGGCGGAGCCGATCCAACCGGACGCTCCGGTGACGAATACGCGCATGGCGTCTCCTGTCTGAGGGTGATGTCAGTTACTGCCATCGACCATAGCACGGATGATGTCAGGCGCTGACATGAGGGTATCCTCGGTTCGATGGCACGCTGGGAACCGGACGCCGCCGGGCGGCTGCGGCAGGCGGCGCTCGACCTCTACGCCGAGCGGGGCTACGAGGAGACGACGGTCGCCGAGATCGCGGCGCGGGCGGGCCTCACCGAGCGGACGTACTTCCGCCACTTCGCCGACAAGCGCGAGGTGCTCTTCCACGGCTCGACCGAGCTCCAGGAGGCGCTCGCTGCGGCGGTCGAGGAGGCGCCCGCCGACGAATCGCCGCTCGATGCGGTCGCGTTCGGGCTGCGGCGGATCGGGACGTTCTTCGACGAGCGGCGCGCGTTCTCGCTCCGTCGCCACGCCGTCATCCGCTCGAGCCCCGAGCTCCAGGAGCGCGAGCTCATGAAGCGCGACGCGCTCGTGGCCGCGCTCGTCGAGGTGCTCGAGCGTCGCGGGGTCGCCCCGGCGACGGCCGCGCTCGCCGCGGAATCGGGCATCTCCGTCTTCCATCTCGCCTACGCGCGCTGGATCGAGGACCCGGACGAGCGCAGCTACGCCGAGCACGTCGACGAGACGCTCGCGTCGCTGCGCGCGCTGACGGTCTCCCCGGCGCCGACCGGCTGAGCCTGCGCGCGCCTCGGTCCGCGCGGCCGGCCTGGAGCGGGCGGGCGGGGAAGGTCCCAACACTCAGGGTCAACCAGGTTCCCCACATGGGGGCGAACGTTCGCGTGGCAGCGCGGCCTCAGATCGTCAGCTGCCCGTCGGGGCGCGCCGCGTGCACCCGGATCACACGGCTGCCGCCGGCGATCGCCAGGCGCCACGGCCCGTCGCCGAGCGCGATCTCGCAGGCGGAGCGCCGCCCGAGCAGGATGCGCACGAGCGCGAGCGCCTGGTCGGCCGGCTGGGCGGGCGAGACGTAGGAGGCGCCGTCGTGCCCGGCGAGGCCCACGTCGCGCCGGTCCTCGACCTCGACGACGTAGAACGGCTCGCCCATCGCGGCCTCACCGCGCGACGGGACCGGCCTCGTCGCCGGTCTGGACGGGACGGATCGGGTCGCTTGACCACTCGCTCCACGAGCCGGGATAGAGCGCCGCGTCGATCCCCGCGAGCTCGAGCGCGAGCACCTCGTGCGCCGCTGTGACACCCGAGCCGCAGTAGGCGCCGACACGCGCTCCGATCCTCGCGCCGACCGCGGCGAACGCCTCGGCGAGCGCGCGCGGTGCGAGGAAGCGGCCCTCGCTGTCGAGGTTGTCGCGCGTCGAGCGATGGCGGGCGCCGGGGATGTGGCCGGCCCGCGGGTCGATCGGCTCGCTCTCGCCTCGATAGCGGTCCGCCTGGCGGGCGTCGAGAAGCGCGCCGCTGGGGTCGGCGGCGAGCGCGGCCGCCTGATCGGCGTCGAGCGTCGGCATGTGGCCGGGTGTCCCGTCGAAGTCCCCGGGCGCCCGAGCGGCGGCGTCCGGCACGCCGGACTCGGTGGGCCGCCCGGCGGCCGTCCAGGCGGGCAGGCCGCCGTCGAGCAGCGCCACGTCGCGGTGTCCGTGGTGGCGCAGCAGCCACCACGCGCGCGCGGCGATCGTGCCGCCCGCGTCGTCGTAGACGACGACCGGCCGCGCGGAGTCGACGCCCGCGGCGCGCATCGCCGTCACGAACGTGTCGGGGTCGGGCAGCGGATGCCGGCCCCGTCGCCCGTCCCCGACGGGGGCGGCGAGCGCCCTATCGAGGTCGACGAACGCCGCGCCGGGGATGTGCGCGGCCGCGTACCGGTCGGGCCGCGGGCCCTGTCCGAGGTCCCAGCGCACGTCGAGCACGGTCGGCCGCCGCGCGCGATCGGGATCGGCGAGCGCGTCCGCGAGCTCCTCGACACTGATCAGCGGCGATCCGCGCATGCGCGGAGTCTGACAGGCGGCCGCATGGACCGCGCGGCCCGCCGTGTCGGCCGCGCCGGGTTTGCGCCCGACCCGGATTCGTCGCAGATGCCGCTCTCAGCACGGGGTTTGCGACAGATTCAGATGGGCGAGGCCGACCTCGACGGATGAAAGGCCCCGCGGCGCTCTCTGAGCAACCCGATCCGGGGTCGGCGGCGGTCCGGGCTCGCCGGCGGCTGCGGGCTGCGCGCTCAGACGACCGCGGCGACGGCCGGCTGACCGACCGCGACGGTCGCGTCGGCCTCGACGGCGCGCATCGGCGCCGGGGTGAGCCAGGCGGCGATGAGCACGAGCACGAACGCGGCCACCTCGGCGGCGAGCATGAGCGGCTGGCCGGAGAGCGGGTCGCCGAAGACGACGATGCCGCCGATGATCCCGCCGACGTTCGCGCCGGTGCCGGTGACCGCGATCACCGCGACGGCGTCGCTCGACTGCAGCGCCTTGGCGGAGGCGTAGAAGGCGGCGACCGAGCAGAAGACCGCGATCGCGATCGGGGGCGAGAACAGACCGAGCGGCCCCTGGGCGGCGATCTCGCCGGAGACCGCCTTGATCGCAACGTCGGAGGCGGCGAACATGAGACCCGCGGAGGCGCCGAGCATGAAGCCGTGGTGGCGCACGACGCCGAGCTGCCGGCTGCACATGAGCGCGAGCGCGACGACGATGAACGTGCCCTCGAACGCCCCGAGGCCGAGCGGCGAGAAGCGGGAGTGGGGCCCGTGGATCGCCGGCAGGCTGAAGCCGAGCAGCAGCAGGCCGACCGCGGTGAGCACGATCCCCGTCCACTGCCGCCGCGTCAACTCGAGGCCGAACGTCCTCTCGGCCATGATCGCGAGGAGCACGACCCCGCCGGCGAGCACGGACTGGACGATCGTCAGCGGCGCCATCGACATCGCGGCGACGTGGAAGCCCCAGGCGCCCGTCGCGATCGCAAAGCCCATCGCGAACGTCTTGCACGTGAACAGCGACCTGGCGGAGCGCAGCGGGTGCAGGTACTCGACCGCCGGCACCTGGCAGGCGCCGCGATGCTTGAAGAGGAATCCGACGTTCGTGGCGAGGGCGCAGGCGAGCGCGAGCAGGATGCCGAGGATGATGTTCATGGGCGAGAAGGTCGGGGATCGAGGCTGGCGGCAGGCCGAGCGGCGGCCGTACTCACGTGTCGGCACCCATGTCAGGCGGCTTGAGGACGTGGGCGGGGCGTCCAGCGCTCGTTCGACACGTCGATGGGTGACAGGACGTCGGCACCGGCGGCCCAAATTGGCGAAGCCACCTAAAGGCACCCTATGCTGGAGCCTCGTCTTCTGTTAAGTGTCCACGGTCTGACCATTCGGCCGCCCGCTTCCCGGTTCCGGAGCGGCGGGGCGGTCACCGGGCCCGCCCGCCGCGCCGTGCCGGCCCCCGCCGCGTCGAAAGCGCTCGACCCCCTCCCGGACGCGGGCGAGCGAGCGCAGCCCGTGCTCGAACTCGACGGCGAGCGCGTCGGCCTCGGACAGGCCCTCCTGCTCGAGCACGGACAGGCGATCCTCGCGCAGGCACGTCTGCGGCAGCGCGGCGAGCTCACGGGCCACGACGCGAGCGGCGCCGAGCGCCTCCCCGGCGGGCACGAGCCGGTCGACGAGGCCGATCCGCTCCGCCTCCTCGGCGCCGACCGGGCGACCGGTGAGGATCATGTCAAGCGCGCGGCCACGGCCGATCAGCCGCGGCAGCCTCACCGTGCCCCCGTCGATCAGCGGAACGCCGAAGCGCCGGCAGAAGACGCCGAGCACGGCCCCGCGCTCGGCGACCCGCAGATCGCACCACAGCGCAAGCTCCAGTCCGCCCGCGACCGCGTGGCCGGCGATCGCCGCGATCACGGGCTTGGAGAGCCGCATCCGCGTCGGTCCCATCGGCCCGTCGCCGTCACGCGCGACGCGGTTTCCGTCCGGGCCGCCGACGGCGTGCAGGTCGGCGCCCGCGCAGAAGGTGCCGCCCGCGCCCCAGAGCACCGCAACCGACGCCCCCCGGTCGGCGTCGAACGCGCGGAACGCATCGGCCAGCGCGGCCGCGGTCGGACCGTCGACGGCGTTGCGTCGCTCCGGGCGGGCGAGGATGACCGTCGTCACCGGCCCGTCGCGCTCGACACGGACCGCCTCGGCGCTCATCGCGAGCCGCCCGCGGGGCTCGGCCCGGGAGCCGCCGGTCCGGTCGCCGGCGCCGTCCCGGGTCCCGGCGCCGCGCCGACCGCCCGGCGGACGAACGCCCGCAGCGCGGAGACGACCGCCTCCTGCGCGGGCGCGCTGCCGGATGGCGCGAGCGGGCCGACGAGTGCCGCACCGCACCCGCCGACGACCGCCGCGGCGGTGAACTCGACGTCGAGCGGGGGGATCTCGCCGGCGGCGATCGCGCCGCGCAGCGACTCGGCGACGAAGCGCGTGTACCGCGCGCGGTGGGCGAGCCGCTCGACGTCGACGCGCGGATCGACCGGCTCGGCGAGCAGCGCCCAGGCGAGGCGCGGGTTGCGCAGGGCGCGGCGGGCGAACGTGGCGAGCACCTCCTCGAGGCGGGCGACGACCGCCGCGTCCGACCCGAGGGCCTCGCCGGCGGCGAGCATCGCCCGCTCCTCCCGCGAGCACACGGCGCGGAACACCTCGACGAACAGGTCCTGCTTGGAGTCGAAGTGCCGGTAGAGCGTTCCCGCGGCCACGCCCGCGCGCTCGGCGACCTGCAGCACGGCGGCGCCCGCGTAGCCGTCCTCCTCGATCACCGCCCGCGCGGCGGCGAGCAGGCGCTCGCGCGTCGAGACGGGGGCCGCCGTGCTCACGCCGGGCGTCTCCGCTCCGGATCGCTCATCGATCGCATCCCTTCGCCGGGAGTCATCCCGCCGCGGGGTAGGCGCGCGCCACGATCGCGGCCGCGTCGACGCCGGCCGGAAGCGTGCCGTAGACCCGGCCGGCGCGGCCCTCCAGGCGCGCGGCGCAGAACCCGTCGGCGACCGCCGGCGGAGCGTGTCGCACGAGCAGCGAGGCCTGCAGCGCGAGCGCGAGCTCCTCGACGAGCCCGCGCACCGCGAACTGCGCGTCGTCCGGCGCCAGCGCCGACAGCGACCCGAGCCGGGCGCGCAGGGCCGCGAGGTGCGCGTCGAGCCGCCGGTCGGCCCCCTTGGCGACCGCGCACTCGGCGAGGAAAGCGGCGATGCCCTCCGGCTCCCGCGCGATCGCGCGCAGCACGTCGAGCGCGGCGACGTTCCCCGAGCCCTCCCAGATCGAGTTGAGCGGCGAGTCGCGCAACAGCAACGGCATCCCGGAGTCCTCGACATAGCCGTTGCCTCCCAGGCACTCGAGCGCCTCGGACGCGTGCGCCGGCGCGCGCTTGGTCACCCAGTACTTCATGACCGCGGTCGCCATGCGCCGGAACGGCTCCTCTCCGGGCTCGTCGTAGCTGCGGGCGACGCGGAGCGCCGCGGCCGTCGCCGCCTCGGACTCGAGCGCGAGATCGGCGAGCACGTTCGCCATCGCGGGCTGCGAGACGAGTGGGGCGCCGAACGCCCGGCGGTGAACCGCGTGGTGGATCGCCGCGACCGTCCCGCGGCGCAGGCTCTGCGCCGAGCCGAGCAGGCAGTCGAGCCGGGTGTGGTTGACCATCCGGATGATCGCGGCGACGCCGCGACCGGGCTCGCCGACGAGCGCCGCCCGCGCCCCGCGGAACTCGACCTCGGATGAAGGCAGCGACCGGGTCCCGAGCTTGTCCTTGAGCCGTTGGAACTCCATCCCTCTGCCCCGCTCCACCAGGAAGCAGGTGAGGCCGTCGTCGGTCTGGGCGAGCACGAGGAACACATGGCATGGCGGGTAGGAGCAGAACCACTTGTGCCCGTGGAGCGCCCACTCGCCGTCGCCCGCGGGCTCGGCGCGTGTGATGTTCGCGCGCACGTCGGAGCCGCCCTGGCGCTCGGTCATCGCCATGCCCGCCAGCGCGACCGTCACGTAGTCCGTGTCGGTGAGCCTCGGCTCCCAGGCGGCAGCGAGCTCCGGCGCCCCGTCGCGGAGCGCGGGCACGGCGGCATATGTCATCGACACCGGGCACATCACGCCGGCGTCGATCCCCGACCACAGCATGAAGAGCGCCGCGCGCACGACGTGCGACCCCGGACGGGCATCGGACCGCCAGGGCAGCGCGTGGATCCCGCGGGCGATCGCGCCGCCGAGCAGCCAGTGCCACGAGGGGTCGAGCTCGACCTCGTCGATGCGGTTGCCGAAGCGGTCGTGGGTGTGCAGCCGCGGCTCGTTGCGCTCCGCGCGCCGGCCGTGCGTGAGCGCCTCGGCGCTGCCCGCGACGGCGCCCGCCTCGTGCGCGGCGGCGGCGCCCCAGCCGCCGCCCTCACGCTCCAGACCCTCGCGGAGCGCGAGGTCGAGCGCGAACGTGTCGATCCCCTCGAGCGGCGGCGGCTGGTTGAGGACGGCCCGCGCAGGATCGACGACGTTCGGCGAGTCGGCTCCGGCGGGAGAGTCGGCTCCGGCGGGAGAGTCGGCTCCGGCGGGAGAGTCGGCTCCGGCGGGAGAGTCGGCTCCGGCG
>Ga0209061_1003050_pt1 | contig 19159 bp, 17 predicted proteins | sample Coa_R1_10_FD_187157 | JGI IMG/M metagenome (GOLD analysis project Ga0209061, IMG submission 187157) | Surface soil microbial communities from Centralia Pennsylvania, which are recovering from an underground coalmine fire - Coalmine... | ecosystem: Environmental > Terrestrial > Soil >...
GGCCAGCTATCGCTTCGAACGCGGCATCGACCGTCAGGGCCAGGTTACGGCGATCAGCCGCGCCGCCGCGCTTATCCGCCAGTTAGCCGGGGGACACGAGCTGGCGCCGGTGCGCGACGTCGAGCCTGAAGCGGCACTCCGGCGCGAGATCGATCTTGACCTGCGGCGGGTCGGTGCACTGCTCGGGGTTGATGTGCCGCGTGCTGAAATTCGCCGGCGCCTGATTTCCATTGGCGCCGCCGTTCACACCACGGGCAAGGAGCGGCTGGGTGTCATCGCCCCGTCCTTTCGACCCGACCTCAATGAAGCGGCCGACCTGGCCGAGGAGGTCGGACGGCTGCGCGGCTTCGAGGAGGTCCCCGAGCGATTGCCGCAGCGGCCGGCGCAAATCATAACGCGCGACCCCGCACGCGCCTTCGTCGCCCGCACCCGGGACACGATGCTCGGATGCGGTCTGACGGAAATCCGCACGATCGCCTTTGTCGCGCCCGAGGATAATCGGCGCTTTCCCGGCCTGGACGGCGGCTCACCGGTGGTGGTGACCAATCCCCTTTCCACTGAGCTAAGCCAATTGCGTACCAGCCTGATCCCGGGCTTGCTCGGGGTGCTGCGCTTTAATCTCAACCGCCAGGCCACCGCGATGCATGCCTTTGAGATCGCCAAGGTGTTTCACAGCACAAGCGACACGCCCAGTGAAGGCCAACGGCTGGCCGCGATCAGTTATGGCGATTTCATCGTAACCAGCGTCGGGGCGCCGCCCATTGCGGCAGGCTTCTTCACGGTCAAGGGCATCCTGGAGGCCTATTTCGTTAGTCTGGGGATTTTCGACCAGATCACGTTTGCGGGCATCGATACGGCGCGCGCACCGTATCTGCATCCGGGGATGGCGGCTGAGGTCAGGCTTGCGGGCAAGATGATCGGAGTGCTCGGCGAATTGCATCCGCAGGAGGCCTTGCGGTTCGAATTGAGCCGCAACTGCGGACTGTTTGAGCTGGATTTCGGGGCATTGGCGGACTATCGGCACCCGCCCCGGGCGATCGAGGCGCCGCCCCGTTTCCCCGCGGTGCGCCGCGATTTGGCCTTGGTGCTGGACCGCGACGTGCCCGCCGCCACCGTCATCGGTACGGTCAAGAACGTCCAGGAGCCTTTGCTTGAGAGCGTCGAGATTTTTGACGTCTATACCGGTGAGGGCATTGCGCCGGACAAGAAAAGCGTCGCGCTGTCGCTGCGCTATCGGCACAAGGAGCGCACGTTGACCGACGAAGAGGTCAACCGTGCGCACGAAGCGCTGGTCGGCCGCGTCCTGCCGTTGCTCAATGCAACGATGCGCCAGTAGCAGACTGGCGCGTGGCAGTGAACGAACGGCGAAGCTTGAACTTGTAAGTCCTCGCTCAGAGCGTGTAGGCTGCTGACTAGCGTGCCACATGGTAAGCCAACCTGCACGGCAGTTACGATCAGGCAGGCAGAAGAGGGAGAGGTCTAAGAATTCTGCCGTCCCCGCTGCTGCGTCCGCTCGTCCGCTGAAAATCGGTGAAGCTGCAAAATTGCTGGGGGTGGAGGCGTACGTGCTGCGCTTTTGGGAGACCCAGTTCAGCGAACTGCAACCCCATCATACCCAAACCAAACATCGGCTCTACCGCGCCCAGGACATCGAGATACTGCGCCTCATCAAGCATCTGCTCTACGAGGAAGGTTTCACAATCGACGGCGCTCGTAAGCGCATCAGGGAATTGATGCGCGGCCAGGGGCACGCCAAGGCTGCGGCGGCGCGCTCCACGGGTAAAACCTCCGTCGCCAACGCATCTGCGGCCGGTGCGCAATCCAGCCCGGCGTCGGGCGCGGCGGCGCGTCAGGCGCTGATCGAAATCCGCCGCGACCTTGAATCGCTTTACCAACTGCTCAAGGATTGAAGGCGCCGCGCTAGCCGACGTTGTCGGAATGCATCTGGACCCGCCGGGGCGGGCGCTTGTGCTGTGCGTGGAGGAAAAGTCGCAGATTCACGCCCACTGGCGCATCGTGGCTCAACCTGGTGGAGCGCTGGTTCGCCGCAGCCCTCGTTCGATCAGCTCGGTGAGCTTCTTCTGGGTTCCCACTTACGAAACGCCCGCTGACCGCGCTCTTGCTGATGCCGCCCACTGCGACCTCCTCGGGCAACGGCTCCAGAGTTCGCGCGTAACGCCTCATTTCCAGAAGCCGGATATACGGATGCAACTGGTATTACGTCATTACACAGGGGCTGGGTCCATATACGGAAATCCGGGTTTAAGCGACTTTTCCGTCGAGGCGGCCCATCGCGAACGTCCTCCCCTGCGTGCGGCGATGCGCAAGTCATAGCGCAGGTCGGCTCTGGATGCACGGGGCGCCGCGCAGGGGGGCCAGGCTGAGAGTCTCAGCCGCGTCGCCTGGGGGTCGGCGACGAGAGTACGTTCGCGTCCAACGAGTCCGCCTCAAAACAGGTCGGGCTGGCTGATCACGACAAATGCGGCGGACTCACCCGTTGGAATCGTTATCTGTGGCCGCAGAAGGTGTCGCCACGCCCTTGAGCACGCTGACCGTGCTGCTGCATGCATTGGTGACCCACACGTTTCCCCTTGAGTCAATCGCCATATTTTCGGGACAGGCGCCAACCAGGAACTCCGCAATGGGCGCGCCCGAGGAGTTGAACTCAAGCACGTTGTTAGACTCCTGATTGGCCACGAATACATTGCCCGCTGCGTCGATGGTGACGCCTCGCGGGCCGATTCCCACGGCTTCGCTTCGGATTGGCGCAAAGGATGGCGCGGCGGCGAAAACGGACACGTGATCGATGCTTTGCACGGACTGCCACAAATTTCCGGACAGGTCGATTGCGTTGCCGGTCGGCTGGAGGCCAACCGAACCTTGCGGAATGGTGGCGAGCAGCGCGCCGGCCGAATTGAGCACGCTTACGGTGCCGCTGTAGTAGTTGCCGATCCAGAAATTGCCGCTTTCATCTCTGGCAACTGCGTGCGGCGCCTCGCCGGTCGGAAAGGTGTTGATGAGAGCGCCGGTGCCGCCATCCAACTCGGCAATCGTGTTGCTCCCCTGGTTCGTAACCCAGATGTTGCCCGAGGCGTCGAATTGCGCGTGCTGGGGCCCGTCACCGCCGGTACAGAAGGTCCCGATCAATGCGCCGTGGCTGTTGAGCGCCGTCACCGTCCCGCTGGTAGCGCCGGGACACGACGTCGGAGCGCCCGGGCCAGCGCCCGCAGTGTTCTGGATCCAGATGTTGCCCGTGCCCGAGCGGTCGATTTTCAACCCGTGCGGTCGCATGCCAACCGGAAAGGTGGCCAGAACAACCCCCGCGTTGCTGAGCTCGGCAACGGTGTTGCTGTATCGATTGGCGATCCAGACGTTGTCGGATTTATCGATCCCGATGCCTTCCGGGTAATTGCCGCCGGAGGCGAAGCTTACTACGGACGGCGGCGGAGTCGACGAGTGATCGCTGCCGCACGCATAAGTCCCGAAGATCAGGAAGCACAATCCAGCGGAAAGAAGATATTTGCGCAGCACGGCCATCTCCTTTGGCAGGAAGGCGGTTTCGGAAGCTAATGAGCGGCTAAACCGGAAATTCCGTTTTGGACCCTCCCTGCGCGTTGTTCAACAGTGTGAGTCTGCGACGGGCGACGTTCTCGATGTTCTGAAAACGCGGACAGCGCTGCGGATTAAAGACCGCTTCCGTGCTTTTGCATCGGAACGTCTTTACGGCCGCTTTCTATCACATCCTACGCATTAAGTCAACAGTCGTGGGCGAATTGGAATCCTGCCCTCGCGGTCTTCGGCGACCACGGAGGAGCCCTCTTCGATGCCCAGGCAGCGACGGAGCTTTGAAGGCGCCGCGCTAGTTGCAGGCTAGGCGGGCGGCTTTACCAGCACGGTGCAGATGCCGGTCCGGGTGCGATGGCTCAGGATGCGGCCGGCCTCGTCCACCACAAGCGTTTCGCGCTCGCCGATCGCCGGCTCGAACAGCCAAGTTCCGGGCTCGGCTTCAACCCGGTAGAGCGACTGTTTGACCGATCGGGCCACCAGCGTGGCGGGATCGATCACCGCCACCCGCGCGGTCCATCGGCTCTGACCCCGCCCGCGCACGTGCGCGATGAGCAGCGCCTTGAAGATAATCAGTCCGCCGTCGATTTCGCGGAAGCGGCCGAGCTTTACCTCCACCGTGTTGCGCGCGCCCATCGCCGTGACGACGCCGCGCAGCGTGTCGTCGAGGGCGTCGTAAGCGGCACTGCGCGAAAACGGTCCCCTTGCGTAGCGCAGCCGTATCGTCCTGACGAGGCCGTCCTCGTCGAGCGTGGCCTCGACCTCATGGCGGTTGCCCGCGGCGTCGGCCGCACGCCGCACGCCGCTTAGCCGGGCGGCGCTCACCTGCGCGGTCTCGGTCGCGATCAGGTCTCCCTGCTCGCGCACCTCATAGACATATTCGCCCTGGGGAATAATCACTGCGGCGCCGTCGCCAATCGCTGATCGACCAGCTTGCGCAAGGCCGCGGCCAAGCCGGGGGCGCCGGCCTCATGCTTGAGATAGACGTAAACGTCGCGCGCCTGCGCGTCCATGTCCACGATGCGGTCGGCCCATTGCGCCAGTTCCGCTTCCTCGTAGCCCTCCTTGCGCAGGCGCAGATAGGTGTAGGGAGCGGTCAGCACCACCGGCGTGGCAAGCTTGTCACTCTCCGCGACACACAATGCACCTGCGGCCTCGCCCAGCGCGTCATAGACCGCGTCGTCAAACCACGAACGGTCGCGGAACTCGAAGGCCGCCGCGATTCGCCGGTCAAGTTGGCTCAGAAAATCGCGCAGCAGCGGCACGTCCTTCTTGAAGCCGGGCGGAAGCTGGAACAGGGCCGGGCCCAGCCGCTCGCCCAGCATGCCGGCAACGGAGATGAAATAATCAAGGTCCTTTTGTGTGTTGCGCAGCCGCGCCAGATGCGTGATGCGCTGGGAAGCCTTGAGCGCGAAACGGAAGTCCTGCGGGGTCTGGCGCACCCAGCCCTCCAGCATCGCCGGACGCGGCATCGCCCTGAACGTGTAGTTGATCTCCACCGTCGGCATGTGCTGCGCGTAATACGCCAGCATCTGGTTGCCCGCGGTGCGCGGCGGATAGAAGCTGCCGACCCATTCCTTGTAGCTGAACCCCGAGGTGCCGATGCGAATCATGCCCCTTTACAATTAGCAGGTTAATGCGCCGCCGCAACGAGCGGCCGGCACAAGCCGGGTGAAAAACAAAGGCCGCCGGATTTACAGCGGCCTTTGTCTCAAATGGCGGGCGACGATGATGACGGAAAAGCGGCGCCCTCGGATGCCTTATCTCATCACCCGTTCCAAAGAGCCGGGCGTGGAGTTGGCCATATCGCGTACCTCGGGAGGCGCCTGGTCGTCGATCTGCACGTGCGTATCGTTGTTCCAGGTGATGTGCGAATTCTGAAAGTCCACTGCCATGCTCATGCCGGTCGCATAGGCATAGATGGTCGTAACGCCGTGGATGTCGATCGGGTAATTCGCGGTCCACAACATTTTGTAAAGCTTGTTGGTCCGATCGTAGGCTTCGGCGCCGGCCGCCGCGGCGTAGTAAGTCTGTTTATCGACATAAAAAATGCGATGCGAATAGCAATAGTTGCCCAGTTTGGGTAGGGCGAGCAGGTCGATGACATAGTTGTCGCGCAGCTCCCAATGATTTGTACCTGCCACCGGCCATCCCGGAAAGGCGTCGCCCGGGTAGGTGCCGCCGCCGGCGTAGGACTTGGGATCTGGGGATTTTGCGGGATCCATTACGATGGTCAGCAGCTTCTTCAAACCCACATAGGTCGGGGAGAAATTCGGCGGCAGCCATGATCCGTCGTCCGCGATGTAATCCGTGCCCAAAAGCGGGGTGCAGCGGGCGGCGCTGGACAAACGCAGCGAGCGGCGCAGCGAGGGCAGGAACGCGTACAGTTCCTGAAGCTTGGTCGGATCCTTGGGCTGCAGCTGAAGCTCGGTGGTGTACTTGGACTGCTCCGGGGCGGCCACGAAATAATGGCCGGCCTGGAAGTAATCGGTTCCATATGGAGTCGTATTTGGATAGCCCTCATCGCTCAGGAACGCCATCATGTAGAACGTGTCGTCGGTATCCTCGGGACTGACGTTTCCAAATCGGTCAACGATGCGGTCCCACGTATAGTAGCGCGATACGGCCGGGCGCCACGGCAGCCACGCGTCGTACATCACCTTTACGGCCATCAGCGGCTCGGTTGGATTGGGAAACGGCACTCCGGCCGTATAGCCCTTGATCGTGTAACCGCCGTCCGAAAGTTTTTCCAGGCTTACCTGGCCGTGAAATTTCTCAGTATCCTCGAGAAATTTCTTGGGCAGCGGAAAATTGCTGGTCGGCCCTACCACGATTGTGAACTCGGGTCCGGGCCCGATATGCCAGTGGTAATCGCCTGAGAACGCCGCCTGCAGCCAGATCGGCATGAAATTCTTGTATTGCCGCCAGTTCTGCAGGGTGATCTTGGTGCCGGGCGGAATGGTCTGGGATGAAGAGGCGTCGACCAAATCGCGGTAGTGCTGCGGATCGAACATCATCTCGGCCGACACGGCCTGCACCGTTGCGCAGATTAAAAACCCCGCGGCGACTACGGACAGGAACGACCCCATTCGCTTGCGCATTACAGACTCCTTTGCTTGCACCAGATTGAAGGAATGTCCGGAAGGAACTCCCCAGTCCCTTCTCCATCCCCAGTTTCCACCCATTCAACCAGCCAGGCATCGGGAGCAGGTATTCACCGCCATCCGTCCGCGGCCGCGTTTTTTTCAGCCCCACAACGCCGGGCCGCCGGGAAAGCGGTAAAGCAGGTACAGGGAGGGCGCGTACAGTCAAAGCGCCGCAAGTAGGGTTAATAGCGCAGAATCTCCCGTGGCCGCAAGGACCACTGGCACGGCGCGCAAAGCACGATTTTATTTACGGCCCCAGGCGCCGCCGCCCGGGGTCTCGATGCGGATGCGCGCGCCGGGTGCCAGGCGCGCGCTGGCCTTGCCGGGCAGCCTGCGCCGCCTGCCATCGCGCTCGATGTAGTTGACGCCCGGCTTGCCCGGCCCTCCGCCGGCCAGACCGTAGGGCGCGAGCACGCGGCGTTCGCTGAGTACGCTGACATCGCATTCCACCAGGCATTGCAGCTCGCGCACCAGCCCGTCACCGCCCGGGAATTTGCCCTTGCCGCCCGAGCCGCGGCGGATGCGGTATTCAGTGACGCGCAGCGGGTAATATGCCTCCAGCGCCTCGATGGGCGTGTTCAGAGTGTTGGTCATGTGGGTGTGGATCCCCGACGCGCCGGGAAAGCCCGCCGCGGCCCCGGCGCCGCCTGCGATCGTTTCGTAATAGGAAAACGCCCGCCCGCGCTCCGCGTCATATCCGCCCACGGTCAGGTTGGACATCGAACCTGAACTGGCGGCGGGAATCCGCTCGGGCGCCGCCTGTGCCAACGCCTTGAACAGGACGTCGACCAGGCGCTGGGAGGTTTCGACATTGCCGCCCGCCACCGCCGCAGGCGCATTGGCGTTGACCACTGTTCCGGCCGGAGCGATCACTTCCACCGCACGCATCAGCCCTTCGTTGGGCGGCACCGCTGCCGCACCCAGGCACTTCATCACGTAAAAGACCGCCGACAGCGTGATCGCGTAATTCGCATTGACCGGACCGCGCACCTGCGGTGACGATCCGGTGAAATCCACGCGGGCGCGGCCGCGCCGTAACTCTATGGCAACGCGCAGTGGCACCTTTTCGGTGCCGAAGCCGTCGTCGTCGAGGAAATCCTCGGCTGTGTAGAGGCCGTCGTTGAGCTTTGCCAATGCTGCCTTCATCAAGCGCGCCGAGTAGTTCTTGAGTTCCTCCATCGCGGCGCCGACCAGCGCGGTGCCCAGCGTCCGGGCCAGTTCCACCATCCGCCGCCGCCCTACCGTCAGCGCGCCGATTTGCGCACGCAGGTCGCCTTCGCGCTCCTGGCGTACGCGGGTATTGGCGAAGAACAGCTCGAAGATGTCGCGCACCGGCTCGCCCCCGGCGATCAGCTTGACCGGCGGCAGACGGAATCCCTCCTGGTAAATCTCGCTGGCCAGCGCCATCGAGCCCGGCGCCATCCCGCCGATATCCGCATGATGAGCCCGGTTGGCGACGAAGGCGAAGGGCGCGCGCCGGCCGGGGAGAAACACGGGCTCGACCATCGTCACGTCAGGCAGATGGGTGCCGCCGGCGAACGGGTCGTTGACCACCGCGACGTCGCCCGGCGCCAGGACAAGGCGCCTAATCGCGGCGCGCACCGACAGCGGAGTGGATCCCAGATGGACCGGCAGATGGGCCGCCTGCGCCACCATCTCGCCCGATCCGTCGAACAGCGCGCAGGAGAAATCGCGCCGCTCCTTGATGTTGGGCGAGTAGCCGGTCTGCCCCAGCACGATACCCATCTCCTCGGCGATCGCCGCCAGGCGGTTGTTCATCACCTCCAGCGTCACTGGGTCCAGTTTCATGCGGCGCCCGCCTCCAGGTGGATGTTGCCGAAATCGTCGACCCGCATCGTATAGCCGGGCGCCACGTAAGCGGTGGCGCTAAGTTCGACGACCAGCAAGGGGCCTCGCAACCGCGCGCCCGCGCCGAGCCGCTCGCGCTGATAGATAGGGATCGGACGGCGGCGGCCGTCTACAATCGCGCTGATGCGCCCGAGCGGTGCGGGCGAACCAACCGCGCGGGCGATGCGGCGCGGGCGATGCGCATACTCGTGCGCGCGGCCCGCGACGCGCAGATTGACCAGCTCGACCGCCGCGTCGCGCGCCGCATAGCCGAAGGTGCGCTCATGCGCGCGATGGAAGTCGTCGATAAAGCGCGCCGTCAGGGGCACTTTGAGCTCGAAGGATTGTCCGGCGTAGCGCAGGTCGGCCCATAACTCCAGTTCCAGCCGCGCGCGGGCCACGCCCTGCGCGGCCATCTCGTCCTGCGCGCGCTTGAGCAGCGGACGCATCAGCCGGCCCGCTTCGGCATAAGAGGGCGCCACGCGCCTGACTGTGAGCGAATACTCGCGTCCCAGGGCCGCGTTGAGCGCGCCGTAAGCGCAGGCCAGGCCCGGATTGCAGGGCAGGATCACACGGCGGACACCCAGTTCGGCGGCTAGCTCGCAGGCATGCATCGGGCCGGCGCCGCCGAAGGCCAGCAGCGCGAACTGGCGCGGATCCAAACCGCGCTCCACCGTGATCAGACGCACCGCGCGCGCCATATTGGCGTTGACCACGCGCACTACGCCCATCGCTGCGTCGTCCATAGCGCACTTCATCGCGCGGCCGAGCTGCCCAATCGCGCGCTGAGCGCGTTCGGGAAACAGACCCATCCGGCCGCCCAGGAAATTGGCCGCCACCAACCGGCCGGCGACCAGGTCGGCGTCGGTGACGGTCGGCTGCTCGCCGCGTCCGTAGCAGGCCGGACCCGGATCGGCGCCGGCGCTTTGCGGCCCGACCTTAAGCAATCCGCCCTCGTCCACCCGCGCAAGCGAGCCACCGCCTGCGCCCACGGTGTGGATGTCGATAACCGGGGTGCGCACCGGGTAGCCGGCCGGATAGCTGAGCGAGCGGATATTGGCGCGCCGGTCGAAGAGCGAGACATCGGTGGACGTGCCGCCCATGTCGAAAGTGATGAAGCGATCGACGCCGAAGGCCCGCGCCAGGCTGGCGGCGCCCACCACGCCGGCCGCCGGGCCGGAAAGAATCGTGCGCACCGGTTCCAGGCGCGCCAGCTCGGCGCCGATCGCGTTGCCGTCGGACTGCATGACACGCAGACGGTGCGCAGGCAGCTCGCCCTGCAGGCGCTCGAGATGGTCGACCATCAGCGGCGCCACATAAGCGTTGACGACCGTGGTCGAAAGGCGCTCAAACTCGCGGTACTCGGGCAGGATGCGATGGGACACCGACAGCGGGCGCCCCAGCGGCGCGAGGATTTGCGCGATCCGCTCCTCGCTGTGCGGATTGGCATAGCTGTGGAGCAGGCAGACGGCAAAGGATTGCGCGCGGCTGGCGGCGGCGATTGTCGCGATACGTCTTTGTTCGGCCGCACTCAGTTCGGTGGCGATGCGGCCGTCAAACAAGGTCCGCTCCGCGATTCCAAAACGCATCGCGCGCTCCACCAGCGGCTGCGGACGCGCGGGCGCCAGGGCGTATATGTCGGCGCGATTTTGCCGGCCGATCTCGATCAGGTCCTCGAAGCGCGCGTTGGTAAACAGCGCCACCCGTGCACCGCGCCGCTCGAGCAGCGCGTTGGTGGCAACGGTCGAACTGTAGGTCAGCGTCTGGGCGATGTGTTCGCCCAGCAGCGCGCGCACACCTTCGAGCACCGCGGCGGCCGGGTCGTGCGGCGTGGACAGCAGCTTGTGGACGCGCAGCTCGCCGTCGATTACGGCGGCAACGTCGGTGAAGGTCCCGCCGGTATCGACCCCGATAAGGAGCGGTGTGCGGTACTGCGCTGTGCGTCGGCGGGCGGACACGCTCAGGATGCTTTCAGCAGAATCTTGAATGTCGAGGGCTGGGCGGCGCGCACCAATGCGTCCGACACCTGCGCGAGCGGAAAGATGCCTGAAATAAGCGGGGTCGGGTCGACAGCACCGCTTTCCAGCGCGTCCAGCGCGGGCCGAAACCGCCCACATCGCGAGCCGATGACGTCGATTTCGTTGATCACGATCGGAGCCAGGTTGATTCCTGCGGCGCCCGCCACCGTGGTCTTGAGGATCAGCTTGCCGCGCGGACGCACCAGTTCCAGCGCGCGGCTCAACCCGATAGCGGAGCCGGTGCAATCGATCACTACGTCAAAACCCGGCTTGAGATCGCGTTCGTGCTCTGCGGCAAGGCCCATCTGTGCCAGGCGGCCGAGCTTGTCCACATGATGGCCGCCGAGGACCGGGTTGCATCCACGCGCCTTCATAGCAAGCGCAGTCATCGCGCCCAGGCGTCCGTCACCCAAAATCGCGATGCGGTCGTGGGCAGCGATTTGCGTCTGTTCGAAAATCTCGAACGCCGCGGCCAGCGGCTCAGTGAATACCGCCGCTTCGTCCGGGAGTTGGTCGCTGATTGGGATCAGATTGACGTCAGGCAAGCACAGGTATTCGGCGAACGCGCCGTCGCGCCCCACAATCCCCAGCACGGTGCGGTTGGGACAATGCCGCCCCATCGCCGCGCGGCACGAGTCGCAGTGGCCGCAGGCTGCGTTGATCTCGCCGACCACCCGCTTGCCTGCCAATGTGCGATTGGCGCTGGCAGCGACTTCGCCGACGAACTCGTGGCCGGGCACGCCGCTGAACGCCATGTAGCCGCGCATCATCTCCAGGTCGGTGCCGCATATCCCCGCCATCCGCACCCGCACCAGGCTTTCGCCCGCACCCGGCACAGGCATGGGATAGTCGTTGCGCAAAACGATTCGTTCCGCCTCTGCCGCAGCCGATTGTGTCAGGACCAGTGCGCGCATCGCGCTCCGCTCGCGCAGGACTCATCGCAAAGCCCTGCCACACGGCATCCTATGCGCAGTCGATTGGTTAGGAAAGTGCGATCGAGCGACGCCCCGTCAGGAGCTGCTGGCCGTGCTGTCGCTTGAGGAACTCTTGGTGCTCGAACCCTTGTCGCCCGAAGAGGAACTGGAGGATTCGCCTGATTTGCCGTTGCTCGCAGACGTTTCGCTCGAGGCGCTTGCGGACCGGCCGTAGTCAGTAGCGTACCAGCCGCTGCCCTTGAGCATGAACGAGGTGTTGGAAATCAACCGTCTGACCCTGTTCTTGCAGGTGGGACATTTCTTGAGCGGATCCTCGGTGATGCGCTGGCTATATTCAAAGACCCCGCAGTTGTCGCACTGGTACTCGTAGATTGGCATAGCTTACAGCCCCTACTCTAGCCCTGGTCCAGGACGCAGTCCATGCTCGCGAAATCGGACTTTTATGCACAAAATAACCATCGACTGAAAAGTGTCAACCAACCGGTAAGGACAGCCGGCCAAAATCCCCCGTCCCTCCGGGCCTTTTCGCCGCGCTCTGGACAGTTGGCCGGGAGTGGCTAAATTCGTACTTGAGGTGCGAAGATTTGACCGCTCTAGCAGGCTGGATGAGCCGGAGCGGGCAATAGCACCGGAGACCAAAAGCTCAATGACCGACCTGCTTCCACCCTCCACCAACGCAACGAGTACCATTCCCGGCTGGCTGCGCCAAGGCGTGTGGGTCTTGGCCTATGTGTGGGGATTCGCCATCTTCCTTGCGCTGGGCACCAAGGGCTGCGACTGGATCAGCGAGCCCAGTTCTGCCAAGGTCGCGCTGGGCCTGGCCTCGGTGGTGGCGTCGATTTTCGGCGCTGCGGTGCTGGTGAGTCAGATCGCGAGGAAGATCATTGAAACGGGGAGAAAGCGGCGTGAGCGATAAACTGGCACGGCAACTTGTGCTAATCGCGATTGCGGCGACCGTCATCTTCTTCGTGGCGCGCAATCTGGTCGGCTACACCTACGTGCAGCCGGGCTACGTCGGTATCAAGGTCAAACTGTACGGCACCGAGCGCGGCGTGCAGGACCTGCCGATCGTCACCGGACGCGTGTGGTACAACCCGTGGACCGAGAAGATTTATGACTTCCCCACCTTTTTGCAGTACAAGGTCTGGACCGCCAATCCCAATGAGGGCGGCCGCAACGACGAAAGCATCACCTTTGTCACCAGGGACCGCATCCAGGCCAACGTCGATGTATCGGTCGCCTATCAGTTCATGCCCGACAAGGTGCCCGAACTGTTCATCAAGTTCCGCTCCACGCCCGACGTCATCGCCGACACCTACATCCGCTCGCGGGTGCGCGACGCGTTCGTGCGGATGGGCTCCGAGCTCAACGCGATGGACGTGCTGGGCGCGGGAGTCTCGACCCTGGACGCCGACGTTAAGAACGCGGTGGACAAGGAGATGGCGCCCTTGGGCATCACGTTCGACTACGTATCGGTAATCGGCAAGCCCCGTCTGCCGCAGCAGATCCAGGATGCAATCGAAGCGGCGCTGACCGCGACCCAGCAGGCGCAGACCGCGCAAAATCAGGTCGCGGTGGCCGAGGCCCAGGCCCGCCAGAAGGTCGCCGTCGCCGAAGGCAACGCCAACGCGCTGCGCGCCGAGGCCCAAGGCCGCGCCGACGCGCTGCTGACCGAAAAACAGGCCGAAGCCAAGGCCAACCAGCTAATCGCCGCGAGCATGACCCCGGAGCTGATCCGCTACTTGGCCATCCAGCGCTGGAAGGGCGAGGTGCCGATGTACACCTCCGCGCAGTCGCCGATCCCCTTCATGTCGCTGCCCGACCCGCGCCAGGCGCCGGGCGACGCCAGGCAGTCGTCCAAGAGTATGCCCTGAGATGGGGCTTTGAGATGGGGCTTACTGATCGCTCCGTTCGATCATAACGGACGCAGGAAGCTCGCGTAGCAGTAACCGTCGGCCAGCCCGTCGCCGTTGAGATCCACCAGCGCCCACTCGCCGGTGCGCGACAACAGCCACACCGTGGTGCCGGCGCTCAGCACCGAGCGGACATCGAAATCAGTCGAGGGACCGGAGCGCAGCCGCAGGCCGCCTCTGGCATTGACGACGAAGCGCGCGGCAGTGACCGGAGCGGGTCGCGGCGCAATGCCCTGGCCCATCGAGTCGGGGTCGAGCAGGAAGCTGCCGAAATCGGGCCGGTCGGGGTTGGTTTCATCGGGGTCGCAATCCAGGCCGCAGACGGTGGCCGGCATGTTCTGTTTGAGGTGCCATTGGCGGCCCGCGAGGTAGTTCTGGTATTCGCTCCAGCCCCTGGACTGCGCGAGCCAGGCAAATTGGGCCAGTCCGGCGTCAACGATCGTGCGGCATACGCGTCCTGAGCCGTAAACGCCGACCAGGTAATCGGCGGTCCCGCCGGCCGACGTGCTCAGCCCCCGCGCGACACCCTGGAAGAAAGGAATGACGTTGGATTCGATTTCGCGCGCACCAGCGTCGAAGTCGACCGAGAAATAAATCGCGGAGCCGGCGGGCTGGAAGATGACGTTGCGGGCGTAGTCGTCGGCGGCGCGGCCGGCCGCCTCGCCCGCGGCGGCGGTAAAGTCCGCCGGCTGATTCTGACGGTTCTGATAGACGACCGCCAGGCGCATTCCCGCACGTCCCAGAGCCGTTGCCTCCGCTTGGGAAAGCCGCTTCCAGTCCGACCGGCTGTAATAGCGAACCACCGTGTCATAGCCCGACTGCTTCAGGCATTCGATCACACGCGAACAATCCCAGGTGGTGTCGAGTACGGTCGCCATCGCGTCCTCCCCTGCCTGCGGCGGTAAACATCTGGTTTACCGCAGTATTCTCTGCTCTTCAGGACACGATTTCCAGCGTCGGGATTCGATTTTTGTGGTTGATCATGCGCAGCGCCGTTTGCACTCGCCGGCACGAAGACCCTGGTCGGATTCACACCTGGCGCGTCAGTTCGGCCAGCTTTGCCGCGGCCGCCTGGGGCGATGGAGTCTCCACCCGCACGACCTTCCGCCGCGCCGCCTGTCCCTTGATGATGCTCACTGCGGCGGCGGGCACGCCCAGAGCTTGCGCGATGAACTCGATCAACTCGCGGTTGGCCCTTCCCTTCTCCGGCGCGGCGTTGAGTGTCACGACCGGGCCCGTAGGCCGAATCGGTCCAAAGCCGCACCGGCCTGCTGCGGGCCGCACGCTTAGCTCCATCGTCAAACGCGTCCGCTCCAGACGCAGCCATGGCGCGGGCGACGGGCCCGGCACCCGCGCGGCTGTTTTGCGATGCTCCTGTGCCGCCACCGTGTCGCCGGATAGCTGATGGGCAGCGCTAGTTGAAGCCGCTGATCGCCAGGCGGGCGAAAGTCGGAATGAAGTAAGACTGGACGAACCAGATGGCGATCATCACGATCACCGGCGAGAAGTCCAGGCCGCCGAAAAACACCGGAATACGGCGACGGACCCAGTTGAACACCGGCTCGGTCAATGCGCTGATCACGCGCACGATCGGATTGTCGGGGTTCGGTTCGATCCAGCTCATCACGGCCGAGATGATTACCACCCACAGGTAGACCTGGAGCAGGTTGCTCAACAGCGCCGCGACGGTGATGACGAAATTGGTATATACGAACACGATTTGATTTTAAATTACCCGGCCAATTCGCGCGAGCGGTCGGCCGCCGCCTTGATTGCCGCTGCGACGACGCCCGGAAAGCCGTTGGCGCCGAAGCTGCGCAGCGCCGCCTCGGTGGTGCCGCCCGGCGAGGCCACCATCCGGATCAATTCTTCGACCGGTTGCCTGGATTGGCGCATCTGCGCGGCCGCGCCGCATAGCGTCTGTAGCGCCATCTCATAGGCCAGCTTCGCGGGCAGCCCCTGCTCGACCCCCGCGTCTGCCATCGCTTTGACGAACAGGTAAACGTAGGCCGGGCCGCTGCCCGAGAGGGCGGTCACGGCGTCAAGCAGGCTTTCGTCGGACAGCGCGACCGTTTGGCCGACCGCGCGAAACAGTTTGAGGGCGAATGCCAGGTCGGCCCGGCTGGCGGCGGGACCGCGCACCAGCGCCGCCATCCCCTCGCCCACCATCGCGGGCGCGTTGGGCATCACGCGGATGACCCGGCACGTGGCGCCCAGATGGGACTGAATCCTGGCGATCGGAACTCCGGCGGCGATCGAGATAAACAGTTTGCGCGCCGCGCTGCCCGTACGCGCCAGCTCCGCGCCGATTTCCGCCAGCACCTCGTCGATGGTCTGGGGCTTGACCGCCAGCACGATGGCAGGCGCTTCACGCACGACCTGCAGGTTGTCGCGCACGGCGGCGACCTTGGTGTTGCGGGTGAACTTACGCCGGCGCGCGGCGTCGATATCGGAGGCGATCAGTTCGTTGGCCTTGAAGACCTTGCGCTCGACCAATCCTTTGGCCAGTGCCTGGCCCATGTTGCCGGCGCCGACAAACCCGAGCTTCTTCATCGCGGCCGCTCGCCGAAAATCGCGCGTCCCACCCGCACGATTGTCGCTCCTTCCTCAATTGCCACTTCGAAATCGTCCGACATTCCCATGGACAGCTCGCTTAGCGCAAGTCCGCAGGCGGCGGCAAGCCGCTCGCGCATCCGGCGCAACTGCACAAAGTAGCGACGGCTAAACTCGCAGTCGGGTCCGGGCGGCGGTATCGCCATCAGCCCGCGCACTTCGACCTGATTGCGAATCGCGTTAATCAAGTCCTCGACCTGGTTGGGCGCCACGCCCGTCTTGCTCCCTTCACCGCCCAGGTTGACCTCGACCAGGACTGCGGCCGGCGGATCGCGGCGCACCCTGGCCAGTGCGCCCGCCAGGCGGATCGAATCCAGGCTCTGGATAAGATGGAATGCGCCAGCCGCAACTTTTGCCTTGTTGGTCTGCAGATGGCCGATCAGATGCCACCTGATGCGCTCCAGATCGGACAACTGCGCCTGCTTGGCCAGCGCCTCCTGCACGTAGTTTTCGCCAAAATCCCGCACCCCGGCGGCATACGCCGCCCGCATCATCTGCACGGACTGCATCTTGCTGGCCGCTACCAGGCGCACGGAACCTTCGGCGCGGCCCGCGCGCCGCAGCGCCGCCTCGATCCGTTTACGCACCGCGTCCAGCCGCGCGGCGATTTCTGCGGCGTCCATTCAGCTTGCCTGCGACGGCTCAACGCCGGCGCCGTGGCGGCGCAGCGCTGTCAGCACCTCGTCGATGGGCAGGCCCATCACGTTGGCGATCGAGCCCTCGACCGCGGCGATAAAATCGCCCGCATCGCCCTGAATCGCATAGCCCCCGGCCTTGTCGTAGGGCTCGTTGCTGGCAATATATTGCTCGATTTCGGCGGCTGACAGCTCCCTGAACCTGACGCCGCTGACTATCGCGTCACTTTCTACGATCCGGCCGCCGCGCGCCAAGGCGAAGCCGGTAAACACCCGATGCACCTGTCCCGACAGCTTTTGCAGCATCCGGCGGGCGTCGGCGCGATCGTGCGGCTTGCCCAGGATTTCACCGTCGATTTCCACCACCGTGTCGGCTCCCAGCACCAGCGCATCGGGCCGCCGCACGGAAACCGCCAGCGCCTTTTCACACGCCATGCGCAGAGCAAAATCGGGTCCCGCTTCGCCCTCGGCGCGTGACTCGTCCACCCCGCTTTCGACGACTTCGAATTCAAGCCCGGCCTGCGCCAGCAATTGGCGCCGGCGCGGCGAGGCGGAGGCAAGCACGAGTTTGGGCGCCGAGCTGATTATTTTTTCGCCTGCCACCGTCGAATCAAAAAAGCTTGCGATGAGGTCATCTAACACCTGTCACAGGCCCCAGGACCGTGCAAGTTGACATCATCGCAGCCAGGCTGTTTTGCACGGCCGCATCAAATGCTAACCACATTAATAGGCGCGATCATGAAAGATATTGGATGGGTTCGGTGGTTGATGCTGGGAGTGGGCGCCGTCCTATGCGCCGGAGCGATCGCGGTTGCGGCCGCCACCGCGCCTCAGTCTCAATTCGCCGCAGGCTACGCCGCCTTTGAGCGCGGCGACCTGCAATCCGCCATACCGCAGCTCAAGGCCGCGGCGCAAGCCGGTGTGTTGGCAGACTATGCGCTGTTCTACCTGGGCCAGGCGCTGCTCGAGCGGCACGATCAGGACGGCGCTGCCGCCACCTTCACGCGCCTATCCGCCAGCTATCCGGAGAGCATCTTCGCGGCGCGCGCCGAGCTGGCGTTGGCCAAAATCGCGCTGGAGCGCAATCAGCCGGGACCGGCACGTCAGCACGCGCGCGCCGCACTTGACCGGTCCGAACAAGCCGCCGTGCAGGCGCCGGCGCGGCTGGCGCTCGCCCGCGCCCTGCTCGGTCTCGGTCAACCCGCGACGGCCTACGAGCAGACTCAGGAGTTGCGCCGCAGCTATCCGCACAGCAGCGCCGATGCCGAGGCCCGCGCGCTGGAAAAATCGCTGCTGCGCGCCCATCCGGAAGTAGCCGATACCGCCTCGCTCGCCTATCTGACCAATGAGGCGCAGTTGCTGCTGAGCGAGGGACAGAGCGAGGAGGCGTATTCGACGGCTGCGGCGGCGCTGGTATTGCAGCCGCCGTCCGCGGTGCGCGCGGCGATGCTGTGGGTGCAGGCCAAGGCTTCGCGCGCCAACCGCGAGCGCCAGGAGCGCGCGCTCAAGGCGTATCTGGCGGTTGCACCGCGCGGACCCAGGGCGCCCGAGGCGTTGTTCGACCTGGCGCGCCTTTACTGGCATCGCAAGGACACCGCCGGCGCGCGCATGTATTTCCGCGAACTGGCCGCCGATTTTCCCGGCTCTGGGCTGGCAGCGGGCGCGATGCTGCGCATTGGACGCACCTATGAAGACGAGGGGCGATTCGAACTGGCGCGTTCGGCGTATCTGGCAGCCGCCGCGGCGCATCCGCACGCCGACGCCGCCGCCGACGCCCGTTTCCGCTCGGTATGGCTGCTCTATCGCAGCCGCCGCTTTGCGCAAGCCGCGGCCGGATTTGCGTCGATGAAGGCGCGCGCCGCCGACCCGATAGAGCGCGCGATGTACGATTACTGGCATGCGCGATCGCTGGAGCAGGAGGGAGAGGCCGACCGCGCGCACGACATTTTTTATGATCTGGCCGAAAGTATCGCGACCAATTATTACCCGGAGATGGCCGCCCGCCGCGTTGGCGCGCCGCCGCTCGAAAGGCCCGCCGTCGAGCTTGACCCCGAGCCGGCCCCTCAGTCGGCGCAAGGACGCGCCTTATTCCATCTGCAGCGCGCGCTGGCGCTCAAGTCGCTGGCCCTTGACAGCCTGGAGTTGGGTGAGTTGAGGGAGTTGGCGCGCACCGCCCAAGGCGATCGCGCGATGCGGATGTTCCTGCTGGCCGAGTATTCCCAAGCTGGCGGCTATCACGACGCTACGACGCTGGCGGTCGAGATGGCGGAGCGCGGCGAGATTTCCAGCCGCCTGGCCGAGCGAATTCGCTATCCGCGCGCCTACTGGAGTGAGTTCAGCCGTGCCGCCGCGCGCACCGGTGTCGAACCTTACCTGCTGCTGGCGTTGGCGCGCCAGGAAAGCCTGTTCGATCCGATGGCGCGCTCGGTGGCCGATGCGCGCGGCGTGATGCAGCTTCTGCCCGCCACCGCGGAGAAAGTCGCCGCC
>Ga0209061_1003051_pt1 | contig 19151 bp, 15 predicted proteins | sample Coa_R1_10_FD_187157 | JGI IMG/M metagenome (GOLD analysis project Ga0209061, IMG submission 187157) | Surface soil microbial communities from Centralia Pennsylvania, which are recovering from an underground coalmine fire - Coalmine... | ecosystem: Environmental > Terrestrial > Soil >...
GCGGGAAAATCCCACGCGGCGGAACGAATGATAAGGGCAAAAACCGTCCATACCAGAAATGCACCACACAGGCTTACAATCAGCGAACGGTGCTGCGCCAGCAGGCTGTAGACGACGGCAAACGTGGCGTTTGCGGCGTTGATCGCCAGGCTCATGACCGCGCTCTGCGCGATGAAATGCGCATCGTGATCCATCGCAAGAAAGACATAGACCGGGCCGGCGCCGATCGGCAGCGTGGCCACCATGCCGCCGATCACGGGGCCGGCGCGTTCCGCGGTGACGGTGGCCGCCACGACAAAAGCGGCGGTGACAGCCATCTTCACGATCAGTGTAAGAGCAAAATAAAGCTCGGGGGGCATCGGGTAAGGCGGAGACCAGCACGTTGTCCCGCGCCGCGCAAGCGGAGCACCGGCAGATCACATATGAATTTGCGCAGGACGCCGCGGCAGTGCGGAGATTTGCCGCTTGCGCCATCGCCCCAATCGGCGATCAACCGGTCGCCGGAGTGAGCACGACGCGCCCAACGACCCTGCCCGCCCGCAAGTCCTCGTGAACGGCATTGACGTCCTTCAACGGGCGCGTCGTGATGGGCAGATCGGGGAGCCCCGTGCGGCGAACGAGATCCATGAGTTCGGCCATCTCGGGCACGCTGCCGACATAGGAACCCTGGATCGTCAAGGCGCGCATCGGGATCGGCGGCAGGGACACCGTGAGGTCGCCGCCAAACAGTCCGACGATGATGTATTTACCGCCCTTGATGAGTGAATCGTAGCCAAGGCGTGCGGACCTTGAGGAGCCGACGAGGTCGATCACCGCCCAGGCTCCGCCCTTGGTAAGGTCGACGATCTGCTGGACGGCATCGGCGGCGCCGCCGTCGACCACGGCCGTGGCGCCGGCTTTCTTCGCAGCTTCGCGTTTGACGGGATCGATGTCGACGACGATCGCGCTGTGTCCGCCCATCTTGCGGTGAAGGGCAAGGCACATCAGCCCAAGCCCGCCGGCGCCGATGATGACGGTTGGCTCGGTTTTGAGGGTGGTCACCTTCTTCAAGGCACCGAACGTGGTGACGCCGGAGCATGCAAGCGGCGCCGCGTGCGCCGGATCAAGATCGCCGATGTCGAACAAATAGCGCGGATGAGGCACGATCACGTAATCGGCATAACCGCCGTTGGTAAACACGCCGAGGCTTTTCATGGTGCGGCAGAGGTTTTCTTCGCCGCGGCGGCACGGCCCGCAGGCGCCGCACCCGATCCACGGATGCGCGAGCCGCTTGTCGCCGATCTTGACGCCCTTCGCATCCGGGCCGAGAGCCACCACCTCTCCGACATTTTCGTGACCGAGCGTCACCGGCAGTTTCATGCCGCGGTCTTCGAGGCTCAGGCGCTTGCCGCCGCCGAGGTCAAAATAACCGTCCGCAAGATGCAGATCGCTGTGACAAACGCCGGCCGCAAGCACCTTGAGCAGAACCTCGGTTCCCTTTGGCTCCGGAATGGGTTGCTCCCTGAGTTGCAAAGGTTCCCCGCAGACGCAGATCTGAAACATGCGCATGATCGTCTCACTCCCCCGCCGCCGTCATCGCCGGCCACCACCGCAGCTCGTGGATGCACGGGCTAGGAAATCCCATCCCCGGGCCCGCGCGCCACGCTCACCGCCGCTGGCCCGCAGGAAACCCTGCTCGCGCCGCATCTCCGCGCGCAAGGAACGAGCCGGCCGTCCCCGGAAGCATAGAGTATCGCCGGCTGCACTTCAAAAGCGCTCGGGACGGGGCAGGTGGCGGGCTTGTCGGTCGGGTGACTTATTGCCCGACCTCCGCTATCCCCTAGACCGCCATGACTTCGCTTGCCCTCGATCGCAGCGGCCGTTCCGGCGCGGACCATAGTCCGCGCCACGCCATCGAACTGATCGATGCCCACGCGCTGGCCGCCGAGCTCGATCGACTCGCCGCCACCCGACCCCATGACGAGCGCGAGCTGCGCAGCCTGGTCGCCCAGCGGCTCAGAGTGGCGCTTCAGGCAGGCCGCGCCCGCGCCGAGCAACTGCTGCTAAAGGACCGACATGGACGGCGCTGCGCGGAACGCCTTTGCCGGATGCAGGACGCCATCATCGGCCTGCTTCACGACTTCGCCCGTCGGCATCTTTACCCGCTGCAAAATCCGACGGAGGCCGAACGCATGGCGGTGATCGCCACCGGCGGCTACGGCCGCGGACTGCAGGCGCCCGGATCCGACATCGATCTGCTGTTTCTCCTGCCCTACAAGCAGACCGCTTGGGGCGAATCGATCGTGGAAGCCATTCTCTATTGCCTTTGGGATCTCGGACTCAAGGTCGGCCACGCCACACGTTCCGTCGATGAGTGCATCCGTCAGGCCAAGGCCGACATGACGATTCGGACCGCCGTGCTCGAAGCGCGCTTCCTGTTTGGCGACCGAGCATTGTTCGACGACTTGCAGGCACGGTTCGATGCGCAGGTCGTGCGTAACACCGCGCAGCAATTTGTCACGGCTAAGCTCGCAGAGCGCGAAGAGCGCCATCGGCGAGCGGGACAGTCGCGCTATCTGGTCGAGCCGAACGTGAAGGACGGCAAGGGTGGATTGCGCGATCTCCACACGCTGTTCTGGATTGCGAAATATGTCTATCGCGTGCGCGAGCCGATCGAGCTGATCAAGTGCGGGGTATTCGACAAGCAGGAATACCAGCTCTTCCGCCGTTGCGAAGATTTCCTCTGGTCGGTGCGCTGCCATATGCATTTCCTCACCGGCCGTGCCGAGGAACGTCTTTCCTTCGACATCCAGCGGGAAATCGCTCAGCGCCTTGGCTACACCGCACATCCAGGCCTGAGCGAAGTCGAACGCTTCATGAAGCACTATTTTCTTATTGCCAAGGATGTCGGTGATCTGACTGCGATCCTTTGCGCCGAGCTCGAGGACAGTCACGCCAAAAGCGTGCCCGTGCTAAGCCGACTTATGGCGCGCTTCCGTCCCGTCCGGCGCGCGAGACTTTCCGAAAGCGACGATTTCATCGTCGAAAAGAATCGCATCCGGCTTGCCGGCAGCAACGTCTTCAAGCGCGATCCCGTCAACCTGTTACGCATCTTTTATCTGGCACAGAAGCACAACCTTGCTTTCCATCCGGATGCGATGCGCGCAATGACGCGCTCGCTCGACCTCGTTGACGCACGCCTGCGGGAGAATGAAGAGGCGAATCGTCTCTTCGTCGACATTCTGACTTCGCCCAATGATCCGGAAACGGTCCTTCGGCGCATGAATGAAGCAGGCGTGCTCGGAAAATTCGTGCCTGCCTTCGGCAAGATCGTAGCGATGATGCAGTTCAATATGTATCATCACTACACCGTGGACGAACACCTGCTGCGCTGTATCGGTGCGCTTCAGGAGATCGAGCGCGGCGGTAGCGCAGACACGATGTTGGCCAACGAGCTCATGCGCACGATCGTGCCGGAGCATCGAACGGTGCTCTACGTGGCCTTGTTTCTTCATGATATCGCCAAGGGCCGGATCGAGGACCACTCGATCGCCGGTTCGCGTGTTGCGCGGCGGCTTTGTCCCCGGCTCGGCTTTTCTTCCGCCGACACGGAGTTGACCGCCTGGCTCGTCGAGAACCATCTCGTCATGTCGAGCGTCGCGCAATCGCGCGATTTGTCCGACCGTCGGACGATCGAGAATTTCGCCGCGGTGGTGCAGTCGGTCGACCGTCTCAAGCTGCTGACCGTGTTAACGACGGCGGACATCAAGGCGGTCGGTCCGGGGGTCTGGAACGGATGGAAAGCCCAGCTCATTCGTTCGCTCTATTACGAGACCGAACCGGTCCTGACGGGCGGTTTCTCGGAGGTGAATCGCGCCCAGCGCGTTGCCATGGCGCAGGAGGAATTCCGCGAGGCCATGAAGGATTGGCCGCGTGAGCGTCTTGACGCCTACATCTCCAAGCTCTACCCCGCCTACTGGCTGAAGGTCGACCTGCCGCACAAGATCGAGCATGCGCGTTTCGTGGCCGCTGCAGAAGACGCCGGCAAGACGCTGGCTACGCGCATCAGCTTCAATCCCGACCGCGAGGCGACAGAACTGACCGTACTCTGCCCCGACCACCCTTGGCTGCTTTCGATGATCGCGGGCGCCTGCGCCGTTGCCGGTGCCAATATCGTGGATGCGCAGATTTCGACGACAACCGACGGGCGAGCACTCGATACCATTTCGTTCAATCGCGAATTCGAACGCGACGACGATGAGGAACGGCGCGCGACACGCATCGCCGAGATTGTCGAGAAGACGTTGCGCGGCGAGATTCGGTTGCCCGACGTCGTGGCCAAGCGGGCGCCGTTGAAAGGGCGTATCAAGGCCTTTGCGCTCGAACCGACGATCACGATCAACAATCAGTGGTCGCATCGCTATACAATGATCGAGGTCACTGGCCTTGATCGCACCGGACTGCTCTACGAGCTGACGACAACGCTTTCCAAGCTCAATCTCAATATCGCCAGTGCGCACGTTGCCACCTTCGGCGAGCGGGTCGTGGACGTGTTCTATGTCACGGATCTCATGGGCGCGCAGATAACGTCGCCGACGCGGCAGGCCGCGATCAAGCGCGCCCTCATCGCGCTTTTCGCAAAGCCGGACGGCGACCCGAAACTCGCCAGGTCCGCCTGACAAGTCCGTGCAAGGCGCGGCAAATCCGCGTTTAACAAGGCTTTAAGCCGTGCCCTTTAGCGTTCGCCCTGGGGCAGTCGACGGCGGCAAACCGGTCGACGCGGGAACGGATTGGCAATGGCGTCGGGACGGGAACGCGCATCACGCCGGGAGCCGGTGTTTGACAAAAGCCCTCCGCTTCAGGCCCGACGCGAGGATGGTAACGCGCCGACACGCCAACGCCACGCACGCAAACGGCGTCCACCCCGAAAACGTCGTCCGCTCGCCGGCCGCCTGCTCTATTGGACGCTGGTGGTCGTATTGTGGCTCATGATCGGCGGCATCGGGACCGTTGCCTATGTCGGCGCACACCTGCCACCGCTTCAGTCTCTGGAAATTCCCAAGCGACCGCCGTCGATCGAGATCGTGGACGCGGAGGGACGCCTGCTCGCGCGTCGCGGCGATGTAGCGGGCGAACCGCTTACGCTAAAAGACCTCCCGCCCTATGTCCCGAAGGCGTTTATCGCCATCGAGGATCGGCGATTCTATCAACACTACGGAATTGACCCGTTGGGCATGATGCGCGCGCTCGTCGCCAACGTTCTGCATCGCGGCCTCAGCCAAGGCGGCTCGACCATTACCCAGCAACTCGCCAAGAACCTCTTTTTGACCCAGGAACGCACTTTCGAGCGCAAAATCCAGGAAATCCTGCTGGCACTCTGGCTCGAGCGAAAATTTTCGAAAGCGGAAATTTTGCAGCTTTATCTCAATCGCGTCTATTTCGGTGCCGGCGCCTACGGCATCGAACAAGCCTCCCAGCGTTATTTCGGTAAGTCGGCGCGCGATCTCACGCTGGCGGAAGCCGCGCTGCTCGCCGGTCTCGTGAGGTCGCCGTCCCGGCTCGCGCCGACACGCAATTTCGACGGTGCGGAACAGCGCGCGAAAGTCGTCCTTGCCGCCATGGCGGCGCTCAATTTTATCACCAAGACCAGCGAACATACGGCCTTAGCACATCCGCCGCGCGTGATCGCGAAATCGGGGAACGGCTCCGTCAACTACGTGGCTGACTGGGTGATGGACGCGCTAAACGACGCGATCGGGCACGTGGATCAGGACGTCGTCGTCCATACGACGATCGATGCGGACCTGCAGGCGAGCGCCGAGCAGGCGCTCGTGGATGAACTGCGGACAAAGGGCGACAAGAACAAGGTTTCGCAGGGGGCGCTCGTCGCAATGTCGCCAGACGGAGCGGTGCGGGCGCTGATCGGCGGCCGCGATTACGCCGAAAGCCAATTCAATCGGGCGGTCTCCGCGCGACGTCAGCCCGGTTCGGCGTTCAAACCTTTCGTCTATCTCGCTGCTCTGGAACACGGGCTGACGCCGGAGACCGTGCGTCAGGACGCGCCGATCAGCGTCAGAGGATGGAAGCCGGAAAACTACGAGCATCAATATTACGGTCCGGTGACCCTCACCCAGGCGCTCGCGCTTTCGCTTAACACGGTATCGGTGCGGCTGACGCTCGAGGTCACCCCCCAATCGGTGGTGCGTACCGCGCATCGATTGGGCATTGCCTCCCATCTCGAGCCGAACGCATCGATCGCGCTCGGTACGTCCGAAGTCTCGGTCCTCGAGTTGACGGGGGCCTACGCAACTTTCGCCAATGGCGGCTTTGCCGTGACACCGCACGTCATTGCCCGCATCACCGACACCAGCGGGAAGCCACTCTACGTCTACAAGGCGGCGCCCCTTGGCCGCGTGGTGGATGCGCGCCATGTCGGCATGATGAATGCGATGATGCGGGAGACGCTCGCCGTCGGCACCGCACGCAACGCCTCGCTGCCCGGCTGGCCGGCCGCCGGCAAGACTGGGACGTCTCAGGATTTCCGTGATGCGTGGTTTGTTGGCTACACGGCGCACCTGGTGACCGCCGTCTGGCTCGGCAATGATGACGGAACACCGACGAGACACGTGACCGGCGGCAGTCTGCCTGTCGAGGTATGGAGCCGCTTCATGCGCGCGGCGCATCGCAACGTGCCGGTCCTGCCGCTGCCCGACATGCCGGCAGACATGCTGGTTTCGGGCTTGCTCGCCAATCGTCATGGCGATGGCACGCCTGTCCCGGTCGCTGCGCCCGTCGACCCGGTGCGGCCGCCCGCGCCGGTCGGCCCTGCCGCCGGTCACACGACGATGAACCGCGGCGGCCTCGACGGCTGGCTGCTTGATCGCCTGTTCAGCCGACGCTAGACGGGGCCCGATCGGATCGGCACCCTCAATGCGAGGCACGCGGGGATGGCGACGCAAGCAGGAACGGGCCTGTCCGATTTCGGACTGCGTCGCCACGCTGGCGGTGCGTTTGCCATGACGGGTCAACATCACCGAAATCCGCTTCAGCGTTTGGCGTCAAGGGCGCGTGCGCATACGCCGCGCGTCGCAAACCACAATGCCAGGCTTGCACAACCCATCACTGCCACGCCGCCGGCGAGCGACCACGCGCCATGCGCCAGGAAGGCGCCAACCGCAGCCCCGCAAAGAGCCGCGACGGTCTGCTGGACGAAACCAAGCAGAGCCGAGGCCGCGCCCGCACGCTCCGGAAACGGCATCATTGCACCGGCGATGGCCTGCGGCAGGATCATACCGAGACCCGCGAGATAGATCGCCATCGGCACGACCAGCGAGGCCGCGCTGGTCAAGCCCGACGCCACGGACGCAAGCATGGCAAGGCCGCCTGCCGCGGTCGCAAACCCGCCGAGGCCAATCGTGCCGCCGAGACCGAGACGGGTGACGATCCGCGCTGCGACCGTCGTGCCGACCATGTAGCCCAGCGATCCAAGCGCGAAGGCAATGCTGAAATCGACCGGCGACAGCCCATAGAGATCTTGCAGCGCGAACGACGCGGCGGAAATCCATGCGAACAATCCGGCATAGCTCGCGGTGGCGAGCCCCATATAGGCGAGATATACGCCGCTGCACGCCACTCGCCGGTACGAGTCGAGAATCGAGCCGAACGACACCGGCTCGCGGGCTTGCTCTCTCAGAGTCTCGGGCAGCAGCCACCAAATGATCATAACGCCGGACGATCCGACCACCACGAGCGCGAGAAATACCGCACGCCAGCCTAATGTCGTCTGCAGCAGGCCGCCGGCGATCGGCGCGAGCACAGGGGCAAGCGCCATGACGGAACCGATCAGCGACAATTCACGACCGGCGCGCGCACCGACATAAAGATCGCGTACAATGGCGCGTGCCAGCACGACGCCGCCGCAGCCTCCCAGCGCTTGCAGAGCGCGTGCGCCAATCAGCATCGGCAAGGACGTCGACAGCGCGCATACGAGGCTGGCAAAGCAGTAGAGCGAGATGGCCGCCATTAGTACCGGTCTGCGGCCGTGTCGATCCGACAGCGGACCGTAAACGATCTGGCCGGCGGCAAAGCCGACAAGATAGGCCGAGATCGTGAGCTGCCCTTGCGCCGGTGTACCGCCGAGCGTCCGCACGATGTCCGGCAGTGAAGGCAGATACATGTCGGTGGTGAGCGGTCCGACTGCGCTCAGCGCCGCCAGCAGCGCCGTGAGCGCGAAGGAATCGGGACGCAGCATGGGCTCGTGACCAGCCTGACCGTGGGGCATAGGCTAGCACGCCTGCCCATTTCCATAGCGATGCAGCTCCGCGCCGTGCGCGTCAAGCCAGGCTTTCGCCTGCTTCCAGGCCGGATAAATCCGTTCGACCACCCGCCAGAAGCGGACGGAATGGTTCATCTCCACGAGATGAGCCACCTCGTGGGCGGCGAGATAATCAAGCACAAAGGGGGGAGCAAGAATCAATCGCCACGAGTAGGACAGCACGCCATTCGCCGAGCAGGATCCCCAGCGGCTCGTCTGGTCGCGTACCGAAACCTTTCGGATGCTGACGTCCAGCAAGGAAGCGGCGCGCCGGCTCGCGCGGAGCAGATCGCGACGGGCCTCGCGTTTGAAAAAATCCACGATCCGTCGCGCAACATGCGCGGTTTGGCCGGCCACGCAGAGCAGACGCTCGCCTTCTGGCGTGCACTGGGTCCAGACCGTGCCGCGTCGGCCCGGACAGTGCTCGATGCGGTGCTCGACCCCGCGCAAGGGCACGCGGGCACCATGCACCAGCGGTACCGGCACGGGCAGGCGACCAAGCCGCGCGGCGATCCAACCGCCGTGCCTTTGTGCAAAGTCGCGAGCCTGCCTGACGCTGCCGCGTAATGGCATCGTCATCACGACCTCGCGGTTCACGGCGTGAATGCGCAAGGTATAGCGACGCGCCTGGATGTGGCGACGCAACCGAATGGCATAAACCGCACCATCGAATTCGATCGTCAACAATGTGGGATCTCCGGGACGACGACCGACAATGCGTAGCGGCGCAACTGACATGACGGTTCCCAATCCTGGCGTGGTCATCAGATCAAATGATTCTCCCGTTTTTGGGAAGGCTCCGGTCGACACCTCCTGGGTTATCCGTCGTCCGCGGCAACATGAAAAACAAGGTGAACGATTCGCTTCCATGCGTTCCGATGCCGTACCAGCCAGACCTAACAGAGTGTTTATTTTTCATTGGTATAATGCACCGCGGAAAAGGATAATTTATGCAATACGCGACGGTCATTGCCGAACTTGAGCGAACGATTCGTCAGGCACCGCCAAGCCAGCGGCTTGCGACGCTGCGCGCCGTGACAAAGCTGTTTCTTGCCAATGCTCCCGGCCTTTCCGAAGACAAGGTCGAAATCTTCGATACCGTATTCCAGAGCCTCGTCGACAAAATCGATCATAACTGCCTGATGGAGCTCAGCGAGTGTTTTGCGCCGATCGATAATGCGCCGCGGCGAATCATCAAGCGTCTCGCCAGCGACCCGGAGATCAGGGTCGCGCGGCCGGTCCTTGTTCAATCGCCACGCCTTTCGACCGACGATTTGGTCGAATTGGCGCAGACGCAAAGCCAGGCACATTTGCTCGCCATTTCCAAACGTGCTGCGCTTCCGGAACGGGCTACCGACATTCTCATTCAGCGCGGCAACCGCGAGGTGGTTCACAGCGTCGCATCCAATCGCGCCGCACGCCTCTCCGACAAGGGACTTGCCGCGCTCAGCATGCGCGCCGCCCAAGACGAGCGCATTGCCGCCGCGATCAGCGGCCGGCCGGACGTTCCTCCCGAAGTGTTCCGCCATCTGCTCTCCAACGCGCTCACTCAATTGGAGGCCAAGACTCGTTCTTTCGCCGCCGCACAACGGCTCGTCATATCGATGAAACAGGAAAACCGGCTCGGCGAGAAGGAAGTCACCGAGTTTGCCGCCGAGAATCGGGACCATGAGGTCATCGCGGCGTTGTCGCTTCTCAGCGGCCTCAAGCACGAATTGATCGAAACCCTGATGGAAGGTGACGAGCCGGGCGGATTGTTGATCGTTTGCAGGGCGCTCGGCATGAGCTGGGAGACGGCTGCCGCCATTCTCAAGATGACGAACGGGCCACAGTTGGCGCCGGACAAGCTGCGGCTGGCTCATGCGGATTTCGACAAGCTCTCCCGCTCGACCGCCGAACGCGTGCTGCGGTTCTGGCAGGTTCGCCAGCAGCTTGCCAAGGAGCGACTGCATTGAGCGCCATCGCGGAGCACGGGGACATGGCAATGATCCGAACATCGGAGGACTCGCCTGCGATCGAGGGCGTGATTGTCCGAAGGACGCGAGCAGAACGATGAGCGAGAAACGACGGTGGTTCCGTGTAAGACCCGGAGGCCGGGTCGCCCCCTTCGGGAGGATCCTGATTCCGGGCAGGCGTGAGACAATCGAGTGCCGCGTGATCGACCTGTCGGCCGGTGGCGCCTGCCTCGAATTGTCCACGCGATTGCAATTGCCGACACACTTCGAGTTCCAGCACGGCGGCACGCGCAAGGTCTGCACCCTCGTCTGGACTCGCGGCTACCGCATCGGCATCAGGTACGACGCTGCAATCCAGCGTGCCTTGTCGGACGAGGGTCTTAGCCGAATCCGCAAGGAACCGTCGCGCTTTTCGTATCTTTCGCGATAACGGAGGCGGTGGACGACAGTCAGCCGCCGCGACCCCGATTGTGTGAGAGCACAAAATCGGCGATGCGCGGCGCGATCTCGGCCCGGAACCGGGAGCCGTTGAACACGCCGTAATGGCCGACCCCGGGTTGCATATAGTGCACCTTCCGCCCGGCCGGAATATTCGCGCAGAGGCGCTGCGCCGCCTCCGTTTGTCCGAGCGCTGAAATGTCGTCATTCTCGCCTTCGATGGTCATCAATGCCACGCGCGTGATGGCCGCGGGGTCAACCTTGCGTCCGCGATGCGTCATTTCCCCCTTGGGCAGCGCGTGGCGGATGAAGACCGTGTCCACCGTCTGCAGGTAGAACTCGGCGGTCAGGTCCATGACGGCAAGGTATTCGTCGTAGAATTCGCGATGTTTCTGTGCCGAGTCGCCGTCGCCTTTCACCAGATTGAGAAACAGGTTGCGATGGGCCTCCAGGTGGCGATCGAGGTTCATGCTCACAAAGCCATGCAGCTGCAGGAAGCCGGGATAGACATCGCGCATGAAGCCCGGATGAGGGAACGGCACCTTGGTGATGACATTGCGGCGGAACCAGTCAAGGCCGCGCGATTCGGCAAGTTTGTTGACGGCATTGGGATTGATGCGAGTGTCGATCGGTCCGCCCATAAGCACCATCGACAACGGTGCATTGGGATCGCCGTCGGCCTCCATCAAAGCAACTGCCGCAAGTACCGGTACCGAAGGTTGACACACCGCAACGACATGCGTGTCGCCGCCGAGGCGATGCAGGATCGAGATGACGTAGTCGATATAATCGTCGAGATCGAAGCGGCCGGCGGCAAGCGGCACCTGTCGCGCGTTGCGCCACTCGGTGATGTAAACATCGTGATTGGGCAGAAAAGCCTCGACCGTGCCGCGCAAAAGGGTCGCGTAGTGCCCTGACAAAGGCGCGACGAGTAGCAGTTGGGGCTGCGGTCGCCGCGGCGGTCGATCGAAGACGCGCCGGAAGTGCAACAACCGGCAAAACGGCCGTTCCCATACCGGTTCAATGCGTACCGGCACCCGCGCGCCACCGACGGTCGTGTGATCAATCCGCCATTCCGGCCGCCCGTAAATCCGCGTCGTGCGTTCGAATAATTCGGCTGCCGCGGCAACCGTACGCCCGTAAAGGGTGTGGGTCAGCGGATTCGCCGGATTCTTGAAGTAAAGCCGTGTCACGTCGGCCAAGGCCCGCGCCGGATCGAGCGCGGCATGGCCGATCTCGTACAGCCAATAGAGCGGCGAAGCGAACAGCGCACTCGTATCGCCAGCAAAGGTCGCGGCCCCGTCGAACTCACCGATCGGCATCGAATCTCGTCCCAGCCCCTGTTGCACCGCAGCAGACTGTCGCGTTTTGTTCATAGCGTCAACAATAGAGATAAGTTCTCTAAGCCAGCTTTACAGCCCCGGGATTTCGTTAACCTATTTTGAATACTGGTGTTTCCGGCCTATTCGCCAGTCTGCAACAAGGTTCCGTGCTCGCGTGCGCTCCGCAATAGCTTCGCGAAGGCAAACGTCGCAAGCGCGAAGAGCACGAGATTGAACGCCAGCGCCTCGATCATCAGGTCGGCGCGAAACACGCGGTCGATAAGGAGCGCGCGCATGCCTTCGAACACATAGGTGGGCGGCAGCACCCACGCCACGTGCTGCAACCAGCCCGGCAATACGGCGACCGGGTAGTAGACGCACGTGAGCGGGAGAAACAGGAACATGATGGTCCAGGCCATGCTTTCCGCACCGAGACCGTTCCGCAGTAGGAGGCCGGCAACAAAAATGCCCACAGACCAGCTCGTCAGAATGAGGTTGGCGAAAAACGCCGCAAGCGCGAAGCCGAGCGACCACAGATTGAACCCGAAAAAGGCGATCGCAAGCAGCGACACCGGGATCATCCCGATCGACAGCCGCACCAGGCTCATAATCGTCAGCGCCGCAATGAATTCCGCGGGACGCAGCGGCGACATCATGATGTTGCAGAGGTTGCGCGCGTACATTTCCTCCAGGAATGAAATCGAAAACCCGAGCTGTCCGCGGAACAGTATGTCCCAAAGCAGTACCGAGCCGATGAAAACACCTCCCGCGCGCGCGAAGAACCCCGCATTCTGCGACACGTAAAGCTGCAGGAAGCCCCACATCAGCATCTGCACGGTTGGCCAGTAAACCAGGTCGAGAATCCGCGGCCAGGAGGACGACAAGAGGTACCAGTAGCGCCGAACCATCGCGCCGATGCGACGGAACGAGAAACCGGTCTGGGCATGAGCGCTCATGGCGTGAACCATTCATCTCTCCGAAGTCTGGCCGCCGGCACCTGTCAAAAATAGCCTCCGTCTGTGCCGACACGGCGACGGATCCGCGGACCGATGGCGCGGCGGCGCCGTCGGTCCTCACCGGGCAATTTCCTTCTGCCTTCCTCGTGCGACGTCCAAATACACTTCCTCCAGAGTCTCGCGACCATAGCGCGCCAGCAATCGCTCCGGCGTGTCGTCATCATCGATGCGGCCGTTCTTCAGGATGATGACGCGCTCGCAAAGACGTTCGACCTCGTTCATGTTATGCGACGCAAGCAGGATGGTGGCGCCGCACTCTTCACGATAGCGTTCGAGTCTGGCGCGGACCCAGTCCGCGGCGTCGGGATCAAGCGACGCGGTGGGCTCGTCGAGCAGCAGCAGTTCAGGGCGGTTGATCAACGACTTGGCAAGCGCAACACGGGTCTTCTGGCCCGCGGACAACCGGCCGGTGGGTCGATCCAGCAAGTCGACAAGACCGAATTCGGCGGCGACCTCCGCGATGCGCGCGGCCGCGTCTGGCACCGCGTAGAGCTGAGCGAAGATCGTGAGGTTCTGTCGTACCGTCAGACGCATCGGCAGGTCGACGTAGGGACTCTCGAAATTCATGCGGTGCAGAACCTGGTAGCGCGCGTGCGGCATGTCGGCGCCAAGCACGGTCACGCTGCCCGAAGTGGGCGTGACCAGTCCCATGATCATGGCGATGGTCGTGGTCTTGCCGGCGCCGTTGCCGCCGAGAAGACCGGTGATGCTTCCGGGCAGCAGACGAAATGAAATACCGTCGACCGCCACGGCGGATTTGTAGCGCTTGACCAGACGGTCGACGACAACGGCGGCGGAACGACGGGCATCCATACCCGGCATCATGTGACGCCGGGTCGCAGGAAACGCAAGTCCTTCCACATGCGGACATGGCCGACCGACCCACCCCTCGGCCGCGGTTCGTCGCATCGGGTCGAACGGCGAAAAATGTTAAGATCGAGCGCATGATACCCTTCAGTCTCCGGCAGTACCATCCGCGTCGTACCGTGCGACTCGAGACGCTGGTACGGCTGCGCTGGCTTGCGATCGTCGGGCAGACGACGGCGGTCCTGGTCGTTTATTTCGGCCTCGATTTCGAGCTGCCGATCTGGGCGTGTCTTGCGGTGATCGCGCTGTCGGCCTGGCTCAATATCGCGCTCCGGCTGCGCTTTCATATGACGCAGCGTCTCGAACCCGACCGTGCGGCGTGGCTTCTGGCTTTCGATACGGCGCAGCTTGCGGTGCTGCTGTTCCTTACCGGAGGTCTCCAGAATCCATTCGCATTCCTCTTTCTCGGGCCGGTGTTGCTTGCGGCAACCGCGCTGCCGGCGCGCTTTGCCGTCCTCATCGGAGCTCTGGCCATCGCGTGCGCCACTCTGCTCGCCTTCGTCCACTATCCGTTGCCCTGGGCGAGCGACAATCCGCTGAAGCTCGAGCCGATCTATCTTTTGGGCGTGTGGTTCGCGATCCTGCTCGCGATTGGCTTCATCGGCGTCTATGCGTGGCAGATTGCCGAGGAATCGCGACAGCTCGCGGATGCGCTGGCGGCAACCGAGCTGGTATTGGCACGCGAGCAGCATCTTTCTCAGCTCGACGGGCTCGCGGCGGCCGCCGCCCACGAACTTGCGACGCCGCTCTCCACGATTGCGGTGATCGCCAAAGAACTTGCCAATGCGATTCCCGCCGGAGCGCCGCACGGCGAGGACGTACGACTGTTGCGCGAGCAGGCCACGCGCTGCCGCGACATACTCGCCAAGCTGACGGAACTGTCGGCCGGCGGCGAACCGTTCGATCGCGTGCCGCTTACGGCGCTGCTCGAGGAGGTGATCGCGCCGCACCGGAACTTCGGCGTCGTGATCGATGCCGACGTGCAGACCGGCGATCCGCCGGTCGTGGCGCGAAACCCGGCAATTCTCTACGGCCTCGGCAACCTTTTGGAAAACGCGGTGGACTTCGCGCATGCCCGCGTGACGATCGGCGCCGCCTGGACCCAGGAGACGATCGAGGTGACGATCGTCGACGACGGACCCGGGTTTGCGCCCGAAATCCTGTCGCGCATCGGCGAACCTTACGTGACCAGCCGACCGCGGAACGCCGATCGAGGGGAAGAAGAATCGAAAGGGCTCGGTCTCGGCCTGTTCATTGCCAAGACCCTGCTGGAAAGGTCGGGTGCGATGCTCGCATTTGAGAACCGGCCACTGCCCGCGCATGGCGCGGTGATCCAATTGCGGTGGAATCGTGGCGAATTTGAACGCCCCTTCGCGCCCAAATCGCCTTGAGCAAGTCGACTTGAGGTTCACACCTGGAGCCACTATGTTGGGCTCAATCGCCTCCCGAGAGGTGGCGCATGCAAATTGCCGCGAATACGTCCGATGAGCGGACCGCGCGGGAAAACCTCCCCGGCGACCGCTCCTTGCTGATCGTCGAGGATGATCGCTCCTTCCTCCAACGCCTTGCCAAGGCGCTGGAAAGCCGAGGCTTCAGCGTGACGACGGCCGAATCGGTGGCCGACGGCCTTGCCCATGTCGAACGCGCGGCGCCAGCCTTTGCCGTGGTCGACATGCGACTGGGCGACGGCAACGGGCTCGACGTGATTTCCGCCTTGAAACGGCGTCGCCCCGACGCGCGCGGCATCATCCTCACGGGCTACGGCAATATCGCGACCGCGGTATATGCGGTGAAGCTCGGCGCCGTTGATTATCTGGCAAAACCGGTGGACGCCGACGATGTGGTCGCTGTGCTGCTTGCCAAGGACGATCAGAAGATCGAGCCGCCGGAAAATCCCATGTCGGCGGATCGGGTCCGTTGGGAGCACATCCAACGCATCTATGAGCTGTGCGGCCGCAACGTCTCGGAGACCGCACGCCGGCTCAACATGCATCGCCGTACCTTGCAACGGATCCTGGCGAAACGCGCGCCGCGATAAGCTTCGCTTTTGCACACGGCCGGTCGGGATGACCGTCTGATGGTTCGACGCAAGCCACGTTGCTTGCCGGTGCCGCCAACACAGGCATGCACGGGCTCGTAGAAGAGATTACGCGCCGCAAAATACGCCATGTCGGTGCGGTCAATGCCGCCGCGCCACACCGAGATGAGGGGTCGGATCCGGACCAGCATTGCCTCGCGCGCGTCCCGATAACGCGAGGGTTACACGATCTCCCCGTACGGCCCCGCGGGATCGGCGAGTGCCTGCAGCCGCACCGCCGCCGCGCGGGCGAACAACAACGTCATCGCCTTGCGCGTCGGCGCCGACAGCCTGTGTTCGGGCGCCTCATACTTGAACGCGCCGCCGAACGCGTCCGCCACGATCAATCCCGCATTGGACGGGAAGATGTCGTCGGGAACTTCGGGCGAGGTCGCGAAATATAGCCGATCGCAATGGGCCCGATAGTCGGGCCATTTCTCGTCGGCGCGGAAGTCGGCCACCGAGGACTTGATCTCGACGATCCAGATGTCGCCGCGCGGATGCAGCGCGACGATGTCGGCCCGCCGGCCAGAGGGCAATGGCAACTCGTGCACAACGCTGAAGCCATGCGCGTAAAGCAGCCGTGCACTACCGCGCGCGATCGCGAGCGCCGTTGCCGATTGGCGGCGGTCAGGCGGCGGTTCCATGGGTCTTAAGGCATACATCATGAGAGCACTTTAGCACGTCCGGTCATGCGATCGGGGAAGGTTGCAGCAAGCGCGGCGTGATTTGCAGGGAGTATGCCGCGCTCGGTGATGAGGCCTGTGACGAGGCGGGCCGGCGTGATGTCAAAACCATAGTTTGCGACGGGAGTCCCGTCCGGCACGACCTGGACGGTTTCGACCCTTCCGTCTTGCGTCTTGCCGCTGACGGTTGCGACCTCTTCGGCGCCGCGTTGCTCGATGGGAATCTCGTTGAGCCCGTCGATGATGGCAAAATCGATGGTCGGCGACGGAAGCGCCACATAGAACGGCACGTCATTGTCTCGTGCCGCAAGCGCCTTCAGATAGGTGCCGATCTTGTTGCAAACGTCGCCCTGCGCGGTGACGCGGTCGGCGCCGACGATGACGACGTCGACCATGCCGCGTTGCATCAGGTGGCCTCCGGTGTTGTCGGGAATAACCGTATGGGGCACGCCGTGCCGGGCGAGCTCCCATGCGGTGAGCGCAGCGCCCTGGTTGCGCGGCCGCGTCTCGTCCACGAACACATGAACGGGAACGCCGCAGTCATGCGCCATGTACACCGGCGCGGTCGCTGTGCCCCAATCGACCGTGGCGAGCCACCCGGCATTGCAATGCGTCAGGACGTTGACCCTGCCGCTCTGCTTGCGCACGGCGATATCCTCGATCAAACGCAGACCATGGCGACCGATGGACTCATTGATCGCCACATCCTCCTCGGCCAGTTCGCTGGCACGACGCAACGCGGCTGCCGCGCGATCGCCGGGGGGAAGGCCGCGCACCGCGCGGACAACCTCGTCCAGCGCCCATTTCAAATTGATCGCCGTCGGACGGGTGGCGAGGAGCGCGCAATAGGCTCGCTCGAGCGCGTCATCCGAAGCATCATCCCGCAAGGCAAGCCATAGGCCATATGCCGCGGTGACGCCAATCAGCGGCGCGCCTCGCACTTGCATCGTCTGAATGGCGCGCGCGGCTTCGGCGGATGTCGCAAGAGGCCGAGTAACCAAACGATGCGGCAACAGCGTCTGGTCGATGATGCCGAGGGTCCTGCCGTCGTCCTCGAGCCAGATCGGGCGCATCGGTCTGCCGTCGACTTTCATGGTGGAAGAAATAGCCGGCTTCGCGCCGGGCGAAAAGCGCGTCTTGCCTTGAGACGGGATGGTGGCGCATGGTGTGCTGGGAGACGCCGCCTATGACCATCGATTACGAGGAGGAATACAATAACCGGGCCCGGGTACCGGAACATCCGCAGATCTTTGCCCGCTGGGATCGCGAGGCCGCCGCCTATCGCGCCGAGGCACGCGGCGCGGAAATCGGCCTGCGTTACGGTCCTTCGCCGCGCCAGACGATCGACTATTTCCCCGCGGGCGACACGAATGCACCGCTTGCCATGTTTATTCACGGCGGCTGGTGGCGTTCGCTTTCTCCCGCCAGCTTCAGCCAGATGGCGAAGGGTCCCAACGCGCACGGCATATCCGTGGCGATCGTCGGCTATGACCTCTGCCCGCAGGTGAACATAGCAACCATCATCGACGAAATGCGAGCGGCCTGTCTATGGTTGTGGCGCAGGCACAGAAAGCGCATCACCGTTTATGGTCATTCGGCCGGCGGCCATCTTGCCGCCTGCATGCTGGCGCAGGACTGGAAGGCGCTCGCCCCCGACCTGCCGCGCGATCTCGTGCCGGCAGCCTATGCGATCTCCGGCGTATTCGACCTGTTGCCGCTCGTCCACGTCTCGATGAATGTCGATCTGCGGCTTGATGAAACCGAGGCGCGCCGCCTCTCGCCCGTCTATTGGCAAGCGCCGGCCGGCAGGATACTCGACGCGGTGGTAGGCGAACACGAGTCGAATGAGTTCCTGCGCCAAAGCCGCCTCGTCGCCGACGTCTGGCGGCAAAACGGAACGACGACAAGATATGAAGCGATCGCGGGCACCAACCACTTCACGGTCATCGACGCGCTTGCCGACCCGCAAAGCGCGATGACGCAACGCGTGTGCGACATGGGATTTTCCGTGAGCTCGACGGCGTTCGAGGTCGCCCGCGACGAGCGATAGCCGCCGCGCGGCGAACCGCCCGGCCATCGGCCGCCGCCGGGCCCCCGCCACCACATTCGCCTCCTTCTCATTCCCGTCCGAGCTACGACGTCGCGCCGGGCAATCGGCTCTCGAATCCCTGACCTCACGCATCGTCCAGCGAAGGAAACGCGCCGACCAGTCGCTCGGCGGGTAATGCGTTCGGCGCGTGGTTCGGCGATATTGATCCGTCACTGCGAACGGCGCGAAGCCGCCCAGACGAATGACTTATTCCGGATCGCTTCGTCGTCCCCGCGGGACGTGTCGCAATGTCCGCGCCGATTCGGCCCGATGGGAATCTGCTAGGCTGAATCGACATTAAGCGGGGAGCCATTGTAGGGCGCCTGCGAGATGAAGGGCGGCGAGAAAGTGGGCATCTCGTCGGTCATATCGGGTGGCGATGCGCCGGAAATGTTTGAGCTTGTTGAA
>Ga0209061_1003053_pt1 | contig 19135 bp, 17 predicted proteins | sample Coa_R1_10_FD_187157 | JGI IMG/M metagenome (GOLD analysis project Ga0209061, IMG submission 187157) | Surface soil microbial communities from Centralia Pennsylvania, which are recovering from an underground coalmine fire - Coalmine... | ecosystem: Environmental > Terrestrial > Soil >...
CTAGGCCACCGCGAGGAGGCGATCGCGGAATATCGCCGTGCCATCGACCTCGATCCCAACGACGTGCGGCCTTATATCAACCTCAGCATTCAGCTTGATTACCTCGGTCGATGGCAGGAAGCAGAAGCGCACTTGCGTTCCGCGCTCTCACTAGACCCCACCAACGCGGAGGTACATAGTGACCTCGGCATCCTGCTCCTGGAGTTAGATCGGCCCGAAGAGGCGATCGCGGAGTTTCGCGAGGCCATCTCCCGGGCACCCCAAAATGGCCGCTATCACAGCCAGCTCGCCGCAGCACTTCAGGAGGAGGGCCGACTCGACGAAGCGTGGGCGGAATATCGGGCCGCCCTGGATTGGGGAGATAGGCAGGCCCGTCCCCGGCTTGGGTTCTGCGAGCGGCTGCGCGCGTTGCAGCCACGGTTGGCCGATGTTATTGCCGGGCGGGACCAGCCGGCGGACAACAGCGAGCGGCTGGCCTTTGCCCTGCTCTGCCAGCAACGACAGCAGCGCCGCTATGCCTGGGCCACCCGTCTTTACCGCGAAGCCTTTCGCATCGAACCTCAATTAGCCGACGACAGCCGAAACGGCCATCGTTTCCTTGCTGCGGCGGCGGCCGCCGCAGCTGGCTGTGGTCAGGATACGGTCCCGCTCAACGACAAGGAAATGACGGAGCTACGGCGTCAAGCCTTGGAATGGCTGCAAGCTGAGCTGGATTTTTGGGCACGCCTGGCCCAGAGTGGTCGGCCGGAGGTTCGGGCCGCTGCCGAACGGATGCTGCGGCGGTGGCAGCGGGATACTCATTTCGCTGGCGTGCGTGATCCGGCCCTGTTGGCCCAGCGGCCAGAATCCGAACGTCAAGCCTGGCGAAAGTTGTGGGACGAGGTAGCAGCGCTACTATCTCAAATCGATTCGCCGCCCAAGGAATGAGCCGACACAGCCAGCTATGGATGCGCCTTCTGCGGTTTGCGTTTCCGGTTCGTTGAGTTTTGGAAGGTCACGAACTGCTGTGCAATTCCGGGAACACATCGGCAGACAGGCCGGCATCGCGGATCAGCTCGCTCAGTTTTTTCACGGCAGCGAAGCGATAGTTCGCCACTTGCTGCTCGCTGATTCTCAGAAAGGTGGCGATATCGCGGTTAGCCCAGCCCTTGACCCACAATAACTCCAACACTTTCAGTCGTATCCAATCGCCTTTCTCTTGCAGGGTGCGTAAGATCTGGCCGAGACAACGGACGATGGCAGCGTTTTCCAGCTCGCGGCGTTCTTCGCGGCGGGCAACACTTGATGCGCCTGGCTGGTCGTCGATTTGTTGATTGAGCAGGTCGAAAGAACTGTCACGGAGCGAACGCAGCGGATGCCGGCCGTTACGGCGGAGATGATCGGTCAATTTGTGTGAGGCGATGGTGAAGAGATAGGTTTGCAGCTCGCGGCGATCGTCGAAGTTAGGCAGGCTGTTGAGGAAGCCGACGAAGGTTTCCTGCACCACGTCTTCACTGGCATCGCGGTCGCGGATACGGCGCTGCACAAAAGCCAACAGCCGACCCTCGTAGCGCGCAATCAGCGTCTCCCAGGCGCGCGGATCGCCGTCCCGGATTTGTTGGATCAACAGACGATCGCTTTCGGAGGGCATTGTTGCTACCCAGCCACGCACAGACCCGCAAGGATTGCCACAAGGATGCCGATGGCCGCAATCCGTAGCAGGCGTGTGTAATAACCCTTGGTCGCTTCTTCCAGACGCAGATAGCCGCCTACCACGCCGAGCAAGCCCATCGCGCCGAGAAGGATGAGAAGGGCTTGCTTTTGCCGCTCCTTCATGCGCTGGTGCTGGGCTTGCTTCTGGAAGTCGCGAACCTGATCGTCGGTGATCGTCAGCTGCATCTTGACGACTTTCCAGACGCCCTCCAGCATCGGCTCCTCAAATTTCTTGTCCTCCGGCTCGCCGAACTGAACCATGTTATGCGTGAGGAGGTATTCGGGATCGGGGGACCAATCAAGGCCGCTTTGATTCTTCAGCCAGGCGCAAGCTGACTTCAAAGCGTCTCTTTGCGCAGCGAAATCCGTCTTGCCATAGCCGGTGAATTCCTCGCGGAGAAGCGGTTTTTTGGGTTCCGCGGTTGGCCGGTGTCGATTATGTCCGGCGGTGAGCAGTGATGAAGACACCGCTAAATTGCCAGCAATCAAGCCCAGGACGGCCAGGCGCAACCAGGTAGAGATACGCATTGAAGATCCTCCTCATTCCTCCGGCGAGCGGGGCCTGTTAACGTCCCGGTATCTGTCACCAGAGATGTTAACACACCCCACTCGCTCGACGGTATCAAGCGTAGCGCAGGCGCAGGCGCTTGGCGGTGGGCGCCGGCGGTTGCTCCCAAGGACTCACCAGTTGCACGATCGCGGCCGTCATCGCCAACACGAGCACAAGGAGTCCTGGATTGGGGACGACGGTCAGCGGTCGAATCAAAAGCAGCATCAGCACCAACCCCCAGAAGCTGGCGCCCAGGATTGGCGCGAAGCAGAAACGATGGGCGCGGCGGCGGGCCGTCATGCGCCACCAACGCATGGCGAAGAAAGCCAAAGCGTAAAAGCTGAAATACGACATCTCCGCCGCTCCCGGCGGAGAGCTATGCAAGACAGGCGAAATCCCCGTCCCCCCCGCTGTGAATGTGCCGCCATCCATCCACCAGCTGCCCACGCCTACCAGGCCGCCGATCCCCAGCAGCACGAAGCGGCGCAGCCAGGAATCGCCGCGGCGCTCGGTCCAGAACTTGGACGGAATCAGAATGGCCCAGCAAGCGGCCACCGTCGGAAAGAAGACGCGCCCCATCTCCACAAGCAGATCGTCAGCCTTTGGTTGCCGGATCGCGGTCCATAGGATGCTGCCCAGGGCGGTGAATAGCACGGCCAAGAGCATGGAACCACACAACTCCATCACCTGAGCGCGGCGCGAAACGGCGGACAGAGCGACGAGGACCGGCTCCGGTGGGCGTGGCGGACGCACCGGCACAGCGGCGCCCCTTGGGGGTGGGGTGGGCGCCGCGGCCGGCACGCGGGAGGGCGCTCGGGGCGCTGACGCAGCTCCGCCCGCCTCGAGGGCTTCGACGGCGCGGGCCATCTCGGACATGCTAGCGTAACGCTGCGAGGGGTTCTTGGCCAGCGCCTTGGAGAGAATCGGGAGATATTCGGTCGGAATTTTGCTCAGGTCCGGCGGCGTGGTCAGGTGTTTCATCAAAATTTCGCCGCTGCTTTCGCCGTCGAACGGCACCCGGCCGGTCAGCATCTCGTAGAGCATAATGCCGGCGGCATAGGTGTCGATCTGTTTGCCGTAGTTGCCGGTGGAGATTTCCGGGGCCATGTAATGCACGGTGCCGACACTGTGCGTCTGGGCGGTGCGCTGGCTAGAGCCGATCGCTTTGGACAGACCGTAATCGCCGACCTTGACCATGCCGTTTTCCAGGAAGATATTGGCCGGCTTGAGGTCGCGGTGAACGATGCCGTGATCGTGCAGATAAGCGACGGCGCGGGCCAGGCCGAGGAACCATTCACGGGCCAGTTCGCGCGGCAGGCCGTTTGGGTGCCGGCCGAGGATGACGCTGAGCGGCTCGCCGGCAATGTACTCCATGACTACCCAGCGATCACCTTGGTTGTCGGTGCGCAGATCATAGAGATTGACGAGGTTGGGGTGCTTCAAGTTGAGGCACTGCGCCACGCCGCGCAGCTCGATCTGTGTGTCGCCACGCACCAATTTGAGCGCGACTTCCTTGCCACCGTCGCTGACGGCAAAATAAACCTCGCCAAAACCGCCGCGACCGATGCCGCGCTTCAGCGTAAAACCTTCCAGGGGTCGTTGTCCCGAACTGTAGGTGAACTTCATTGTGTGCAGCCCCCTACGTTAATTATTACACCCTACAAGCCTGCGGACGGCTGCCGGTAGGCTTGTAAGGATATTACCCCAATCGTGCTGCTACGGGTTCAATGGCGAACGAAATATTTTCGCCGCTAACCGTAGCGTGTGGATCCCTCAACAACAGCCGCTGGCCGCTGATGTGCCCATTGATGCACAATTTACCGTTGTGACGAATGCCCAACGTGTCCTTGTGGCGAAACAACACAAGCGGCTGTTGCAGGTCTGGTACGTGTACATGCACTTGCGGCCCCTCGCCCAAAACCAGCGTGTCGGCCATCAACAGGATGGCATCGACCGACAGCGGCAATCGATGGCCACTGACCAAATCCAGCCGGGCGCTGGTGCTGATCGGCACCGGCAAGCGAAACTGGAGTTGGCATGACGCGCCTAGCGTAATGCGATCGCCGTTTTGCAGTAGCGTCCGTGTGGTCTCGCGGCCGTTCACCTGAATGGACCGGACTGCTTCCACGATGTAGCCTTCCGCGTCGCGCATCAAACTGGCATGCAACCGCGACACATCGGCTACCAGCGGAATGTCCACGTGTCCATCGTGGAGCGCTTGCCCAAACGTCACCCGCGCTCCCACACATACCAGATAACCACCAACGCCATCGATCCACAACAAAAATCGTACCGGCAAATCCCTCCCAGGCCTTCTCTCCTCCACGAGAGGGGAGGGAACAACTTTCTCCCTCTCCCCTTGTGGGGGAGGGCCAGGGTGGGGGGCGTCGGCTAGCGAAACCGTCACCGGCTCAATGGCCTTCCAGGCCCGCGAGCGCGCCTTGCGGGCTTCGGCATGTTGTGGCGCGATGGCCAACACTTGCTCGGCCAGCTCGACGACCTCACGCCAACGGCTCTGGTCGGCGGCCTCGTGCAACCGGACCAACAAGCCCGGAAAGATCTTCCGCTGGTGATCGAGATCATCGGCGAAGCGATCCAGCGCCGCCGGCCGATCAAGCAAGCGCCGGCGAATGCGCTCCGCTACTTCGCGGGCTGAGGCCAACTCACCGCGGTCGGCCAATTCGCGCGCGTGCAGCCAATCGCGGGTTGCTTCCTCCAGCACTTGCAGTTCTGCTGAACATACGCGGCGTTCGCGCAAATGAGCAATGGTATCGTCCGCTCGCCGCACATCGCCGGCCTGTAGCAGCGCGCGGACCTGAGCGATACCCAGGTGAACCAACGACTGGCGCAGCGAATCAATGCTTTTCTCCGCTGTTTGCAACTGTTCGGCTTGCAGCAGATTGCGCCAGGCGTTTCCCACGTTCTGTTGTTTCAGGCAGTGCTCACCGCGCTCGACATAGGCACGGACAAGCTGAGCCAAAAGCGCGCCGGCAGCACGATGCTCACGGATAGCTGGCTGCATCAGCAAACGATGGGCCTCTTCCAGACGCCCCTGTTGGAGCGCTTCACGTGCCTGCCGAATTGCCAACCACGCACAGCCGAACATTTCCTGGGTTCTCTGGCGAGCGGGGTCGTGTTAGCACCTGAGTGCTTCTCGGGGCGCTAACGCGACCCCGCTCGCCGGGTTTTAAAACACCGCGATTATTTGCTATTGTCAATATCGGCGATGGTTTCCGTGTCATTCTCGTCCTGCAGCGCCGCCTTGGCGGCATGAAGGACTTCCTCACGGCTCTTGCCCTTGATTGTCTCCAAGGTGGTCGCATCAGTACGGCCAAACTCTTTTTTCAGTTCGATTTCCTTCTCAATTTGTCGCAGCTGCGTTTCCACGGCTTTGGCATTCTGCTGGGCCCGCGACAGAGAGCTATCATCGAAATCGGTCACCTGGTTCCGGATCTGCTTCATCTGCACCAACTCCAGCTGATGCTCCAGGCGAACAGCGAGGACACGCAGTTTTTCCTGCTCATTCTTCATGGCAGTGATGCGTTCCTTAGCCGCCGTCAGAGTCTTTTTCTTCTCGGTAAGGATTCTTTCCTGGACTCTCACCTTTTCTTTGAGGCAGTTGAACTCGGTGACAGCCATCTCTAACCGGCAGGTCAGATCATCGGCGTCGCACTTGCGGCCTCGGAACACGACCTTCTTCGCATCGTCTTTGAGGGCTTTCTGCATGTCGCTGATGTCGGCGCGCAGATGCGCCTGGCGATCGCGATTGCGAGCCAGATTGTCTGCGAACTCATCGACCTCGGTGGCCATGCGCGCCAGTGTACTAAGGTTCTTGTCGATGTCCCGGTCGATGTTTTCGATGTCGGCCTTGAGTTGCTGGAGTCGCTTCTCCGGCGGCACCCAACTCCGGGCCGTACGACAGCAATCGCCGAACCACGTTTCCAGCGAGATGTTGGTCACTTTGGTCAGCACCATCAGACCAGCGATGACGGCAACAGTTGCAATCAGGAGCTTCTTGAGCATGACGTTGAACCCCTTTCCAAGTAGAACGGTACACCATGCGAAGGGAGCCAACGACGCCTACGGTCGGCTCCGCCTTCTATTGTATTCGCTGCAGGAACGGTTTCATTTAACCGAATCGGAAAAATTGGTAAGACAGGCGCAAATGTTCACTGCTGGCAGTATCAGGCGGTTGGCCCATTCGCCGACGGCGGGGAGGAGACAGGGAGATCCTCTATGCCGACAATGTGCAAGAGATCGACTTTGAAGGTTCTCTGATATACCATCCCGTCTGGTTGATCGGTGAGACCGATTATGGCCGAGCGTTGACCGACCATAATCAAGTCCGGATGACGGATGTCGTAAGTCGCTCCTGTAGTCAGAACGATACGGAACGGCTCAAAAGGATGGCGACGCGCCCGTTCGCGAAGTTCTTCTTGCGTCATGGGACCGTTCTCCTTTACTCTCAGTGTACCAGCGACGTTGGCGTGGAACCAGGGGCGCGACGGCCCTCGCTTGCGCTTCGGGTTTGGTAAGGAAGTTTTGCGGAGGACCCTGGATGTTCGATATTTACGCTATCGAAAACGACCGCGTTGTGATGCACGCCATGCCGCTGCTATTGGGCGCGTTGTGTTGTCTGGCCATCGCTTATCGCTATTACAGCGCCTTTTTGGTGGCCAAGGTGGCGGTCCTCGATGATTCGCGACTGACGCCGGCGCGTCGCTTTCACGACGGCCAAAACTACCACCCGACCAGCAAATGGGTGCTATTTGGCCATCACTTCGCCGCCATTTCCGGGGCAGGCCCGCTGATCGGCCCGGTATTGGCGATCCAATACGGCTACATGCCAGGTCTGTTATGGTTAGTGATCGGCGTATGTTTGGCGGGGGCAGTGCAGGACATGCTGGTGCTGGCAGCGTCGGTACGGCACGGCGGCAAATCACTGGCCGAGATCGCTCGCAGCGAGCTAGGACCGTGGGCCAATCTCGTCGTGTCGGCGGCGATTCTGTTTATCGTTATCATCGCCTTGGCCGGACTCGGCGTCGTGGTCGTTAAGGCGCTGGGCGGCGAGGAAGCGAAACTGCCCGCCGGTATGCGCATCACTTTGCCGTCTAACACATTGCTCCAGCAGGACCACGGCATCCACAAATTTCCCGGCGGCTGCACGATCCGCTACACGCCGGACGAGCCGCCACAAACACGCCCGGAAGCATTCATGGTTCAAGTACCGGATGGCACCGTCCTTACTCCCGATGACCACAACACGGTCGAGCTGCCCGCGAAATCTGTGCAGCTGGTGCCGGGTTCCTCCTGGGGTGTGTTCACCATCGCCTGCACCATCCCCATTGCTTTGCTAGTCGGCTGGTATATGTATCGCTTTCGTCCGGGAAAGACCGTGGAGGCATCGCTGATCGGGGCCACGTTGACCTTGGCTGCCGTGGTCATCGGCAATTGGATTCCTGGCTCGCCCTGGGAGGGCTATTTCGCCCTCGGTAAGGGGCAAACCATTTTTGCTTTGTGTGCCTACGGCTTCGTCGCTTCGGTGTTGCCGGTGTGGCTGCTTTTGGCGCCACGCGATTATCTCTCCAGCTTTCTGAAAATCGGCACTATCGCTTTGCTCGTCGTCGGTGTTTTCTGGGCCAATCCGAAGTTGCCGAGTCCAGCGTACAACCCCATCTTCGTCAATGGCGGGCCGACCTTCCAGGGACACCTGTTTCCGTTCGTGTTCATTTGCATCATGTGCGGCGCTATCTCTGGTTTTCATGCGCTCGTCTCCTCCGGCACGACGCCGAAGATGGTCGATCAAGAAAGCCACGTCCGCCCCATCGGCTACGGAGCGATGCTGATGGAGGGACTGGTCGGCATCATGGCCTTGATCGCGGCAGCCTCGCTCGATCCGAAGCTCTACTATGACATCAACGTGCCTTTGGACCAGGTCCAGAAATGGCAAGGGGATCTGGACAAAATGTATGTCGAATTGGGCAATATAGACAGCCTGGAGCACCTGAATTTAGCGCAGGTGGAGCAGAACGTCGGCGGCGAGTCCCTGCGCGGCCGTACCGGCGGCGCCGTGACGCTGGCTGTCGGCATGTCGCATATTCTCACCAAACCACTATCACAACTGGGCTTGCCCTTCGAGTCCGTGATGAAATACTGGTATCACTTCGCCATCATGTTTGAGGCCTTGTTCATTTTGACGACCATCGACGCCGGTACGCGCATCGGCCGCTTTCTCGTGCAGGAAGCGCTGGGCCGCGTTCATCCGAAATTCGCACAAACAGACTGGTGGCCGAGTGCTCTTTTGGCCACATTTTTGGTGACGACGGGTTGGGGCTTACTGGTGGCGACCGGATCGGTAGCGACGATTTGGCCGATGTTCGGCATCGCCAATCAACTGCTTGCCGTCATTGCCTTGACCGTGGTGACGACATTGCTGGTCAATAGCGGCCGCGGACGCTATGCTCCGGTGACGGTACTTCCGATGCTGTTCGTCATTTCGACGACCATGACAGCTGGCGTGCAGATGTGCAGTGGTAAATTCCTCGATCTCATGCGACAGGGACAAGTGCTGACGGGAGCGCTGAACCTGGCCCTGACGATATTTGTCATGACGTGCGTGGCAGCGCTGTTGATCCTGGCTGTCAGCCGTTGGCTTCTGGTGGCCAAAGGGATCGCGCCGCTGCCGGCAAAGAAAGACTAACTACAGAGTCACAGAGAATATCGAGAAAGAAAACATAAAGAGACAGAACAGTCTATTTTGAATCGCGGAACCAACGCTCTTTATTTACCATTATCTCTGTGTTATATCTTCTCGGTGACTCTGTGGTTGGTTATTTTATTGTTTGGCCGCGGCCTTGTGCTGGCGGAATAGCACCAGATCGTGGCGGCGGATAAAGACGTTGGGTTGACCGTCGAAGCGCACACCCATTGTGTAGACGCCGAATTTGCCACTGGTCGTCTCCGCAAGATACAGCGCCGCTTGTCCTTGTGAAATCTGGCCGGTGGTCATGAGAAAATGTACGTTCTGCCGCGGCGGCAGCTCGAACTCCTGCACCAGATCCAGTTCCGCCCAGCCGAAGATCTTGCCAGAGGCACGATCGATGATGGTACCCAGCAATTTGCCGGCGCGATAATCGAGCAGCCAAACGCCGTCGATCGGCGCTTTGGGATTGCCGGCTACGGCGCCGGTGCAGAGAATGTAATCATCGTAGCGGTCGTTACTGCCGGCTGTTGCGCGTGGCTGCTGGCCGATGTAGCAAACGGCGCTGAAAGCGCCTAGCAGCAGACCTGCTCCCAACCACAGCCATCGCCGTTTGTCGTTCATCGCCCTGCCTCCTTTTGTTCCCGACCGCGGGTGCGCACTATAACAATCTGTCACATCGCTTCAAGCCAAAAAGCGAGGTTACTTATGTTCCCCATCTTTCGCAGTTGCCCTTGCGAGCGCTTTGGACTGGCAATATTGCTCGTCATCACGGCCGGTTGCAATGCACGAATGCCGGCACCGGCTTCCGGCAATTATCTCTTCTGTTTCTGGAACAGCGAGAATTTCTTCGACAATAAAGTCAACGGCTGGCACAATGAATCGGACAAAGAATTCGATCGCTGGTTCGCCGATAACCCGGCGGTGTTTCAGCAGAAGGTCCAGAATCTGACCGAAGTGCTGGCGGCGCTGAACGACGGCAGAGGACCAGATATCCTGGCGTTGGCCGAGGTCGAAACTGAATCAACGGCGGCCGAGGCGCTGAAGGATTCCCTCAACAGGACCATCAAACCGGATGCCACGCCGTATCGGCATGTTTTGATGAAAAATCCGCACGGCGGCCGCAACATTGCTACGGCCATTCTCACGCGCTTACCAGTCGTCGCAGACCGGACGCGGCTGATTGGCCAACGCCATCGCATTCTCGAAGGCCATATCGAAATGAATGGGCAAGAGTTGGTGGTGCAGGCGACGCACTGGACTTCGCGCGTTTCGGACAAGGCCGGCGCAGGGCGCGACAAATACGCCGATCAGATCTACGGCCGTTTCCAGGCCATGTACAAGGCCAACCCGGATGTATCGTTACTGATTTGCGGCGACTTCAACGACAACCCAGACGATTCTAGTGTCACCATGCACCTGCACGCTACCGGCGATCTGGAGCGCGTTAAAGCCAACGGCGATCCGCCGCTGTTGTACGATTTGTTCGCTAACCGGTGGGCCGAGAAAAAAGGTGCGGATTTCGGCACACACTTCTATCACGGCAAGGCGTTTCTTTTCGATCACATCGTGGTCTCGCCGGGCATGGTCAACGGTCGAGGCGGTTGGCAATGCCTGGCGGAGACAGCCGAGATCGTCAAGCATCGCTTTGTCGTGCCACGCGGCCGCAATAAAGGGCATCCGCTGGCTTTCGGCACGAAGAAAGAGAAAGTGCCTCTGGCCGAGCGCGGCGTCAGCGATCATCTGCCGGTGACAGTGCGATTGTGGGTGAGGTAACGTCTTAGCGCACCGGCAATCGGACGCGGAAGGTACTGCCCTGTCCTTCGGTGCTTTCGACGTCGATAGAGCCGCCCATCAGGTCAATATACTCCTTGACGATGGCCAATCCGAGGCCGGTGTGCAGGTCGTCGCCGCCGCGCGACGGATCGCCCCGATAGAAACGCTCGAAAATACGGTCACGCGCCTCGGCAGTGATACCGATGCCAGTGTCCTGCACTTCCACTTCCAGTGTGCCATTATGGCGTTCCACACGCAGATCAATGGTACCGTCGGGTCGATTGTACTGAATGGCGTTGTGTAACAAGTTGGAGATGATCTCGCGCAGCTTGTCAGGATCGGTCTGCATCCGAACCAGCGGCGGACTTTTTACCGTCAGTTTCAAGCTGTGTGCCTCGGCTAGCGGTCGAACCACATCGGCACACTGCTGGGCCAGGGCGGCGACATCCACCGACTGTATGCGCAGCCGATCGACGCCAGCATCCAGACGGGCCAACGTCAAAAGGCGTTCGATAATCTGATGCATCTGCTGAGCGCTGGCGTATACGTCACCGAGCAACTCCCGGTAATGTTCGGCAGAACGCGGCTTGCGCAGGGCCAGTTCGGTAGTGGTCATCAGGGCAGCCAACGGCGTACGCAGCTCGTGAGAGATGTCAGCCACCGCTTGTTTTTCCCAAGCAAAAGTGCGTTTGAGTAGATCGAGCGTGGTGGTCAAGCGTTTGGCAATGGGCCGCAGCTCTAGTGGCAGGGGCCGTTCGTCCAGCGGCAGGCGGAAATCTTTGGGTGACACTTGACTGACAGCATGAGACAGCCGCCGTAACGGCGACAGCCCCAGGCGCACCAACCCGAAAGTGCCGAAAGCTGTGGCAGCGAAGACAGCGAGGCTGATACCCCAAAGCCACTGGCGCAGGCCGCGGAGCGAATCGCGGGTTTCCTCCGCAACTTTAGCCAGTTCCTCGTCGTGTTGCTGGCCAAAGCCAGCGAGGTTAGCATCCAGTTTGGCCGTCGGAGCCGCACAGTGGACATAGATAGTGGGGCCGCGGCTGGTTTCGCGCCGTGGGGCAGAGCGATTGGAAGGAGCATCGGAGGGAGAAGGCGACGGAGATGGGGGCCGCGGAAATCGCCGCGCCACGCCGGAGGCCTGGAACACCACACGCCGTACCGGCGTATCTCCTAGCCATGTATCGTCATAGCGCCATTCGGCCACCCCTTCCGGACCGAGAACAGAGTCGTCGAGCGGAAAGGACCGGCCCGCCATCGAGGGCGAGTACCAGGGTTCACTCGGCGGACTGTCAATCTGGAGGAAATAATCGCTGGCCTGGATGTCTGCCAGCCCCAATTCGTCCAGCTTAAGTTTGACGCCGGGCTTGAGAGTGGGGCGAAGAGCGCGATGGACGAACTCATACACCGGATTGGGTTCCGGCCACGACCACCACAGCCCTTGGGGCAGCCAGGAAGAGGCCAAGAGGTGCCCATTCGGACTGAGATTATTCGACAGCGCGCCCAACAACAAGAGCGATTGGATGAGGTGGCTGTTATACCATTGAAACTGTACTTGCACCAAGCGCGCCAACGACCGTGCCTGCGCCAGCAAGTCGGCGTCCAGACGCGCCTTCTCTTTTTCGCAGCGTTCGCTGTACTGCTTATCGATGAGTTGTCTCATCGCCCGCTGTTTGTCTTGCAGCGTCTGATCGGCGATGCGATACACCAAGAGCGACGCCGCCAACAGCGCCGCCGCCAACAAGGCCAAAAAATAAACCATCAACGATAGGCGAATCGATTTCATGATTCGTCGTCGCCTCGTAGCATGTAGCCTTCGCCCCAGCGAGTCAAAATGAGGGGCGGATCGAAGCCTTTGTCGATCTTATTCCGCAAATAACGAATGTACACATCGACCACGTTCGAGGTGGTCTCGTCGCGGTCGTCGTACAGGTGCTCCCAGATCATGGAGCGTGTGGCGATCTGGCCGCGATGAAAAGCGAGGAACTCCAAGAGAGCATACTCGCGCGGCGTCAGGTGGATGTGCTGGCCGCCGCGTTTGACCGTGCGGCTGGCCGTGTCGATCTCCAAGTCGTAAACGCGGATGAGAGGGCTTTTGATCTGATGACCGCGGCGGATGAGGGCACGGAGACGAGCCAGCAATTCATCCAACTCGAACGGCTTGGTCATGTAGTCGTCGGCGCCGAGATCGAGTCCTTTGACCTTGTCTTCCATACTGCCACGCGCCGTCAGCACAAGAATGTGTGTCGTTATGCCATCTTTGCGCCAGCGCTGCAACAGTGCCAGGCCGTCTATCTTGGGCAGCATGAGGTCGAGAATGATGACATCATATTCGGCAGTACGCGCCTTAAAATCGCCTTCCGCACCGTCGGTAGCAACATCGACGGCGAAGCCTTCTTCTTCCAGCCCTTGCCGCAGGGCGCGGATAAGCGGTTTATGGTCTTCGATAAGCAACACGCGCATGACAGATTCTCTCTTTACAAGGGGCCGAGCGAGGGTGGCCCAAAGGGGCTTCTTCGCCTTTAAATTACTATACCTATCAACGATTAAAGCATCATGAGAGGAACGCCCTTCACATAATCTCCGGGGCTTTTTTCAAGATCTGCTCTTTCCGTAACTTTCTTTTAGTTAGGCGGCCAGATCGAGCAAGCGTGTAGCGAAATCTTGAAACTCCTGACGCTGAGATCGCTCCCCTACAGCCGCTCGGACTTCATGTTTGAGGATTTCCCGCTGTAAAGCCCGACGCTTATCCGCATGAGACGGCCGCCGAGCCTCCTCGTCCCATAGCAGACGTACCACCAACTCTATCCTCCCGACGTAACCACGCCCACATCTCCACCACGCTGTACCACAGCAGGTTGATCGCCATTGCACCAAGGCGGGCGTAGACGTTCCACACCGGCTGCGGACCGGATCTCCACCCCCTCGCATCTTTGAAGGCCTGCTCGATGGCCGTACAGGCCGCCATCACTTCCAGTACCTCGACGACGCTCCTATAGTGGCCCCCGAAAACTGGACCACCAGCTAAGCTACTCTGGTGGCTCACGAAAGAGATATTTATGGCAACCAAGCGGAAGCAGTACACGGCAGCGTTCAAGGCTCAGGTAGCATTTGCCGCCCTTAAAGGCGACAAGACCATCAACGAACTGGCCTCTCAGTTCGGCGTGCATCCGATTCTCATCCAGGATTGGAAGAAGCACCTGCTCACCGCCGCTGAGCAGGTCTTCGCTAACGGAGCCAAAGCCGACACCACCGCCCAGGTTGGCGTCAATGTGCGGGTCGGGCACATCCATTGTGGCCGCTTCGCCCTTGGGTGCGTAGCCGCACGCGGGCTGTTGGTCTGCGGCCACGCCGACCTCGTCGTCCCAGTAAATGTCGGCATTCTCCTGGCGGGCCCGTTGTTCGATGGCCGGATAGGTCTCCTCCAACCATGGACGTACTTCCGCGGGTTCTTGGTCGCGGGCGTGACGACGCGGTCGCTTGGGCGTGAAATCTCAGCGTTGGAGATACAAGCTCACGGTGCGCACGACCAAGACGATGCCCCACGGCCGGCGGATCCATTCGCCCACGGCGAGTCCCCAGAGGCGTGGCAATGCCCCACTCTTCGGGCTGGTACGTGCGTAGTTGCTGTTGGATACGGACGGCCTGCTCGTCGGAGAGCGTGCGGCTCGAGTCCAACGGCCGGCCGGTGCGGTCGGGGATAGAGCGTCCAGGCCGCCTTCGACATAGGCGGACCACGCGTGGCAGACGGTTTGGCGGCGGACGCCCAGAAGATCGGCGATCTCGGTTTCGGTGAAATCCAACTGACAGCCGCGTAGTAAGGCACGCAGGCGGAGGGTTTCCAGAATTTCATCGGAGAGTTCGCGGGCATCGGGTAAAGAGAGAGCCCTGAGAACGGCCTCTTGGGGGCGAAAGGAACGTGTCATCATGGATTTAGCCAGCAATATTCATACCGGGGTAATATGGAGCCTTGTGCGCTCGTCAGGAAGGACTCCCAGTCCCCAAACTTCTATCAGCCGCCTGAACGGTTACAAAGAAAGTTACGGAAAGAGAATAAATATAACCATGTGGAGGTGTCCGTTTTCTCCCCTGTTGACGGGCATGAATGGCGGAGGCTGTGGGCGTTGTGGTCGAAGCAGCAAGGTTGGTATTGGCGTGACATCGCCAAAGTCTTGGAAAGCTCGGAGGAAACCGTCAGCCGTTGGCTCAGCCGCGCCCACACAAGCAACCCCAAGCACTCCTGGCCCGGAACTTTGGCCATCACCCGAAGTTGGAATACAAGTACATCGATCTACCGATCTTGCTATTTTTTGTCCTTTTTGTATGGTATGTTTTCCGTGTTTTCCGAGGTGAAATTCTTCTGAGTCCATCGATCGATGCTGCAAACATTCCACGAAAAGAACCGTAATTTGATCGTCAACATCAACGGCAAGCTCTTGCACCGCGATCAGGCCGGCGTTAGTCCCTTCGATTCGGCGGTGCAGGGCGGCGATGCCGTCTGGGAGGGCTTGCGTCTGTACAATGGCCGTATCTTTAAGCTGCGTGAACACCTCGATCGGCTGCGCAGCTCGGCCTTGGCCCTGGGCTTTGCTGTCATCCCCACGTCTGAAGAGATAATCGAGCAGATCAAGCGGACGCTGGCGGCCAATGCCATGCGCGACGGCGTTCACATTCGGCTGACACTGACGCGGGGTGTCAAGATCACCTCCGGCATGGATCCGCGCTTGAATCAGGCAGGACCGACGCTCATCGTCTTGGCCGAGCACAAGCCGCCTGTCTACAACAAGGGCGGCATCACGCTCATCACCAGCAGCGTACGGCGGCCGCCGCCAGACTGTCTCGACCCGAAAATCCACCACTGCAATCTTATTCCCTCCATTTTGGCGAAAATCGAGGCCAACGTCGCCGGCGCCGACGATGCTCTCATGCTCGACCTGCATGGGTTCGTGGCCGAGACCAACGCCACGCATGTTTTCCTTATACACCAAGGTATCGTCTTGACGAGCCGTCTCATCGCTTGTCCGGAAGGCATCACACGAGCGACCGTACTGGAAATCTGCCGCGACGCCGGCATTCCGCATCAAGAGCGTGATCTGTCCCTGACGGAAGTGTATCGCGCCGACGAGATGTTTTGCACCGGTACGATGGGCGAACTGGTGCCGGTGGTCAAGGTAGATGGCCGGACCATCGGCACAGGGACTCCAGGAGCGCTAACGCGGCAGCTTATGGATCTGTTTCGCCGCCGTACCGATCAGGAAGGCGAGGTAGTCGTTTGAGGATAGAACACGCCCAAAGAGATGATCGAGATGCTATTCCCTCTCGTTTCCAAGCAGAGCTTGGGCACCAGAAAAGGAGAGAAATGCGGTTTTCTCACGGTTCTCTAATGATGAGCTTACTACAATCGATAGGACCATGTGCGAAGGTTCTCCCTGCCAGCGGAGGTCAGGGGAGAATTGCCCTTCAAGATATTTTGACTCGTTTTTACCGCAAGGGAGGTTTTCATGCCCGATCGTTGCAGAGTTACAGAAAATATGCACAAGTGTACACGTTTGAAAAGTAGACATGCGTTCACCCTCATTGAGCTTCTGGTAGTGATTGCCATCATTGCCGTGCTTATCGGCTTGCTACTGCCCGCCGTCCAGAAGGTCCGCGAAGCTGCCGCTCGCTCGCAGTGCCAGAACAATCTCAAGCAGTTGGGACTGGCGCTGCACAACTACCACGATGTCTATCAGGTGTTCCCTTACGAAGCTACTGGCTACGAACCCAGCATCTTTGTGGTGATTCTCCCATTCATTGAACAGCAGAATCTGTACCAGCAACTCATAGCCGCCTACAAACCCGACAACTCCGGCGACGCCGCCATGGAGACGATAGCTATCCAGTCGCCGGTCAAGATCTACCTCTGCCCCAGTCGCCGCACGACACAGGCCGGACCTGCGGTCGATTACGCCGGCACTCACAATGCCAGCCTCCAGGAGCAAGACATCACCACAACGGGCGGCTGGGCCAACGCCAAAACGTATAAGTCTATCCTCCAGACCAAAGGGGTCACGATGTCCGCCGTCACGAATGGCGCGGGCACTTCCAGCACTTTGCTCTTGGCTCACAAGATTTTGCAACCTGCGCATTATACGCCGTACAACCAGGTCAGCCAGGATGCCTGCTACATCCACAACAGTTATAGCACAGGCATCACCGGAGATAACTACAACCATATCCGCTGGGCTGACGGCGGCGGCAACGGCGGCAAACCGCCTACCGGCCATAGGGGCCCCATCATGGATGTGATCGGCGCCGACGAGAACCACTACGGTAGCCCGCACCCTGGCGCCATGCCCGTGCTGTGGGCCGACGGCTCCGTCAGTCTGTATCCTTATGGATATACCTCCGGCCCCTCTACATTTAATGATTGTGCCACCTGGCAAGCGTTCTGGGCTTACAATCGCGATGTTCCGCTGAGCAATCCGTAAGGCCAGACGACCTAAAACCGTTACGAGTTGGAAGTGTAAGCGACGGAAGATGGTCTGTCGCTTACACTTCCAACTTCTGATCCCTACGTTGAAAGTCCGTCGCTTACACTTCCGGCTTGTGTTCCCTTGGTGCTGCCATTGCCGTCTGCCTCTGCGCGGATAGAGTATCAGAACAAATGGCGCTGTGCCTGGCCCGATGGCCGGGCGAGGAGTGACACACCTTTGAGGGAGGAGAACCGATGGCCTTTACATTGCCCCCGCTACCTTATCCTGCCGACGCCCTTGAGGCAGCGATTGACAAGATGACGATGGAGATCCATCACGGCAAGCACCACAAGGGCTACGTGGACAACCTCAACGCCGCCCTGGAAGGACATGCCGCCCTGCAAGCCAAATCGATCGAGCAGTTGCTGCGCGACATCAATAGCGTGCCAGAGAATATCCGCCAAAAGGTCATCAACAACGGCGGCGGACACGCCAATCATGAGATGTTTTGGCAGATCATGAGTCCGCAAGGCGGCGGCGAGCCGAGCGGCCCACTGGCCGAGGCAATCCGATCGACTTTCGGTGATTTCGCTGCTTTCAAGAGCAAAATCAAGGAGGCGGGTCTCAATCGTTTCGGCAGCGGTTGGACCTGGCTGGTGTTGCGTAACGGCAAGCTGGAGATTCTCAGCACGGCTAACCAGGATAGCCCATACATGCAAAACCTGACTCCAGTGCTCGGCGTCGATGTCTGGGAGCACGCCTATTATCTGCGTTACCAGAATCGCCGCGGCGATTACCTTGATGCCTGGTGGAAGGTAGTCAACTGGAACGAGGTGGCCAAACGCTTCGCAGCGGCGCAAGAGAAGAAGTAGGCTCCGTTTTCGGTTTTCGGTTTTCAGAAAAACACCCTGAAAACCGAAAACCGAATTAGCTTGACCAAACGCGCTCCCAAGGTATAGTTCGTTTTTGTTTTTCCGTTTTCGGCAACGCTTTTTCCGAAAACCGAGAACCGAAAACCGACATTAAGCGGGAGATGCCATGCGCCGGCTGCGGCAAGGGCTAGAGTTAACGCTGCTGATGGCCTTGGCGGTCTTGGGCTGCGCCAACCGCAATGATCTCTCTCTGCGGCCGCCCAAGCGCCCCGAAGAATTGGTTGTGCCGCCCTTGGCCGATGGCCGATTCAGCAGTCCGCCCAAGTATCCCGAAAACCTCAACGACAACCTCGATCCCGAGCGCCGGGGTATCGGTCAAGCGGGTGTGCCCAATATGGGCGCCATGCCTATGGGCGGCGGCATGGGCGGCATGGGCGGCATGGGCGGCATGGGCGGCATGCCCATGATGGGCGGCAACATGTTGGGTGGCTACGGCCGTTGATAGGCATGAAACTTCTATGAACAGCCTCACAATTCGCACCGATCCTTGTCAACTCGATTTCCTGGCCTTGGGGGCCTTGGTCCATCGGCTCGATCCTGGCGTAGTGCCTTTTCGCAAGGCGCGTTCGTTTGATGTCCATGTCTCCGGTGGCGAGTACAACGTTGCCGCCAACTTGGCCGATTGTTTTGGATTACGCACCGGCATCGCCACAGCGATGGTCAAATACGGCATTGGGGAATTGGTGCAGACGCGCGTACGCGAAACTGGCGTCACGCCGTTTTACAAATGGTTCGAGCATGACGGTGTGCGCGGCCCTAACATCGCCACTGTCTACAGCGACCGCGGCCATGGCGTCCGCGCCCCCGTTGTTTTCTATAACCGTGCCAATGAGGCTGGCGCTCTGCTCAAACCGGGCGATTTCGATTGGTCGGCCATCTTTGCCGGCGGCGTGCGCTGGTTCCATTCCGGCGGCATCTTCGCCGCCCTATCGGAAACAACGGCCGAGCTAATTCTCGAAGGCATGCACGCCGCCAAGGAACATGGGGCCGTCCGTTCCTTCGACTTGAATTATCGGGCCAAATTGTGGAA